>Ga0182736_1000393_pt1 | contig 70888 bp, 62 predicted proteins | sample eDN5th30CKraftBY_FD_128882 | JGI IMG/M metagenome (GOLD analysis project Ga0182736, IMG submission 128882) | Enriched backyard soil microbial communities from Emeryville, California, USA - eDNA 5th pass 30_C Kraft BY (version 2) (version 2) | ecosystem: Environmental > Terrestrial > Soil >... | reverse complement strand
TGCTTCGATGAGGATGGCTGCAAACTGCTTGCACGGCTGCACGAGGAAAATGAATGCGCGCTGCTCACCGTGGAGCTGGACCGCCAGCCCGGCGAGGAAACGCCGCGCGTCACCGTGCGCGGGGTGACACCGTTCGCGCAGGTCGCCAGTACCACGCGGCTGCGGATGGTGCTGGTGGTTGAGACGCCGGCGGCGATCGGGCCGCTCGCCACCATGCTGGCGCAGCGCCGGGGCGCGCGCTCGATCATCGAGATCCACACGACCACCGACGCTGGCGAGGCGCGGGTTCGCCTCGGCAGCGACTTCCAGATCGACAGTGAGCTGGCGGAACGGATCGAAGCCATTCACGGCATCCGCTCGGTGACCCTGATGGGCGCGGGATCGGCGCCACGGCTGGCGCTGGTTTCTTCGCGCTAGTTATTCCCCAACGATTGCGCCGGATGACGCATGCCATGAGGGTCCGCGGCACAGGCCGTTGGTCGTGTCCGGCCCCGATTGCACTTCGAGAAGGCAAGGGAGCGATACCCCTTTGCCATAGGCCCAATGGTATCGGACATGACCGATGGGGCGGTGCGCTCTTGGTGCTTCCTGCCTGTATTGGCCTGAGCGGGCGCATGATCCTGAACAGCGCCGAGAAAAGCGGAGGCGCGCGCGGTGTCACGAGCGCGGATAGTCAGTTCACAACCGATGGTGATCTGAAGCGGCCCGGCAGCAGAACATGATTTTCGCGGGAACATCGCAGTCCGGCAGCGCGCTTTGCTCCGTCTTGACCGAACCGGCCCTATCACCTAGTCACCATCCGTCACTTGGGGAGTAGCCAGCCGCCGACCCCGGCGGACCGCATCGTCAACATACTCGGTCGAGAGGCCGTGGCGTGCGGGGACGGAAGACCGTTCAGGCGAGACCAATGGCATGGCGCTTTCGTCCCTGGCCGGGCGAGGGGCGCGATGCCGTCGGTTCATCGTCTCGCCCGGCCCCAAGGATGTTTTTCTCATGGAAGCCCTGTTGACGTCGACCGCTGTGGTCGCGCTTGCCGAGATTGGCGACAAGACCCAGCTCCTCGCCATTCTGCTCGCCACCCGGTTCCGCAAGCCGGTGCCGATCATCCTTGGCATATTGGTGGCGACACTGGCCAACCATGCCGGCGCGGCATTGCTCGGCGCGACGGTCGCCTCGATTTTCGAGAGCGGCTGGTTTCGCATCGTGGTGGCGCTCTCCTTCCTCGTCATGGCGGCATGGACGCTGATCCCCGACAAGATCGACGATCTGAAGGACAGCCCGGCGCGCTTCGGCGCATTCGTCACCACGACGATCGCCTTCTTCATCGTCGAGATGGGGGACAAGACGCAGATCGCCACCGTAGCGCTCGGCGCACGCTATCAGATGATCGGCTGGGTCACGCTGGGCACCACGCTGGGCATGATGATCGCCAATATCCCCGCCGTCTATCTGGGGCATGAACTTATCCGCCGCGTCCCGCTGAAGGTCATGCGCATCATGGCCGCCGTGCTCTTCGCGGTGATCGGCCTCTGGTTGCTCATCATGGGATAGGCTGGCTGCAAACCGGCCGCGCGTCCGGGGCGGAAAAATATATTCCGCGCCGGGCGCCGGTTGAGTCTTCGCGGCAACACCACAACATGTTGAGTCTGGCGCGAATCGGATGGGGCTATCCCTCGTGGGGGACTCGTTTCGTTCCGCCGACATGGTCGCCGCAACCCGCGGCCCGGCCCGTGATGCCAAGCTTGACTGGCGAGTCGCGGGGATTCAAACCCGGCCGGTAACAACGGGGGATTGAACGGGATGAATGTGATCGAACGCGTCGGGATGCGGCCTGTCAAGGCACGGAGCGCGCCATCAACGCTGCCCGTCAGCCTGCCGCTCGACACGCTGCTGCAAGGCGATTGCATCGCGATCATGCGCACGCTGCCGGCGGCGAGTGTGGACATGATCTTTGCCGATCCGCCCTATAATCTCCAGCTTGGGGGCGATCTCTTCCGGCCCGAGGGCGGCCGCGTGGATGCGGTGGACGATGCGTGGGACCAGTTTGACAGCTATGGCGCCTATGACGCCTTTTGCCGCGAATGGCTGGCCGAGGCGCGGCGTATCCTGAAGCCGGATGGCACCATCTGGGTGATCGGCAGCTATCACAACATCTTCCGCGTCGGCGCGCTGATGCAGGATCAGGGCTTCTGGATTCTGAACGATATCGTGTGGCGCAAGGCCAACCCGATGCCCAACTTCAAGGGCACGCGCTTCACCAACGCGCATGAGACGCTGATCTGGGCGAGCCAGGGTGAGAAGGCGAAATATACCTTCAACTATCGCGCGATGAAGACGCTCAACGATGAGTTGCAGATGCGCTCGGACTGGGTGCTGCCAATCTGTGCGGGGCAGGAGCGTCTCAAGCGCAATGGCCACAAGGCCCACCCCACGCAAAAGCCGGAGGCGCTGCTCTATCGGCTGATGCTGGCCTGCACCAAGCCGGGCGATGTGGTGCTTGATCCGTTCTTCGGCACCGGCACCACCGGCGCTGTGGCGCGCCGGCTCGGGCGCAAATGGATCGGCATCGAGCGTGAGAGCGACTATTGCGAGGTGGCGCGCGAGCGGATCGCGGCGGCGTTGCCGCTCGACGAGAGCGCGCTCACCATCATGCAGTCCCCGCGCAGTCAGCCGCGCGTGGCGTTCGGCACGCTGGTCGAGACGGGCATGATTACGCCGGGCACGCAGTTGCGCGATGCCAAGGGCCGCTGGAAAGTGAAGGTGCGCGCGGATGGCTCGCTGGAATATGGCGAGCAGACCGGCTCCATCCACAAGCTGGGCGCGGCGTTGCAGGGTGCGCCCAGCTGCAATGGCTGGACCTTCTGGCATATCGAGCATGAAGGGGCGGTGAAACCGATCGACGCGCTGCGCCAGCGCTATCTGCTGGCCACCGAGCCCTGATCCCGATGCCGCTGTTGAAAGCGGCCGGACCCGGAACAGCCCGACTCCCACCGGGCTGTTCCGGGTTCGATCATGTAAGAAAATGATACTCCAGAGCCCAATAACGCCGCATAACAATGAGCTATGCGGCGTTATTGAGTCTAGCCCGGAAGCAGAGGAAGCGCGGCGACCATGCCGCGCTTCCCGCAGCGCAGATCAGCCGCCGAAGCGGACGCGGGCGCCGACCTTGAAGGCACGGCCGATCGGATCGAACAGCACCTGATTGGTGCCCAGATTGCCGCTCGGCATGGCCGGCGGGTCCTTGTCGAGCAGATTGTTGATCGACGCGAACAGCTCAAGCTCCTGACCGTTCATCATATAGACCTTCATGGAGCCGGACAGGTCCAGATAGAAGCGGCCCGGAATGCGGTTATCGTTCACGCTGGTCGGCAGGGTGATCGAATAGTTCGGATCGTCCGGGCCGATGAAGGCGACATTATAGCCGCCAGCCGGGATATAACGGCCATGAAGGGTCAGACGGCCCGGCCCGCGGCTATAGCTGAGCGTGCCGTCCAGCGTATAATCGGGCACGCCGAGCAGGGCGCCGGCGCGTGAGCCGGTCTGCCCCGCGCGGTCGGTAGCGCCGGCGCTGTCGATGGTGATGAGGTCCTGCACGATCGTCGCCAGCAGGCGGAAATCGAGCGCGCCGGCATCGCCCAGCGGCTGCCGATAGGCGAACTCGACGTCAAAGCCCTTGGTGCGCAGTTCGTTGGCGTTGAGCAGCACGTCGTTGACCTGCACGACGGTGTCCGTCGCATCGCGCGTGATGAGCGGACAATATTCCGTCGCGCCATCCTCGCATCGCTGCACCAGCGTCTGCGCGCCGAGCTGGCCGATCGCCTCCTTCACCTGGATGTTATAATAGTCGACCGAGAGGCGCATGCGCGAGAGGAACTCGCCCTCCGGCGCGATGATGATGCCGGCGGTGAAGCTGTCCGCCTTTTCCGGGCGCAGCGCCGCGTTGGCGCCGCGGATGACGACCGGGTTGGCCTGGAGTCCCGTTTTGGGATCGGTCAGGCCGATGGTGGACTTCTGCTGCGGGCCGCGCAGTTCGGTAAGGTTGGGCGCGCGAATATCCCGCGACTGGGTGACGCGGAAGCGCAGCGCCCGCACCGGCTCGAAAATGCCGCCTACCTTCCATGTCTGCACGCTGCCGCTATCGCTGTAATCGGTGTAGCGGAACGCGCCGTTCAGCTCCAGATTGCGCACGAAGGGCATATCGGCGAGCAAGGGCGCGACGAATTCGCCATAGCCTTCCTTCACCGACTGCCTGCCGGAAACGTCCTGACCGTTCAGCACCCAGAAGCCCAGATCGGCCGAGATCGGATCGGTATCGCCATCCAGCGTCATGCGGCGATATTCACCGCCGACCGAGATCGAGACCGGCCGCGAGGTGATGCTGAACAGGTCGCCGCTCACGTTGGCGGCGGCGACATGCTGCCTGGTGACCAGCGTCTGGAAGCCGGTGCCCAGCACATAGTTGCGCGCGGCCTGACTAAACTGATTCTCGCCGAACAGATTGATCGGCACGCAGGCGGCGTCGTCGTTGGTCGGGTCGCTATCGGCATTGACGCGGCAGACGATGTCGCCGCTGCCGTTGCGCACGGCGTCGACGGCCTTGCGCATATTGCCGTTGATCGGGTCGTTCGTCATATCCTGACGGAAATCGGTCTGGCCATATTGATAATAGACCTCCCATTTCCAGCCGGACCCGAATGAGCCGTCAAGGCCGGCCACCGCGCGGAATGTGCCGGTGCGCGACACGCCCTTGGGGCTGCCCAGATCGAAGCCGGAGCGGCCGAGCTGGAGCTGGGCGATATTGTTGGCGACCATCACATCATGGATTTCGGTCGGGATATAGGGGTTGTCGGCCTGGATATTGCCGATGATCGAGCCGTTGAAATCGCGGAAGGTCGATGAATAGGTCGTGCCCTTCACATGGCCGTAGGACACGTCCAGAAAGGCATTGATATTGTCGGTCAGCTCATAGCCCAGGCTGCTGTAGAGGCTGTAGCGCTCCACCGGCACCTTGAGGAGCAGGCTGGAGAGGAACGGGTTGCGCTCATGCCCCTCGCCGCCGACCATGAAGAGCGGGCCGGCAAACTCGCCATAGTCGAACGGGCGCGGCGTGCCGTCCGGCGTGAAGGTGATGCCGCGCAGCGGATCATTGGCGACATTGGCATAGAGCGGTTTCCCGTCGGCGCCCAGCGAGCGGTTGATAAGCCCGGTCGGCGACATGGTCGAGACGTGCACGTCCGACGAGATGATGCTGGAGGGCAGGCCGCCCGTGCCGGCCGGCGTGTTGCCGACGATGGAGCGCTCCTGTGCGCACCATGAGCGGGCCGAATAGCAATCGGCCAGACCGTCATTATTCTCATATTCGCCGGAGATGACGAAATGCCCGCGGCCACCCGCGAAGGCGGTGCCGGCAGTGACGCTGGCAAACTGGTTGAAATCATCGCCGCGCTCGGAAAGGCCGGTCTGGAACTCGGCCTTGAGGCCGGTGAACCTGCGATCGAGGATGAAATTGACCACACCGGCGACGGCGTCCGAGCCGTAAACTGCCGATGCGCCGCCGGTCACCACTTCGGTGCGCTGGACGAGGCCGGAGGGGATGAGGTTGATGTCGACTGTGCCCTCGCCGGTGCTGGGCACGAAGCGACGGCCATCGACGAGCACGAGCGTGCGTGCCGCGCCGAGCGCGCGCAGGTCGAGCACGCGGGCGCCGACATTGCCACCAAATGCCTGGACGTTGGCGGGCGAGCCGGATGCGCGGAAGCTGGGCAGCTGATTGAGGGCATCGGCCACATTGGTGATGTTGAGTTCCTGGACGCGCTCATTGCCCATCACGGTGACGGGCGTTGGCGTATCGAAACCGGAGCGGGCAATGCGCGAGCCGGTGACGACGATGGCTTCCTCGTCAGTTGCATCGGGCGCGGCGGCGACATCATCCTGCGCGAATGTGACGCCCGGCGCCGCCAGACAGGCGACGAGGGCGAGCGCGCTCAATCCCCGCAGGCAGCTTTGGCCGCGGCGATAAATATGGCCGCGCAGACAGACATGGCTCGATGAGCTTTGGATCATTGGAAATCCTCTCCCTGATGCCGGACGGTGCCGGCGTCGTTTAATCGTGCAGATTGACGGTGCATCGACTGTTTTGCTCTCCGGCGAGACTCCCCCGTTCGAGGGCGCGCGCCGGATTGCTTCGGGTGCTTACGATAACAAATCAAATGGTGCAAACGACGCCGGCCGCCCGCCGTCTGAAACCGGCGAAGTGAGGCTTGCGGGCGACAGGTGCGGCGCGGCGAGGCCGGGCGCGCGGCCATGTCCACGCCGGCTTTCCTTCTGGCTTGAAGATACGATAGGAGGGCTGACGATGACTCTTGCGATCTCCACGCCGCCAGCCGGCTCCCGTCTCTACCTCCGCCCGATCTGGTTCGCCGACACACCTGTCGGGCTGGCCGAAAGCGATGTCCGGCGGCTGGCGGGCGGGCTTATCTGGTTTCAGGGGGTCGAGGCGAACTGGGTCGATCGCGATGGCGAGGGGGGCAAGGCGCAGGTGCCGCTGGCGGCGCTCGACCGCTGGCAGGCCGGTCTGTCCGATGAGCTGGGCGCGCGGGTGGCGGCGCTGATGGCCGGCTTTTCCGCGCCGCGCGCGCCGTTGACGATCGGCGAGCGGATCATCCGTTTCGACATGCCGCATGTCATGGGCATCCTCAACATGACGCCGGACAGCTTCTCGGATGGCGGCCGGCATATCGACGACCCGGAAAAAGCTGCCGATGCGGGCTTTGCGATGCAGGTTGCCGGCGCCTCGATCATCGATGTTGGCGGCGAATCGACCCGGCCGGGCGCGCAGGCCGTATGGGAGGGCGACGAGATCGCCCGCACGGTGCCGGTGATCGAGCGGCTGGTGAAGAGCGGCGTGCCGGTCTCGATCGACACGCGCAAGGCGAGCGTGATGGAGGCGGCGCTGGCGGCGGGCGCGGGCATCGTCAATGATGTGACCGCGTTCACCCATGATCCGCGCGGGCTGGACGTGGTGGCCCGCACCGGCTGTCCCGTGGTGCTCATGCACACGCCCTCGGCCGGGGATGATCCCCATGGCGGCGCGGTCAAATATAAAGCCGGCGCGGTCGGCGGCGCATCGATCGACTGCGACGTGTTCGACTGGCTGGAGGCGCGGATCGCCGTGTGCCTCGCGGCGGGGATCAACCGCGCGAAGATCATTGTCGATCCCGGCATCGGCTTCGGCAAGGCGTTGCAGGATGATGCGCGGATCGTCAATCGCCTCGCCATGTTTCACGGGCTGGGCCTGCCGCTGCTGTTCGGCGCGAGCCGCAAGCGCATGGTCGGGGCGCTCACCAACGGCGCGCCGGTGAGCGAGCGGCTGGGCGGATCGGTCGCGCTGGCGTTCCGGGCGATCGATGCGGGCGCGCAGATCGTGCGGGTGCATGACGTGCCGGAAAGCGTGCAGGCGGCGCGGGTGTGGCGCGGGCTGCGCGATGCGGCGCTGGTCGCCGGCTGAACCGATCGCACAAGGCGATGATAGCCTGATTTTCAATACGCTATAAACCGTCCTTTACTCCGTGCCGAGCTTGTCCCACAGTCGCGGCGGGAGGGACGTGGAGGGTGCGCAGGCGCAAGGTCATGGTCGTGTTCGGCACACGGCCCGAGGCCATCAAGATGGTGCCGGTGGTGCAGGCCCTGCGCGCGCTGGACGCGATCGGGACGCGCATCTGCGTGACCGGCCAGCATCGCGCCCTGCTCGACCAGATACTGCTCGGCGCCGGCATCAGGCCCGATATCGATCTTGACGTGATGCAGCCCGGCCAGACGCTGGATGCGCTGACGGCGCGCCTTATTCTCGCACTGGGCACGGTGTTCGATGCCGAGATGCCGGACCGGGTGCTGGTCCATGGCGATACGCTGACGGCGATGGTGGCGAGCCTTGCCGCGCATTATCGCAAAATTCCGGTGGGCCATGTCGAGGCGGGCTTGCGCAGTGGCGATATCTATCAGCCATGGCCGGAAGAAGCGAACCGCCGAATGATCGCCTGCATCGCGGATCTTCACTTCGCGCCCACGCAGCGCGCGGCCGCGGCGCTGCGTGCGGAAGGGCATGCGGAGGCGAGCATCCACCTGACCGGCAACACGGTGGTGGATGCGTTGCTGGAGATGCGCGCGCGTCTCCATGCGCAACCGGCGCTGGCGGGCGAGATCGGGCGGATCGTGGCGCGGTTCGCGGGCCGGCGGATCATTGCCGTAACCTGTCACCGGCGGGAGAATCTGGCCGGCGGCATGGCCCGGATCGCCGGTGCGCTGCGGGATATTGCCGGCCGGCCGGACGTCGCGCTGATCTTTCCCGTCCACCCCAATCCGCAGGTGCGCATGGTGATGGAGGCCGGGCTCGCCGATCTGCCCAATGTCGCCCTTGTCGAGCCGCTGGATTATCCCGGCTTCGTGGCGCTGCTCGATAGCTGCGATCTGGTGCTGACGGATAGCGGCGGCGTGCAGGAGGAAGCGCCCTCGCTTGGCAAGCCGGTGCTGATATTGCGGGAGACGACGGAGCGGCCGGAAGGCGTTGCGGCCGGCACCGCCCGGCTCGTCGGCACGGACCGCGCGCGGATCGTCGCGCATACGGTCGCCCTGCTGGACGACCGGCACGCTTATGAGGCGATGGCGCGGGCGCATAATCCGTTTGGCGATGGCCGGGCCGCCGCGCGGATTGCCGCTATCGTCGCGGCGGAAGGCACGGCCGGAGCCATCGCGCCGGCGCGGTGTCGCGCGGCCGTCCGTTGAGAGAGGGCTTCAGCCCGGCCGGTTCGCGTCCGTCCGGGCGAGGCGGCGGCCGACGATCAATGTCTGCATGACGAACAGCGCAACGAAGATCGCGCCGATAATGCCGACGAAGATATCAAAGCCGGAGATGGCGGGCAGGGGGCGCGGATCGGCTCCCCGGATCATCATGGCGATGGTCAGGCCGATGAGCACGAAGCGCAGTTCGGTCGGCCCGGCAATGCCGTAGGAGAGCTTGAACTCGCCCATCACGCGCGCCGCCAGATAGGCATGGATGGAGAGCAGCAGATAGCCGGTAACGGTGAACATCGCGACATCGACGCGCACGAACGGACTGAACCCCATGCCGGCAAGGATGAGCAGCGTCACGATGCCGTCGCAGCTATGATCGATGAAATATCCATAGGATGGCCGCTCGATATGGCGCCAGCGCGCCAGGCTGCCGTCCAGCGAATCGCCGAACCACTGCACGACATAGCCGATGATCGCGAGCCACAGCCATGCGATGCCCAGCCCGCTCAGCGCATAGCCGGCAAAGGTCATGACCGCGCCGATAATACCCGCAAGCGTCAGCAAATCGGGGGTGACCCAGCGCGGCAATATGCCGCACAGCCAGTTGAGGAGCCTGCGCTCCGGCCGCGCGAGAATGTTTTTCTGGACCCGGAGGATCGTTTTGAGCGCGGGTGGGCTGTTGTCAGGCATGGGGGCTTATCGGCCGTCACATAAATGCAATCAACAATCTTCCGGCATTGTGAACGATTAAGACGCTGAAAGTGACTATTTTGAAGCGCCGGATGCATCGCCGGCCGCCTTCCCATGCACAACGCCATTGACGGTTGCCGCCGCCCCGCATAGCGCCCGGCCCATGTCAGCCGAACGAGCGCCCTCCAAGGAAGTGGCGCGCCTGCGCGTCTATATCCTCAGCATCCTGATCGATATCGCGGTGCTTGGGCTGGCGTTTGCGTTCGCCAATCTGCTGGTGCTGCATTCGCTCTGGGGCGAGCCGGGCAAGCCGCATGGCCTCGTGATGTTCGCGATGATCGCGCCGGTCTATGCGCTGATTGCCCTTAATGGCGGCGTTTACGGTATCCGCATGATCGGCAATCGCCGGGCGAGCGCGGTCAGGGCGGTGTGGAGTCTGGCGCAGGCAGCCATGCTGATGCTGCTCATCGTCTATCTTGGCAAGATCGCCGAGCAGCTTTCGCGCCTCACCTTCATGGCCGGGCTTGGCCTGTCAGCCGTCGGGCTGGTGCTCGCGCGGCGGCTGATCGGGTGGATCGGCCGCGCGCTCGTCGGCGCGGTGCCGCATATCACCGTGCTGCTCGTCGATGGGGTGGAGATGGCGACCCCGCGCGAGGCGGACCGGATCGATGCCGCCGCGCTGGGGCTTGACCCGGATGCGCGCGATGCCGCGATGGCGGCGCGGCTGGCGCAGGCGGTCGGCTGGGCGGAGCGGGTGGTCGTGGCCTGTCCGGCCGGGCGGATCGAGGCATGGCGCACGGCGCTGGCGGCGCTGTCCGCCCGGGGGGAGGTGCTCGTGCCGGAGCTGCGCCGTTTCGCACCGGCCAGAGTCGGCGTGTTCGAAGGCTATCCCACCGTCGTCGTATCCGGCGGGCCGCTTTTGTTTCGCGATCGGATTTTCAAGCGGTTGCTGGACGTGGTGGTGAGCCTTGGTGCGATCATCCTGCTCTCGCCGGTCCTGCTGGGCGCGGCGGTGGCGGTGAAGCTGTCCGGCCCCGGCCCGGTTTTTTTCCGGCAGCACCGGATCGGCAAGGACGCCCGGCCCTTCCTCATCCTCAAATATCGCACCATGCACGCGGCGCAGGCCGACCTGACAGCCGAGAAGCTGACAGAACGGGACGATCCGCGCGTGACCGGCGTCGGCGCCTTTCTGCGCCGTCACAGCATCGATGAGTTGCCGCAGCTTTTCAATGTGTTGAAGGGCGATATGAGCATCGTTGGTCCACGGCCGCACGCCCCGGCAGCCAAAGCGGCCGATGCGCTTTATTGGGAGGTGGACGAGCGCTATTGGGCGCGCCACTGCATCAAGCCGGGCATGACCGGGCTGGCGCAGGTGCGCGGCCATCGCGGCCCGACGGATCGGCGGGAGGATCTGGTCAATCGCCTGCAATCCGATCTGGAATATGTCACCAACTGGTCGATCTGGCGGGATTTGCGGATCATCGTCGCCACGCTCGGGGTGCTGACTCATGATAATGCGGTTTAGGCGCTGATGGCCCCGCTCAATCTCGCCCCGCTCAATCTCGCTCCGCTCAATCTGTCCCCGCTCGATTTCGCCCTGTGGCTGCTGCTGGCGGTCTGCCTGCTGCTGCTGGTCTGGCCGTTCCTCATCTATCCGCTGATCCTGCGCCTGCTGCCCGCCCGGCCGGTCAGGCGTGCGGATGGCGGCCCCATGCCATCGGTTTCGCTGCTGTTCTGCGCCTATAATGAGGCGGCGGCGCTGCCGGGCAAGGTCGCCAATCTGCGCATGCTCAAGGCGCGCCATCCCGCGCTGGAGATATTCGCCTTCGATGATGGATCGAGCGACGGCACGGGCGATCTGCTGGCGCAGGCCGGTGATCTGCTGACCCTCGTGCGCGGCCCTGGCCGCAGCGGCAAGGCCCATGGCATGAAACGCCTTGCAGCGCTGGCCACTGGCGATGTGCTGGTGTTCACGGACGCCAATGTGCTGCTCGATGCCGAGGCGATTGACAGGCTGCTGCCCTATTATGCCGATGAGACGATCGGCGGCGTGCTCGGTTCGCTGCGCTATGACGGGGCGCAGAGCAGCGCTTCGGCCTCGGTCGGCGCGCTTTACTGGCGGCTGGAAGAGCATTTGAAGGATCTGGAATCGCGCAGCGGCAATGTGATGGGGGCGGATGGTTCGATTTTCTCGATCCGCCGCGCGCTCTATCCCGATTTTCCGGATAGCGTGCTGGATGATCTCACCGTCTCCATGGCGGTGGTCTTTGTCGGCCGGCGTCTCGTCAAGGCGCCGGACGTCATCGCGCGCGAGACGATGGTCGCGCGGCGCGAGGATGAGTATCGCCGCAAGGTGCGCATCGCGGCGCGCAGCTGGCACACGCATCGCCATTTGCGGCCGGCTCTGGCGCGGATGAGCGGCCTTGACCGGTTCAAATATGCCTCGCGCAAGCTGGTGCGCTGGTTCGGCGGCGCGTGGATCGCCCTTGGCGCGGCGGCGGTTTTCGTGCTGCTCTGGCGGCTGGCGCCGCTGGCAGCGATCGCGCTGGGGGCGGCGGCCATCCTGTTCGCCATGCTGGCCCTGCAGATGCGGCGCGGGCCGCTGGCGGTGATCATGGATCTGCTGCTGGCTTATCTCGCGACCCTCAGGGGCATCATGCTGGCGATGCGCGGGCGGACCTTCACCGTCTGGACGCCGGCCAAGTCGCGTGATTGAATTTACCTGCTGTTACTGTCGCATTTCCGTGCCTCCCCTGTATAGGCTGGTGCGATGATCACGACGCGACGGGTCCTCAAGGCCGCCGGCAAATATGGCTCCCGCGCCGCACTGGCCGTGCGGACGATGCTTGGCGCGCGGCGGAGCCGCCATTGCCCGGCCTGCGGGCAGGATGTTGCGGGTTTCTTCCGCTATGGCGCGGAGCGCGAATGGGGCTGCCCGGCTTGCGGCGCATCCCCGCGCGAACGGCTGATGCATGCGCTGCTCGATGCCGGGCGGATCACGCTGCCCGCCGGCGGGGCCATCCTGCATTGCGCGCCCAATGAAGCCAGCCTTGTGAGGCGGTTTCGCGCCGGCGCGGGAGACTATGTGCCGGCGGATATCGATCCCGCGCGCTATGATCTTCCCGATATGCAGCGGCTCGATCTCATGGCGATGGCGGACACGGCGCGCTTCGACCGCATCTATGCCAGCCATGTCATGGAGCATGTGCCCGATGATGGCGTGGTGCTGCGCAACATCGCCCGCGCGCTCAAGCCGGGCGGCGAGGCGTGGCTGCTCGTCCCGTTATGGGACAGGCCGAGCGAGGATGGCGCGCCGGACCTTTCCGGGCGCGAGCGCGAGCGGCGGTTCGGTCAGTGGGATCATGTCCGCCAATATGGGCGCGATCTGGCCGGACGGATCGCGGCGGCCGGGTTGACGGTGGAGCTGATCGACACGGAGGATATGCCCCCGGCGGACACGGCGCGCATGGCGCTGGCCGATACATTGTTCCGCGCGTGCCGGTCGCTATGAGCGGTCGGGGCGGATGATGCGCCGGCTCGTCGTGCTTGCCGGGCGGCTGGAAACGCGCCCCGGCCTGCTCGGCAGTGCCAAGCTCGCCAATGTCGCGCTGGCGATGGTCTGGGGCTTCGTCGTCACCTTCGTCTTCGTGCGGTTGCTGCCCATCGGGGAGTTCCGCACTTTCCTGCTGCTCATCGCCTTTGCCAATTTCACCGTGTCGGCGGAGCTGGGGTTGAGCGCCATCGTCTATAGCCGCCTGCGCCGGGATCAGGTGACGGGCGCGCGCGGCTTTCGCGCCGAGGAGCTGGGCGCGCTCGCCTGGCTGATGGCCGGCATCATCGCGGCGGGCGGCGCGCTGATCGGCCTCGCCATCGCGCTGGGGTTGATCCCGACCCGTTATCCGCTGCTCTTCATCGCCTTTTACGGCGTCAGCGCGATCAACCTTCTCACCGTGCTGGCGCGCCGGGCGCTGGCGGCGCTGGATCATAATCTCTGGTGGGAGGCGCTTGATTTCCTGCGGCGCGCGAGCGGGATCATGCTGCTGCTGGCGTCGCTCATCGGGCTGCCGATCCTCGATGCGGTGCTTGCCCAGCTGGCTCTCGCGCTGCTCATCCTGTGGGCCGGCATGGTGACGATCCAGCGCAGCCTTGGCATGGCCGTGCGCCAATGGTTTGCGCTGCGGACTGGTGCCGGCCATGTGCGCGCGCATTATCTGGCGGATTTCGGGCGGACGGGTGCGCTCACCCTGTTCGATGTCGCGGCCTATAATGCGCCCTATTTCACCATCGCCGCCGCCACGCCGGATGCCCGGCCGCTGCTCCTGTTCGATTTCGTCTTCAAAATGTCGCGCGCGCTCTCGGCGATCGTCCGGGCGCTGGTCGAAACGGGCTTGCCGGGGCTGACGCGGGCCTATTTTGCCGGGGAGGCGATACAGCTTCGCCGTGATCTTGGCCGGCTCGCCGGGCTGGTGCTGGTGGTCAGTCTTGCCGCCGCACTGGCGCTGGCACTGATCGGCCGGCCCCTTGCCGCAATCATATTTGATGGCAAGATCGTGCTGGAACAGGCGGAAATATTGATGATGATGCTTCTTTTGCCGGCGCTGGGCGTCATGAGCGCCTCGGTCTATTTGCAGACCGGGCTGGGGCGTTTTGGCGCGCTGGTCGGGCCGTCCTTCCTGTTTCTGATCGGCAGCTTCGCCAGCCTTCCCGTAGCCCTTGTCGTGCGGGACATGGCGGGATGGCCGCTCTCGCAGGCGTTCATCCTGGTCTATGCCGGCGTGCATCTCGCCCTCGCGCTGGTGCACGGCCGGATGCTGCGCGATTTGGGGAAGGGCATGGCGGCATGAAGACGGTGATGGTCGATCCCTCGCTGTTCACCGGCCGCTATGATGATTGCCTGTGCACGGCGCTGGGCGCGCGGGGGCATGACGTCACGCTGCTGGGGCGCCCGCTGCGCGAGACGGATGCGATCGAACCGGCCGGCTATGCTTATATGCCGCGCTTCTTCCGCGTCGGCGAGCGGCTGCGCGGCTCGCTGGGCGAGCGGCAGTTCGCGCGGGCGGTCAAGGGGTTGGACTATGCGCTGGATTGCCGGCTGGGTTCGCTCGCCGCGCTGAAGGGGGATGTCGCGCATTTCCAGTGGCTCCCCTTCGCGATGGCGGATCGCTGGCTGCTGCGGCGGCTGGCGCGGCACACGGCGCTCGTCCACACCGTGCATAATGTGCGGCCCTATCATGGCGATCGGGCGGCGACAGCGCAGGCGCGGGGCTATCTTGGCCTGCTCTCGCGTTTCGATGCGCTGATCGCGCATGGCGAGCGCACGGCCGAGGCGTTGCTGTCGCAGGGCATCGATGCCGCCAACATCCATATCGTGCCGCACCCGCCAATGCAGCTTGCGGCCGCCACCCCGGCGGATCTGGCTGCCTTGCCGCCCGCCGCGGTGCCGCGCATCCTCTTTTTCGGGACGATCCGGCCCTATAAGGGGCTGGACCTGCTGCTTCAGGCCTGCCTCACCCTCTGGCGCGAGGGGCAGGAGTTCGAGCTGGCCATCGTCGGCAAGCCGTTCATGCCGATCGAGCCGTTTCTGGGCGCGATCCATGGCGGTGGCTTCGGCCACCGGCTTATCGCGGACCTGTCCTTCGTGACCGAGCAGCGGCTCGATGCGCATTTGCGGGCCGCGGATATTTGCGCCTTCCCCTATCGCGCGATTGATTCGAGCGGTGCGTTCCTCTCGGCGCTGCGCTATGGCGCGGCGATGGTGACCAGCGATGCAGGCATGTTTGGCGAGCTTCCGGGCGAGGTGGCGGTGCGCTTCCCGGTCGGCCATGCCGAGGCGCTGACCGAGGCGCTGCGTCCGCTCATCCGCGATGCGGCGCTGCGGCGCGAGGCGGGGCAGGCGGCATTGACCTATGGCGCGGCCCATAGCGGCTGGGATGAGGCGGCGGCGCTGACCGAGCAGGCTTATCTTGCCGCGCAGGAGCATTTCCGGGTCCGGCAGCCATGAGCCGGGCCGCGCGCTATCGGCGGGAGCTGCGGGATCGCTGGCTCGCGGTGCGGCTTGGCCTTGCCGGGCGGCAGCATCAATATGGCGAGATTGTCGCGCTGCGCCGCTTCATCGCGCATTTCGGCGTGGATTGCGTCATCGATGTTGGCGCGAACGCCGGCCAATATGCCAGGATGCTGCGGCGCGATGTCGGTTTTGCCGGGGCGATCATATCGTTCGAGCCCAATCCGCAGGTCCATGCGCGGCTCGCGCGGGCGGCGCGGGATGATGCGCGCTGGTTCACCCATAATATCGCGCTGAGCGATGCCGATGGCGCGGCGCAGTTCAACATCATGGCGGCGGATCAGTTCAGCTCCCTGAACCGGCCGGGGGAAGGGCTGGAGCCGATCTTCGCCGCGCGTAACCGGGTGGAGCGCAGCGTGAGCGTGGCCTGCCGCCGGCTCGATACGCTGCTGCCGACGCTGGATGGCGCGAAGGATGCGCGCGCGATCCTGCTCAAGATGGATACACAGGGCCATGATGCGGTGGTCTGCCGGGGCGCGGCGGCGGTGCTGCGGCGGATGGCCGGCGTCCAGACGGAGCTGGCCGTGCGCCCGCTCTATGATGGCGCGACGGATTACCGCGCGATGATCGCGCTGCTGGGCGAAGCCGGCTTCGTGCCCAATGCGATGTTCGCCAATAATAAGGGCCATTTCCCGTTGCTGGTGGAGCTGGACGGGCTGTTTGTGCGGCATGATCTGGTCGAAGACGGCAATGTCCCCATCGTCTGAAGGGCGCGCGCGAGCGCTGGCGATTGCGCTGGCGCTGGGCGGCCTGCTGGTGCTGGCGCTCTCCCTTGCCGCCTGGTGGTGGCATATTGCCGATCGCAACACGCGCGGCCTCGCCGAATATTTCTTCGCCCGGCAGGATATGTGGGTGCTGGATGCGCAGGGCGCCGCGCTGGGCGGCCTTGCGTTCTGGGCATGGCTGCTGCGTCGCCGCCCGGATGCGCGGGCCGGCCGATCGCCGGTGCCGGGTTGGACGATCCCGCTGGCGATCCTGCTCATAATGCTCGTCAGCTGGTGGGGCCGGCAGCTTATATTCCATGGCTACAGCCCCTCGCGCGATGAGGTGATGGTGGAACTGGCCGGCGCCTATCTGGCGCAGGGGCATCTTGGCTGGCCGATCCCGCCGGAATGGGCGCCTTTCCAGCGCGCCATGATGCCGGAATTTTACAGTCCTTACGGCGCGGACACGCATTGGACAGCCATTTACCTGCCGGTCCATGCCGCCATCCGCGCGCTGTTCGTGCGGCTGGGCGATGCTGCGCTGGCAGCGCCGGTCACGCTCGGCGTCGGTTTGCTTCTGCTCTGGCATATCGCCCGCAAGCTGATGCCCGGCCGGCCGGACGGCGTGCTTGTCGCCATGGTGATGGCGCTCACATCCGCCCAGCTCGTCGCCACCGCGATGACGCCCTTTGCGATGACGAGCCATTTCACCTTCAATCTGGCGTGGCTCGCGCTCATACTGCGCGGCGACCGGTTGGGGCACGCACTGGCGGCAGTCGTCGCCTTGCTGGCGGCGGGCCTTCACCAATGGCATTTCCCGCTGCTGTTCATCGGTCCGTTCATCCTGTGGATGGCGGCCAACCGCCGCTGGGGCGCGGCCCTGTTCCATGCGCTGGTGTGTCTGGCGATGATGATCTTATGGGCGCGTCTGTGGCCGATGCTGCTGACCGAATTGATCGGCCCGCCGCCGCCGACCGATGTCCACCGCACCAATGCCATCATGGACAAGCTGGTGAGCCTGTTCGGCCGCCTTGATAGCTGGCAGCCGCTGCTCAACAATGCGCGTCTCGTCAGCTGGAACAATCCGCTGCTGTTGCCGCTTGCCGGTCTCTCGGTCCTCGGCATGGGGTGGCGGTGGCGGTCGCTCCTGCGCGATGTGTCGATCACCGCGCCGCTGTTGCTCGGGGTGGTCGCCGGCATGGGGCTGGCGCTCTTCCAGGGCTATGGCTGGGGCTTTCGCTACATGCACGGGCAGATCGGCGCGCTGTGCCTGCTGGCCGGGTTCGGCTGGTGCGCGGCGGTGGCTCGCGGCGGGCGGCTGCCGATGCGGCTGGTCGCGGCGTCGGGTCTGTTCGCATTGCTCTCGGGCGGCTGGCTGCTGGCGGACAGCGAGCGCTATCTGCGCGGCTATGCGCGCAGCATGGCGGCGATCCGCGCGGCCGATGCGGATGTCGTTCTCGTCGATATAAGGGGCGGCTATTATATGAGCGATCTGGTGCGCTTCGATGAGGGGCGGCTGGTTCGTCCGGCGGTGATGGCGCTGCACAAGCTGAGCCTGCCGCAACTGCACCGGCTCTGCGCAACCCGGCGCGTGGCGATCATGGATCGGGGTCAGTTCTGGCCGCTGGGCGTGCATCGCGTAAGCCCGGTCTATTGGGGCAGCGACCAGCTTCAGCAGCGCCGCGATCATCTCGCGGCGATTGGCTGCGGGCGGCCGGTGGTTGATCCTCCGGCCGCGCCGCCCGCCTGACGCGCCTTATTTGACGAAGGCGGCCACAATTTCGAGCTTCACCTCGTCGCTCACCATCGGGATGAAGGCGTTTACGCCGAAATCGCTGCGCTTGATCGTGCCGGTCGCGACGAAGCCGATATTTTCCTTGCCGCCCATCGGCGACTTGCCGGCGCCATAGAATTTCGCCGCGAGCGTGACGGGCTTGGTGACGCCGTTCAGCGTCAAATTGCCCGTGATGTTGGCGTTCTGGCCGTTCACCGCCACATTGGTGGAGACGAATTTCGCATCCGCCGGGTTGGCGCCGAAGAAGTCGGCGGGCTTGCCACCCTCACCGGGCTTGAGCAGATGGCCGGTCAGGCCAGCGCTCGCCGTCGTCACCTTGGAGACGGGGATGGTTACATCCACCTTGGCGGCAGACGGATTTTTGGGATCGAACTGGAGCGTGCCGGTGACGCTGCCAAAGATGCCGAAATAGGGCGAGAAGCCAAAATGATCGACTTCCCATTTGACCAGCGTGTGGTCGGCGTCGGCGGTATAGGCCCCGCCGCTGATGGCGGCCGGATCGGGCTTGCCGGGCTGGGCGACCAGCGCACCGGCAAAGCCGGTGAGCAAAAGGACTGGAAGGGCGGCATGAAGAAGGCGCATTATCATTGTCTCCTATTCGACTCTGCCCGTCTTTTACGGGGTTCCGGTGGGAACATAGCGTGTGGAACGATACTGTCATCCCGCATTGTCGCCTCGGAACAATCAGCTTGGCATGAGCTTGTTGAATAAATCAAGATAAGCCTGCGCGGCCGGCGCGCCCCGATGCGCCCCGATGCCTCGTTCAATCTGTATGGCGGAGGGGTAGGCCATGGCGCCGCGAGCGATGAGCGCGGCGGCCAGCGCAGCCGGTTCGCGCTCGGCAACCACGCTGCCCAGCGCCGGATGATCCTTGGCCAGACGGGCCAGCCATGCCGAGCAATTCGTCGCGACGAAGGGGAGGCCGGCAAGCAGCGCCTCCCCGATAACAGCCGGCACGCCCTCAAAGCGCGAGGTCATGAGCAACAGGTTCGCCGCACGATAGAAGGGAGCCGGATCAGCAACATAGCCAACAAGTTTAATATGATCTGACAGGCCTCGGTGCTGAATATCGGCGGCCAGTGCCGCCGCCATCGGGCCGCCTCCCAGAATCGTGAGCCGCGCATCATGGCCCTGCGCGCGAAGCGCGGCGATGGTGGCGATGGCCAGATGCGGGTCTTTCTGCGGCTCCAGCCGGGCAACGGTGAGGAGATTGAGCGCCGCTGCCGGCTCTCCTTCGCGCGCGGCGATCACCGCGCCATCGTCGAGAAACGGATCGTCGATCACGCAGGTCCGCCCGGCGCCGGTATAGCGTGCCACATCGGGTTCGAGGGCGGACGACATGGCGACGATCCGATCGATCCCGGCCGTGCCGTGCGCAACGATAGCGCGCGCCAGCGCGGTGGGAACGGCGGTGGCAGACCAGACGGGATTGCTCGCCTTGGCGACGATCGCCGCCCCGGGCAGCGCGCGCCGCAGGGCGCGGGCGAGCATGAAGTGGAAATTGCCGGGGATGAAGACGGCGTCGGGCGCCAGCGCGCGGGCAGCCGGCGCCATCTGGCCGCCGAGAAACAGTCGCGAAGTGGCCGAGCGGGGGCGCTCGGGCGTCAATATATGGACCTGCGCGCCGTCGGGAGCGCGTGGTCGCAGCGGGCCATCGGCCGCGCCGGCGAGGATGGAGACACGCCGCCCCGCCGCCAGCCAGTGCCGTGCCAGCCGGAAGGCGATCAGCTCCGTGCCGCCAGCCGAAAAGTCATGAATGGGAATGAGGATATGGCGAGCGGGCACGCTTTGTCCGTGCCCGCTGCCATTGCGGCCGTCAACCGGCCCGGCACATTTTCAAGCCAGCGGAACTCATCCGACGACTCGGAAAATGCCGCGGGCCGCCCGGCTCAGTTCTTTTCCTGGTCCACCAGCTTGTTGGCGCTGATCCAGGGCATCATCGCGCGCAGCTGTGCGCCGGTCTTCTCGATCGGGTGCGCCTGCGCGGCCTTGCGGCTCGCCTTCAGTTCGGGCTGGCCGGCGCGGTTATCGAGCACGAAATTCTTGACGAACCGGCCGGACTGGATGTCCGCCAGCACGCGCTTCATCTCGGCCTTGGTCTCATCGGTGATGATGCGCGGGCCGGTGACGATATCGCCATATTCCGCGGTGTTGGAGATGGAGTAGCGCATGTTCGCGATGCCGCCCTCATAGAGCAGGTCGACGATCAGCTTGGTTTCGTGGAGGCACTCGAAATAGGCCATTTCCGGCGCGTAGCCGGCTTCGACCAGCGTCTCGAAACCGGCCTGGATGAGGTGGGTGATGCCGCCGCACAGCACCGCCTGCTCGCCGAACAGATCGGTCTCGCACTCTTCCTTGAAGTTGGTTTCGATGATGCCCGAGCGGCCGCCGCCAACGCCGGAGGCGTAGGAGAGGGCGATGTCATGCGCATTGCCGGTCGCGTCCTGATGAACGGCGATGAGGCAGGGCACGCCGCCGCCCTTCACATATTCGCTGCGCACTGTGTGGCCGGGGCCCTTGGGCGCGATCATGATGACGTCGATGTCCGCCGGCGGCTCGATCAGGCCGAAATGGACGTTGAGGCCATGGGCGAAGGCGAGCGCGGCGCCGGGGCGCAGATTGCCCTTGATATCATTCTCGTAGATCGCGGCCTGATGCTCGTCGGGCGCGAGGATCATCAGCACGTCGGCCCATTTGGCCGCATCCGCATTTGCCATCACCTTGAAGCCGGCGCCTTCCGCCTTCTTCGCGCTGGGCGACCCGGGGCGCAGCGCGATCGCAACCTCGGCGACGCCTGAATCGCGCAGATTCTGCGCATGGGCATGGCCCTGGCTGCCATAGCCGAGAATGGCGACCTTCTTGCCCTTGATGAGGCCGATGTCGGCATCGCGATCATAATAAACACGCATTCCCAAATCCTTCTCTTTTCAAGTCGATATGCTGATCGTGGCCAGCATCAATGTGCAATCTCATGGCCGGATACGCCCGGCGGAATAGTCCGAACCGCACGGGCCGCGCAATGCCCGCCGCGAAAGCGGGTGCTTCTTGGGGTTCAGGCGTCGGCGCCGCGTGCCATGCCGACTACGCCGGTGCGGCCCAGATCGACAAGGCCAAGCTCACGCATCAGGCCGACAAATGTGTCGATCTTGCTCGTCGGGCCGGTAATTTCGAAGATGAAGCTCTCCAGCGTCGTATCCACCACCTTGGCGCGGAACACATCGGCCAGACGCAGGGCCTCGCTGCGGATCTCGCCACTGCCGGCGACCTTCACCAGCGCCAGTTCGCGCTCCACGAACGGCCCCGCCTCGGTAAGGTCGGTCACCTGATGGACGGGCACGAGGCGCTCGAGCTGGGCGATGATCTGGTCGATCACGCGCGGCGGGCCATGGGTGACGATGGTGATGCGGCTGATGGCATGATCCTCGCTCACATCCGCCACGGTGAGGCTCTCGATATTATAGCCGCGCGCGGAGACGAGCCCCGCGATGCGCGCAAGGATACCGGCCTCATTGTCCACAGTGACGGAGAGCACATGGCGCTCGCTGTCTTCCTGGCGGATATGCATCAAAATCTCATCCCTATCTGCTCGGGGTTGGTCAAATCCGGTCGTTCTGACCGGGGTTTTCATCATCGTCATCGGTCAGCGGGGCAGGCGAGAGCATGCCCGTCATCGCATAGCGCCAGCCATCCGGCACCCGGTGGGCGATGCGCACCGGAAAGCCCAATATGCTGTCGAACACCCGTGCCAGCGGTTCGCCGACATAGCGCGGCGCCACCAGCACGACAGCATGATCCTCGTCGTCCAGGCGGAAGCTGCTCTCCAGCCCGATCGTCCACTGCGCCGCGTCCGCCTCCATATCGTCCAGCAAGGTGCCGAAGAGATCGGCCCGGCCATTGATCCGCTCGAAATCGAACGGCTCGCTGACATGGACGCGGAAGCGGACCGGCCGGCTCATCAGACCAGTGCTCTGGCCTCATCGTCCATGATGCCCGAGACCTGACTGGGGTCGAGCAGCATGTCGGTATGCGCCGCGCCCGAGGGGATCATCGGGAAACAGTTGGAGAGCCGGGCGACATGGCAATCGACCACCACCGGTCCGGGGTGCGCGATCATATCCGCAATGCCCTGTTCGAGCTGGTCCAGCGTCTCGATGCGGATGCCCCGCGCGCCATAGGCCTCGGCCAGCTTCACGAAATCGGGCAGGCTATCCGAATAGCTGTGGGAATAGCGGCTCTCATAGGTCAGTTCCTGCCACTGGCGGACCATACCCATATATTCATTGTTGAGGATGAAGATCTTCACCGGCAGGCCATATTGGATGACCGTGCCCAATTCCTGGATGTTCATCTGGATCGATGCGTCGCCGGCAATATCGATCACCAGCGCGTCCGGATTGCCCATCTGCGCGCCGATCGCGGCGGGGAAGCCGTAACCCATGGTGCCAAGCCCGCCGGAGGTCAGCCATTTGTTGGGCGCATCGAAGTGGAAATGCTGCGCTGCCCACATCTGATGCTGGCCGACTTCGGTGGTGATGATCGTGTCGCGGCCCTGCGTCGCCTTGAACAGCGATTCAATGGCGCGCTGGGGCATGATCTCGCTGCCGGTCTCGATATAATCGAGGCTCTTGCGCGCGCGCCATTCCGCAATGTCGGCCCACCAGCCGCTCAGGTCGGGCTTCTTGAAACCGCGCGCCTTCAGCGCCGCGATCATCGCTTCGATCGCGCGGCCGCAATCGGCGACCACGGGCACATCGACCGGGATGATCTTGTTGATCGAACTGCGATCGATATCGACATGGACCTTCTTGCTGTTCGGCGCGAAGGCATCCAGCCGGCCGGTCACCCGATCGTCGAAACGGGCGCCAAGGCACAGGATCAGGTCCGCCTGGTTCATCGCCCAGTTGGCTTCATAAGTGCCGTGCATGCCGAGCATGCCGAGCCAGGCCGGCGAGGAGGCCGGGAAGGCGCCCAGCCCCATCAGCGTGGAGGTGACGGGCGCGCCGGTCAGTTCGGCCAGTGCCCGCAACGCGGCGGAGGCTTCCGGACCGGAATTGATGATGCCGCCGCCCGAATAGATGACCGGCCGCTCCGCCGCGGCGATGAGGGCGACTGCCTCGGCAATGGCGTCCGGGTCGGGGTCGACCTGCGGGCGGTAGCTTGGATGGGCGTTGAGCGTGGGCCGTTCATAGGCGGCGGTGGCGACCTGCACATCCTTGGGAATGTCGATGACGACCGGGCCGGGCCGGCCGGACGTCGCGATATAGAAGGCCTCATGGACGACGCGGGCGAGGTCGGCCGGGTCTTTCACCAGATAATTATGCTTGGTGCAGTGGCGCGTCAGGCCAACCGTATCGGCTTCCTGGAAGGCGTCCGAACCGATCAGATAGGTCGCGACCTGTCCGGTGATGACGATGATGGGGATCGAATCCATCAGCGCGTCCGTGATGCCGGTGATCGCATTGGTGGCGCCGGGGCCGGATGTGACGAGGACGACGCCGGGCTTGCCGGTCGAGCGGGCATAGCCCTCGGCCGCATGGGCGGCGGCCTGCTCGTGGCGCACCAGCACGTGGCGGATCGTCGGATGGTCGTAGATCGTGTCGTAAATGGGCAGCACCGCGCCGCCCGGATAGCCGAACACCGTATCGACACCCAGGTCGATCAGGCTTTGAACCAATATGTCGGCGCCGCTTTTCTCGGCCACGTGAGGCTCCCGCAATAAAGTCTGCAATCAAATGCGCCGCGCCATGGATGAAACGCCATGGGGTGGCAAGGAGGGAGCCACTATCGATTATAAAATGATGTGTCAATAAGATTGTTTGTAATATAATTACGCAAACAATGTGGTACGTGTCATATCATGCGCGTTCCGGCAGCGCCAAAAGCCGTTTCAATAGACCGCTACTGTCCGCTATTTCCCGCCAACGGCGAAAGATCGGCCAGCGGCGACAGATCGGCCAACGTCGCAATGGCCTCCGGCGCGTGCTTGGGCCAGTCGCGCTGCCGGTTGCGCGCCCATGTGGTCTGGCGTTTCTGATAGGCTGTCGTCGCCGCGAGGATGGCGGCTCGCATCTGCGGTTCGGGCAGGCGCCCGGCCAGCATCTCGCCAATCTCCCGCACGCCCAGCGCGCGCAGCACCGGGCGGTCGGCGGGCAGCTTGCGCGCAAGCAGGGCCTCGACTTCTTCGATCGCGCCGCCGGACAGCATCTGGTCGAGCCGCTGTGCCGCCCGCCGGGCGAGTTCCTCCCGCGGCAGCATCACCACCGCCGCGCGGATCGGCATATGGCCGGCAATGCCGCCGGTTTGCTGCGCCTGCCAGTGGTGGAGCGGCTGCCCCGTGGAGCGCACCACCTCCAGCGCCCGAGCGACGCGGGCGCTGTCGGCCGGGTGCAGACGCGTGGCGGCGGCGGGGTCTTCGCTCGCAAGGGCGGCATGCGCCTCCTGCACCGGCAGGGCGCGGACGGCGGCGCGGATCGCCGGGTCGATATCCGGGACGGGCGCGATGCCATGGAGCAATGTATCGAGATAAAGGCCGGTGCCGCCGACGAGGATGGGCAGGCGGCCTTGCGCATGGGCGGCATCGATTTCCGCCCGCGCCTCGCTGGCCCATCGCGCGGCGGAGCATGTCTGCGCGCCATCGATATGGCCGAACAATTGGTGCGGCGCCTGCCTCGTTTCCGCGACGGGCGGGCGGGCGGTGAGGATCGCCAGATCGGCATAGACCTGGCTTGCATCGGCATTGATGATGATAGCGTCATGCGTCCGGGCGAGGCGGAGAGCCACTGCGCTCTTGCCGCTGGCGGTCGGTCCGGCAATAAGCGCGACCGGCGGCCGCTCCCGGTCGCGCATATCAGGCAGGGAAACGGAATCAGGCATGGCGGGTGGCGGGAATATGGACATGATCGCGACCTTAGTCGCGCATGACGGACTTGGGCAGGGGGACGTGAACGCGGCGCGCGATGCGCTGGCACAAGCCGGCCTCGCCATCGGCGCGCCAGTGTGGATCGATGCGGGCGAAGCGGTTGACCTGCCCTTCGCCGGAGATCGCGCGGTAGCGCGGGCGGCGCTCGACGCGCTGGAGTTGCCGGCCGATATCATCGTGCTGGCGCGGGCCAATCGCGATTGCCGCCTGTTCATTGCCGATATGGATTCGACCATGATCACCGTCGAGTGCATCGACGAGCTGGCCGATTATGCCGGCCTCAAGGCCCAGATTGCCGAAGTGACCGAGCGGGCGATGCGCGGCGAGCTGGATTTCGCCGAGGCGCTGGCCGGGCGGGTAGCACTGCTCACCGGGCTGGAGGAGGGCGCGATCGAGCAGTGTCGGCTGGAGCGGGTGCGGATCATGGGCGGCGCCCGGCCGCTGGTGCGCACCTTGAAGGCGCGTGGCGCGCGGACGATCCTCGTCTCTGGCGGGTTCATTCCCTTTGCCGAGCCGGTCGGGCAGGAGATCGGTTTCGATGTGCAGATCGCCAATCTGTTGCACATCGCCGGGGGCAAGCTGGCCGGCACGGTCGGGCAGCCCATTGTCGACGCCGCCCGCAAGCGCGCCGAGTTGCTAGAGGCGATTGCGGCGCTGGGGATCGCGCCCGCCCAGTCGATCGCGATTGGCGACGGGGCCAATGATATTCCGATGATCGAGGCGGCAGGACTCGGCGTGGCCTATCATGCCAAGCCGAAAACCCGCGCCGCTGCCGATGCGGCCATCGAGCGTGGCGATCTTGGTGTGCTGCTCCATGCTCTGGGCATCGCGCGGGCAGACTGGGTGACGGATTAGGCCGTTAATGGAAAGCCCGTCGGGAAGCCTCCGACGCTCGCGATCCGGCACTTAACGGAATCTTAGGCGCACCATGGGATTTTTTCCCGGTTGAAGCATCGACCGGGGGAATTGCGTGCGTATCTTGGCACTGGCATCACAAAAGGGCGGGTCTGGCAAGACCACCTTGTCCGGGCATCTGGCGGTTCAGGCGCAGCGCGCTGGCGCCGGGCCGGTCGTGCTTATCGATATCGATCCGCAGGGCTCGCTGGCCGATTGGTGGAACGAGCGGACCGAGGAATTTCCGGCGTTCGCGCAGACGACGGTGGCCAGATTGGCGCAGGATCTGGAGGCGCTGCGGCATCAGGGTTTCAAGCTGGCGGTCATCGATACGCCACCGGCCATCACCATGGCGATCCAGAGCGTGATCGGCGTGGCGGAACTGATCGTCATCCCGACCCGGCCGAGCCCGCATGATCTGCGCGCTGTTGGCGCGACGGTGGACTTGTGCGAGCGCGCGGGCAAACCCTTGCTGTTCGTCGTGAACGGCGCGACGCCCAAGGCCCGCATCACCGCCGAGGCTGCTATTGCGCTCTCCCAGCACGGCACGGTCGCGCCGGTTACGGTGCATCACCGCACGGACTTTGCCGTCTCGATGATCGATGGCCGCACGGTCATGGATTTTGGCGTCAGGAGCAAGTCGAGCCAGGAAATCGAATCTCTCTGGAGCTATATCGCCGATCGGCTGGAACGAAACTTCCGCCGCACAGTCTTCTCGCCCGCACATCCCACGATGGTGGCGCGGCAAAGCCATGGCGGTTTCGGCAGAAGGGTAGCCAACTGATGAAGGGGGCAGGCAATCCCGAGCCCCGCCCGGCGGCATCGCTCACCGGCGGCCTGCTCGCGCGGCGCGGCGGCGCGCGCCCGGCTATGCGGCGGCAACCGATCATCAACATGCATGCCACGAGCAATCCTCATGAGGATCTGGGCTGGAATGATATGGGGGAGGAAAGTCAGGCAATGGATGCCGCTCCTCCCGTCGCGCCGGTCGAGGCAAAGTCACAGACGGAGCCGAAGAACGACGAGGCGGCAGCTTCGTCCATTGCAAAACAGATCGATGCCCTTGCGGAGCGCATGAGCGTGCCGGTTCGCAAACAGCCATCACGCGCCAAAGCGCAGCCCGCAGCACTTGCCGGGGCGGAGCGCAAAGTCGCCTTCACGCTCCGCATCGACGCGGAGCGCCACTTGCGGCTGCGATTGCTGAGCGCGCTGACCAATCGCTCGGCACAGCAATTGCTGACCGAGGCGCTCGATAGCATGATCGCGCAGAATGAAGCGCTCGTTCCGCTGATCGAGCAGATGGAGAACGGAAGAAGGGCGACGACGGCGGGCAAGGGAAAGCGCAAGGCATGACAGGGCGCAAGCGGACTTTTTCGGTGATGCTGACATCGGCGGTCATGCTCGGCTCATCAATCGTGGGGTGCAGCGGGGCCGGGACGCAGCAGCGCCCCTCCGCATCGGTTTCACGGCCGCAAATGCTTGCACCGCAAATCGAAAAAGCGCTTGCCGGCAAAAAATATGATCGCGCGCTTGCACAGGCGGAGCAACTGGTGGCGGCAGTCCCGGACGATGCCGGGCACCGTTCGCTGCTTGGCCGCGCCTATCTTGCCAACGGCCGTTTCTCTTCGGCCCACGCCGCGTTCCAGGACGCAATGACGCTTGGCAGTCGTGATGTGCGCACCATCATCAGTCTCGCGCTCGCGCGGATCGGCCTTGGCGATGCGCAGGCCGCGCAGACACTTTTAGTCGACCATGTCAGCGCTTTGCCGGCGGCCGATTACGGACTTGCGATGGCGATGGCAGGCAATGCCGAAGAGGGCGTGCGCGCGCTGGTCGAGGCTGCCCGCCAGCCCGAGGCGACGATACAGACACGCCAGAATCTTGCATATGCCCTCGCGCTGGGAGGCGCATGGGCGCAAGCGCGACTGATCGCCGGGCAGGATCTCTCGGCGCGCGATGCGGAACAGCGGATCGGTGAATGGTCGCGTAGCGGCACCGCGCAACAGCGCGTGATCGCAATGCTTGGCGTGGCTCCGCGCGGCGATGATACGGGCATGCCGGTGGAACTGGCGCTCCGCAGCGGGACGGATGAGCCGCAGGTTGCGGTTCAGGTCGCGACGACCATCGATCTGATCGCTCAGGCGCGATCTGAGGTGGAAATGCAGACGCAGATTGCGGCGGCAGGCTCCGTTGTCGCAAACGTGGTCGAGACTGCGCCGGAGATGGGTGAGGTTCAGGCGGCGAAGCTGATGCTCGAGGCGCATCCGGTGGAGGAAACGCCGCCGAGAGCCACTCCGGACATCGCAACGCTGGCTATGATTTTCGCAGATGAGATACCCTCTCCTGCGCTGCAACGCGGGGGAACGAATGACCCGATGCGCGAAGCCGCGCAGGCTGCTTTCCAGCGCAACACCGGGCAAACACCTCCAGCGAAAAACCTTGTCGTGAGAAGCCGCCTCGCCGCATCCGCCACCTCTACCGCGCAGCCTGTCATCAACAGCTCAGAGATGAGTGCTTGGGTCGTTCAGCTCGGTGCCTTCGATTCGGCGGCAGTGGCGCGGGAAAAATGGCGGCAGATCAGCAAGCAGCAGCCCGCAATTGACGGATTTGCGGAAGTGCTCAGCGAAGTCACCGTTAATGGCCGGCTTTTCCATCGCCTGGCGATTCGCGGCTTTGGTGATCGCAACATGGCATCGGTGACATGTCGCTCGTTAAAGGCGGCCGGTCAGGCCTGCTTCGTGCGGCTCGATGATCGGGTGGACAGCCGTATGGCGCACGAACCAGCGCACCGGAACGGGCAACAGATTGCCGCGCGCTAACATTCGCGGCGGTTCCCGGCCCCTACCATTCCATAATGATCAGCCTCTGGTCAGCGGATCACACCGCCCTTCATGATCATTCGCGCGCGACCCTGGACGGGCAGCTTGTCGAATGGCGTATTTCCGGCTGCCGCGGCCATTTTGTCTGAATCGACAATCCACGGCACATCAGGCGCGATAAGGATGAGATCGGCCGGAGCGCCCGGCGCAAGTCGGCCGGCGTCAAGACCGAGCAGACGGGCGGGATTGGCGGCAAGCAGCGCCATCATCCGCGCCTCCCCGATATGACCGTCGCGGACCAGATTGAGGGCGAGCGGCAGCAGTGTTTCAGCTCCGGCTATGCCGGGTGCGGCATCGGCGAAAGGCAGGCGTTTATCTTCCGGACCGCGCGGGTCATGGGCCGAACAGAGGATATCGACGGTGCCGTCCGCCACCGCGGCGATGGTGGCGAGCCGGTCGCGCTCATCGCGCAGCGGCGGCGAGAGACGCGCGAAAGTGCGAAAATCGCTTACCGCCTGATCGTTGAGGAACAGATAGGCCGGGCTCACGCCGCACGTAACCGGCAGGCCTTCCGCCTTGGCCGCGCGGACGAGGTCGAAGCCCGCCGCCGTAGTGACGAGGCGGATATGGAGCCGAGCGCCGCTCTCACGGGCGAGAGCAATGTCACGGGCAATGGCAATGGCTTCCGCACAGGCCGGCGCGCTGGGCAGTCCAAGGCGGGTCGCCGTCTCGCCATCGGTCGCGACGGCGTGGGCGGTCAGGCCGCTATCCTCGCCATGGGTGACGACAGTGAGATCGAGCGCGGCGGCGTAGCGCAACACATGCAGCATCACGCCCGCATCGGCGATCCAGTGCCGGCCAGTCGCGATGGCGCGGGCGCCGGCGGCCTTCATCATCGCCATTTCGGCGAGCTCGATCCCTTGCAGCCCTCGTGTGGCGGCACCAAGCGGATGCACCCAGAAGTCGGGCTTGCCGGCGCGGGCGGCGTGCTGGACCAGTCCCGGATGGTCCAGCACCGGGTCCTGATCGGGCATGAGGGCCGCGCGAGTGATACCGGAAAAATGGAAGGCTGGCTTGTCCGTCTTGAACACGCCCAGATCGATGATGCCGGGCGCGAGAATCATACCGCGCGCATCGATCTGCTTAGCCTCTGCCGGAACATCGACCGTGCCGATCGCAGCGATATAGTCATCCTCGACCAATAGTGCGCCATCTACGAGGGCAGAGGCAGCGGGGTCGCACAGTCGCGCATTGACGATCGCGATCATGCCCATCCTTCAACTCCCCGCTGGCTGCGCGTCAATATATCGAGGCAGGCCATGCGCACCGCTACCCCCATTTCCACCTGTTCCGTGATGGCCGAGCGCGTAGGGTGGTCCGCAACGCTGCTCAATATCTCGACACCCCGATTCATCGGGCCGGGATGCATGACGGTGGCGTCTGGTTTTGCGCGCGTCAGCCGCTCGGGCGTGAGGCCATAAGCCATGTGAAATTCACGTGCGGAGGGAAGGAAACCGCCGTCCATTCGCTCGTTCTGGATGCGCAGCATCATCACCACATCGGCCCCCTCCAGCGCGGCGTCAAAATCCGTAAAAGGCGTCACACGATAGCGCTCGATCGCCGATGGCATCAGCGTTGGCGGGGCGCAAACGCGGACCTGACAGCCCAGCGCGGTAAGGCAGAGCATGTTCGAGCGGGCGACGCGGCTATGCAGAATATCGCCGCAGATGGTGACGATCAGCCCTTCAAACCCGCCCTTGCGACGGCGAATGGTGAGCGCGTCGAGCAAGCCCTGCGTGGGATGCTCGTGCCAGCCGTCGCCGGCGTTGAGCACCGGGCAATCGACCTGATCGGCGATGAGCTGCACTGCACCGGAGCTCATGTGGCGGATGACGATCACGTCCGCGCGCATCGAATTCAGGGTCACCGCTGTGTCGATCAGCGTCTCGCCCTTTTTGACGCTGGACTGGGCAGCGTGCATGTTCACCACGTCCGCGCCCAAGCGTTTGCCGGCAATCTCGAAGGAGAGCAACGTGCGCGTGGAATTCTCGAAAAAGGCATTGATCTGGGTGAGGCCGGCGAGGCGCCCGTCATGCTTGCTGCCATCCGCCCGATTGAGCGCGACCCAGCGCTCGGCTTCATCGAGCAGGAAGCGGATCTCATGCGGAGCCAGGTTGGCGATGCCGAGGAGATGCCGATGCGGGAAATTGGCCCGGCCGATCAGGCCAGTCTCGGGGGGGGGGGTGCGTGTCATCAAAAGCTGCGGATAGAGGAGCCGGCGAGCGGACTCAAGGGCGTGTGACGACCAGCGCGAGAATTGCAATCTGGGCAAGCGCGATGAGAGCTAGGGTGATAGAAAAACCGCCCTTGCGGGTCTTGTGACGGAAATGCCGGCGACCGAGACATGCGCCCCCAATACCGCCGACGAGCGCGAGGAAGAGCAGCGTGCGTTCGCGTACACGTGGGCCACCTTGCCGCGCCCGCTGCTTGTCGAGGCCGAAGCTGGCGAAGGCGACGAGATTGATGACGAGCAGGACAAGGCAGAGGATGAGCCTGAAGGGTATGTTCATCCGCAGTTGATGATCCACGGAACCCCAGACCGGTCGGCGAGCTGGGCGAAACCTCTCGTCCAGAATGTCTCTTGCAAGGGCATGTCCACCGTACCTCGATCAGCCAGCGCTGCGAAGACGCGCCGAGCCTCGGCCGGGGTAGCGACCTCCAGCGTCACGGCAAAGCCCTGTAATGGTTGGGCGCTGCCCGGCGCGGCATCCATGCCGAGTAGCGCGTGATCGCCGATAGCGAGGGTGGCGTGAAAATCCTGTCATGCCATTCGGGGCCGACAAGCTCTTCGCCCGGACTGGCACCACAGGGCATCATCGTCAGGATTTCGCCGCCGATAAATGTGCAATAATATTCAAATGCCTCGCGGCAGCACCCGTCGAATCGGACATAGGGGTGGAGCTACGTTGCCGGGCCTCCCCTTTACGCGGTGCGGTTATAATCCCATGGTGAGACCGTCGATCGCGCCTTGCAGGATCAGCGCGGCGGCGTGAGCATCGATCCGCTCAGTCCGCTTGGCGCGGCTCATATCCTGCGCGAGCATGGCGCGCTCGGCCGCCATGGTGGACCAGCGCTCGTCCCACAGCAACACGGGCAGGCCGATCGCGGCAATATTGCGGGCAAAGGCACGCGCAGCCTGACTGCGCGGGCTTTCGCGACCATCCATGTTGAGAGGGAGGCCGATGACAAGGCCTTTCACTGATTGCGCGGCGATGAACTGCGCAAGCACGGTCTTATCCTGCGTAAATTTGGTGCGCTTGTGCGTATGCGCCGGACTAGCGAAATTCCAGCCCGCATCGCACAGCGAAAGGCCGATGGTCTGGGTTCCAACATCCATGCCTATCAGCCGCCCGCCATGGGGCAAAGCAGTCCGGAATGCTTCTTTATCGAGCGTGATCAGTGCGTCTGCCATGCCACCAGCCTCCGCACGGCATCGGCCCGGATATTCCCCCAAAAGACGGGGTAATCATAGACATGATAATTATTGCCGGGCAGCACGAATGTACCGAGACGGGGCGCATTATCGAGGATCAAAAAACCCCGTCCGTCGCAACGTGCGCCGATATTGCCCGGCGACAAGAGCTCCGTAGAGTGTATCTCTCCATCGCCCATAAGCACGCCAAGGTTGCTGCTCGCCGGAGCATTCCGGGCGCTGCCGCCGGTGAGCGGATTGGTGCAGACCATGGTCGAACCACTGCGGGGTTGGCCGTCGAAGCCAAGCCCTCGTGCGAAAGCGATGTCGATCGCAGACGTATCGGCCGGCTCGGCGAAACTCTGCCAACTTAACAGGCAGCCGGTCTGATTTACGGCGGTGCAGACAGGCAGGTCGAGTGCGGACAGGTCATGCTCTGCCGAAATCGGCCAGCCAACCGCATAAACAGCGACGATTCGTGTCCGCAGGGCTGTGTCTCCGGCATGTTCGTAGAGGAGGTGCAGCAAGTGCCGACTGCCCTGGCTATGGCCAGCAAGGATGATCGGCCCCGTGGGATTGGCGGAGAGGAAAGCGGCGAAAGCCGTCTTCACGTCCGCATAGGCGCGATCAAGAGCAAGCGCGGCATCCGGCTTGTCGGTGAGGAACGCGCCGAATACGGCTTGCCGGTAGCGGGGAGCCCAAACGTAGCCGGCGGGTGCGAAGACGCTGGCCTGCAACCGCACGAAGCGCTGTGCCTGCGCCGACGCGATCGGATCGCCTGGCGCGGCATTCCAGTGCAGAGTGTCGAACGCGCTGGTCGGGTGGATGAAGAAGATGGCGGCTTTTTGCACCCCCTCCGGCAAGGGCAGGGGCGCGGCACCGGTTGGTTGCCAGCGCGCCGGATCGTCGCTGCGTCCATCCGGGCGGCTGATCCAGCCCTCCGGGCGCGTGTAAAGATCGGTCGGCAGGCTTCGCGGTTCAGTGAAGGAGACATGGGGGACCAGCGCGCGCTGCATCAGACCCGGTCCGAAAAAGGAAAAAGCGATCATCCCGGCAATGGCCAGAGCAGTGAGGAATGCGACGGCATAAAGGAACTTGCGAACCAAACGGGCGCGACTCCATCATTAATCTTGGCTGGCTCATGCCTGTTTGGTCAGATCAGAGCAAGCATGGCAGCAGCAGGGTTGCCCGCGCCGATTGGCGTCAGGATACGGGCATGATAAGCCGGTGTCCCGGCTGCGAATGGCCCGGTGCGGGCATGATCGCCCGGGCCACTGACGCATGATGGAGTGTGACCGATGGAAACCGGACCGGAGGCAGTTGAAACCAACTGGCCGATACGGGCGTGGGTGCTGGTGATTCTCGGAAGTCTTGTCGCGCTCGCTATCCAGCAACTGGCGGACTTACCCGAACAAGGCGGGGACTGGGGACGGCGGCTGGTTTCGGCGGCAACCCTCTGCCTCGGCGTTGGCGGACTGTCCTTCGGCTTGGCATGGGAAAAAGGACGAGGCCTCGCAGCGATTGTCATCGCGCTGCTTTGCGGCATCGTCGCAGGCGGGAGCTTTATGTGGAATGGCGTACCGGATGACGCGTTTAGCTCGGATGGCTGGCATCTGGTTTGCGGTGTACTTGCTTCGGCCTTCATTCTCACGCTGTTTCAAGCCGGGCAGGAATCCGGGGCGGGCTGGCCGGCGCATTGGTCGTTCACCGGGCTGCGGATATGGCGACGTGAGGCGATCCATTATCCGGCGGTTCATGGTCATTTATGGACCAATGCACTGCTGCTCGGCATCAGTGGGCTGTTCATGCTCCTCGTTCTGGGCATCGCGCATTTGCTGGCGGAAATGTTTTGGCTGGTGAAGCTGGATTTTCTGCGCGGGGCGCTGCGCAAGGACTGGTTCATCGCGCTGCTACTCGGCGGGGGCTATGGGGCTGCGCTGGGTTTACTGCGCGATCGCGGAGCGATTATGGCGGCGTTGCAGCGGGTCGCGCTGCTGGTGCTGCGAGTACTGGCGCCAGTCGTAGCGGTTGCCATCCTCGTCTTTCTCGCGGCGCTGCCGTTCACCGGGCTTGCTCCATTGTGGAATACTGGCGGCACTACACCGATCATGCTGATAGCAACGCTACTTGCGCTGCTTCTCGCCAACGCCGTGGTGAGTGATCGGGTCGAGGACGAGTCACGTTCGGTGGTGCTCGGCGGCAGCGCGGTGGCACTTGGGCTGCTACTGTTGCCAATGGTGGGTATTGCGGCTTTTTCCACCGGGTTGCGCATCGGCCAATACGGCCTCAGTCCGGATCGACTATGGGCGGTGACCTTCATATTCGTAGCTGGCGTCACGGCTACTTCCTACGCGGCTGCGATTCTCGGACGGCGCGACTGGTTTGCGCGGCTGCGGCGGAGAAATCTGGCGCTCATCTTCATGCTCGCTGGGATGACACTGCTGCTCTCTACGCCTCTGTTAGGCTTTGAGCGGATCGCCACGGCGCATCAGCTTGCCCGGCTCGGTGATGGCCGTGTCTCGGCTGAAGCATTTGATTACAAAGCATTGCAATTCGATTATGGTCCGCCGGGGCGCAAAGCGATGAAGTGGCTGGCCACCAGTTCTCCCGACGCCGTCGTGCGCACCTATGCCGTCAAGGCGAGTCGATTGCCAAATCGCTGGGCGGATGCGCCCAACGCCGCAGCACTGGCGACCGGCACGCCGCTCATGGATCGTCTAACGATTCTGCCTGTCAAGGTGCCGTTGGACGATACGTTGCGCACGCGCCTCCTGCGCTACGATGCATGCGGTGATGGCACGGAGGCTTGTGTGCTGCGCTATGCGGCGGGGCAGGATTATGCGGTCGTTATACGCGCGCCAGCGCCGCGCTGCGAGGGCTGCAATGAGACGATCGTCCTGTTGCGACGAACAGGCGATAGCTGGAGTGATGATGTAGTCGATCTGTCCAGCGGAAAAGACACCGCAGCAAAGGCTGCCGCGATCCGCGCCGGGCGTGTCGAGATGCGCCCCGTCCAGCAGCGCCAGCTGTTCATTGACGGTAAGCCGGCCGGCGAACCAATTGCGCTTGAGAATGCTGCCGAGCCTTGATGGCACCGCGCGCCAATGCTAGCGCGCGGCCATGAGCGTAGACCTGACAACCGTGAAGAAGATCGCCGGCCTGGCGCGGATTGCCGTGAGCGAGGCGGAGGCGGAGGCAATGGTGCCGGAACTCAACGGGATTCTCCAGTGGGTAGAGCAGTTGGGCGAAGTGAACGTCACCGGTGTTGAACCGATGACTGCCGTCATCCCCAACAAATTGCGCCTGCGCGAGGATATCGTGAATGACGGCAATATGCGCGATAGAGTGCTCGCCAACGCTCCGCAGGCCGAGCATGGTTTTTTTGCTGTTCCCAAGGTGATCGAATAATGACGGCCCTCACCGATCTCACTGTCGCGCAGATTCGCGACGGGTTCCGCAAGGGCGACTTTTCCGCTCGGAATGTAGCGGAGGCATTCAATGCCAATGTAGCGGCAGCCGGGGCACTCAATGCCTTCATCGTTGAGACGCCCGAGTTGGCGCTGGCGGCGGCCGATCAGGCGGACAAGGACCGGGCGGCAGGCACGCTGCGGCCGCTCTCAGGCGTACCGATCGGCATGAAGGATCTGTTCTGCACTGAGGGCGTGCAGACCAGTGCGGCCAGTCATATGCTCGAAGGTTTCAAGCCCACTTACGAGAGCTTCGTTTCCCGGAAATTATGGAATGCCGGGGCGGGCATGCTCGGCAAGCTCAATCTCGATGAATTCGCGATGGGCTCGTCTAACGAGACCAGCTATTTCGGCAAGGTGGTTTCGCCCTGGCGTCGAAGCGATGGCGACGATGCGCCGCTTGCGCCCGGTGGCTCCTCGGGTGGCAGCTCCGCGGCGATTGCGGCGCGGCTCTGTCCGGCGGCAACGGGTACGGATACGGGGGGGTCGATCCGTCAGCCCGCGGCTTTCACCGGTATAACGGGTATCAAACCGACCTATGGACGTTGCTCGCGCTGGGGCATCATCGCCTTTGCAAGTTCGCTCGATCAGGCCGGGGCGATGGCGCATGATGTGCGGGATTGCGCGATCATGCTGGAGAATATGGCCGGCTTCGATCCGCGTGATGCAACATCGCTGGAGCAGCCAGTGCCGCAATGGGAAGCTGGATTGTCCAGCAATCTCAAAGGCAAAAGGGTTGGTGTTCCGAGCGATTATCGGGTCGACGGACTCGATGCGGATGTAATCCGCGTCTGGGATGAAGGGATCGCCTGGCTCAAGGATGCCGGCGCAGAGATTGTCGAGATCACGCTGCCGCACAGCAAATATGCACTGCCGGCCTATTATATCATCGCGCCGGCGGAAGCCTCGTCCAATCTCGCGCGCTATGATGGCGTGCGTTATGGCCTGCGTGATCTGCCAGACGGTGCGAATTTGCAGGATATGTATGCCGCGACCCGGGCAGCCGGTTTCGGTCCGGAGGTCAAGCGCCGGATCATCATGGGCACCTATGTGCTCTCGGCAGGCTTTTACGACGCCTATTATACGCAGGCACAGAAGGTTCGCACACTGATCTCGCGGGATTTCGCGCGAGCTTTCGAGCAATGCGACGTGATCCTTGCGCCGACCACTCCGAGTGCGACCTTCGCGCTGGGAGAGAATAGCAGCGATCCCCTGGCCATGTATCTGAACGATGTATTCGCCGTGCCGGCTTCATTGGCGGGGCTGCCCGCCATGTCCGTGCCCGGTGGCATCAGCAAGGATGGCCTGCCGCTCGGCCTTCAGATCATTGGGCCTGCCTTTGGTGAGCAGGCGGTCCTGAATGCGGGTCTGGCAATCGAGGAACGAGCGGGGTTCACGGCGCGGCCGGAAAAATGGTGGTGATATGAACTTGACGGTTGCGGCTGAATGGATCGCCTGGGCTGGCATCGTGATCCCTTTGGCCGCGCTGGCTTGGTCGGCTGTTTTCTATACTCTGGCTCGCCATCGCGAAACCCGACATCAGGAATATCAAAGATTCTTTCAGATCATGGATCATCTGGGACACCCCGATGGCAGTATCGCTGCCAAGATGGCCGCGGCCTATGAGCTACGAAAATACCCTCAATATGCAGAGGTTATCATCAATATCTGTGAGGATGCCGAGATTGAAGGCGTTGCCGCCCAGATGTTGAAGAACGAGATGCTTGCCACGGCAGTTTATTTGAAAGCAGGCAAATGACAGAGTCAAACTATCGCATTCAGGGCGCAACCGGGGATTGGGAGGTCGTTATTGGCCTGGAAGTCCATGCGCAGATCGTCAGTCAGGCCAAGCTTTTTTCGGGTGCGGCCACAGCCTTTGGTGCGGAACCCAATACGCAGGTGAGTCTGGTCGACGCAGCCATGCCGGGCATGTTGCCGGTGCCGAATATGGAGTGCATCCGGCAGGCGGTGCGTACAGGCCTTGCGATTGATGCGCAGATTAACATGTGGTCCCGGTTCGATCGCAAGAATTATTTCTATGCAGATCTACCGCAGGGTTATCAGATCAGCCAACTCTACCACCCGCTGGTGGGAGAGGGCGTGCTAACCATCGAGGCTGATGAGAAGGCGGGCATCCCGCAGGACAAGGATATCGGCATCGAGCGTATCCATGTCGAGCAGGATGCCGGCAAGCTGATGCACGACCAACATCCGACACGCTCCTATGTCGACCTTAATCGCTCCGGCGTGGCACTGATGGAGATCGTCAGCCGGCCTGACATGCGGTCTCCAGCTGAAACAGGCGCTTACCTCCGAAAGCTCAGGTCAATTTTGCGATATGTCGGCTCATGTGACGGCAATATGGAGGAAGGCTCCATGCGTGCGGACGTGAATGTCTCCGTCCGCAAACCGGGCGAGGAATTCGGTACACGTACAGAGACGAAGAATGTGAACAGCGTCCGCTTCGTCATGCAGACGATCGAATATGAAGCGCAGCGTCAGGTGGACGTGCTGGAAAGCGGCGGACGGATCGTTCAGGAAACACGTCTGTTCAACCCGGATACCGGCACGACTCATTCGATGCGTTCCAAAGAAGATGCGCATGACTATCGCTATTTCCCGGACCCCGACTTGCTGCCGCTGGAACTGGATGATGCTTTTGTCGAGGATTGCCGAGCATCGCTGCCTGAGCTGCCGGATGCCAAGCGCCGCCGCTATGAGGAGGTGTTAGGGCTTTCCCCCTATAATGCACAAGTGTTGACGGCGGAGGCGGAGACGGCGCGCTGGTTCGAGGCGTTGCTGGCCGAAAATGCTCGCCTGCAAAAGAAAAGTGAGGCCGATGTTGCACGGGCGAGCGCCAACTGGCTGCTCTCCGAGCTTTATGGCGCGCTCAATCGTCTTGGAAAATCGCTGGAGAATAGCCCGGTGGGGCCGGAGCGTGGTGCCGAGTTGCTGGAACTGGTGGCGGACGGAACGATTTCCGGCACCATCGCCAAGCAGGTGTTTGAGATCATGCTCGAGACTGGCGAGTCACCCGCCAGCATTGTCGAGGCGCGCGGACTTAAGCAGACCAGTGATACTACAGCCATTGAGGCGGCAGTGGCTAAAATACTCGCCGATAATAGCGATAAGGTCGAGCAGTATAAGGCAGGTAAGGAAGCACTGTTCGGTTTCTTTGTCGGTCAGACGATGAAGGCCATGCAGGGCAAGGCCAATCCGCAGATTGTTAATGAATTGCTGAAGAAGACGCTGGGCTGAACGATGTGCAGCGGGCTCGGTGCGCTGGAAGGAACGGGGCAAAAAATTGCGCCGAATCACTCACCGGCGGGTATTTCATCCGGGCCTTTTCCTGGCTCGTCCACGTCGGGCGAGCGAGGAATGATTTCCGGCGGCTCCTGATAGGGGTTTTCCGGCGGGGAGGGCGCAGGCGGGCTTTCCGGTGGGGATTGTGGCGTAATGGTGTCGGGCGGCGGAATTTCGGGCTGGGTGGCCATTGGCTTATCCTTTCCTTTCATTTTGAGGAACGGGCCGGCGCGCTGAATGTTCCGTGCAATAGGGTGGGCATCCGGGATTGCCCTTTTCGAGCCATTGCCCTATGCCCCGCCGACCGGCGACCGATGCGGGCGTGGCGAAACTGGTAGACGCGCCAGATTTAGGTTCTGGTATCGCAAGATGTGGGGGTTCGAGTCCCTTCGCCCGCACCAGTCGCGATGCCGCGCCCCGGTGGTTCCACGAGATTTTGCAGAGCTTGGAAGGCTTGAGTAGAAATATGCAGATTGTCGAGACATTGAACGACGGCCTGAAGCGCGCTTACACGCTCACCGTCACCGCTCAGGATATTGATGCGCGCATTGAGGACGAAGTGAAGGCGATCGCCCCGCAGGTGCGCATGCCCGGTTTCCGTCCCGGCAAGGTTCCAGCCAATCTCGTGCGTAAGATGCACGGGGCCGCGCTTCAGCGGGAGGCGCTCGACAAGTCGATCCGCGAGGGTGTGGACAAGCTTCTGACGGATAACAAGCTGCGCCCTGCGATGCAGCCAACCATCGAACTGGCCGAAGGCTATGAGGATGGGAAGGACGCCGAGATCAAGGTCGCACTGGAAGTGTTGCCGGTGGTGCCTACCCCCAACATTGAAGGCATCACGCTGGAGCGGCTGATTGTCGATGTAACGGAAGAGCAGATTGACGCAGCGGTCAATCGCCTCGCCGAGCAGAGTCAGCAGTTTGAGGACGCACCCGCCAAGGCCAAGGCAAAGACCGGCGATCAGGTCGTCATGGATTTCGTCGGCAAGGTCGATGGCGTGGCGTTTGACGGCGGCACCGGTACGGACATGGCCGTGGTCATCGGCTCAGGCAATCTCATTCCCGGCTTTGAGGATCAGATTGTCGGGGTGAAGGTGGGTGACGAGAAGACTATCAACGTCACCTTCCCCAAGGAATACCAGGCTGCCAACCTCGCGGGCAAGGACGCGACATTCGACCTGAGCATCACCGCCGTCAAGGTGGCGAGCGACAAGGCGCCAGACGATGAATTTGCCAAGCAGTTCGGGTTGGAGAGCCTGGAGAAGCTGCGCGAACTGCTCAAGTCGCAGATCGAGCAGGAGCATGGCAATCTGACGCGTACCTTCATGAAGCGCCGGCTGCTGGATCAACTCGCCGCCGGCCATGATTTCGAAGTGCCGCCGGGCATGGTCGAGGCCGAGTTCAACCAGATCTGGGCTCAGCTTGAGCACGAAGCTGGCCATGAGGAAGATCCCGAGGCCGCCCGCGCCGAGATGGAGGCAGAGAAGGACGACTATCGTGCCATCGCAGAGCGCCGGGTGCGTCTGGGCCTGCTGCTTTCGGAAATTGGTCAGGCCAATGGGGTAGAGATAACCCAGGCCGAGATGAACCGTCTCATCGCGCAGGCCGCTCAGCAATATTCGCCGCAGGACCGCGAGCGTTTTGTGGAATATGTGCGCAACGAACCAATGGCGGCTGCCCAGCTGCGCGCGCCGCTCTATGAAGATAAGGTCGTCGACTATCTCTTCGAGAAGGCAACCGTAACGGAGCGCACGGTGGCGCGCGCGGACCTTGAAGCGGCGATCGAGAGCGAGGACGGCGATCTGCATGTCCACGGTCCCGATTGTGGGCACGATCACGACGCAAAGCCAGCTAAGGCTGCGGGCAAGAAGTCGACAGCGAAGGCGGCCGCCGCTGCAAAGGCGGAAGACGAGCCGGCCGCCGTGGAAAAAGCTTCTGCGAAAAAGGCTGTCGAGGACAAGGCACCGGCGAAGAAAGCCACGACCAAGAAGGCTCCGGCGGCTAAGGCCGAGGCTGACGATGCCAAACCGGCTGCCAAGAAACCGGCCGCAAAGAAGAAGCCTGCTGCCGGCTGATCGGACGAGGCATATTACTGAAGGGGAGGGGGCAGCACGCCCCCTTTCTTGTTGCGCGGCTCGTAATAGAGCGGGCGTTGCCCTGTAATCGGCTCGCATAATATATGGTGCGACATAGGTTATGACTGCTCTGCGATCGCAGCAATCGACATATGAATATAGGCCGTCGGAATCTTCGTTGTTCCGTCCGCATGCATTTCGCTCTAGGCCCGGGATAATGACGAGCGAAGTTGAGTTTCCCCGCGTCGCTGTGCTGCTGCCCTGCTATAATGAGGTGGCCGCAATCGGCGAGACGGTTGCACAGTTCGCCCGGGCGCTGCCTGGAGCGGCAATCTATGTGTTCGACAATAATAGCTCCGATGGCAGCGACACCGTTGCCGAAATCGCCGGAGCGATTGTCCGCCGGGTGCGTCAGCAGGGTAAGGGCCACGTCGTGCGGCGCATGTTCGCAGATGTCGAGGCCGATATCTATGTGATGGCCGATGGCGACGCAACCTACGATGCAGCGGCCGCGCCCGCGCTGATCGCTGCGATGTTGGCGGACAATCTCGACATGGTGGTCGGCGCCCGCAAATCGCAGGTGGACGGTGCGTATCGACGCGGCCACAGGCTTGGCAACCGGGTGCTTACCGGGCTGTTGAAACAGTTGTTCGGGCGGAGTTTTACGGATATTCTCTCCGGTTACCGGGTCTTTTCACGGCGGTTCGTCAAGAGCTTTCCGGTACTCTCGGCCGGTTTCGAGATTGAGACCGAAATGTCGGTCCATGCGCTGGAATTGCGTATGCCGGTTGGCGAGATCGTCACCGCCTATGTCGCGCGGCCGGAAGGCTCGCTTTCCAAGCTCAGCACGTTTCGGGACGGGTGGCGTATTCTGCGCACGATGATCCAGCTTTATCGGGTGGAGCGCCCGCTATGGTTTTTCGGCGTGGCTGCAGCGGCGCTGGGTCTGCTGGGAGTTATTCTCGGGGTGCCGGTGGTCAATACCTATCTGGACACGGGGCTGGTGCCGCGCTTTCCCACGGTAATCGCCGTTGTCGGTCTCGGTATCCTTTCTGCACTGAATTTCATGACTGGCCTTATTCTCGATACGGTGACACGCGGCCGTCAGGAAGTGAAGCGACTCGCCTATCTCGCTCACCCGCCACCAGCGGTACATCATACAGCAGATGGAGGAAGGCATGGGTGATGCCGCCTCACGAAATCTCACGCAATATGGGTGCAAGCGGCGTGATCAGGCGACCGTTCCCGCACCATCACCATCTTGAAGTCTCCCGCCAAACATCCGATGTAGACATCCGCAACGGCCACCAACGAAAGAACATCATGACCGACACCCCCTTCGATCCGATCGGCGCGCTCGTTCCCATCGTCATCGAGCAGTCGAATCGCGGCGAACGCAGCTTCGATATTTATTCGCGTCTCCTGCGGGAGCGGATCATCTTCGTGACCGGGCAGGTCGAGGATCACATGGCCTCGCTCATCGTTGCACAGTTGTTGTTCCTTGAATCCGAGAATCCGAAGAAGGATATCTGGATGTATATCAACTCGCCCGGCGGCGTGGTGACCAGTGGCATGGCGATACATGATACGATGCAATACATTCGTCCCAAGGTGGGCACGGTTTGTATTGGTCAGGCTGCATCGATGGGCAGCTTCCTGCTGGCATCGGGCGAGCCGGGGATGCGCTTTGCGCTCGGCAATGCGCGGATCATGGTCCACCAGCCTTCCGGCGGCGCGCAGGGGATGGCGTCCGATATCGAAATTCAGGCCAAGGAAATTCTTCGTATTCGTCGACGCCTCAACGACCTCTATGTCAAATATACCGGCAAGAGCCTCGCTGAGATTGAAGCTGCGATGGACCGAGACACATTTCTGGAAGCGGAAGAAGCCAAGGCGTTCGGCCTGGTCGATCAGGTCTATGACAAGCGTCCGGGCGTGGCCGAGGAGCCGGGCGCCTGAACCGGGCAATTCTCAACTTGACGGCCGGTCAGCGCTTTCGCTTGATAGCGCATGGCAACCCGTTGCAATTCGGTCGTGGCTTCCCATGTCATTTCTCAACGCGGGGTGATCTGTGAGCAACGGCATATTTACGCCGATGGACCATATTATCGCTACTTGTGGTGCGGCAGCGCCCCGGTCTAGGATAGACCTGGGCCAAATAGTTCGGAGCATCGGCGCGGCGCGCTGGCCGAACCAAGGAAGGCATTGAATGACGAAGCTTACCGGATCGGATTCCAAAAGCACGCTTTACTGCTCGTTCTGCGGCAAGTCCCAGCACGAGGTACGCAAGCTTATCGCAGGTCCGACAGTGTTCATCTGCGACGAGTGCGTGGAGCTGTGCAACGACATCATCCGCGAGGAAACCAAGGGTGGACTCGTCGGCCGCAAGGATGGCGGTACGCCGACGCCGCAGGCAATCTGCGATGTACTGAGCGATTATGTAATCGGGCAGGAGCGAGCCAAGCGGGTACTCTCCGTTGCCGTGCATAATCACTATAAGCGGCTCGATCATGGCGGCAAGGCAGGCGATGTCGAGCTTGCCAAGTCCAATATCCTGCTGATCGGCCCCACTGGCTGCGGCAAGACGCTTCTCGCGCAGACGCTGGCAAAGACATTCGACGTGCCCTTCACCATGGCGGATGCAACGACACTGACCGAAGCAGGTTATGTCGGCGAAGATGTCGAGAACATCATCCTCAAGCTGCTGCAGGCCAGCGACTATAATGTCGAAAAGGCTCAGCGCGGCATCGTCTATATCGATGAGATCGACAAGATCAGCCGCAAGGCGGAGAATCCGTCAATCACACGCGATGTGTCGGGTGAGGGTGTGCAGCAGGCTTTGCTCAAGCTGATGGAAGGCACCACGGCCTCCGTGCCGCCACAGGGCGGGCGCAAGCATCCGCAGCAGGAGTTTCTGCAAGTCGATACGACGAACATACTCTTCATCTGCGGCGGTGCATTTGCCGGGCTGGAGAAGATCATCGGGGATCGGCTGGAAGGCAAGTCTATCGGCTTCGGCGCGCATGTCGCCGCGCCGGAGGAACGCCGTACCGGCGAGCTGTTACGCCAGAGCGAGCCGGAGGACTTGCTGAAGTTCGGCCTCATTCCCGAATTTGTCGGCCGCCTGCCTGTCATCGCTACGCTTGAGGATCTTGATATCTCGGCGCTGGTGCAGATTCTGACCGAGCCTAAAAACGCGTTGGTCAAGCAATATGGCAAGCTGTTCGAGCTGGAGCAGGTGGAGCTGACTTTCACGGAGGAAGCACTCACCGCCATCGCCCAGCGCGCCATTGAGCGAAAAACCGGCGCTCGGGGCCTGCGCTCGATCATCGAGTCGATCCTGCTCGACACGATGTTTGATCTGCCGACCATGGAGGGCGTCAGCGAAGTCGTGGTCGATAGGGATGTGGTGGAAGGCCGCAAGGACCCGGTCCGCGTCTTTGCGGAGAAGCAGCAACGCAAGGCAGGCGACGCCGCCTGACCAGATAGAGCCGGCGCTGGAGTGCGGATTGCACGTCTGGCGCCGGAATTTACCGGCCGGTCTTTTCCATCGTCAGCGGCACTTTCCCACACGCAGCCGTCTCAACGGTGAGAACGCGTGTTTGCGGGTAGCTATGGATGAAATGACGCCGCGCCCGAAGATGCTCGGCGTTACATCACGGCTTCACCAATCGCCGACAATAATGTCTGTGCCGATTTGCGCCGATCATGGTATGTTTCCACGCGCCGTCGGCCTTCGGCGCCCATCACAGCGCGCTGATCAGGCGATGCACGCATGATTCCGCGCAGGGCTTCGGCGATGGCATCCTCGTCGCCAGGCTCGAAGATCCAACCGCATGCAGCGTCGACCAGTTCGGGGATGCCGGCAATCCGGGTGGTGAGCACCGGCCGGCCAATTGCCAATGCTTCCATGATGCCGATCGGCAAGCCCTCGGCGTAGCTGGGCAACAGCATGGCCCGGCCGGTTTCGAGTTGTGTGCGGACATAAGCGTTACTGCCCCAGCCATGCAGGACAACCTGATGCTCGACTCCATGGCGGGCAATTGCCTCGCGGATTCTATCCTCATCCTCACCGCCGCCGATCAGTTCGACAACGAGATCGGGGAATTCGGCAGCTACTGCGGCGACAGCGGGGGGAATATGCACTTGCCCCTTATTGGCGCAGAGCCGGCCGATGCAGATGATCCTGGTGCTTTGCGGCGGGACGGGATCGAAGGGAAAGGCCTCGATATCGATCCCGCAAGGAATGATACGAATTTTCTCCGCGCTGTCCGGCGCTTCTTGGGCGATGCGATCCCGACAATAACCGGTAATGGCAACGATGAAGGCGGCATCACGTGCCTTTTCACGTAGGGAGAGGCGGGCGGGTTCGCCGGGCACGAGTTCGTCTGGCCCATGAACGGTGAAGCTGTAGGAAGCACCGCCCATCCGTCGTGCGAACATCGCCACCGTCGTTGCATTAGTCGAGAAGTGGGTGTGGACATGGTCGATGCCGAGGGCTTTCGTGCGTCGATAGAAAGCGAGAGCCTCGACGAGATAGGCGACATGTTGGACAAATTGGCGCTTGGCATTGCGCCAGATGCGCCACCAAAAGGGTAATAGCGCGAGAAAGTGCAGCGGATGGCAGAGAATAGCCAAGGCAACATCGCGGGCCAGTGCGGCCTTGCTGCCGGTGAGGATATAATGGGTACGGCTCTGATCGGCGATATCATCGGGATCGACCAGGTTGCCGCGCCAATGGCGCAAAGCAAAGCGGTGTACTGGTTGACCGTGTGCCTCGATCGCCTCGATCTCGCGGCGAATGAAGGTCGTGCTGATCAGGGGATAGATGTTAAGCAGATAGGCCAGTTTCATGAAGTGCGGCATCCATGGCGGCGGAACAGCCATAATCCATGGGCGGCGGGTGCGATGCCTGTCAACAAGCTGTGCCCGTTCGCAAGGCGCACGCCATAGTGCCCGGGTCTTTTCATCGCTGCGAGCCGAAGGCTGGTATACCGCCTATAAGCTATTGGTAACGCCGATCCCATCGGTGCCGCCCTTGCAACGTCAAGGATTGATCGCCGCTTCACCATGACGCATGTTTGGAAGGAGGGGAGGCCATGCCGATAATCGATTTCGCCCAGGTCAGTAAATATTACGGCGGCCAGCCGGTGCTGGACGGGATATCGCTGTCTATCGCGGCGGGCTCGTTCGTGGCGCTGGTCGGGGCATCAGGCGCGGGAAAAACCACTTTACTCAAGGTTGTCAACCGGCTGGTCGATATTGATAGCGGAACAGTGGCCGTCAACGGGCAGGATGTCGTGTCCCAACCTGCGGTGACCCTGCGCCGGACAATCGGTTATGTTTTTCAAGGTATAGGCCTGTTCCCGCATATGACGGTTGCGGAGAATATATGGCTTGTGCCCCGGCTCGCGGGCCTGAAGATATCAGGGCGTGAAGCGCGCGTGGCGGCTCTTCTCGATATGGTTTCCCTGCCAGTGGAACTGGCCGACCGTTATCCCGGGCAATTGTCTGGTGGGCAGGCGCAGCGTGTCGGCTTTGCCAGAGCGCTGGCAGCGGGCCCTGCCATCATGTTGATGGACGAGCCGTTTGGCGCGCTGGACCCTGTGACACGCGGAGACATAGGGCCTGCCTATCGTTCCCTGCATGAGCGGATGGGCCTTACCAGCCTCCTCGTTACTCATGATATGGCCGAAGCGCTGATACTTGCCGATCGTGTCATCATCTTGGCCGAGGGGCGCATTCTGGCCGATATGACCCCACATGAACTGGTGCGGGCGCGGACGAACCCGGCGATCAGTGCTATGGTCGATGCCGCGCGTGCCTCCGCAGCGCGCCTTGAAGCCTTGGCACGAGAGACGTGACAGGCGACATCGCATGGGTGGAACTGGCGCGGCTGGTGCAGGCGCATCTGCTTCTCAGCGGCTGCGCTGTTCTGGCGGCTATTCTGGTCGGGCTGCCACTGGCGATTCTGGCAGCCCATGATCGACGCCTGCGCGTACCGCTGCTCGGGATCATCAGCCTGCTCCAGACCATTCCGGGCCTGGCTCTGCTCGCACTTTTTTATCCGTTGTTGCTGTTGCTGGGGCGGGAAACCGGTTGGCCTATCCCGGCGCTCGGCTTTCTGCCCGCGCTGCTGGCGCTTGGCGTCTATGCACTGCTGCCTGTTGTGCGCAATGGGGTTGCCGCGCTTCACGGCATCGACCCGGCGCTTATCGAGGCTGCTGACGGTCTGGGCATGAACCGGCCGCAAAAGCTTCTGCTGGTCGAACTACCGCTCGGCGCGCCGGTGATATTGGCGGGTGTCCGTACAGCCGCTATCTGGACGATCGGCACGGCGACACTCGCCACGACGATCGGCCAACCCAGCCTTGGCGATCTCATCTTCTCCGGCCTTCAGACGGAGGATTGGCGGCGTGTGCTGATCGGCTGCGTAGCGGCAGCGGCGCTCGCTATCCTCGTCGATACGATGCTGGCGCTGATCGAAGCCGGTGTCGCCCGCCGATCACGGGTGCGGCTCGGCGCGGGGCTCGCGCTGCTGATTGCCGCTCTTGGCATCACGCTGGCACCGCTGCCGGATGGTCAGGCATCGACCGAGCGACTGGTCGTTATCGGCGCAAAAAATTTCTCCGAGCAATATATATTGGCGCAACTGATCGAGGATCGATTGCGCGCGGCGGGCTATCGCACGCAGCGGCGCGATAATCTGGGCTCGGCCATCGCCTACCGTGCTCTCGCTGCCGGGGAGATCGGCGTTTATGTGGACTATGCCGGCACGCTATGGAGCAATGTGCTACATCGTACCGATGCCCCGGATGCCGCCACAATGCTGCGGACGCTTGCGGAAGAGCTTGATCGGCAGGACAAGGTGCGCGTGCTCGGGCCGCTGGGGTTCGAAAATGCCTATGCCTTCGTTATGACTCGGGCACAGGCGCAGGCGCTGGATATCTCAACGCTGGACGATCTTGCGCGGGCCGCGCCCCGGTTGCGGCTGGGGACGGATCTGGAATTTTTGAGCCGGCCGGAATGGCAGGCCGTTGAGCGGCTTTATCATCCTGCTTTCCGCACGATGCGGCGCTATAGTCCCACCTTCATGTATCGCGCGCTGGCAGACAGTTCGGTGGATGTCATTTCCGCTTTTTCGTCGGATGGTCGGATCGTGGCGCTGGATCTGGTTACGCTGGGCGACCCCCGTGGCGCGTTGCCTCGCTATGATGCGCTGTTGCTGCTGAGCAGCACCGCAGCGACTGATTCCCGGCTTGTCATCGCCTTGCAGCCGCTCATCGGTGCGATTCCGATCGAGCACATGCGTGCCGCCAACTGGCTGGTCGATCGCGACGAAACCAAGCGCACACCGGCAGAGGCAGCACGCTGGCTGAACGAGGAGATACGCAGGGCGCGGTAACCAAATCCGGGTTCGCGCGTATTGAAACCGGACGGTCGCGCTCCTGGCCGGTTCAAAGCGAGGGAGAGCCATAACCTTGAGCATGACATCCCCGGTTCTCCGGCGGCAGGCTGGATTGGCCCGTAATCATCCCGCCTCCGATCCTCTGGCGCAACGATATGCTGATGTCCGCGCGCTCAGTTGCGCCTTAGTGGCGCCGCTGTCGGATGCCGATGCGACGGTACAATCCATGGCGGACGCCTCGCCGGCCAAATGGCATCTGGCTCATGTCACATGGTTTTTCGAGACATTCGTGCTGCGCGATCATCTGCCCGGTTACCGGCTCTTCCATGAATGCTGGCCGTTTCTGTTCAACAGCTATTATGAAGCGGAGGGTGCCCGGCATGCCCGGCCGCAGCGTGGTTTGCTCACGCGGCCAACGCTGGAGCAGGTGCTGGCCTACCGAGCATTTGTCGATGAAACATTGCTGAACGCGTTGCCGAAACTCGCGCAGACATGCGGTGACCTGATCGAGCTTGGCCTCCATCATGAACAGCAACATCAGGAGTTGTTGCTGACCGATCTCAAGCATCTTTTCTCGTGCAATCCCTTGGGGCCAGCAGTCTGGCCAGCTCGTGCGACATCCAGCTCGCGGACCGTCCCCATGGGCTGGGTTGAAGGACGATCCGGGCCGGTCGAAATCGGCGCTGGAACCAATGGCTTCGTGTTCGATAACGAGCAACCGGTTCATGCGCATATCCTGACGCCTCATGCCCTTGCCAGCCGGCCGATCACCAATGGCGAGTGGACTCAATTCATGGCGGATGGAGGCTACGCTAGCCCAGCGCTCTGGCTTTCAGATGGCTGGAGCTGGGTGAACCGGGATGGAGTTGACCATCCGCTTTACTGGCGGAATGGCGATAGTGGCTGGGAGCAATTCACGCTCTCGGGCTGGCAAATGGTCGATGCAGATGCGCCTGTCAGTCATATCAGCTTTTATGAGGCGGATGCCTATGCGACCTGGGCCGGCGCGCGCCTGCCAACCGAGCAGGAATGGGAAGCTGCTTCGCAAACGGCCGATCCGTCGGTGGGCATCCAGCTCGATGAGCCCGGCGCCGTCGCTCCCCATGCCGTGAGCGGACAGGTCGGTATTGCATCATTGTTTGGCAATGTGTGGGAGTGGACGGGCTCGGCCTATCGCCCCTATCCGGGTTTTCGCGCGGCGCCGGGAGCGGTCGGCGAGTATAATGGCAAGTTCATGAGCGGTCAGTTTGTTCTGAAGGGCGGAAGTTGCGCAACGCCGCGCGGCCATATGCGCGCCACTTATCGCAACTTCTTCTATCCCCATCAGCGCTGGCAATTCACCGGCCTGCGCCTCGCAAAGGATGTGTAACATGGCCGTGCAGGGCGACCTCAAGCTTGTCGACCATGGCGATGATGGTGTGGCGCTTGCTTTCCGCGCCGATGTGCTGAGCGGCCTCGCCGCCCGGCAAAAGGCCATTCCCGCGCGCTGGTTCTATGACCTGACGGGCTCTGAATTATTCGAGCAGATCACCGCACTGCCTGAATATTATCCGACGCGGACCGAAGTCGCACTGTTGGAACGCTATGGTCCGCAAATAGCCAAGGCGGTGGGGCGCGGCCGGGTGGTGGTGGAGTTTGGCTCGGGCAGTTCGGTCAAAACGCCGTTGCTGCTACGGGAAATTCATCCCGCAGTCTATGTACCGATCGACATTTCCGGCGAGTTTCTTCGTCAGTCCAGCGCGATATTGGCAGCGCGCTTTCCGGATCTGCCGATCCGGCCGGTCGAGGCGGATTTCATGAAGCCGGTTCGCCTGCCCGCCGCCGTGCAGGGGCGCGATATGCTCGGTTTCTTCCCGGGGTCGACCATCGGCAACATGGTGCCGTCTACGGCCATCGACCTGCTGCGTTCAATGCGCGAGACACTGGGCGGAGGTGCGCAGCTCCTGATCGGCATCGACCGGGTGAAGGATGTGGGCCAGCTGCTTGCCGCCTATGACGACAGGCAGGGGGTGACGGCCCGGTTCAACCGCAATCTGCTCGTGCGAATCAACCGCGAGTTGAACGGCGACATCCCCGTCGATCGCTTTCGCCATGTTGCGCGCTGGAATGCGCAATGGAACCGCATCGAGATGCATTTGGAGGCGCTGGCCGATGTCAGCTTCACGGTGGCCGAACGTGCCTTCACCATGCGGAGAGGCGAGACGATCCACACTGAGAACAGTCATAAGTATCAGCAGGGTCAGGCGCGCTTCCTGTTGCAGGCGAGTGGCTGGACGCCCACGGCGCAATGGACGGATGCTGGCGAAAGCTTCCTCATCCTTCTCGCGGAGGCGACGGAGGCGCGCTATGCACCCTGATCTGCGTCATCACGGGTCCGCGGGGCGATCAGTTCAATATCCACATCCGCCGGCACAATAGGCGATCCTTCCGCACGATCGCGATAAAGCGCGGCGCGAGCGAGCAGCATCAGTGTGATGGGCGTAGTCAGCGTCACAAAGATGGCGATCAATATCTCATGCACCATCGGGCGCGAATGCAGCACGGAAAAGCAGACCATCGATGCGATAAGAATGCAACCCGTACCCAGTGTCGATCCCAGGGTGGGTGGGTGGATACGATCATAGAAATTATCGAGCCGAAGCAGCCCGAGCGTGCCGATCAGCGTGATCGACGCGCCCAGCAGCACGAACAGCCCCACGGCGATGGCGGCCCACAACGGAAGATCAGGCGCCTGAATCATTCGATCACCTCGCCGCGCATCAGGAATTTGGCGAGCGCTACCGTGCCGGTGAAGCCAAGCAGGGCGATCACGATCGCGCCCTCGAAGAACAAGGTGCGCCCGGTCTGGATGCCATAGGTCAGCAGCAGCAACATGCCGGCGATATAGAGCGCGTCCATGCCCAGCACCCGGTCCTGCGCACGGGGGCCGCGCAGAATGCGCCAGGCGGCGCAGCCCATGGCCAGCGCCAGCAAAATCTGCGCCGTGGTGATGGTGAGAGCGAGAATGAGCGTACTCATATGAAAATTTCCATCAACAGCCGTTCATAACGGTCCCGGATGAGAGCGATCCATTCCGCCTCATCGACCAGATCGAGCACGTGGATGAGCACGATATGGCGCTGCGCATCATGCTGGAGCCACAAGGTGCCCGGTGTGGCTGTGATGATGATGGCGAGCGCCGCCAGCGCATAGGGGTTGCGCAGCTCGGTTGGAAATTCGATGAAGCCGGAGTGCTGCCGGGCCGGGCGAAAAAGGACGATCCGCGCCACCGCGACATTCGAGCGGACAATGTCGGTAAAGACAAGCCATCCCAGCCTGATGATCGCCATGCTGAACCGGATGCGTGCTTGCTCCGGCTTGAGCATGAGCATCACGCGCGACACGAGGAGCGCGATCACCGCGCCCAGCAGTATATGTCCCGGCGAAAAGCCCGTCAGCAGCACCCACATGGCGAATAGGAAGAGCGTGAGCAGGGGAAAGGGGACGAGGCGCTGCATCATGGCTGTATCTCGCCCGCGCGCGGGGCTTTCAGAACCGCTTCAACATAGGCGGAGCGATCGCCCAGCGCCCCTGCCGTCTTCTCCATATAGAGGAAGATCGGCCCCGCGCCCACCATGAGGGCGAGGCAGGTAGCCAGCAGCAAGCCGATCGGCGCGACCTCGATGATGCTAAGCGGCGGCGGCGTATCCTCCGCCGGGGTCCAGAGCAGATCGATGCCGGCGCGGGTGAGGCCGATCAGCGTGGCGAGGCCGGAGCAGATGATGAGACCGATCAGCAGCCAACTCGTCGGCGTGATGGTCGCGTGGCGGAACAGCGCATCGATGATCGCGAACTTGGCGATGAACCCGGAGAGCGGAGGCAGCCCGCCGAGCAGCAGCGTGCAGAAGATGAAGCCGCCACCCAGAATGGCGATCGTGCCGGGGATGACGATGCCGATCTCATCCTCCTCTTCCTCCGGTGCGCCGGTATATTCGTCATCGAACACTGGCTCGGCGACGCCGGCAACGACATCCTCCTCATCCGTATTGCGCTCGACCGGCTCGATGATGAGATAGAGCGCGGCAATCGCGAGGGTGGAACTGACAAGATAGAAGAGCAGCGCAGCGGTGAGTGCATGTCCGCCAATGCCGATGGCGGCAAGCAGCGTGCCGGAGGAAACCAGTACATAATGGCCGGCGACCCTGGTCAGTGTGCGGGCGGACAAGATACCGATCGTGCCGAAAAGCATGGTCGCAAAGCCCGACCAGATCAGCCAGTTGTCTGCAAAGCCGGCGGCTTCGCCCGATGTATCGCCGAACAGCAGCCAGGAGAGGCGCAGGATGATATAGATGCCCACCTTGGTCATCACTGCGAACAGCGCGGCGACTGGGGGCGCAGCCGCCGCATAGGTGCGCGAGAGCCAGAAACTGAGCGGCCAGATGCCGGATTTGACCAGAAACGCGGTGCCGAGAACCGCTGCGCCGCTCTCCAGCAGGGCAAGGTCCGCAGCGGGCACTAGCGGAATGCGCTCAGCGAGATCGGCCATGTTGAGCGTGCCGGTGGCGGCATAGATCATCGCGACGCCGATGAGGAACAGCAGTGAGGCGGCGATATTGATCGTGATATAATGCAAGCTGGCGCTAGTCCGCTCGGTGCCTGCGCCATGGAGAATGAGGCCATAAGAGGCCGCCAGCAATACCTCGAAGAAGACGAACAGGTTGAAGATGTCGCCCGTAAGGAATGCGCCGTTGATCCCGGTCAGCAGCAGCAGGAACAACACATGGAAGCGCGGGCCGGAGCGGTCCCAGCGTGCCATGGCGTAGAAGAGGGCGGTGAAGCCGAGTAGGCTGGTTAACAGCAGCATCAGCACGGAGAGATGATCGGCGACCAGCACGATACCGAATGGCGCCGGCCAATTGCCCAGCAGATAGACATGCGGCGCTGCGACAGGACTGGCGCCGACGCCATGCGAGACCTGCCAGAGCAGGATGATGGATATGCCGATTAGCGCTCCGACCGTGGCAAGGCTGAATACACGTTTCAAGGCACGCCGGCGTTCGTCGAAGGCGAGGAGCAGAGCGCTGATCGCGAGCGGCAGGACGATCGGCGCGACGATCAGGTGATGCATCCAGCCGCTCATGATTCCTCCTCCTCGCCATCGACATGGTCAGTGCCGGTGAGGCCGCGGGAGGCGAGAAGGACGACCAGCAGCAGCGCCGTGGTCGCAAAGGAGATGACGATAGCGGTGAGCACCAGCGCCTGCGGAACCGGGTCTGCATAAAGGGCGGGATCGACTGTGCCTTCCCGCCCGATCACCGGCGGCGCATCCGTGCGCAGTCGCCCGGCGGCGAGGATGAAGAGATTGACCGCATAGGAGAGCAGCGAGAGCCCGAGCACGACCTGAAAGGTGCGCGGGCGAAACAGCAGCCAGAGGCCGGACGCGGTGAGTGTACCGATGGCGAGCGCGAGGACGATTTCCATCAGCTGCCTCCCTCACCGGGCCCGTCCGGTGTTTTTGGGGCCCTTGGCGAACGGATGGACTGGTGTGCCAGCGCGATGAGGATAAGCGCCGTCGTCCCAACCACTACCGCGAAGACGCCGACATCGAACAGAAAGGCGCTGGCCATCGGAACGTTGCCGATCACCGGCACCTCCAGATAGCGGAAATGTGAGGTGAGGAACGGATAGCCGAAGAACATGGCGGCTATGCCCGTCAGGCTTGCACAGAGCAGCCCGGCGCTGATCCAGCGCACGGGCCGGACGGTAAGACGGGTTTCCACCGAGCGCGTACCGCTTGCCATATAGAGGACGATGATCGCGATGGAGGCAGTCACGCCCGCCGCGAATCCACCGCCCGGCAGATCATGCCCGCGCACGAGAAAATAGAGCGAACAGGTGAGGATCAACGGAAAAAGCCACTCCATGAGAACCCGGGGGACAAGCAGATATTGCCGCACGGTATCACCGCGCGTGCGGCCTTCACGCGCATCGTCGAAAGCATTTTGCTGCCGTTGTTGCTCAGGGATCTGGATGCTCTCCGCCGCCGGGCGGAACCGGCGCAACAGCGTGAACACGGTTAGCGCTACGATGGCGAGCACGGTGATTTCGCCATAAGTATCGAACGCGCGGAAATCGACGAGGATGACATTGACGACATTCGTCCCGCCGCCGCCCAGATAGGCCTGCTCCATGAAATAGCGTGAGATGCCGGCCGGAGCCTCGCGGGTCATCATCGCATAGGCGATGGCCGCCATGCCGACGCCGCCGAGCAAGGCGATCGCCAGATCCACCCCGCGCCGCAGATAGGTCGACACCGTCCGGTTACCGTCCGGCCATTTATCTGCCTGCCGCTTGGGCAGCCAGCGCAGGCCGAGCAGCAACAGGACGAGGGTGACGATCTCGACCAGCAATTGTGTGAGGGCCAGGTCAGGCGCGGAAAGCCAGACGAAGGAGATGCAGGTGACAAGACCGCTCACCCCGATCAGCACGAGCGCCGCGAGGCGGTGGAACTTGGCCTGCCATGCCGCGCAGATCGCGCTGGCGCCGCCGATGATCCACAGGACGGCAAATCCCGGATCGACTAGTGTATCAAGGCGCGGACCGCGGCTATAGCCAAGCGCAATGAACGGCAGGGTAGCGGCGATGAAGGCAGTGGCAACCAGCAAGCGCAACTGCACCTGCAACCGTCGGCTGCCGAACAGTCGGTGCAAGGAGCGGGCGCCCTCGACCATCACGGCGAGCACGATCTCGAAGGTGCGCCGGCCTTTGAAATGACCAATGATCGGAGATTGCGGAAAGCTGTTCAGCCGCTCGCCCAGCAGCAGATAAAGTCCGACGCCGCCGACCAGCGCGATCATGCTCATCAGCAGCGGCAGGCTGAAGCCGTGCCAGATAGCAAGACTGTAGGCGGGTGTTTGCGCCCCCAGCACCGATTTGACGGCGGTAGCAAGAAAAGGGCCGATAGTGAGCGTGGGAATGACGCCCACGAGAAGACACAGCAGCACGAGAATTTCGATCGGGAACCGCATCCAGCGCGGCGCTTCTTTCGGCTCGTGGGTGAGGCCGACAGGTGGTGGACCAAGAAAAGTCTGATGAATGAACCGTACGGAATAAAGCACGCTGAACATGCTGGCCAGCGTCGCGAGGAAGGGCAGAATGCGGTCCAGCACGGTGCCACTATGCGCGGCGAGCGCCTCGGCCAGAAACATCTCCTTGGAGAGGAAGCCGTTGAGTAGCGGAACGCCGGCCATGGCAGCGGCCGCGACCATGGCGAGCGTCGCCGTGATCGGCATGAACTGGGCAAGGCCGCTCAGCTTGCGCAGGTCGCGCGTGCCTGTCTCATGGTCGATAATACCGGCCGCCATGAACAAGGACGCTTTGAAGGTGGCGTGATTGATCGTGTGGAAGATCGCCGCCACGGCCGCTAGCGGACTGCCCAGGCCGAGCAGCAGGGTAATCAGGCCCAGATGGCTGATCGTGGAATAGGCCAGCAGGCCCTTAAGGTCATTCTGGAAAATCGCCGACCATGCGCCGACCAGCAATGTCGCAAGGCCAGTGGTGGCGACGATCAGATACCAGCTCTGCGTGCCGGCCAGCACCGGCCACAGCAGGATGAGCACGAAGACGCCGGCTTTCACCATGGTCGCCGAGTGGAGATAGGCCGAGACAGGCGTGGGCGCCGCCATGGCATGCGGTAGCCAGAAATGGAACGGGAACTGCGCACTTTTGGTAAACGTACCGATCAGGATGAGAATGAGCGCCGGCAGATAGAGAGCATGTCCGCGCACCAGATTGCCTGCCGCCAGCACGGCATCCAGATCATAGCTGCCCACGATATGCCCGAGCAGCAGGAAGCCGACGAGCAGACAGACGCCGCCCGACGCAGTGACGATGAGCGCCATGCGCGCACCATCACGCGCGGTCTGGTTATGGTGCCAATAGCCGATCAGCAGGAAGGAAAAGAGGCTCGTCAGCTCCCAGAAAAACGCGATCTGGATGAGATTGCCGGAGAGCACCATGCCAAGCATCGAGCCCATAAACGCCAGCAAAAATGAGAAAAATCGCGGTATTGGGTCTTCCGACGACATGTAATAGCGTGTGTAAAGCACGACCAGCGCGCCGATGCCCAGCACGAGGATCGCGAATAGCCACGAAAAGCCGCTCAGCCGCAGGGAGAGGTCGAGCCCGAGGGAGGGCATCCACGGGATGACGAAATGCACCACATCATTGCCGCCAGCCAGCGTCGGGTAGAAGCTCGCGACCATGAGCAGGCTCGCAAGTGTGACCATGACGGCCGCCACTGCCGCCCGGTTGCGCCCCCGCCTTGGCAGGAATGCAACACCGAGACTGCCCAAAAAGGGGAGCGCGAGAATGAGGAGCAGCAATCTCGCATCCGTCATGGGCGTGGTCCTGGCTCCTTACTGCCTGCGATGGTGTCCCTGAAGTGGTCCAATTCTTTATGGTGGAAAACAGGCGGAGCGGGCAAGGGCGGAATGTCGATTATTTTAGTCAGGAACGTGGAACTGGCTGAAATGGTTTGTTGAAACCGACAGATTTCTGCGGTGTCCAGATATTTCTGTGATAGCAAGATCGTCAGCGAAAGCCGCTGAACTTGATTTCCAATGTTGAAACAGCGTTCCTCGCATAGCTATGGGATGGCGTGACGCCGCTTCCGATATGTGGTGCATGGCGTTTGCAGTGAGAATCCGCTTAAATACCCTTTGACATTCCGTTCGCGGAGCAAAATGCCGGGCGAATTTGAATATTCACGCCGAAAACCATGGAGGTCGATGATGAGCTTTACTGGACCGCTGGCGCGAGCAGCGCGCGCTTTGGCGCAATGGCCGCGACGGCATGTTGCCGGGCTCGCCGGTATCGACGAAACGACGCTTGCAGATTTCGAAAGTGGTGGCTTGATACTGGACGCGGAGATGCAGGCACGCCTGATCCAGACTTTGGAAGATGGCGGCGTCATATTCCTGCCTGAAGATGGCCGGGGAGGCGCCGGCGTCCGGCTCAAATTCACCCGGCAGGATGTTAAACAGATAAACCGGCTGGAAGGCGAGGGCGGCCCTGTCGGCACGGATGATGTCTGATCTGAAATGAGTCACCGACGACCATCATCGGCTGGCCTGCCCGGCGAACGCCAGTCACGCTCGATGCGGCGTTAGCCGGGCTCTGGCGCGCAAATGGCGCCGGTGAAAACGGTAGAGAGAGACCGTCGCCTACCATGCGAAATCATATTGAGAACGCAACGGATGATTGATAGTCAGTGTTCGTTACATCTCTTCTGCCGACGGGTTGGGTGGAGGTGAAGAACATGCAAGCACGAGATGCCGGGATTTCAATCGGCGCCGTGAATCAGGAGGAGAGAAAATATGCCCGTTTCCCCCATTCGTACGCGCTTCCTCGCCCATGGTCGTGGTGTCAGCCTGAGCGTGCTTGGCGCCAGCCTGGCGCTGATCGCTGCCCCGGCCTTTGCGCAGGAGGGGCCCGTTAACGCTTCGGACACAGCGGAGAGCGAACAGGCCATCATCGTCACCGGGTCGCGCATCGCCCGTTCCGGTTTCGATCAGCCGACGCCGGTGACGGTGCTGGGTGCCGAACAGATTGAGCGTCAGGCCGCGACCAACGTGGCGCAGGTGCTCAATGATCTGCCATCCTTCCGTCCACAGGCGACACCAACCACCACCGCAATTTTCACCAATAATATCGGCGCATCCACGGCCGACCTGCGCGGCCTTGGCGCCAACCGCACGCTGGTGCTCATCAACGGCCGCCGCGTGGTGCCTTCCACTGTGCAGGGCGGTTCCTTCGCCAGTGCCGGTGCGGTCGACTTGAATATGATCCCATCCTCGCTCATCCAGCGGGCGGAAGTGGTGACTGGCGGCGCATCGGCAGCCTATGGATCGGACGCTGTTGCCGGTGTAGTCAACCTCGTGCTGGATACACGATTGAACGGCATCAAGGGCTCGGCGCAATATGGCGTCAATGATGTTGGCGACGGCAAGGAATATCAGCTCTCGCTCGCGGGCGGCACCGGTTTTGCGGACGGACGCGGACATATCATCGCCGGCGTCGAATATTCCGACAGCAAGGGCACGGGCGATTGCTACACGCGCGACTGGTGCGCGCAATCCTATAATACGGTCAGCAATCCGTTCGTGACCGGCAGCACCAGCGAACGCGTGGCGAATGGCCAGCCGGCCACGCTGATCCTGCCAAACACACGTACGGCCACCTCATCCATCAACGGTCTGATCCCGCGCTTGCCCGGGCCACCCAACCCGTCGCTGATCGCGTCCGGTCTGCTCGGGATGGAGTTCCGACCAGATGGAACGATGGTGCCGCATGATTATGGCACCTATTATGGCGTGCCGATTTTCCAGAGCGGCGGCGGTGACGCGCGGCAGGCTTTTTACGAGTTTTTCCCGATCGGGGCGCCTGTCGAGCGGCTCAACGCCTTCGCCCACGCCGACTATGAGCTGGGCGACGTCACGCTGTTCGTCGAAGGGTCTTATGGTCGGGTGAAGGGTCACACGCTCGGCGCGCAGCGGCGCGACCTGGGCAATCTCAGCATCAGGGCGGACAATGCCTTCCTCCCTGCATCCGTGGCGGATACCATGGATGCGTTCGGGCTTGAAACCATTCCCTTCGGCCGCATCTGGAATGATCTCGGTTCGCAACGGGCGGAAGTGACGCGCGAGACCTATCGTATCGTTGCGGGCGCCAAGGTGCAGATGTGGGGCGACTGGACGCTCGACGCCTATTATCAATATGGCCGCACCGATTATTCGCAGCGCAGCTATAATACGACGATCACGCCTCGCCTGATGTTCGCGCTTGATGCAGTGCGCGATGGAGCGAACATCGTGTGCCGCGGCGTGCGGGATGGTGTCGCGGCGGCGGCGGGTTGCGTGCCGATCAATCCGTTTGGCAACGGCTCCGCTACAACCAACCCGGCCGCTGTGGATTATGTGACCGGCACGGTGATGCAGGATACGCGGCTTACGCAAAATGTGGTTTCCACCTCCATGCAGGGCACATTGTTCGATGGGTGGGCGGGACCGATCAAGGCTGCGACAGGCGTGGAGATCCGGCAGGATATCGCGCGCGGCGAGGCCGATCCGATCAGCCGCGCCCTACAATTCTATACCGGGCCTGGTTCGCCGATCGACGGCAAGGTGGATGTGTTCGAGGCATTTGGCGAACTCAGCGTCCCGCTGTTCCGCGGTGCGGAACTGAACGGAGCGCTGCGTTACACCGATTATTCGACTAGCGGCGACGTGATGACATGGAAGATCGGTGCGGACTGGGCGCCGCTCGACTGGTTGCGCTTCCGTGGCACCCGTTCGCGGGATATTCGCGCGCCTAACCTGTTCGAGCTGTTCGGACCGACGCAGACCAGCTTCCAGAACATCATCCCGAGCGCTGGCGGACAGGTGCTCACGCAAGTCCTGCTGGGCGGCAACAGCGCGCTTGTGCCGGAAGAAGCGGATACATGGACGGTGGGCGTCGTTCTCCAGCCGGACCTTGGCTCGGCCGGGCGGCTGCGTCTGTCGGTCGATTATTATGACATCAAGCTGAAAAATGCCGTCTCGCAGCTTGGCGCACAGGTCATTGTCGATGGCTGTGAGAAGCGTGGCATCGCGGATCTTTGCGCCCTCATCACGCACGGGCCAGCCTCTCCGGGCAATCCCTTCGGTGAGGTCCAGTCGGTGATCAACCGCAACATCAATCTTGGTAGCCTGACCACGCGCGGCTGGGATATCGAGGCACTTTACACATTGCCGGTCGATATATGGGGCGGCGAAATATCGCTGCGTGGCCTTGCTACCATCGTGGATGATCTCACCACTGATTCCGCTGCTGGCATTGTCGATCGCGCCGGTATGAATGGCTCGCCCGTCTCCTCGCCCTCTGGCGTGCCGCGCTATACGATCAATGGTTATGTCACCTTCAATTCCGATCGTGTGATGGCGCAGGTGCAGGTGCGGCATATCTCGGATGGCGTCTATAATGCCGAGATGATCGGCCCCGGCCAGGCCGGATATGATCCGTTGCTGCCCAACAGCATCAATGACAATCATATTGGCGCGTGGACCTATGTGAACCTCAATGCCAGCGTGAACGTCTGGAAACGGGGCGACCAGAAGCTGGAGATTTTCGGCGTGGTCAACAATCTGTTCGACAAGGACCCGCCGGTAGACGCGCCGTCCAGCTTCGGGCCAACGAACAATGTGCTCTATGACGTGCTGGGTCGTTCCTACCGGATCGGCGCACGCTTCAAATTCTGAGCGGCATTGGGCTGGCGGCAAGCGCACCGCCGGCCCATTTTTATTGCACCTTGGTGTAGCATGAGGAGAGGCAGCATGAGCGGCGATCAGGGCTTCACGCTCATCATGCGGGAGGGAGTCGATCCGGCAAGTGCGCCGGGCAAGCCGCCTTTGCCGCCACGCGAGCACCGGCAATGGGTGGAGGAAGGCCTCCTTATCGACCGTAACATTGCGGTAACGATGCGGGATGGGGTGCGCATCCTTGTCGATCTCTATCGCCCTGCCGGAGCACCCGACGGACCGATGCCGGTGCTGCTGGGCTGGAGTCCTTATGGCAAGCATGGGCTTTCGGACACACTCTGGCCGCCTTCCGGCGTGGAGCCAGGCTGGATGTCCCGCTTCACCGCCTTTGAAGCGCCGGACCCGGCCTTCTGGTGCGCGCATGGCTATGCAGTCTGCTTCGCCGACCCGCGCGGAGCTTGGCTTTCAGAGGGGGAGCTGCGCCACAATGGCCTTGGCGAGGGCGAGGATTGCTATGATCTGATCGAATGGCTCGGCGTGCAGCCATGGTGCAATGGCAAGGTGGGGATGACCGGCGTTTCTTATCTCGCTGCCATCCAGTATCTGGTGGCACAGTTGCAGCCGCCGCATCTGGCTGCAATCAATCCGTGGGAGGGTTTTTCAGACTGGTATCGCGAATTCGCCTATCATGGCGGCATCCGTGAGACCGGCTTCGTGCCCCGCGGCTCGGCCAATCTGCGCTTCTCCACCACGCGCTATGAAGACACCAACGCCAATGTGCAGGCTCATCCACTGTATGGCGCCTATTGGGAAAGCAAGGATGTCGATCTGGCCGCAATCGAGGTGCCGGCCTTCGTCGTGGCAAGCTGGTCCGATCAGGGGCTGCACACGCGCGGGACGTTCGAGGCGTTTCGGCGAATATCGTCTCCGCAAAAATGGCTGCTGGGCCATGGCCAGAAGAAATGGGCGCATTTCTACAAACCGGAGAGCCGGGAACTGGCGCGGGCGTTTTTCGACCAGTTTCTGAAGGGGGAGGATCGCGGCGTCACGCAATGGCCGCGCGTGCAGATCGAGGTGCGGGAAAGCGCACATGTCCATCCGCTGCGCGCCGAGCAGGAGTGGCCACTGGCCCGGACGTGCTATGAACCGCTATGGCTGGATGCAGCGCGCGGGACTTTGGAGCCGGCGCCGGTCGAAACCGCGGCCAGCGTGGCTTATGACCCCCTCGACGAAGCGGGTGAGGCGCGGTTCGATCATCGTTTTGCGACCGATACCGAACTGACCGGCTATATGAAGCTCCGGCTGTGGGTGGAGGCTCAGGGAGCGGACGATATGGACTTGTTCGTCGCGCTTCAGAAACTTGATGATGCGGGCGATCCGGTCGGCATGACATTCTATGCCTTTTACGAAAATGGCCCGGTAGCGCTCGGCTGGCTACGGGCCAGCCACCGCGCGCTCGATCCTGATCGCTCGACCCCGTGGCAGCCGGTGCATTTCCATCGCGCGGAAGGGCGACTGGAGCCAGGCGTGCCGGTGCCGGTCGATATCGAGATATGGCCGTCCGCCACCCTGTTTCGCGCGGGGGAGACGCTCCGCGTTGTAGTGAAGGGCATGGATATTTACCGTGACGCGCTGCCCAATCTGCCATTCGCGCGACATGAGGATCTGCGCAACAAGGGGATGCATATCATCCACGCCGGGGGCCAGTTTGACAGCCATTTGTTGGTGCCGGTGATCCCGCGGGCTTGATCGAAGGCAAAGCACGGCGATGAACGCCGTCGCCCATCCGGTGAGTTGACGCTTGTTTCGCCGCGCTTGGTAGGGCAGGGGTGGCCTGCGCCGAACGGCCTTTTACGTCCTTTTCGTAAGGCACCAGCCGGGCAGGCCGCGCATCAGCGCTGCTGCCCGGCCATCACCCGTTCAGACCGATCGCACCGCATAATAGGTGAAAATGGAATGATCCGGGTTCGAGCGCCGGCTGCCAGTGCCGATGATGAGCGTACGGCCCATCCAGTCATGCGGTCCTTCCGGTACCACGAAGGTGGGCGAAAAACAGAAATAGGCCGGCTGCGGGGTGCCATCATCCAGCCGCCCCTCGCCCGGTTTGGATGGAACAAGATAGCCATTATTGTTGATGTAGATTTTCGTCCCGTCATCAGCCTCAAGCATATAATGCGAGTTGATGATGATGGTGCCGTCGCCGCGTACCGTGGCGTAATCCGCGCCGCTGTCCGGCACCACTTTGCCGTTAAGGCGCGGGCCATAGATGGTGCCGCCCGAGCAGGGCGTATAGCCCTGATGACCGCCACCCGGCAACGGCCCGACAATGCAGCGCTCCGGCCGGAACTCCACCCGCATCTCAAAGACATAATCGAGATGGGCGGGCACTTGCGGATCGTTCATCGGTAAACTCCTCTGGGTAGCGTGTCACAGCGCCGGGCGGCAGCAATCGAGGCGCGTGAAAAGGCGGGCGCTATATGGCGCAGTTTTGGTCCGGCCACTTGTCAAAGCAGCATGAAATAATGGATGCGGTTGGCCTTCGGAACCTTCTCGGCCACGCCGACAAAGATATGCTTGCCGAGCCAGTCATGCGGCCCTTCCGGCACATCGAATTTGGGGCTGACGCGCATATAATATTCATGCGCCTCCACCGGCTCGTTACGCGCCATGCGCTCCATCGCGTCACCTTCTGCCCAGCGATAGCCTCGGCTTTGCAGATAGATAGGCGTGCCGTCATCGGCCTGAAGCAGATAGCGTGCATCGAAATCGATGACGCCATTGGGCCGCACCAGCGGATAGTCGCCGCCGCTCATCGGAATGACAATGCCGCGGATGCGTGGTCCCTCGAATGTGCCTTTCGCTGCCCACACGGCGGCACGGGTCGCGCCCATGCTGCTCGGCGTCAGCCAGACCGCCGGGGTAAGATCGATCGACACGGTAAAGGCATATTCAAAATTGGGGGCGAAAGGGTGGGGGGGCGGTTCGATTGTCGCCACGATAGGGCTCCTTCAAAAGGTCAGATGGATGCGGAGAGAACAGGTAGGGTTTTGTACCGCGCACCGAGAATTTGGGCGAATTTGCCGTCCCGCAGATAATAGAAGCCGAGGCTCTCGATATGGAGCGTCTCGCCTTTCATCAGCGGCCCGGCAACGAAATCCGGCCAGTCGGCCAGGCCGAAAAACTCCGTGCGAACATGGCAGGCGAGCGTACCTGAGCCGGTGGCGACGCCGATTATATCCAGCGTCTCGCGGACTTTGGATTTCACGTCCCGGTAAAAATCGAGAATATTCTCACGGCCGATGATCTGGCGCTTTTCGCCCAGGTTGAAAATGACGTCGTCGCAATAATAGCGGCCGAAACCTTCAAAATCATTGGCGTTGAAGCAGGCGATATAATCCGCATAGTCCGCTTCCGTCATCGCGTCTCTCCTCTCCATCGCCTCGCCCGTGCCTGTCCGCATGGCGGAAGGCTTGTTGATTCTTCAACGGCTAAGCCAGCGGTGAAGAGCGATCAAGTCCTAAACGGACGTTCCATTCGCGCTATTCGATTGCCAAGTGCAGCCAATTTTGGTCGAACAGGCGCTCATGAAGCAAATTCCCTCTCCGGCGCGCCGTTATGGCTGACGCGCCCGCGCAAATGATGAACCATGCGGACGGGATGATCGGCGAGCCGCGCCGCGTGCCGGTGGACGAGGTGATGCGCATCTTCCTGCACAAGCCGGGTTTTCTGCTGGCCCGGATCGATCAGATCGCCAACGCGCTTCATGGTGCTCTGGCGCAGGGTGGCGAAACGCTGGCGCAGGCCGAGATGCTGCTTGCGATCGCGGCGGGTGAGGCGCGCGATCAGGTGGGGCTGGCGCGGGCTTGCGGGATTGATACGTCGACCACCGCGATCATCCTCGACAATCTGGAGCAGACCGGACTCGTGGCGCGCGTTCAGGATAGCAGTGATCGCCGGCGTAGCCTGTCGGTGCTCACCGGCCAGGGCCAGCAGCGAATGGCTGCCGTGGCGAGCGGCTTCGCGCGACTTCAGGAAGAGTTGCTGGTCGGGTTTGATGCGGCCGGACAAGCGCAACTGATCGATCTGCTCGGCCGGATCGCGCGGGAGAATAGGGGCGCCGCGCCGCGCTGGGATCATGAAACCGGCCCGAACATGGATGCGCCCAGCCTGTTGTGTCGGCGGGCCTTGCAGATTTGCCATGCCCACTTCGCGGCGACAGTTGCTCCGCTGGCCATCACCTTGCGGCAATTTTCAGCGCTTGTCATTCTGCATCTGCATCCCGGCCTCAGCCAGACGGAATATGCGCGCGTCTACGGTCTTGACCCTTCGACCTGCGCCGTAGTGCTCAAAAAGTTGACGGCGCGGGGGCTGTTGCGGGCCGACCGCTCACCTGATGATCGCCGTAAAACACTCTATCGCACCACGGATGAAGGGCGGGAGCAGGCCGCAACCGTGCAGCCACTCGCCGATCGGTCTGAAATATTGATGCGTGCGCCGTTGGCCTCGCACGAGGCGGCGGCGCTGTTGCCGTTGCTGCAAGCCGTTGTGCGCCGGCATGCCGAACGATTGCGCTACCCCGGTTGCTTGCCATGGGGAACGGCATCGCAAGATGATTGATTGACGGATCAACATCGATATACAACGATGTCTGACTAATTGGAGCGAGTCGCTGCTCGTTCGGGAGAGGATGATGGCTGACAATGATCAGCGCGTGCTGCCGGTCCGCAATCCGCGGACCGGAGCGGTCGATTTCACGCTTCCTGTCGCCACCGCGGCGCAGGTGCATGAAAAGGCGGCCCGGCTGCGCGAAAAGCAGAAGGACTGGGGCGCCCGGCCACTTGCCGAGCGCATCGCCGTGATGCAACGCTGGCTGGGCGAGGTCGCCAGGCGCGCCAATGATATTGCGCAGGCAGATGCGGATGATACCGGCGGGTGCCATACATCCTATCTCCAGGGGTTCATCACCATGGGGAATATCGGTGGCTGGATCGAGGATGCGCAGGCCGCGCTCGATAAGGCGAGCTATAATGGTCCGTCAAAGGCGATGCCGAGTGTAACGGTGCAGACGCAATTTGTCCCTTATCCGCTCGTTAGTGTGATCGGGCCATGGAACGCGCCCATGATGCTCGTGCTGCTCGATGCCATTCCGGCGCTGTTTGCGGGCTGCGCCGTGCTCGTCAAACCGTCGGAAGTGACCCCGCGCTGGGTCGCGCCGCTGTTCGAGACGGTGGCGGCAGTGCCGGAGCTTGCCGGTGTGTTCGATTATGTGCAGGGTGACGGCGAGACCGGCCGGGCGATGATCGAGGAAGCCGATCTCGTCTGCTTCACCGGCAGCGTGCCGACCGGGCGCAAGATCGCCGTGCAATGCGCCGAGCGGTTGATCCCCTGTTATCTGGAATTGGGCGGAAAAGACCCGGTGATCGTCACGGAGACGGCGGATCTGGAGCGCGCGACCACAGCGGTGCTGCGCGGCGCGGCGCATGCGAACGGCATGGTCTGCTTTTCGGTCGAGCGTATTTATGTCCATGAGGCGATCCATGATGCCTTCCTCGCGCTGCTGGTCGAAAAGGCAGGCAAAGTGCGGCTCAACAGCGACGATCCGCGGGCGGGCCACATCCACCCTTTCACCTTCGCGCCGCAAGCCGAGATCGTAAAACAGCATATCGCCGACGCAGTGGCAAAAGGGGCGACTCTTCACACCGGCGGTGTCATTGAGGAGATTGGGGGCGGCCTTTACATGCGGCCCACGGTGCTTTCCGGCGTCACGCATGACATGATGGTGATGCGGGAGGAGACATTCGGACCGCTGCTCCCCGTCATGGCCTACCATACGGTCGAGGAGGCGATTGCGCTCGCCAATGATACCAGCTTCGGCCTTACCGCATCGGTAATCGCCGGCGACGAGGCAGAAGCACTGCCGATAGCGCAGCAGGTCAATGCCGGCGCGTTGTTCATTCAGGATACGTTTCTCACATTCGCCAAGAACCGCACGGTGGGCTCCAGCAGCTTTGGTGTTTCGGGCGTGGGCGGTGGTGCCCGCACCGGGCCGGAGGCGATCCTGCGCTATGTCCGCCGCAAGGCGCTGCTGACCCAGCATGGCGATGTGGCGGATATTCAGAACGACCATCATCTAGGCAAGCGGGGAGGGCATTGAACATGGCGAATTGGCAATTGAGCGCACTGGACCGGCTGGAAATTCAGGAGCTTTATTCGCGCTACGCATGGGGCATCGATCTGGCCGATGCTGATCTGGCGATGTCCACGTTCACGCAAGACTGTTGGTTCGATCATCTCTGGCAGGGGCGGGTTCAGGGGCATGACGCCATTCTCAAGAACCTCCAGTCGCTGTGGAACGACCGTCAGCACTGGTGGTATGGCCGCCAGCATATGATGAATCATTTCATCATGGAGCCGCGCGATGAGGAGGGGGAGGTAGACGTACGCTGCTTCTTCCAGATCGTTCAGTTCCAGACTGATTATCTCACCAACTTCATTTTCGGCATCGGCACGCGGATCGATCATGTGACGAACAAGGAGGGGCCGTGGCGCTTCCAGTCGCTCAAGGTGAATGCGTGGACGGCGGCGGATCAGGTGCCGTGGAAAGGCGAGATCGTGCTGACGCCCAAGCCCTCGCACATCGCGCCGCCGGTAGCGGGCAAGCCCTGATGCAGATCACCGCCGCCGTCAGCCGGCCGGGTCTTGCCGAGCCGCGCCTCGAACAAGTCGAGCTGGAGGAGCCGCGCGCGGGCGAGATGCGGGTGCGCATCGTTGCGGTCGGCATCTGTCATACCGATGTGCACGAGCAGCCCGGCCGCCACTCGCCGCAGCCGATCGTGCTCGGCCATGAGGGTGCGGGCGTGGTCGAGGCCATCGGGGACGGTGTACGCGGTTTTGTGGTGGGCGATCATGTGATCCTCTCCGGTAGCAGTTGCGGCACGTGCCCGAGCTGCCTGGCCGGCCGTCCGACCTACTGCGATCTTGCCATGCCGATGAGCTTTGGCGGCCAGCGGCTCGATGGCTCTACTGCACTTGCTTGCGGGGATGAGCGTATCCACTCGCATTTCTTCGGTCAGTCCTCCTTCGCGACCCATGCCATCGTGCCCGAGCGCACGGCGGTGAAGGTGGACAAGGACGTGCCGCTGGAGCTGCTTGCGCCGCTGGGATGCGGCGTGGTCACCGGCGCGGGCGCGGTGATCGAGGCGCTGAAGGTGAGAGCGGGGGACAGCATCGCCGTTCTCGGCGTCGGCGGGGTCGGCCTCTCGGCAGTGATGGCTGCGCGGTTGGTCGGGGCAAAGCGCATCGTCGCGGTGGATATCAATCGCGCGCGGCTCGATCTGGCGCAGGAACTCGGCGCGACGGACGCGATCGCGGCGGATGAACCGGACGTGGCGCAGAAAATCCGCGCGGTGACGGGGCGGGGGGTGAACTTCAGCTTCAACACCACCACCGCGCCGGCCGTGCACAGTATCGCGCTCGACTGCCTCGCCATGAATGGCACCGCCGGCTTCGTCGCCGCGCCGCGCGGGGAGTGGGCGCCGGCCATGTTCCCGATGCTGGCCGGCGGGCGGCAGTTACGCGGTATTCTGGGTGGCGATGCCAATCCGCGTACCTTCCTGCCGATGCTGATCGACTATTGGCGGCAGGGCCGCTTCCCGTTCGATCGGCTCATCAGCGCCTATGATTTCGATGAAATTGGCCGGGCCTTCCGCGATTGCGCAGCGGGCACCGTCATCAAACCCGTGTTGAAAGTGAGCGACGCATGACGCCGGAAATACGCGCTAAAATCAGGGGTTTCGGTGCCGAACTGACGCCCGATATGATGGGCGGGACGCAGGCGATCTTCCGGGCGATGCAGCCGGGGTTGCCAGCCGGAGCCCAGGTCACGCGGGACCAGAGCTATGGGCCGGACGAACGCAATCGGCTGGATATTTTCACGCGCGACGGTCTCAAGGGTGCGCCGGTGCTGTTGTTCGTCCATGGCGGCGGATTCGTAATGGGCGACAAAACCACGGAAGGCTCGCCCTTTTACGATAATATTGGCGGTTTCGCGGTAGGCAGCGGGCTGGTCGGCGTGACGATGACCTATCGGCTGGCACCGGCACATATATGGCCGGCAGGCGGTGAGGATGTCGCCGGTGCCATCGCATGGTTGCGCGAGAATATTGCCCGATATGGCGGCGATCCGGAGCGGATTTTCGTCATGGGCCAGTCAGCGGGGGCTGTGCATGTTGCCGAGGCAGTCGTGCGCTTTTCGCCGGATATAGCCGGGGCGTTGCTGGTGTCGGGCATTTATGACGTCGCGAGCGCACCGCCCAATCAGTTTCAGCAAGCCTATTATGGGGCGGATGCAGCCGAGTATCCGGCGCGCTCGACCACGGACGGATTGATACGAACGGATGTGCCGCTGCTGCTGGGCGTTTCCGAGTTCGATCCGCCGGAATTTCAGGCACAGGGGGCAGCCTTCACCGCCGCATTTGCTGCCGCGCATCAGCGTTTTCCGCGCCTGCACTGGCTGGCGGGGCATAATCATCTCTCGCCCGTGCTGGAGATCGGCACAGCGGGCAGTGACCTTGAACGCCACATCATGGATTTTATCGCGGCCGCCTGAGGCCTGCCTATTCGCCGGAGTATCATCATGGTCGAACCCGTCCGTTTTCCCGAAGTCGAACTTTATACCGGCTGGGGCGAGCCCATGCGCACGGAAGCCGAGTTGCGCGGGCTGGAGCTGATTTCCGGCGCCATTCCCGATGGACTGGAAGGCGCTCTCTACCGCGTCGGCGCGGATCGCCAATATCCGTCCGGGCGCACCGATGATATCTTCATCGATGGCGAAGGTCAGATTCACATGTTCCGTTTCAAGGATAATCAGGTCGATTATGTCGTGAAATGGGTGGAGACGGAGCGTTACAAGCGACAGAAGGAAGCGCGGCGCGGTCTCTTCGGCGTATATCGCAACCGCTATACGGTCGATCCGAGCGTGAAGGACGTGCATCTGGGCACCGCCAACACAACGGCGATGTTTCATGCCGGGCATCTTTATTCGCTCAAGGAAGATGACCTTCCCTACGAGGTGGACTCTGAGACGCTGGAGACGATCGGCCGGGTGGATTTTGACGGGTTGATCAAGGCGCAAACCTTCACCGCACATCCCAAGGTGGACCCGATCACCAATGAACTGCTGGCCTTTTCCTATCAGGCCAAGGGCGACGCCAGCCTCGATTTCGCCTTCTACCTGTTCGGGCCGGACCGGGAACTGGTCAACGAAATCTGGTTCAAAATGCCCTATGCGGCCTGCGTCCATGATTTTGCGATCACCGACGAATGGATCGTGGTGCCCTTCTTTCCGCTCATCACCGATCTTGATGTGGTGAAGGGGGGCGGCACCTATTATCAATGGCATCCTGACGAGCCGGTGCATGTCGCGCTGGTGCCGCGCTATGGCAAGGCAGAGGATATACGCTGGTTCAAGGGGCCGACGGGCAGCGCCGGCCACATGATGAACGCCCACCGCGAGGGTAGCAAGATCCACCTCGATCTTTGCTATTATGAGGGCAATTGCTTTCCCTTCTTCACCACGCCGAAGGGCGAGGAGACGGCGCCGGTGCCGCCTTTCCTCACGCGTATGACCTTCGATCTGGCGAGCAATGACGATAGCTTTACGAGCCAACGACTGCTCAATCATCCATGCGAAATGCCGCGCACGGATGATCGCTATCAGGGCCGCCCCTATCGTTATGGCTATGTGATCGCGCGCTCGATGGACGGGTCGAGTGGCATTGGCCGGTTCGATCATGAAACGGGCGCGCTGGATATATGGCAGCCCGGTGAAGGCGATGGCGTGCAGGAAGCACAGTTCGTGCCGCGCCGGCCAGATTCGCCGGAGGGGGATGGTTGGCTGCTGGTCCCGGTCTCACGCGTCTCGCAGATGCGCAGCGACCTTGCGATTCTCGACGCGCAAAATCTCGCTGCCGGGCCGGTTGCGTTGCTCAAGCTGCCGATCCGCGTGCGCTCGACCTTCCACGGCACATGGGTGCCTGAGGAGACGCTGCAAAGCGGGCAGTATCGGGTGAGCCTGGGCGACGTCCACGCATAAGGCCGGGGGGGGGGGGGCGTGTTTGCCCCCCCCCCCCCCCCTTGCGGAGATTTTTACCCCAGCGCGCGGAAAGGGCCCGCGCGGCGGGGCGGGACTTTGCCATCCGCATAATGGAAAAAGC
>Ga0182736_1000392_pt1 | contig 71202 bp, 65 predicted proteins | sample eDN5th30CKraftBY_FD_128882 | JGI IMG/M metagenome (GOLD analysis project Ga0182736, IMG submission 128882) | Enriched backyard soil microbial communities from Emeryville, California, USA - eDNA 5th pass 30_C Kraft BY (version 2) (version 2) | ecosystem: Environmental > Terrestrial > Soil >... | reverse complement strand
GATCACGTGACCATCGCCGAAACGTCGGAAGAGCGCGAAGCCGATCAGTTCGCCATCGCGATCGAGTGCGATGCCGCTCGCGACATCGAGCAATTGCGGCATGAGTTCCGTGCGATCCAGCCCGCTTGCGCGCGATGCCAGCGCGGCAAGACGCGGCGTATCCTTCGCGCCGATCGGACGGAGCCGTTCGCCCGGCGGCAGCGAAACGAGCGGCGGCTGAAAGGCCGCGCCCTGATGTTGATGAATGGTGTCGATGGTTTCGAAGCCGCGTTCCACGCAAAGCGGCTTGCCTTCGTTCGATGCGTGGATCAGCAGCATGCGCGGACCGAGCTTCGCACGCAGGCGGTCGAGCAGTCCGCGCCCGATGCCGCGCCGCTGATGTTCCGGCGACACGATGAACATGCCGAGCGTCGCCGCATCCGCGCCGAACTGAAACGCGAGCGCCGTACCGACGAGCGCACCGTTCTGATCGACCGCCGCGAAGCCGCTGCCGATACGCGCCGCGAAACGCCAATCGTCCGCGCGATGCCGCCATTTCACGGACGCGGACAACGCGTGCGCTGCAGGAAGGTCGTCGAGCGTGAAAGCCCGGTATTCGACCACTTCGTTATTGTTCGAGTCAGGCACGCGGCCTCCTCAGTTTGAAGACATTTACCGTGACTTTGACACCGCGCAGCGCGCATGGCTAGGACGATCTTCCTGTCCCGGACGGCGCGAGATTCCGCCGCGTGGTGCAACGCAAAACCGCAGGTTATCGCGGCAAGAACGCGCGCGCTGTGCTGAATCGGCAATTTTGTCGGCGAAATATGCCGGCGCGCTGGCCCTACGATGGAGTCATGTCAACGCAACATGCCGAGGAGGACTCACGCATATGGACCGGTTCGATCCTGCCAGCATCGTCATCAGAAGCGGGCACTTCATCGGCGGCGAACTGATCGATGCGGGCGCGTCGCGTATCGAGGTAACGCGTCCGTCGGATGGCGTCGCGTATGCCTCGGTGCCCGTCGCCGATGACGCGATGATCGACTACGCGGTGCAGAACGCCTACAGCGCGTTCAAGAAGAGCGACTGGGCCCGCCGCGCACCACGCGAGCGCGCACGCGTGCTGCGCAAGTTCGCCGATCTCGTCGCTGCCGACGCTGCGAATCTCGCGCCGCTCGAAGCGATCGGCTCGACGCGGCCGGTGCGCGACGCATACAACTGGGACGTGCCGTTCACCGCCGAGAGCATCCGCTTCTATGCGGAGCTTGCCGACAAGATCGGCGGCGATGTTGCGGCAACGGATCATCGACATCTCGGCATGACGATCGCGGAGCCGTATGGCGTGATCGGCGCGATTGCTCCGTGGAACTTTCCGCTCGTGATGGGCATATGGAAGACCGCGCCCGCGCTCGCGGCGGGCAACGCGGTCGTGCTGAAGCCTTCGGAGATGACGCCGTTCAGCGCGTTGCGTCTCGCCGAGCTCGCGCTCGAAGCGGGCGTGCCGCCGGGCATCTTCAACGTCGTTCAGGGCGATGGCCGCACCACCGGCGATGCGCTCGTGCGTCATCCCCGCATCGGCAAAGTGACGTTCACCGGATCGACGCACACCGGCGCCGCGATCATGGCCGCATGCGCGCAAAGCGGCACGAAGCCGGTCACGCTGGAACTGGGCGGCAAGAGCCCGCAGATCGTGTTCGCCGACGCACCGCGCATCGATGAGGTCGCACGTCGCATCGCGGGCGCCATCACGGGGAATGCGGGGCAAGTGTGCGTCGCGGGATCGAGGCTGCTCGTGCAGCGCGGCATCGCCGAAGAACTGACGGATCGCATCGCGCAAGCATTCGGCGAACTGAAAGCGGGCGCGACCTGGGCCGCGGGCACGACCTTGCCGCCGATCATTTCGGAGCCGCAGGCGCAGCGCATCGATGCGATCGTTCAGCGCAGCATCGCGAACGGCGCGACCGTGCGTTGCGGCGGAAAGCGTGCCGATGCCGCGACGCCCGGCGCGTTCTATTCGCCAACGTTGCTGTGCGACGTCACGCAGGAGAGCGACGCCGTGCGCAATGAAATCTTCGGCCCGGTGCTCACCGTGCAGTCGTTCGACACCGAAGAAGAAGCGTTGGAACTCGCAGCGCATCCGGACTACGGCCTTGCTGCGGGCGTGCATACCGCGGACATCGGTCGCGCGTTGCGCATGGTACGCGGCATCGAAGCGGGCACGGTATGGGTGAATCGCTATGGACGTACCAGCGATTTCGTGATTCCGACGGGCGGCTACAAGCGCTCGGGCATTGGCAAGGATCTCGGACGGCAGGCTTACGAAGCGAATCTGCGCTTCAAGAGCGTGCTCATCGATACGGAAGTCTGAAGCGCACGATCGTTCCAAACGTGCGCCGCATTTTCTGCTGTGGCGACGCCTCAAAACGCATGACTTGTATCGTCGCGAGGCACGCATTCAACGCCATCAGTCATTTTTGCCTTGTTTAAATTTTATCGACACTTCGCTGTTTCTTGTTTCAACCAACACACGACAGGACTGACATCATGATCGATTTCGAGCCGAAGTACATCACGTTCGACTGCTACGGCACGCTGACGAAATTCCGCATGGCCGACATGACCCGCGAGATGTACGCAGACCGCCTGCAGGGCGACGACCTCGAACAATTCGTCAAGTTCTTCGCGGGCTATCGCCGCGACGAAGTGCTCGGCGCGTGGAAGCCGTATCGCGACGTGATCGTCAATTCGGTGCGCCGCGCGTGCGAGCGCATGAACGTCGAATTCAACGAAGCCGAAGCCGAAAAATACTACCTCGCCGTGCCGACGTGGGGCCCGCATCCGGATGTGCCGGAAGGTCTCTCGCGTCTCGCGAAGAAGTACAAGCTCGTGATTCTGTCGAACGCATCGGACGATCAGATTCAGAGCAACGTCGACAAGCTCGGCGCGCCGTTTCATCGCGTGTTCACGGCGCAGCAGGCGCAGTCGTACAAGCCGCGCATGCAGGGCTTCGAGTACATGTTCGACCAATTGAACTGCAATCCGGAAGACGTGCTGCATGTGTCGTCGAGCCTGCGCTACGACCTGATGACCGCGCACGACATGGGCATCAAGCACAAGGCGTTCGTGAAGCGCGGCCACGAGCCGGGCACGCCGTACTACGAGTATTACGAAGTGGACACCATCGGCGATCTCGCCGGTCAACTCGGTCTGTAATCGAAGCCACTTCACGCGAGCAATGCCGATGAAACTCGACTCCTACTGGCTCGATACCGCGCCTTCGATCATCTCGACGTGCGAAGGCCCGGCGGATGGCCAGGCCGATGTCGCCGTGATCGGCGGCGGGTTCACCGGTTTGTCGGCGGCGCTCGCGTTGGCGAAGCGCGGCGCGTCGGTCGTCGTGCTCGATGCCGGGCGCATAGGCGGCGGCGCGTCGGGACGCAACGGCGGTCAATGCAATACGGGCGTCGCGCAGGATTATGCGGCGCTGCGCTCGCAACTCGGCGCGGAGCGCGCGCAAGGCTGTTATCGCGCGTATGCGGCGGCGGTGAGCACGGTCGAACGTTTGATCCGCGAAGAAAACATCGATTGCGACTATCTCGCGTCGGGCAAGCTGAAGCTCGCCGCGAAGCCGCATCATCTCGACCATATCGCGACGACCGCCGAGTTGATCCGGCGCGAAGTCGATCCGGATATCGATGTGCTCGATCGCGAGCAGGTCCGCAATGAAGTGCAGTCCGATGCCTTTCACGGCGGGCTGTTGCAACGTCACGGCGGACAGATGCATATGGGCAAGTTCGCCGTCGGCCTCGCGAATGCAGCGGCGAGGCAAGGCGCGCGTCTCTATGAGCACGCTGAAGTCACGGCGATCGCGAAGGAAGGCGGCGCCTATCGAATCGATTCGAAGCGCGGCACGTTGCGCGCAAGGCAAGTGCTGATCGCGACAGGGCCTTCGAAGCATGGACCGTTCGCGTGGTATCGGCGCAGGCTTGCACCGGTCGGCTCGTTCATCATCGTGACGGAGCCGCTGCCAGCGGAACAACTGAAGCAACTGTTGCCGCAGCGCCGCTCGTACACGACGAGCCGCCTGATGCACAACTATTTTCGCGTGACGCCCGATTCACGTTTGCTGCTCGGCGGCCGCGCGCGCTTCACCGCGTCGGAACGTCCATCGGACGCGAAGAGCGGACGCATTCTGCAGGCGAATCTCGCAGCTATTTTCCCGAGTCTCGCCAGTGCGCGCATCGACTATTGCTGGGGCGGTCTCGTCGATATCACCGCGGATCGCCTGCCACGCGCGGGCCAGCACGATGGCATCTATTTCTCGATGGGCTACAGCGGCCACGGCACGCAGATGTCGACGCACATGGGCCAGATCATGGCCGACGTGATGAACGGCAACGCCGATGCGAACCCGTGGCGCGATTTCGACTGGCCCGCGATTCCGGGCCATACGGGCAAGCCGTGGTTCCTGCCGCTCGTCGGCGCGTATTACTCGATCAAAGACGTTTTCTATTGAAGCATCGAAAGCAAAGACAGACGGCCTTCATCCAATAACCAAGCCGTCGAACATTCACAGTCCCTATCGCGGAGAAGTTCATGAGCATCGACAAATCGCCTGAAGCACTCGTTCACGCCGATGCCGGCAAACGCCTGGAAGAACTGACGCGCCGTGGCGCGTCCCGGCGCAATGTCCTTCGCGCGATGGCCGCGGGCGGACTCATGTCAATGACGGGCGCGGGTCTGCTCACCGCGAGCGGCGCGGCTTTCGCGCAGGACAAGCCGAAGCAGGGCGGACGCATTCGCGTGGCGACGCAGTCGTCGTCAGCCGCCGATACGCTCGATCCGGCGAAGGGCGCGCTCGGCACGGACTACGCGCGCGGCTTCATGTTCTACAGCGGCCTGACCGAACTCGACAATCATCTCGGCGCGAAGATGGCGCTCGCCGAATCGCTCGAAACGAAAGACGCGACCGTGTGGGTCGTGAAGCTGCGCAGCGGCGTGCAGTTCCACGATGGCAAATCGCTCGCGCCGCAGGACGTCATCTATTCGCTGATGCGCCATAAGGATCCGGCGGTCGGCTCGAAGGCGAAGACGCTCGCCGATCAGTTCAAGGAAATCAAGGCGACCGGCCCGAACGAGCTCACGATCACGCTGACGGGCGCGAACGCGGACCTGCCCGTGATTCTCGCGGACTCGCACTTCCTCATCATCAAGGACGGCACGACGGACTTCAAGACGGCGGTCGGCACGGGCCCGTTCAAGCTGAAGGAGTTCTCGCCGGGCGTGCGTACCGTCGGCGTGCGCAACGAGAAGTACTGGAAGCCGGGCATGCCGCATCTGGACGAAGTGGAGCTGATCGGCATCGCGGACGAACCCGCGCGCGTGAACGCGCTGATGTCCGGCGACGTGCAGCTCATCAATGCAGTGAGCGCGCGCTCGACCGAGCGGATCAAGGGCACGCCGGGCTTCGCGGTGCTGGAAACGAAGACGGGCCAGTACACCGATCTCATCATGCGCGACGATGGCGGCATCACCGGCAATGCGGATTTCCGCCGCGGCATGATGTACCTGATGGATCGCGAGCAGATGCGCAAGACGATCTTCCGCGGCTATGGCGCGATCGGCAACGATCAGCCTATCGATCCGAGCAACAAGTACTACATGTCGGGTCTGCCGCAACGCGGCTTCGATCCGGACAAAGCGAAGTTCCACTTCCAGAAGGCGAAGCTCGGCAGCACGCCGATCCAACTGTACGCATCGCCGGCGGCGGAAGGTTCCGTGGAGATGGCCGTGCTGATGCAGCAGGTCGCGCCGCAAGCGGGCATCAATCTGCAAGTGACGCGCGTGCCGGCGGATGGTTACTGGTCGAATCACTGGATGAAGCATCCGCTCGGCTTCGGCAACATCAACGCGCGCCCGAGTGCGGACGTGATCTTCACGCAGTTCTTCAAATCCGATGCGCCATGGAACGAAGCGAACTGGAAGAGCCCGCAGTTCGACCAGATGCTCGTCGCCGCGCGTGGCGAACCGGACGATGCGAAGCGCAAGAAGATTTACGGCGACATGCAGGAGCTCGTGCATACGGACGGCGGCATCGGCATTCCGATGTTCCAGAGTTCGCTCGACGCGCATACGACGAAGCTGAAGGGCTTGGGCGGCATTCCGCTCGCGGGCCTGATGGGCTGGATGTTCGCGGAGAACGTGTGGCTCGAGGCATGAGCATGCTTTGAAGCGGGATGTGCGCCATCTTCCGATGGCGCGCGCAGTCAAACCTTCAACGAGAGAGAGGCGTTTATCCGATGAAAGCTCATGCGCAACGACTCGTCGCCGCGCGCCTCGGCCTCGCGCTGCTCACGCTGCTGATCGTGTCGATGGTGGTGTTCGGCATCACCGGTCTCTTGCCGGGCGATGCCGCGCAACAGGCGCTCGGTCAGGCGGCGACGCCCGAACAGGTGGCCGCGCTGCGGCATCAGTTCGGCCTCGATCAGCCTGCCGTCACGCGTTATCTGCAATGGCTTCTGCATGTGGTGACGGGCAACTTCGGCACGTCGCTGTCGAACAATCTGCCGGTCAGTGAACTCATCTCGACGCGTCTGCCGAATTCGCTCGTGCTCGCGGGGTTGACCGCGCTGGTGTCGGTGCCGATCGCGTTGTTCATCGGCATTCTCTCGGCGATGTATCGCGGCTCGCTCGTCGATCGCGTGCTCAACGTGCTCACGCTTTCGACGGTGGCGGTGCCCGAGTTTCTGGTCGCGACCATCGCGGTGCTGATCTTCGCGGTGAAGCTGCGCTGGCTGCCGGCGTTGTCGTATCTGTCGGATGTATCGTCTTTCGGCGCGCTGGTGCGGACCTATGCGATGCCAGTGATGACGCTCTGCTGCGTGATCGTCGCGCAGATGGCGCGGATGACGCGCGCGGCGGTGCTCGATCAGCTCAACGCTTCGTATGTGGAGATGGCGGTCCTGAAAGGCGCCTCGCCCATGCGCGTCGTGTTGCGGCATGTGTTGCCGAACACCATCGGGCCGATTGCAAATGCGGTTGCGCTCTCGCTCTCGTATCTGTTCGGCGGCGTGGTGATCGTCGAATCGATCTTCAACTATCCCGGTCTCGCGAGCCTCATGGTCGACGCCGTCACCAATCGCGACATGCCGCTCGTGCAGGGCTGCGTGATGGTGTTCTGCGCGGCTTATCTCGCGCTCGTGCTCATCGCCGATCTGGCTCAGATCGTCTCCAACCCGAGGCTGCGTCAACGATGAATCGGAACGTCACTTCTCACGCCACGACCGTGCTATACGATCAGCCGCCCGCCGATGCCCCGCAGGAGCAAGCGCCCGTCGTCGTCAGGCGCGGCCTCATGAGCCGCCTCGTCAACCGCTTTTCGGTGCTGGGTCTCATCGGTCTGTTCATCGTCGTGTTCTGGCTCGTGATCGCGTTCGTCGGGCCGGTTGTCGCGCCTTATAAAGGCGGCGCGTTCACATCGACGGAAGTGTTCGGCTCGTATAGTGCGGCACATCTGCTCGGCACCGACTATCTCGGCCGCGACATGCTGAGCCGCATTCTTTACGGCACGCAGTACACGGTCGGCCTCGCGCTCGCCGCGACGGTGGCCGCGAGCGTCATCGGCACGTTCTTCGGTCTCGTGGCCGCCGTGTCGGGACGCTGGGTCGATGAAGTGCTGAGCCGCCTGTTCGATGCGCTCATTTCGATCCCGAGCAAGATTCTTGCGCTCGTCGTGATTGCCGCATTCGGCTCGTCCATTCCGATGCTGATGATGGTCGCCGCACTCGCCTATATCCCCGGTGCCTTCCGCATCTCGCGCTCCCTCGCGGTGAACATCATGACGCTCGAATACGTGCAGGTCGCGAAGGCGCGCGGCGAGAAGCTCTTCTATATCGCACGCGTCGAAGTGCTGCCCAACATGATTCACCCGATGCTCGCGGACTTCGGCCTGCGCTTCGTGTTCATCGTGCTGCTGCTTTCGGGCCTGAGCTTTCTCGGTCTCGGCGTGCAGCCGCCGAACGCGGACTGGGGCTCGCTCGTGCGCGAGAACATCGGCGGGCTGGCGGAAGGCGCGCCCGCGGTGCTGATGCCGGCAGTCGCGATCGCGACGCTGACTGTAGGCGTGAATCTGCTCATCGACAGTTTGCGTCGTCATGGCGCGCGTTCGCATGGAGGCGGCCAATGACATCGAACACAGGCACGAACATGATCGAAGTGAAAGGCTTGCGCGTCGTTGCTGGCGCGGCGCCGGATCCCGTCGTCGAGATCGTGAAGGGCGTCGACTTCACGGTGAAGAAGGGCGAAGTGCTCGCGCTGATCGGCGAGTCGGGATCGGGCAAGACGACCATCGCGCTCGCGCTGCTCGGTCATGCGCGCGGTGGTTGTTCTATCGCGGGCGGCTCGGTGAAGATCGGCGATACCGATGTGTTGTCGCTCGACGCGAAGGGCCGTCGCGCATTGCGTTCGCGCACCGTCGCGTATGTCGCGCAGAGCGCATCGGCGGGCTTCAATCCGGCGCGCACGATCATGGATCAGGTCACGGAACCCGCGCTGCTGCACAAACTCATGACGCCCGCTGTCGCGCGTGAGAAAGCGATCAGCCTGTTTCGTTCGCTCGCGTTGCCGAATCCCGAGACCATCGGCGATCGTTATCCGCATCAGGTGTCTGGCGGCCAGTTGCAGCGCTTGATGGCGGCAATGGCGCTGATCACCGATCCCGCCGTCGTCGTGTTCGATGAACCGACCACCGCGCTCGACGTGACCACGCAGATCGAAGTGCTCGCCGCATTCAAGGGCGTGGTGCGCGAGCTGGGCACGACGGCCGTGTATGTGTCGCACGATCTCGCGGTCGTCGCGCAGATGGCGGATCGCATCGTCGTGTTGAACGGTGGACGCGTGCGCGAGAACGGCGCGACCGCGCAAGTGCTCGACGCGCCGGCCGACGAGTACACGCGCCAGTTGCTCGCGGCAACGCGCCGTCCCGAAGTGGAACGCGCAACGCCCGACGATGCGCGCAAAGTCCCGCTGCTCGAAATCCGCAATCTGAGCGCGGGCTATGGACGCATAGATGCGAACGGCGTGCCCGCCGTGCGCGTGCTCGATGATGTGAGCCTGAAGATCGCGCGCGGCAGCACGCTTGGCGTGATCGGCGAATCGGGCTCGGGAAAGACGACGCTCGCGCGCGTGATCGCGGGTCTCGTCGATCGCGCGCACGGCGACGTGCTGCTCGACGGCGAATCGTTGCCAGCGAAACTATCGGAACGCACGCTGGATCAATATCGTCGCGTGCAGATCGTGTTTCAGAACGCCGATACCGCGTTGAACCCGAGCCGCACCATTGCCGATATTCTCGCGCGGCCCATGAACTTCTATCACGGTCTGCGGGGCGCGGCCGCGCAAAAGCGCATGCTGGAGCTGCTCGATCTCGTGAAGCTGCCTGCATCGATCGCGAAGCGTCAGCCGGGCGGCCTGTCGGGAGGGCAGAAGCAGCGTGTGAATCTTGCACGCGCGCTCGCGGCGAATCCCGAGCTCATTCTCTGCGATGAAGTGACGTCCGCGCTCGATACGGTCGTCGGCGCGGCGATTCTCGATCTGCTCGCCGAGCTGCGTCGCGAACTGAATGTGTCGTACATGTTCATCAGCCACGACATCTCGACCGTGCGCGCCATCTGCGATGAAGTCATCGTGCTGTATGCGGGCCAGTGCGTCGAAGCGGGCCAGCGCGATGCGCTTTCGCATCCGCCGTATCACCCTTATACGGGCTTGCTCGTCGATTCGGTTCCTGCGTTGCGTCCCGGCTGGCTCGATTCACGTCGTGCGATGGCGCTCGGCGCATTGCCCGCGCTCGGTCCGGAAAGCGATGCGCCCGAGTTGTGCAGCTTCCGTTCGCGCTGTGCGGCGCGCATCGACGGCAAGTGCAACGTGACGCCGCCCGCGAAGAAGACTTTGCCTTCGGGCGCGCACATCCTGTGTCATCACAGCGCCGACGATCTCGCGCGCATGCAGTCGATGGAAACGGTGACGGCATGAGCGGACGCTTCGTGAGAGTCGCCGAGAAAGGACGCAGGACGTTCGAGATCGTCATCGACGGCAAGCGCGCGCTCGCAGCCGAAGGCGACACGCTGATGGTCGCGCTGCTCACATCGCAGGAAGCATTGCGCGACTCCGAGTTCGGCGATGGCCGCCGCGCGGGCTTCTGCGTAATGGGCGCATGCCAGGACTGCTGGGTGTGGACCGCTAACGGCGAGCGCGTGCGCGCGTGCACGACGCAGGCGGCCGAAGGCATGTCGATCGTCACGCGTCTTGCAGAAGCGCAGGAGGGCGTATGGCCGCGACTGTGATCGTGATCGGCGCAGGACCGGCCGGCGTGCGTGCGGCGCAGGCGCTCGTCGAAGCGGGCTTGCGTCCCGTCGTTATCGATGAAGGCAGACGCGACGGCGGGCAGATCTATCGTCGTCAGCCGGAAGGATTCAAGCGCACGTACGAGACCTTGTACGGTACGGAAGCAGCGCGCGCGCGTGCATTGCACGATGCGTTCGATGCGTTGCGCCCGAAGATCGACTACGTGCCCGATACGCTCGTCTGGAACATCGAGCCGAATGCACTGCACACGGTGAGCGGCACGCGTCATCGCAAGCTCGCGTTCGATGCGCTCATCATTTGCAGCGGCGCGACCGATAGGCTAATGCCCGTTCCCGGCTGGCATCACGCGGGCGCGTATAGCCTCGGCGGCGCGCAGGTCGCGCTCAAATCGCAGGGCTGCGCGATCGGTTCGCGCGTCGTGATGATGGGCACCGGTCCGTTGCTCTATCTCGTCGCCGCGCAATACGTGAAGGCGGGCGCGACAGTAAGTGCGGTGCTCGATACATCGACGTTCGCGCAACGTCTGCGCGCGTTGCCGCAACTGCTCGCGATTCCATCGGCGTTAAGGAAGGGCGTCGCGTTGATGCGCGTGCTGAAAGATGCGCGCGTGCCGGTTCATCGCGGCATCACGCCGGTCGAGATTCGAGGCACGCCCGAGCATGGCGTGCAAGGCGTGCGCGTCAGGCAAGCCGATGGCGCGATGCTGCAAGTCGGATGCGATGCCGTCGCGCTCGGCTATCACTTGCGCCCTGAAACACAGCTAGCCGATCTCGCGGGCTGCGAGTTCCGCTTCGATCAGGCGTTGCAACAGTGGCTTCCCATCGCCGATGTGGATGGCCGCAGCAACGTGAAAGGCATCTATCTTGCCGGCGATGGCGCGCGCGTGCGCGGCGCGGATGCCGCCGAGCGCGCGGGACGTCTTGCGGCGCTCGCGGCGTTGAAGGACATCGGCATGACGTGCAGCGAAGACGAAGCCAACAAGTTGCGCTTGCAACTAAATCGCTTCACGCGTTTTGCTTCCGGCTTGCGCACCGCGTTTCCGTGGCCCGCGCGCTTTGCCGCCGCCTTGCCGGATGAAACCATCGTGTGCCGATGTGAAGCGATAACGGCAGGCGACCTGAGGCGCGTCGTGAACGACATGGGCGCAAAGGAAGCGAATCGCGCGAAGGCTTTTTCGCGCGTCGGCATGGGCCGGTGCCAAGGCCGCTTCTGCGCACATGCGGGCGCGGAAGTCATTGCAGCCGAAGCACGCGTGCCGCTGGAAGCGGTCGGCCGCTTGCGCGGGCAAGCACCGGTGAAACCTCTGCCCATGGCGCTCGCGCCGCACAAGGATCTGGAGACCAGCGAATGAACGAGCGCGCCGATGTGATCGTGATCGGCGGGGGCATCGTCGGCACGACGACCGCTTTCTTTTTGCGCCGTCGCAAGCGTTCCGTGATCCTGCTCGAACGCGGCTTGACCGGACAACAGGCGAGCGGCGTGAACTTCGGCGGCGTGCGTCGCCAAGGCCGCGCGCTGGAGCAACTCGCAATGTCGAATCGCGCGCTGCAAACGTGGCGGCGTTCCCGCGAACTGCTCGGCGAAGATGTCGAGTTCTTGCCATCGGGGCATACCCGCGTGTGCTATCACGCGCATGACGCGGAATACTTTCATCGCTATGCCGCCGATGCGCGCGCTTACGACCTCGATCTAGAAGTGCTCGAAGGCGCGGCCATGTTCGAGCGCTTTCCTTTTCTGGGCCGCGACGTGATCGCCGCATCCATCTCGCCGCTCGACGGCCACGCGAATCCGCGTCTTGCCGCGCCCGCGTTCGGGCGTGCCGCCGCGCGGCTCGGCGCGCGCGTCGTCGAGAACACGGAAGTGGTGCGCGTAGAAAAGGAAGCGGGCGGCTTTTGCGTGGAAAGCGCGGCGGGCGATGTGTATCGGGCGGAGCAAGTGCTGATTTGCGCGGGCGCGTGGGCCAATACGCTATCGACGCAATTCGGCGAACCCGTGCCGCTCGTCGCGCGCGGCCCGCAAATGGCGGTGACCGAACCCGTGCCTTACGTGTTCAAGGCTTCGATGGGCGTGTACACGTCGATCAAGGAAGAGAGCGTTTATTTCCGGCAAGTGGAGCGGGGCAATATCGTGCTCGGGGGCGGACCGCCCGGACCCGCGGACGCAGACACGCGACGCGCTTCGGTCCTGGCCGAGAACACCGTCGCGCAACTGGCGCAGTTCCGTCGCATGGTGCCCGCGATGCGCCCGCTGCATGTGATTCGCGTGTGGAGCGGCGTGGAAAGCTATCTGCCGGATTCGGAGCCGGTGATCGGTCCGAGTTCGAAAGCCGATGGCCTGTTCTACGCGTTCGGCTTCAGCGGATCGGGCTTTCAGATCGGACCGGGCGTGGGCGAGACGCTTGCCGAATTGCTCGATGCGGGCAGCACGCCGATCGATCTTTCTTCGTTTTCCATCAGACGATTTCAGCGCGCTTCGTTGACGCACGCGCAATCGCTTACTTCCGAGACTTCGCCATGAGCCAAGCCAATCTGGTCGACGCGCTCGCCTACATCGAATCCAATTTCGACAAGACCGTGAGCCTCGCGCAACTCGCGGATCTTTCGGCGCTGAGCGTGTCGCGCTTCGCGACCGTGTTTCGCGAGCAATTCGGACTTTCGCCGTACAAGTACCTGTGCGAGTTGCGCGTGCGGCGCGCGCAGACGTTATTGCTCGCGGGCGTGCCAGGATCGGTCGTCGCGACGGAAGTGGGCTTCTTCGATCAGAGTCATCTGGCGCGGCATTTCAAGCGCCTGTGCGGCATGACGCCGAGCGCGTTCGTCGAGCGCGCGCGCAGAAAAGCGCGCTCAGCCGAGCTCGATGCCGGTCTGGGCAAGCGCGTCACGCAAGCCCAGCCGCGGGTATTTGCTTTCGACGGAGCGCATGTCGCTTAGCGCTTCCTGGATGATCCATTCGCGCACGCTGGCGACGATGGGCCGCATCGACTTGTTCGGCGGCGTGAGCAGACAGCAACGCCGGCTCGTGACCACCAGTTCTTCTTCGGCAGGCACGAGCGCGCCTTGCGCGAGCCAGTGCGACGTCACGTTGAGCCATCCGAGCGCGATGCCTTGTCCGAGCAACGCCGCCTGCACGACGATCGCGTAATCGTTGAAACGCAACATGCCCGCTGCATGGCGCTCCTTTGAAGCGAACGCATGAAAACGCTCGTGCCAGCCGCGTTCTTCATCGTCCATCACGATGACGGTATCGCCATGCGCGCGCGCCGCATCGGTCTCTGCGAGTTCGTGATAACGCGGATTGCAAAGCGGCAAGAGCATCTCGGGCATCACGAGCACCGCGTGCTCGTCGATCTCTTCGTCGTGAACAAAGCGCATGCCGAGATCGACATCGACGAGCGGCCCGCCGATGCGCCCCGATATCAATTGAAACCGCAGATCGACCGATGGAAACGCCTGATTCAGACGGCTCATGCGCGGCATGAGCCAATGCGTGGTGAAGCCGGTCGATACGGAAAGCGTGACGGTCTCGATGCCCGTCGCGCGCGCCTCGATTTCGCGGATCGCACTTTCGATGCCGCTGAAGCCTTCGGAAATCTTGCGATAAAGAATCTCGCCGCTCTCCGTGAGTTCGATGCCGCCGCGCACGCGCTCGAAAAGCCGCACGCCGATATGGTCCTCCATGCGCGCGAGCATGCGGCTCACCGCGGGCTGACTCACATAAAGCTCCTGCGCGGCGCGCGTGAAATTACCGCAGCGCGCGGCCGCTTCGAATACGAAAAGCGCATTGGCGCTCGGCAGTTTCTTGCGAAGGTTTGGCATGACTTCATGTTATGCCCGATCCAACAATTTTGGAATTGCCGTCAAAAACATCGCGACTTAGTATTTTCCCAACCCCTCTATTTCCGACGAGACGAACGACATGGACGCACGCGCTAAAACGGGAGTGTCGATCAGGTCCGCGACGAAGCGCTATGGCGCGGTGACGGCGCTCGATGACGTATCGCTCGATATCGCGCCGGGCGAATTCGTCTCGCTGCTCGGGCCTTCTGGCTCGGGCAAGACGACGCTGCTCGGCATTCTCGGCGGCTTCGTGCAGCCGAGCTCGGGCAGCGTGTGGGTCGGCGAGCGTGACATTACATTTGCGCCACCGCACAAGCGCGATATCGGCATCGTGTTTCAGAACTACGCGCTCTTTCCGCACATGACGGTAGGCGAGAACGTCGCGTTCTCGCTGCGTGCGCGGCGCGAGCCGAAATCGACATGGGCGAAGCGCGTCGCCGAAGCACTCGCCATGGTCGAACTCAAAGGTTATGAAAGCCGCAGCATCCATCAGCTTTCAGGCGGACAGAAGCAACGCGTGGCGCTTGCCCGCGCAATGGTGTTTCAACCGCAACTCATTCTGATGGACGAGCCGTTGTCCGCGCTCGACAAGCAACTGCGCGAGACCATGCAAATCGAATTGCGCAGGCTGCATCGGCAGCTCGGGGCGACCATCGTCAACGTGACGCACGACCAGCGCGAAGCACTCACGATGAGCGATCGCGTCGCCGTGTTGAAGGACGGCAGGCTCGTGCAGATCGACACACCCGAGCGCCTGTACGACCGTCCTTGCGATGCGTTCGTCGCGAGCTTCATCGGCGAAGCGACGATGCTCGATGTCACGCGCGCCGGCGACGATGCCGTGCGTCTCGGCGATACGATTCTGCGCACCGCGCATCCATTGCCGCGCGGCGAGAAGCTATTGCTCGCGGTGCAAACGGAAAAGCTCGTCATCGACGGCGAGAACCGTCATGCGGATGCGAACCGTCTTTCATGCCGCGTGACCGAAGTGCTCTATCAAGGCGAGAGCCTGCGCGTGTTCGCCGCGCTCGCCGACGGCACGGCGATCAGTCTTCGGCAACCCGGCAGCCACGACGCGCGCAAGCGCATCCCCGAGCCGGGCGCATCGATGACGGTCGCGCTCGATCCGCAAGACACGATCGTCGTGTCGGCCTGATTTCTTCTCACCGCCTGTGCACGGGCGATTTCGACTGCAAACGTAGATACGCAACCCGAAAAGGATGACGCAATGAATCTCACCGATTTCAAGGTCCTGACCTTCGATGTCGTCGGCACGCTGATCAACTTCGAAAAAGGCGTGCTCGATTCCGTGCGCCGGCTGGGCGGAGCGAAGGCAAAGGACCTGACCGACGATCAGATCTTCGAGCCGTACATGGAAGGGCGCGCGAAGTATCCGGGCAGATCGAGTCATGAAATGGCGAACGTGTATCTGCATCTCGCGAGCAAACTCGGCTTGCCCGACGATGCGCAATCCGCCGCGGCATTCCAGCGCGATGTGCTCGAATGGCCCGCATTCGAAGACTCGGTGGCGGCATTGAAGCGTCTGCGCAAGCACTTTCGTCTTGTCGCGATGACCAACGCGGATCGCGTTGCGTTGTCGGCCTATGCTCACACGCTCGGCAATCCGTTCGACGATACGGTCTGCTGCGATGAGACCGGCGTCGCCAAACCCGATCCGCAATTCTTTGCCTATAACCGTGGACGTCAGGCGGCGTTCGGCTATAAGTTCGAAGAGATCCTGCATACGGCGCAGAGCCAGTATCACGACATCGGCATCGCAACGAAGCTCGGTTATTCGACATGCTGGATCGAGCGGCGCCAGGGCATGAAGGGCTTCGGCGCGACACCCGTGCCCGAGAGCGTGACGACGCCGACGTGGAAGTTCGCGACGCTCGCCGCGCTCGCGGATGCCGTCGACGACGAACTCCGCGCCGCCGCCTGACCATGCGCGCCCCGACGACACCGCTGCGCCCGCAACCGGACTCGTTGTGGCGGGCGATAGCCGCGCCGATGAGCACCGGCGCACCGCTCGCACGCGATATCGATGTCGAAGTGGCGATCATCGGCGCGGGCTATTCGGGCTTGAGCGCCGCGTATGCGCTGCAAAAGCGCGGCGTCGAATGCGCGGTGCTGGATGCGAATCCGATCGGCTGGGGCGCAAGCGGACGCAATGGCGGCGTGGTGTCGTCGAAGTTTCGTCTCTCGTTTCCGACGATCGCGAGCACGCATGGCATCGATGTCGCGAAGCGCATGCATCGGCTCGCGCACGATGGCGTGCGCACCGTCGAGGCGTTCGTCGACGAGTTCAAGCTCGAACGCGCGCGCTTCGAACATACGGGCAGCCTGCGTTGCGCGCATACGGAACGTGCGCTCGCATCGATATGCGCCGAGGCGGACTGGGTTCGCACGACGCTCAACGATACGTCGATGAGCGTGCAATCTCGTGCTGAAGTCGAACATGAGACAGGCTCGAAGGGCTTCGTCGGCGGCGTGTTGAGCGCGGACGCGGGCACGATCCTGCCGCTCGAATACGTGCGCGGCATCGCGGCCGGTCTGAACGCGCGCGGCGTGCCGATCTACGAAGCGACGCCTGTCATCGACATGTCGCGCGAACAGGACGGCCGCGTGCTGTTGACGGCGCCCGGCGGCACGGTGCGCGCGAAGCAGGTCATCGTCGCGACGAACGCCTATTCGAATCTGACCGAGGCAACCGCTTCATATCATCGCGAGCTCGTGCCGTTCAGAAGCGCGATGATCGCGACCGCGCCCTTATCTCCGGAACTCGATGCGCAGTTGATGGTGAACCGCCGCAGCTACACCGAAACGCGCCGCATGATGAAGTGGTTCCGCAACGTCGATGGCCGCATGTTGTTCGGCGGCCGCGACGCGTTCGGCAAGGAAGGCGAGCCGACCGGCTTCGATGCGCTGCAACGCGCGATGGTCGCGCTCTTTCCGCAATTGAAGGACGTGCCGGTGGAATTTCGCTGGTCGGGTTATGTCGGGATGACCTTCAACGCATTGCCGCACGTGGGCCGCAGCGACGATGCGACCACGTTCTGTCTCGGCTATAACGGCGCCGGTGTCGCGATGGCGAGCCTGATCGGTCAGCATGCCGCTGCGCTTGCGCTCGGTGAGAAGCCCGAACTCGCGCTGCTCGCGCAAGACGGCTTGCGGCCCGTACCGTTTCATGCGTTGCGCGCGCCGGGTGTGCGGCTCGTCGCTGCGTGGTATCAGTTCCTCGATGCAGTAGGTGCATGATGACGACAGCCAAACGGATTCTCCAGGACCCCGCCGTGATGCAACCCGCGACGATCGATCCATCGGTGCGGCATCAGCGACGCGAAGACCGCGCGATGCTGCTGTTGATGGCGCCCGCGCTGTTCGTGGTCGTCGTATTGCTCGTCGTGCCGCTCGCGTGGCTGTCGTGGCAATCGTTCTATCACGACGGCGTGTTCTCGCTCGTCAATTACAAGCGTGTCTTTACCGGTGCCTATCTCGACACCTTTCTGCTGACGTTCAAGCTCAGTTTCATCGTGACGGCGATTACGCTGCTGCTCGGCTATCCCGTCGCGTATTTCGCGGCATCGATATCGCCGCGATGGAGCGCGCTCGTGCTCGGCATGGTGATTCTTCCGTTCTGGACGAGCGTGCTCGTGCGAACGTATGCGTGGCTCGTGCTCTTGCAACGCACCGGTCTCATCAACAAGGCGCTGCTCGGCATGGGTCTGATCGAGCGCCCGTTACAGCTTTCGTATAACCAGTTCGGCACGATCATCGCGATGGTGCATATCCTGTTGCCGTTCATGGTGCTGCCGCTCTACTCCGCGATGCAGAAGATTCCGCCAAATCTCTCGCAAGCAGGTGCGAGTCTCGGCGGTTCGCCGCTGCATGTGTTCTTGCGCGTGTTTCTGCCGCTGTCGATGAGCGGGGTGCTCGCGGGCGTCACGCTCGTCTTCGTGCTGTGCCTCGGCTTCTATATCACGCCCGAGCTGATGGGCGGCGGCAAGTCGATGATGGTGTCGATGATCGTGAGCCGCAACGTCGAGATCTACAACAGTTGGGGCGCGGCAAGCTCGGTGAGCGTGGTGCTGCTTATTTGCGTGTGCGCGATCTTCTATTGCGTGAGCCGCGTGATTCCGCTCGAAAAGACACTGGGGGCGAAATGAATACCTTATCGTTCGGCCGCGTGACGCTCGGTGCATCGGTGATGCTGATTCTCGCGTTTCTGATGATTCCCGTGGTCATCGTCGTGCCGCTGTCTTTCTCGGATGCGCGTTTCCTCACGTTTCCGCCGCCTGCGTATTCGTTGCGCTGGTATCACGCGTTCTTCGATAATCCCGCGTGGATCGATGCGGCGAAGACCACCTTTGCGGCCTCGACGTGCGCGGCCTTGATCGCGACGCCGGTCGGCATCGCGGCGGCATACGGCATCCAGTATGGATCGCACTGGTCGTTGCGCTATCTGCGCACATTGCTGATGCTGCCGCTGATGGTGCCGATCATCATCGTTGCAGTGGGCGTGTTCTTCGTCTTCACGCAGATGGGTTATGTGAACACGCTTGGCGGTCTCATCATCGCGGATACGATGCTCGGCCTGCCGTATGTGCTCATTTCCGTCGGCGCGGACTTGCGCACGTTCGATCGCACGCAGGAGATGGTCGCGCGCAGTCTCGGCATGAATCGCTTTCGCGCGTTCATGGCGGTGACGTTGCCGCAGATCAAGGCGAGCGTGATCTCGGGTGCCGTGTTCGTGTTCATTCAGGCGCTCGATGAAACCGTCGTTGCGCTCTTCATTTCGGGCGGCAACAATCAGACGCTCACGCGCCGCATGTTCGTCACGCTGCGCGATGAAATCGATCCGACCATCGCCGCCATCAGCACGATGCTGACGGCGTTGACCTTGTGTCTCGTGATGATCGTCGTCGTGAGCCGGCGATCTTCGGCTGCGGCGCGAGCCTGAATCTTTCACAACGAAAAACCATGCGACATCTACAGCAGTTCTATATCGACGGCGAATGGGTCGAACCGTACGGCGATACACGTTTGCCGGTCATCGATCCATCGACTGAAGAAGCGATCGGCGAGGTCGCGCTCGGCGATGCGCGCGATGTCGATCGCGCGGTCGCGGCGGCGCGGCGTGCGTTCTCATCGTTTTCACGGGCGAGCGTCGCAGAGCGCGTAGCGTTGCTCGAGCGTTTGCTCGAAGCGTATGTCGCGCGTTACGACGAGATGGCCGATGTCATCTCGCGCGAGATCGGCGCACCGGCGAAGCTCGCTCATGCGTGGCAGGCCGCGCTCGGCAAGCGTCATATCCAAGAGACGCTGCGCACGGTCGAACGCTTTCAATGGCAACGCAAGAAGGGCACGACGCTCGTCAATCACGAGCCCGTGGGCGTGGCCGCGCTCATCACGCCGTGGAACTGGCCGATCAATCAGATCGTCTGCAAGGTCGCGCCTGCGCTCGCGGCGGGATGCACGGTCGTGTTGAAGCCGAGCGAAGTGTCGCCGATGAACGCCGTGCTTTTCGCCGAAATCATCGATGCGGCCGGCGTGCCCAAAGGCGTCTTCAATCTCGTCAATGGCGATGGTCCGACCGTCGGCGCGGCGTTGAGCGCGCATCCGGATGTGGACATGGTGTCGTTCACCGGATCGACGCGCGCGGGCATCGAGATCGCGAAGCTGGCCGCGCCGACCGTGAAGCGCGTGCATCAGGAACTCGGCGGCAAGTCGGCGAACATCCTGCTGGACGATGCCGATTTCGAAGTAGCCGTCACGGCCGGCGTGAATTCGTGCTTCAGCAACAGCGGTCAATCCTGCAATGCGCCGACGCGAATGCTCGTGCCCGCATCGCGGCACGACGAAGCGGTGCAGATCGCGTTGCGCGCGGCGCAGAAGCAGCGCGTCGGCTCACCGAGCGATCCGGCGACGACGATGGGCCCCGTCGTCAGCGACGTGCAGTTCGAACGCGTGCAGCGGATGATCGATGTCGGCATAGAAGAGGGCGCTGCACTGGTGACGGGCGGCGCGGGGCGTCCCGCTGGACTCGAACGCGGTTATTACGTGAAGCCGACCGTGTTCGCTAACGTGAATCCTTCGATGACCATCGCGCGCGAGGAAATCTTCGGCCCGGTGCTCGCGATCATGCCGTATCGCGATGAAGAAGAAGCGATCGCCATCGCGAACGACACGCCTTATGGCCTGGCGGCTTACGTGCAATCGCAGGATCAGGAGCGCGCGCGCCGCGTGGCGATGAGAATGCGCGCGGGCAGTGTCTACGTGAACTATCCGGCGTGGGATCCGGGCTCGCCGTTCGGCGGCTACAAGCAGTCGGGCAATGGGCGCGAATATGGCGAGTGGGGACTGGAAGCGTTTCTCGAAGTGAAGGGCATCGTGGGTTACGGCGCCTGAGTCACGGCGTGCGCGGCCGGTTCATGCTTGTCGAGGACCGTGCCGCGCAATGCATCCGCCACGCGCTCGGCGATCATGATCGTCGGCACGTTCGTATTCGCGCATGGAATCGACGGCATCAACGACGCGTCGCATACATGCAGACCTTCGATGCCATGCACCGCGCCGCGCGCATCGGTCACGGCCAGCGGATCGCTCGATGAACCCATGCGGCACGTTCCCGACGGATGCCATGTCCCGCCGACATGGCGCATGACGAACTCAGTCATCTTGCGATCATCGGCGAGCAGTTCGTCGATCGTAATGCCTTGCGTCACGACGCCTTTGATCAACGCACCACGCAACGGCCCGGCGATATCGAGCAGCGCGCTCAACGCGCCGCGCTGGAGCGCATTCCATGTTCCCGGCACCGCCACCGCTGCAACGCGCGGTGAATAGCTCGATGGAAAGATCGCATCCATCGAAGCCGATGCAAGCGTTGCAGCGCCGAAACGCAGCGCGAGCTTGAGCCGTTCGAGATCGCGGGAATCGGAGAGCATCGCGAAGTCGACGTTGGGTTCATCGAATGCATTCGCCGATGCCAGCGTGACGCGTCCGCGCGAATAGGACTTGTTGACCCAGAAGAAGATCGTGCCCAGCCGATAACCCACCGAATGCCAGCCCGAACGCGACAGGATCGCGCCGTGCATGTCGCCTTGAACGGTGTCGGCCAGGCCGGATGAAAAGCGCACGATCGCCTGCTCGTGATGTTCATCCGGAAACGGCGTGCGTGCGGCGCGCGGCAAAAACGCGGAGACCGCTATCGAAGGATGTTCCATCAGATTGCGCCCGACGCCGGGACGATCCGTCACTACGTCGATGCCGAGCGCGGCGAGTTCATCGCCGGGGCCGATGCCGCTTCGCATCAGCAATGCGGGACTGTGAATCGCACCCGCCGATACGATCACGCGATGCGCGCGCAAGTCTTGACGCGTGCCGTCGGCGCGAACGATGCGCGCACCGATCGCGCGCTTGCCATCGAACAGAATGCATTCGACGACATCGCCGGTGCGTATCGTCAGATTGTCGCGAGCGCGCGCGGCATCGTCGAGATAGCAAACCGAGGTCGGTATGCGTTCTGCGTTCGCGCTGACCGCGATCGCACCGATGAACGTGCCGTCTTCCCAAGGTCCGTTCTGATCGTCGCGCAAGGCGTGGCCCCTATCGGCAAGCGAGGCGAGCACCGTGCGCACGAACGGCGAAATGCGCGGCCATGCCGTGCGTTGAATGCGTAACGGGCCATCGCTGCCGTGCAGCGGGCCGGTGACATCGCAATCGGTTTCCAGCTTGCGAAAGTAGGGCAGACACGCTTGCCAGTTCCAGCCATCGGCGCCAAGCGCTTCCCATTCATCGTAATCGGATGGAGAGCCGCGATTGGCCATTAACGCATTGATCGCCGAGCCGCCGCCGAGAAGCCGCGCCTGTTCATAGCGTCGCAGCGCCGCGGCGCGTTCGCTCATGCGCGCTTTCAATGCCTGCCAGATGTTGCGCGTGTCGAGATATGCGCGGCCCGGATAGCGGCTGCGGATGGCATCGGGCATCGTGCGCGCGGAGATGTCGCGGCCCGCTTCGACGAGACACACGGTCGCGCGCGCATCTTCGGAAAGGCGTGCGGCCAGCACGCAGCCGGCCGAGCCGCCGCCCAGAATCAGAAAGTCGAACACGTCGGCGTTATTGCATGAACTTGAGCCAGCGCGCCTTCGCCTGAATGCCGGACTCGGAAGCCCACCATTCTTCGGAAAGCAACGCCTGCTTCGCCGCATTCGCGGGCGCGCTCGGCAATTCGGATGCGCGCTTGTCGGTGATCTTGCCGGTCTTGAATGCAGCCGGATTGCCCGGACCGTAATCGATATAAAGCGGCAGATTCGCCTGCAATTCCGGCGATACGGCCGCGTTAAGGAAGCGCACGGCTTCGTTCATGTTCGGCGCGTTCTTGAGGATGCAAAGCTGCGTGTTCTGCAGAATGCCGTCGTTGAACGTGAAGGCGACATCCGGATTGTCCTTCATCACGGCGCTCGCGCGGCCGTTCCAGATCATCGTCATGTCGACTTCGCCGTCGTGCAGCAATTGCGCCGACTGTCCGCCCGAAGTCCACCACACCGTGACGTTCGGCTTGATCTCTTCGAGCTTCTTGAACGCGCGATCCACGTCGAGCGGATAGAGCTTGTCGCGCTGCACGCCATCCGCGAGCAGTGCGGCTTCGAGCACCGTCATCGGATCGTTGCGCAGTGCGCGCGTGCCGGGGAAGTTCTTGACGTCCCAGAAGTCCTTCCAGCTTTGCGGCACTTTCTTCAGCGACTTCTTGTTATAGCCGATGACCGTCGAATAGAACTCGTACGCCACCGAATAGGGCGTGCGGTATTTTTCGGGAATGGCTGCGGCGTTGGGTAACTTCGAGAAGTCGAGCTTTTCGAGCAGCCCTTCGCGCCCGCCGCGCAAGCAGTTCGACGTGGGCGTATCGACGACGTCCCAGATCGGCTTGCCGGTTGAGCCTTGCGCCTTAATCTGCGGCCACGCATCCGGAATGCTGTCCTGGTTGATCGTGATGCCGAGCTCTTTCGCGGCGGGATCGAGAATCGCCTTGGTTTGCGCTTCCTGATACGCGCCGCCTTGCGATACGAACGTGATCTTGCCCGCTGCGAACGACGGCGCCGCGCTCGCGATGGAGAGCAGCAATGTCATGGCCAGCGGACGAACGGGAAAGTGCGGACAGCGGAATCTTGCAATCTTCATCACGGCGTTTTCCTCGACAAGATTGAAGCAGTGGACGTCCTGCAGATCGCGGTCCCGTCCGGCTTCGAGCGAAGACGAGGACGGCGCGCGGATGACTAAAAATATATTGAGTCAAATACGCGGGGGCAACGCCGGAATTGTTGGAGTGACCATGACCTGATGTTATGTCAGCGCAATGGCCACGTCCGATGCACGTTCAGAAGATCACGTAGACCTTGCGCATGGTTTCATCGACTTCCCATGTGCCTTCGGTGTTGGCCGCGAAGAAGAGCGTATCACCGCCGGTGAAGTGGATCGTGTCCTCGCCATCGGGCGTGAAGCGGCCACGGCCGGCCAGAAAATGCATGACCTCCGCTTCCTTCACCGAACGCCGGTACGTGCCCGGCGTGCATTCGAATACGCCCGTATCGATTGCTTCGCTGCCGGGAATCACTTTTTGCACGCCGGATATCTTTATTTCCTGCGTGCCGGGAAGTCCCGCCGTGCCCCAGTCTTCCAGTCCTTCGATTGCTATGCTCTGTTTGAGTTGCTGTACTTTCATTTGCTTTCTTGCCTCTTGATGGTTTTGGGTGATTGCCGGATCCCGTTATCGCGTCGGTCTATTAGCGTTGCCCCTGTGCGGGGCGGCAGTCACTTTCTTTGCCGTCGACCAGAGTTAGCGCTTTAGCGCTTACTCTGGTCCTTTCAAAGAAAGCAACCAAAGAAAGCAGCTTCCGATACGCCCGCGGTCACACGCAGTTTGGGTAGTCCTCTCGTCGTTCGTGGGCTGCCTAAAGAGTGCCCTCATAGGCCCCATCGGGCTTGGCTCGCGCACGGTCTGCCACATCGCACCACACAACAAACTGGTTCAGCACCAAATAGCTCCGGCTCGCTTCGCGGCCGATGGGTCCATCGGGAATGCGCGTGCTTCTCTACTAACGTCTCCATCTCGCTGCAATCGCCGCCCTTTGGTTTCCCTTGCAGACCCGGCGGCAGCGCGTAGCGCTGTGCCGAAGCTCTTTCGTGCTGAACCAGTGTCCTCAGCGTTTTCGGGCGGCGGACCGTGCGCGAGCCAAGCCCGGTTATTGTGATGAGGGCACTCTTTAGGCGAGTGCCATCGAGGACGAGAGAACTACCCAAATTGCGTGTGACCGCGGGCCTGAAAAGCTGCTTTCTTTGCTTACTTTCTTTGCAGCAGCAAAGAAAGTGAGTGCCGCCCCGCACAGGGGCAACGCTAATAGACCGACGCGAAAGCGGGATCCGGCGACTACTGGAAGGAAAGTGAGTGCCGCCCCGCACAGGGGCAGCGCTGATAGACCGACAAGTACACGGGATCCGGCGACCTCACATCACAACCGTAGAACAGTGCTTCAACGAGCCAAACTACCTGCCACGGTTCTAAACAGCTCGAATGCGCCGTTCGATCTTGCCGAGCCGCACGACCGTCACGCCCGGACGCAACTGCCGCAGCGACGGCATCACGAGCATGCAATCGTCATAGGGCGTTTCGACCGCAACGCCCTCCGCCCAGCCGATCACGCTGCCCGCTTTCGGAAACACTTCGAGCCCCGTGTAGGCATCGGCGAAACGGAAGTCCATGCTCCTGGCTACGACCGGTTCCGTCACACGAACAACGAGCATTTCCTGCGGCGATGGCTGAACCCATCCGGCGGGCAAGTCTTCTTCGTCGATCACGCCGGATAGCAAAAGAAAGCGCGCGGTCACGTCGCGCGCGACGGTCACGGCATTCGCTTCCCAGTGCTGTCCGCATTCGATGAGCAACGCGTTCTTGTCGCTCGAAGGATCGCCGAAGCCTTCGTAATCGCGCATGCGCCGTCCTTCCGGATGACCTTCGTCGCAGATCACGGTCGCAGGCGTGCCGAGCCTCGCCGACAAGTCGATGCCTTTATCGAGCGGTCCCGCGACGATCAACGGCTTGCTCTTCTCGTGCATCGAATGAAGATCGAGCAGAAGGTCCACCGTATCGATGACGGGCCGCATCGCGCGGGCGCGGCGCAGCTCGCTCGAATCGCGCGACATGTCATCGAGCGCTTGCGCGGTCCATACGCGATTGAAGTCCTGATCGACGAAGCGCGATGCATCGGGCTTGCTCGCATCGAAACGCGCGTAAGCATCGACGTTCGCGAACGCGAGCGTGAGCTTGCCGCGCCGCGGGCGCAGTCCGGCACGCAGCAAGGCATCGACGACGATCGCGCCGCACACTTCGTTGCCGTGCGTGAGCGCGTTGATCATCACATGCGGACCGTCGATGCCCGAATCGAACGTATGCACATACGGCACGCCCGCGTTGCCCGAGGCATGCGCGCCGATATCGGGGAACGCGATCTCGATCGGGTATGCGTTTGAATGCGCGTTCATTCGAGCCCGCCCTGGCAGAGGTATTTGATCGAGAGGTAATCGTCGAGGCCGTACTTCGAGCCTTCGCGACCATAGCCCGATTCCTTGACGCCGCCGAACGGTGCGGCCTCGCTCGCAATCGCGCCTTCGTTGATGCCGACGAGTCCCGATTCGAGCAGACGCGATACGCGATCGATGCGCTTCAGGTTCTGGCTATAGAAGTACGCTGCGAGGCCGAAAGGCGTGTCATTGGCGGCGCGGATCGCCTCGGCTTCGTCGTCGAAGCGAAACAGCGGCACGACCGGGCCGAAGGTTTCTTCGCAGCTCAACTGCATGTCGGACGTTGCATCGGCGAGCACGGTCGGCGCGTAATAGTTGGGGCCGAGTTCCGCGAGACGCTTGGCGCCCGTCAGCGCGCGTGCGCCGCGCTTCAACGCGTCGTTTACATGACGCTCGATCTTTTCGACCGCGCGCGCGTTGATCATCGGGCCGATCTGCGCATCGGAATCAGTTGCAGGCGCAACTTTCAATGCGGCGACGCGCTTCGCGAGCAGGTCAGCGAACTTGTCATACACGGACGACTGCACATAGACGCGATTCGGGCACACGCAAGTCTGTCCGCCATTGCGGAATTTCGATGCCATCAATCCGGTGACGGCGGCATCGAGATCGGCATCGTCGAATACGATGAAAGGCGCATTGCCGCCGAGTTCCAGCGACAGCTTCTTCAACGTGCCCGCCGATTCCCGCGCGAGATACTTGCCCACCGGCGTCGAGCCGGTGAAGGTGATCTTGCGCACGCGGCCATCTTCGAGCCAGTCGGCGACCGCGTCCTGCGCGTTTTCGCGCGATGCGCTGATGAGATTCAACGCGCCCGCCGGCACGCCCGCTTCATGGGCGAGCATCACGAGCGCGAGCGCCGTGAGCGGCGTATCTTCGGCCGGCTTGCCGACGACCGTGCAACCCGCCGCGAGCGCGGGCGCGATCTTGCGCGCAATCATCGCGAGCGGGAAATTCCACGGCGTGATCGCAGCGACGACGCCGACCGGTTCCTTCACCGCGCTCATGCGCTTGCCGCGTTGCTGCTGCGGAATGATGTCGCCGTAGATGCGCGTGGCTTCGTCCGCGAACCACGCGACGTAAGACGCGCCGTACATCACCTCGCCGCGGCCTTCCGCGAAGGGCTTGCCCTGTTCGAGCGAGATGAGACGTCCGAGCGCATCGGCATGCTCGACGATCAGCGCGTGCCAGCGATGCAGGACCGCGGCGCGATCTTTCGGCAGCGTATCGCGCCACGCGGGGAAGGCGCGCGCGGCGGCATCGGTGGCGGCGCGGGCATCGGCGGGGCCGCTGTCGGCCACTTGCGCGATGACGTCGCCCGTCGCGGGATCGGTGACGGCGAAGCGTCGGCCGCTTGCAGCGGCAACCCATTTGCCGTCGATGAAGTTATCGGCGCGAATCAGATCGCTCAGTTCATATCGTTGCGTCATGGTGGTCTCCAGAAAAGTCAGGCGAGCATTTGCGCAATGGCCGCGCCGACTTCCGTCGTCTTCGCCTTGCCGCCGAGATCGCCCGTATGCGGACCTTCCTTCAATACCGCCGTGATCGCGGCAAGCATCGCATCGTGTGCTTCGCGTTCGCCGAGGAAGTCAAGCATCATCGCCGCCGACCAGATCATCGCGACGGGATTCGCGATGCCCTTGCCCGCGATATCCGGCGCGGAGCCATGCACCGGCTCGAACAACGACGGGAAGTTGCGCTCCGGATTCATGTTGGCCGAAGGCGCGATGCCGATCGTGCCCGTGCAGGCCGGACCGAGATCGGAAAGAATGTCGCCGAAGAGATTGGTGGCGACGACCACATCGAAGCGATCCGGGCTCAGTACGAAGCGCGCGCACAGAATGTCGATGTGCTGCTTGTCCCACTTGATCTCGGGATACTGCGCGGCGATTTCGGCGGCACGCGTATCCCACCACGGCATGCTGATCGAAATGCCGTTGCTTTTAGTTGCGACCGTAACTTTCTTCTCGCGCTTTTGCGCAAGATCGAATGCGAACTTCAACACGCGCTCCGCGCCCTTGCGCGTGAAGATCGACGTCTGCGATACGAACTCGCGTTCGGTGCCTTCGAACATCGTGCCGCCGACCGATGAATACTCGCCTTCGGTGTTCTCGCGCACGATCATGAAGTCGATATCGCCCGCCTTGCGATTCGCGAGGGGCGAGGGCACGCCGTCGAAAAGACGAGCGGGGCGCAGATTGATGTATTGATCGAACTCGCGCCGGAATTTGAGCAGCGAGCCCCACAGCGAGATATGGTCGGGAACGGTATCGGGCCAGCCGACCGCGCCGAACAGGATCGCATCGGCATCTTGCAACTGCGCCTTCCAGTCGTCCGGCATCATCTGGCCGTGCTGCGCGTAGTAATCGCAACTTGCCCATTCGATATGCCGGTACTCCAGTTCGATACCGAAGCGCTTGCTCACCGCGTCGAGCGCGCGCACTGCTTCGGGCATCACTTCCTTGCCGATGCCGTCGCCCGGAATCACGGCAATACGATATTTGCTGGACATGTGCTACTCCGCGTGAAAATGATCGACGATAAAAAGCACGCACGTGCATAAAGCGCGTGCGTCCGTTGAATGCATGAGAATGAGAGGCGCGCGCCTCAGTGATGGTTCTGCGAGAAGAGCGTTTCGAGCGGGTAATGCGTCTTCACGAACGACGTCTTGATGATGACGTAGCTGAAGTACTTCTCGATGCCGATGCCGCGCTCCAGCAGCCCTTCGATAATACTTTGATAGTGACTCACGCTGCGCGTGACGAACTTGAGCAAATAGTCGTAACCGCCGCTCGCGAGATGACATTCGACGATCTCGTCGACATCCTTCACGGCATTCACGAAGTTGATGAAGTCTTCGCGGCGATGATCGGCGAGCGTGACTTCGGTGAAGACCACCTGCACGTCGCCGAGCTTTTCGAGCTGAATCTGCGCGCCATAACCGACGATATAACCCGCCTTTTCCAGCCGTTTCACGCGAATCAGGCAAGGGCTGGGCGAGAGGCCGACCGCATCGGCGAGTTCCACGTTCGTGATGCGCCCGCGCTTCTGCAATTGCGAGAGGATACGCAGATCGATTCGGTCCAGCTTGCTGTCGGTGCTCATCGCGGCGGGTTCGGTCTCGCATGTCGGCGGTCGGTCGATGTTATCACGCAGCCGCGCGCGAACTAAAGCCCGATGCGCCTTTCAATGCATCGCGCACGTCGCTTTGCGCGAGTACATCGTCGAGTGTCTTCGTGAGGCGCTCGAACAGCATGTCGAAGTTCGCTTCGGTATAACAAAGCGCGGGCGCGAAGCCGAGAATGTTATCGCCGAATGCGCGGAACACGAGGCCGTTTGCATAAGCTGCGGCGGCAATGCGGTCGGGCAGCTTGAGCGATGCATCGAAGCCGCGCTTGCTGTTTTTATCGGCGACGAGTTCGAGCGCGCCGAGCAAGCCGCGATGCCGCGAATCGCCGACGAGCGGATGATCGAGCAACGCATCGAGCCCTTGCGCGAAACGCGGCGCCAGCGATTGCGCATTCGCGAGCAGGCCGCCTTCGTGATACAGCCGCATCACTTCGAGGCCGATCGCTGCGCTCACCGGATGCGCCGAATACGTATGTCCATGACCGATGACCGCCGACACATCTCCGCCATCCGCGATGCCCTGGTAGACCGCATCGGACATGAGGACCGCGCCCATCGGCGCATAACCCGCGGTGAGTCCCTTCGCGACCGTCATCAGATCGGGCTCGACGCCTTCGCCTTCGCACGCGAAGAGCGGGCCAGTGCGGCCGAAGCCCGTGATGACTTCATCCGCGACGAAGAGGATATCGAGCTTGCGGCACGCTTCGCGCATCGCCTTCAGCCAGCCTTTGGGCGGCACGATCACGCCGCCCGAGCCTTGAATCGGCTCGCAGAAGAATGCGGCGACGTTGTCCGCGCCGAGTTCCGCGACCTTGGCTTCGAGCGCTTGCACCGAAGCGGCGATGAGCGCGGCGTCATCGGCGTAATCGTTGCGGTACGCGTACGGCGAAGGAATGTGATGCTGCGTCGGCAGCGGCAAATCGAAGTTGCGATGGAACGCAGGCAACGCGGTCATGCCCGCGCCGATCGACGACGATCCGTGATAGCCGCGTTGCAGCGCGATGAAATGCTTCTTCGACGGACGGCCCGTCGCGTTGTAGTAGTGCGTGATGAAGCGCAGCGCGGAATCGACGGCATCGGAGCCGCCGAGCGTGAAGTACACATGTTGCAGCGAAGCAGGCGCGAGCTCGACGAGCTTCGCGGCGAGTTCGATGGCAGGCTCCGAGCCGAAATGAAAATAGCCCGTGGCGTAGGGCAGTTTCGCCATCTGCTTCGCGGCGGCCTCGACGATGCTCGCGTGTCCATAACCCGTGTTCACGCACCACAGGCCGGAGAACGCATCGAGCAGTTCGCGGCCTTCGATGTCGCGCAGGAACACGCCATCGGCGGAATCGAGCACGGTGACGCCGCGCGCTTCATGCGCGCGATAACTGACGACTGGATGAATCAGATGCTTACGGTCGGACTCGACAAGCGACTTGATCGACATGATGCGGCTCTCTCTTCGCGAAGGGGGCGGAATGGCTCTTGACCGTTTCATACTATCGGCAGAGCCGCATCGCGTGCATCGCCAAAAAAATCGCCAAAAAGCGAATCCGCAGCGTTTTGCGGGGGGCGCGCAGCATTTTCTGCTGCGGCCTTCGCGGTCTTTGCCCGACGATTCAATAGCCGCGCGTGCGGTCGATTTCGCCGATCATGCGCTCGCCCGCGCGATGACGGCGCAAGTTCTCCAGCACCATTTCGACGGCGGTTTCGGGCCGCGTGGCGCTCGCGATATGCGGCGTGAGACGCACACGCGGATGCGTCCAGAAAGGATGCTCGCGCGGCAAGGGCTCGGGATCGGTGACGTCGAGAATCGCGGCGTTCAGATGCCCGCTATCGAGCGCATCGAGCAGATCCTGCTGGATCACATGCGGACCGCGCCCGACATTGATGAACGATGCGCCCTTCGGCAAGGTCTCGAACACGCGTTTGCCGATAAGCCCGCGCGTCGCATCCGTGAGCGGCAGCAGGCACACGAGGATATCGGTGCGCGCGAGAAACGCATCGAGCGATGCCGCGCCCGCATGACATTCGACGCCTTCGATCTCATGCGGCGAACGGCTCCAGCCCGCGCAATCGAAGCCGAACGCACGCAGCGTGTTCAGCACGGCGGTGCCGAGCATGCCGAGACCGAGCACGCCGACGCGCCGCGTCGAAGCCGCGCGCACCGGCATCTCGCGCCACACGCGCTCGCGTTGCTGCGCGGCGTAATCGAAAAGATCGCGATGAATCGTGAGCACGGCTTGCGTCACATACTCGACCATGCCTTCGACGATGCCCGGCTCCGTCATCCGCACGACCGCGACATGCGGCGGCACGCCGGACAGATCGAACTGATCGATGCCCGCGCCGACCGAGAAGATCACGTCGAGATTGGGGAATGTCTGCATGACATCCGCGGGCGGCTGCCACGCGGCGAGATAGTGCACGGCATTGGCATCGCCGATATCGGGCCATACGCGAAACGGCACGTCGGGCGCTTTCAGCGCGAAGTGCGTGGCCCATTGCTTGCCGCGTTCGGGATCGGCTTTATAGAGGATCGTCATCGTGTTCAACCCAGCGCCTGGTTGATGATCGCAAACTGCGCTACCGATGCGTCATGCGGCGGCGTGCCATTGCGCGCCATTTTGATGACGGTATCGACGCGCTTCATGCCGATGCTTTCGAGCCACGCCGACAAGCCGTTTTCATCGGGCGTGTCGATGCGCGTGAACTTGCCTTCGTCATGCGCGAGCCAATGGGCGATGAGCGCTTGCGCGCGGCGCGCGTGCTGCGCGTCGGCGGTGACGGAAACCACCGGACCGATCGCATGGCCGCGCCCGAATTCGCGGATCAGCGCGAAGCCCAGCACTTCGCCGTCGCGTTCGAGCACGATGCCGTCGGCAATTTTCAGCAGCGCAGGCAGGAGCGTGCTTCGATCGAGTCCGCTTGCGCGCGATGCAAGCGCGACGAGTGCATCCGTATCGCGCGGATCGATCGCACGCAGGCGCTCGCCTTGCGCGAGATCGATGCGCGGCACGGCGAAATCGGCGGATTGATGCTGATGAATCGCACCGATGCGCGCGAACCCGAGCTTCGCGTAAAGCGGCTCGCCTGCGGGCGTCGCGTGCAGCACGGTGATGCGCTTGCCGAGCGCTTCGAGCAGCAGTTCCATCAGCTTGCGGCCGATGCCTTTGCCCTGGCAGTCCGGCGCGACGATCACCATGCCGAGCGATCCGCCATCGTCGCCGTACTTCCAGCACAGCGCGGTGCCGACGACACGCTCGCCTTCCTGCGCGATGAAGCCCGCGCCGGCGTCGAGCACGAAGCGCCAGTCGTCGGCGCGATGCGGCCATTTGACTTCGACCGAAAGCGCGTGAGCGGCGGCGATGTCATCGGCGGTGAAAGGGCGATACAGCAGAGTGGATGTTTCGGCAGCGGACACGGCATGCTCCACGTCAGAGGATGCCCGCCACTGTGACACGCGGCCCTCGCGCGCGGATAGGACGATCCTGTTGCTTACGCGGCGCTTGCCTTGTTGCGCATTCCGAGCCACGTCAATCCGGCCGCGCCGAATCCGAGCGCCGCGACCGCGATCCACAGCGCGATGGAAAACGATCCGGTGTGCGCGGCGATCGGTGCGGCGACGAGCGGTCCCGCGATCTGACCGAGCCCGTATGAGGCGGTCGCGTATCCCATCAATCCGGCTGCGGCTTCGCCACGCAGGCGGCGCGCTTCGCGCATCGCGAACAGGGTGATGGCGGTGAACGGCAAGCCCAGCAGCAAACTGCCGATGCCGAAGCCGAGCGCGCTCGGAAACACGATGCCGAGCAAGATGCCGAGCGCCTGAATCAGATAGCACGCAGCGCAAAGCAGCCGGTTGTCCCACGACAGCGGCAGCCGCGCGGCGACCAGCGCGCCGGCGATCAGCGCCAGTCCGAAGGCAGGCCAGAAGAGATCGGGCCACGGCGAGCCCGGCAAGGCCTGTCGCGCGATGACGGGCAGAAACGTCGCGGTGATGATGTAGCCGAATCCCGCGAGACCGTAAAGGCCGACGAGCCCGGTCGAATCGACGCGCGCCGATGCGTTCGCCACGCTTTTGGCGGCATGCGCCGGGCTGCGCGCGACCGGCGCCCGATGCGCGAACGCCTGCCACACGAACACGCCCGCCACCGCCGAGCAGAGCGCGAATCCGATCCATACCGATGGCGCGGGCACGCCGAGCGCCGCGGCGGCCGCGCCGAGCAAACCGGTCGCGACGATGCCCACGCCCGGCCCCGCGTAGATGACGCCGGCGAGACCGTGCGCATCGAGTTCCGCGAGCCGCCGCAATCCCCATTGCGACGCGAACACGAAGGCCCACGCGCTGACGACGCCCGCCGCGAAACGTATCGCGGCCCACATCCAGAAGAGATGGATGACGCCCATCGCGAGCGTCAGCGCGATGGTACACGCGAGCGCGAGACGCACCATGCGCGCGTGATCGATGCGGATCGCCGCGCACGACAACGCGCCGATCAGATAGCCGGCGTAATTGGCCGATGCGAGCCAGCCGCCGTGCCGGATATCGAGCGCGCCGCTGTTGAGCATCAGCGGGAGGAGCGGCGTGAAGGCGAACCGGCCGACGCCGAGCGCCACCGCCAGCACGACGGCGCACGCGAGCGCGGCGTTTCGGGCGTGATGCGCGGGCAGCGGCGAAGCGTGAGCGTGCGAGGCCATGAGTCGGTCGGCGAAGAAGGGATAAACCCCATCGTAGCTTGACCGATCCATCTTGAAAAATGAATAATCGAGATGAGATCAATCTTCGGAAAAGATCATGGATTTGTCTGCATTGAACATTTTCAGGGCCGTCGTGCGCGAAAACGGCGTGACGCGCGCGGCCGCGAAGCTCAATCGCGTGCAGTCGAACGTGACGACGCGCATCCGTCAACTGGAGGAGACGCTCGGCACCGATCTCTTCATCCGCGATGGCCGCCGTCTCGTGCTGACGCCCGCCGGCGAAACCCTGCTGCCGTATGCCGAACGTCTGCTCGCGCTCGCGGAGGAGGCGCGTCATGCGGTCAGCGAGAATCGTCCGCAGGGGCGGCTGCGGCTCGGGACGATGGAGAGCACCGCCGCGAGCCGTCTGCCGCGCGTGCTGGCCGCGTATCACCAGCGCTGGCCGCAGGTCACGCTCGAACTGACGACGGGCGTGACGCGCGCGCTCATCGACAGCGTGCGTGCGTTCGAAGTCGACGCGGCGGTGATGGCGCGGCCGATCGAGCCCGACACGCTGCCCGCCGAGCAATTCGAGTCCGTGCCAGTGTTCGAGGAGGAACTGACGCTCGTCACGCCGCGCGGGCAGCATCCGTCGACGATGGCGCAGGCGAGCGCCGGCCTCACGCTCATCGCGTTCGAGCGTGGCTGCGCGTATCGCTCATACGCGACGCGCTGGTACGAGCAGCAGGGCATCCGTCCCGCGCGGGTGCTGGAACTGGGTTCGTATCACGCGATCGTCGCGTGCGTGGCGGCCGGTGCGGGCGTCGCGGTGGCGCCGCGCTCGGTGCTCGAACTCGCGCGTCTGGATGACGAAGTGGATCTGCATCCGATGGGCGAATTCGGTCGCATCGACACCTTGCTCGTCTGGCGCAAGGGGCATTTTTCGGCCGCGCTCAACGCGATGCGCGAGCTTCTGGCGGAACGTCCCGATGACGCAAAGGCGGCGTGACGATGTCGTCTGACATCAGTTAGCTATCGAATGACGCGGGCGAAGCTCATTTCACGAGCGCCTTGATGGCCAGTTTCTTTGCCATCTGGAATGTCTTGGGAAAGGTCGTTTCGATGCCCAGCACGACGCGGCTCGATAACCGCTCCATGTCCTTCGGGCAATTGAACGCCATGCCGTTGAACTCGCGCAGATTCAGCGGCTTGATCTTCGACTGGAACTGCAGGAAGCGGTGAGAAACCGGAATGAAATGCGACGTCAGAGAGCTGCGCGAAAATTGCGGACGCGTCGTGCGCAGACTGCCGTGAATCGTTTTCGAATTCCATAGAAGCACGTCGCCCTTTTGCAGGAATGGCGCGCGAAATTCGAGCCGTTGTTCGGAGAGGATCTTCTTGACCAGCTCCTTGTACTGGCCGTGATTGAACGCGACGTCGAAGTTTTTTCCGTTCTTCACCATGTCGATGCGATGACTTTGCGGCACGACGAAGAAACGCCCGGCTCCCGCGTCGATATCTTCGAGCGCGTACCAGCATCCGACCATCGTGCCGATCAGTTCGCTATCGAGGTAATACGTGTCCTGATGCGGCCACGTCTCCGCGTTGCCTTCGAAATACATGCTCTGCACGAGCTTGCCTTCTTCCGAAAAAATCTCGCGTGTAATGGCTTTGACAGGCGTGCTCGCGAACGCCTTCACCGCGAGATTCTTGAGCGGCGCGAACGCTACGTCGCCGAGCGACTGAAGGTTGAGCAGCGGATTCATCACGAAGCCGTATTCGTTGATCCGGTTTTTTTCCGGATTCGCAGTGGCCTGCCGGTAGATGTATCCGGGGTACTGCTTGACCGTTTTATCGAATGCATTGCGGATCGAATCGCACGCGGCCCCGTCCACGACGCGGCGCACGACCACATAGCCGTTTTCCTCGTAGTATTGCTTTGCGCCAGCGAGGTCGGTCAGGTCGAACGTGGCCGAATTTTCTTCGACCGTTTCCGGAATTTCTATCTCGGTTCCAATCGGACTGAGGATTTTGTACATGATGGCCCCAAAGGCGGAACAGACCGGCTGCACGCGGACTGAATGTTCCGCACAAGCCTATGCCGGGCGATCGGACTCACGTCGCACCTGACCGATTCCGCCAAGGGAATGGCCTCAAGCGGCAATAAGCTGCAATAAGCGGCAATAAGCGGCCGCTCACTCGAACTCGAAGTTGCGCCGCGAGTAGAAGCGCTGAAGCTCGTGTTGCTGCGGCCGCACGCCGGTGAAAACTTCGACGTATTCCGGAATGCGCGACATGCGCACCGCCATGTCTTCGTGGAGCTTCATCGACACATAGCCGGCCTGCGTGTAATACGCGACGCGCGCGCGGACGTCGGCGGCGCGCGGTTCATAGTCGAAGCGCACGAACAGCGCCGTCAATGCCGCGATGCGTTGCGCATCGTCCTGCGCCATCTGCTCCGCGATCTCCTGCGATTGCTGCGACCAACTGCGCATCGCGGCTTCGAAGCGCGAGTCGAAGAGCGAATCGTCGAACCAGCAGTCGAAGACGTTGAGCATCGCTTCGCACACGCTGTCCGCGTATGCCTCGGTTCGTTCGATCCAGTGGCCGGTGTTCTTCTGCTTCCATCGGCCGAGCAACGCGGCAAGCAGTTCCTCGCGGTCCTTGAAGAACCAGTAAAAACTCGTGCGCGAAAGATTCAGCTTCTTTGCGAGCGGAAGTATGCGGACCGCATCCACGCCTCCTTCGACAAGCCCTTCGTACGCCGCGTCCAGCCACATGTCGGCGGAGCCGCGCACCGCGTCGAGGGTCTGATCCATTTCGTTTTTTCCTGTATGCGTTCGGCTGTACACCATTGTCTCTCTACTTGACACATGTGTACAGAGCTTCTACGCTTGATTCACAACCGGCGTTCGTTCCCACTTGCTTCGAAGAGGCGCTCATGTCCACGGATCCGCTGCTGCAGCCCTATACGCTGAAACATCTCACGTTTCGAAACCGGATCATGACGACCTCGCATGAACCGGCTTACGCCGACGACGGGATGCCGAAGGAGCGTTATCGGGCGTATCACGTCGAAAGGGCGAAAGCGGGAATCGCATTGACGATGACAGCCGGCTCCGCAGCGGTTTCGAAGGACAGTCCGCCGGTCTTCAACAACATCCTCGCGTACAAGGACGAAGTGGTGCCGTGGATGAAGGATCTCGTCGACGAATGTCACGAGCACGGCGCGAAGGTGATGATCCAGCTGACGCATCTGGGCCGGCGCACGCGCTGGGACACGGGCGACTGGCTGCCCGCGGTGTCGCCTTCGCATTGCCGCGAGCCTGCGCACAGGACCTTCCCGAAGAAGCTGGAAGACTGGGACATCGAACGCATCGTGCGCGATTTCGCGGATGCCGCCGAGCGCATGAAAGCAGCCGGGCTCGACGGGATGGAGATCGAATCGTATGGTCATTTGATGGACCAGTTCTGGTCGCCTCTGACGAATACGCTCGAAGGTCCATATGGCGGTTCGCTCGATAACCGCATGCGCTTCACGTTCGATGTGTTGCGCGCGATTCGCGAGCGCGTCGGGGAGCGCTTTCTCGTCGGCCTTCGCTATACGGCCGATGAAATGCTCGCGGGCGGCATCACGAAGGAAGAGGGCATCGAGATTTCGATGCGCCTCAAGAACAGCGGTCTCGTCGATTTTCTCAACGTCATTCGCGGGCATCTGGAAACGGATGCCGCCCTGACCGACGTAATCCCGATCATGGGCATGAAGAGCGCGCCGCATCTGGAGTTCGCGGGCGAGATCAGGCGGGCAACGGACTTTCCGACGTTTCATGCCGGGCGCATTCAGGACGTCGCCACGGCGCGCTATGCGATCGAAGCCGGCAAGCTCGACATGGTCGGCATGACGCGCGCGCACATGACCGATCCGCATATCGTGCGCAAGATCATCGAGCGCAGGGAGGACGACATCCGTCCGTGCGTGGGCGCGAACTATTGTCTCGATCGCATCTATCAGGGCGGCATGGCGCTGTGCATCCACAATGCCGCGACGGGCCGCGAACTCGAGATGCCGCACACCATCGCGCCGGCCGCGACGAAGCGCAGGATCGTCATCGTCGGCGCGGGGCCGGCGGGACTCGAAGCGGCGCGCGTCGCGGGCGAGCGCGGGCATGACGTCGTCGTGCTCGAAGCGATGAACGATCCCGGCGGCCAGATTCGTCTCACCGCGCAGAACGTCCGCCGCAAGGAGATGATGGGCATCATCGACTGGCGCATGGCGCAGTGCGAAAAGCTCGGCGTCCGGTTCAAGTTCAACACGTGGGCGGATACGGAAACGGTGCTCGCGGCGCAACCCGATGTAGTGATCGTCGCGACCGGCGGCATGCCGCACACGGAGGTTTGCAGCGAAGGCAACGAGCATGTGGTCTCGTCGTGGGACATCATTTCCGGCGACGTGAAGCCCGGCGCGAACGTGCTCATCTTCGACGATGCCGGCGATCACGCCGCGCTTCAGGCTGCCGAAACGATCGCGCAGGCGGGCGGCAAGGTGGAAGTGATGACGCCCGACCGCTCGTTCTCGCCCGAAGTCATGAGCATGAATCTCGTGCCCTACATGCGCTCGCTGCAAAAGCTCGCGACCACCTTCACGGTGACGTTCCGGCTGGAATCGGTGCGTCGCGAAGGCGGTGAACTGGTGGCGACCATCGGCAGCGATTACGGCGGCGTGACGAAGGAGCAGCGTCACGATCAGATCGTCGTCAATCACGGCACGATTCCGATGGACGAGCTTTACTTCGAGCTCAAGCCGCTATCGAAAAACCGCGGCGCGGTGAATTACGACGAACTCATCGACGGCAGGCCGCAGAGCGGAGAGACGAATCCCGAAGGACAGTTCCAGCTTTTCAGAATCGGCGATGCGGTATCGGCGCGCAACACGCACGCCGCGATCTATGACGCACTTCGTCTGGTGAAGGATCTGTGAGCGCGGTTACGGACTCAGCCGGCTGACCTTCGTGCCTTCGAGCGACACGCCGGCCATGAGACCGGCATTCGTCAGCACGAAGACCTCGACGGGATTCGTGGCCGTGGTCGTATCGAGCTGGCCGTTCGCGCCGAGCCTGGCGACCGCGACGGTCGCATCGGTGCCGGCCGCCCAGCCGTCGCGCCGACGGAATTGCGCGAGCGCATCGTCGGTCAGGAACACATAGATGATCGCTTTCGATTGCGCGCCAATCTGCAAGCCGAACGAGCCGCCCGCCGTGCTGTAGTAGCCGTCGGTGCGGCCATCGATACGCAATGCGCCTTCGCCATATTGCGCGCCGAACCAGAAGCCCGCCGCGATCACGCGAGGAAAAACGAGCACGCCGCGCGCCTTGCTCACGAGTTCGCGCGAGCCGTTCACGGAAACATATAACCGTTGCAGCGTCGCATCGACGGCGGCGTCGATGGCGCGATCGCGATCGGCCGTGCCGGCTGCGGTTTCGCCGGACGACGGACCCGTGGTCGTGCATCCGGCAATGCACAGCGCCGCCGCCGCCATGCCGCCGGTGAGCAAAAGACGCCTCTTGTTCTTCTGATTCATACGGTTCCTCTCATCGACAGTATCGTGGGCTCTCGCACTATACAAGCGTATTGCGCAGAGGGAAACGGTCCGAAGTCTGCTACGCCGATGCAAAGTCGGGACATCGGATTCGAGAGGATAAGAACATGAAGCGGCTTCGGGCATTCGTATGCGTGTTGATGTCGACGTGTTTGAGCAGCGCTTATGCGGCGCACGAGACGGCATCGCCGAATCATCATCGTCATCACGCCAAGGCGAAGTCCGCGCATGCAAGCGGGATCGATCGCTCAGGCAAGCCGCGCAAGGGCGAGGCTTCGTACTACGGCCGCAAGTTCTACAAGAAAAAAATGGCCGATGGCACACACATGGATCCGCAGTCCAACGCGGCCGCGAGCAAGACCCTTCCGCTCGGCACCAAGGCGCGCGTCACGAATCTCGAGAACGGCAACAGCGATGTCGTCGAGATCAAGGACCGCGGTCCTTATGCGAAGAACCGGATCGTGGATGTATCGCCGAAGACGGCGGACAAGCTCGGGATCAAAAAGGATGGCACCGCACCCGTCGAAGTAAAGCCGATCGAAGTTCCGCAGGCGGAAACAAAGTAGGATGGCGAAATAAATCACGTCGCGCTTCGCGCGGGTCCGCTGACGGGGAAATCCGCGAAAAGCCTGCATACCGCAGTCGCATTGCGGCAGAGATGAAGTTGCTCGCGGAACCGATGATCGCAAAAGTGCTCCGCGACTTCACCGAGCAAATGCAGATGCGTCATGCTCACGCGCTCGGGAACGAAGAGGGCGATCACATCCGTCACCGGCTTTCCATCGGGCGCGGCGTAGGGAATCGGCGCTGCGGGGCGGATATACAGCGCCATCGCCTGATTCACTTCTTCGAGTTGTCCGTGCGGGACGGCAACGCCTTCGCCAAGCGCGGTCGAACCGAGCGCCTCGCGGGCCGCGAGGCATGACGTGACTTGATCCGCCGCGAATCCATATCGATGGTCGACGAAGCGCCCGATCGTGCTGAAAAGCGCGTCCCGATTCGCGATATCCGCGCCGAGCAATATGTGCTCCGGCGTCAGCAGGCCGGATAGCGAAGTCGGTTCGTCGCGCGGCTTGACGATATGCGCCGCCGAATCACCGCCGATCGAAACGCTGTGTTCCATGAGGTTGCGCCAGGCATCGGAAGGCGTGTCCGGAACTTCGAGCAAGCCGCTTACTTTTGCCGATGGCGCGACGTCGGACAGACGATCGATCGCGCCGTGAAGGGCCGTTCGCGGCAGGATCAGCGTGAGCCGGACGCGATCGCGTTCGTGCAGTGGCGTGACGCGTATCGTCCACGGTTCGCCCACGCAGTCGCGCACGAGCGAGCGGCGCAGCGGCGTGGCATGTTTTGCGTCGATGGTTACGTGAACCATCACATGACGGCTCTCGCCGAATGGCGCGACGCGGCCCGGCGCGGTTCTCGCGAAGCCCAATCGCGCGATGAAGGCTGACAGCGCGCTGACCATGTCGACTCCTTTACGGACGCGTGGCGAAGCAAGCACTTCAGCATAAACCCGCGCACATGAAGACGACGTAAAAATGCTCAGGCGTGTGGAGAGCGAGACTCGTATGAAGCGCTCACGGCGCTTTGCATCGTGATCAGAGGGACGGAAGGGACAAATCGCGCACGTCGGAAGAGCAAAACGCGACGCGCGCGCCGATCAGTGCATGCAGGTTATGTTGCAGGCAGCGTAGAAGATACGCGGAAGACTGATCTTCGCGTCCGAGTTGCCTTTGCTTTGCGAGGCGCGTCTGCTGCCGGGCGATCATCCCCTTGCAGTCTTGAATATGGCGGTCGATTACCGTCAATTCTTTGCTCAATCTGTCACCGATACGAGAAAAAGCCCGCCGTGAGAGAGGGCGGGCCATGCGTTGCGAGCGCGCTGAGGCGGGGGCCAAAGCGCCATTTCAGAATAGCCGGGTTCGTCGATGGAATGGCCGTCCGTAACTGATCCCAAACGGGCGGCTCATGGCGTTTTTCGGGCTCGCCGCCCTCCAGTTCCGGCCGGGGTTGCCGATAAACCAGCGATCCGCGTCCCAAAGCGCTCGCAGCGTCTATCCACACTTTCCCGATGAAACTCAGTCTCAAGATTCCCCTCGCATTCGCCGCCGCGCTCGTTTTGATGTTCGCCGGCGCCCTCTATGGCATTTTCGCGCTCAACGGCTCCATCGACGCGTACCGCACCGAAGTCGCGGCCAACGTCGCCAGCGAGCGCATGGTTTCGGAGATGCTCGTCACGTTCAAGCTGCAGGTGCAGGAGTGGAAGGACACGCTCCTGCGCGGCAAGGATCCGCAGAAGCTGCAGAAGTACTGGAGCGCTTTCGAAACCCGCGAGCGCACCGTCAACAAGCTCGCGGACGAACTCAAGCGCACGCTGCCCGCAGGAGAAGGCCGCGATCTGATCGAGCGATTCGCGTCCGCGCACCTCGCGATGGGCACCGGATACCGGCGCGGCTTCGAAGCGTTCAAGTCGGCGGGATTCGAGGCATCTGCCGGGGATAGCGCAGTTGCAGGCGTCGACCGTGAACCGGCCGAGCTGCTCGAACAGGCCGCGAGGAAAATCGCCGCCGACAGCGCCCGCGTCTCCGCGCAAGCCGACGCCGATGCGCGGCAGGCATCGTTCGCCAGCATCGCGTTGATGCTCGTCGTGCTGGCGCTCGCGCTCATCGGCGGATACGTGTTCAGCCGCAGCGTGTCGCGTCCGCTCAATCGTGCGCTGGGCTGCGCGCAGGCTGTTGCAACGGGCGATCTGTCGCTCGAGTTCGATGCGCGCGGCAAGGACGAAATCGCGGAACTGCTCGTCGCGCTCAAGCACATGCAGACGAGTCTCGCGAAGGTGGTCGGGCAGGTGCGTCATAACGCGGAAGGCGTCGCGACCGCGAGCGCGCAGATCGCATCGGGCAATCTCGATCTGTCCTCGCGTACCGAGGAACAGGCCGCATCGCTGCAGGAAACCGCGGCCAGCATGGAAGAAATCACGGCGACCGTGCGGCAGAACGCGGAGCACGCGGCCGCTGCGTCGTCGCTCGCGCAAACCGCATGGCAAACCGCTGCGTCCGGTGGCGACACGATGGAGCAGGTCATCGAGACCATGCAAGGCATCTCCGAAAGCTCGGGCAAGGTGAGCGAGATCATCGCCGTCATCGATGCCATCGCGTTCCAGACCAACATCCTCGCGTTGAACGCGGCCGTGGAAGCAGCGCGCGCCGGCGAGGAAGGGCGCGGCTTTGCGGTCGTCGCGGCCGAAGTCCGCTCGCTCGCGCAACGCAGCGCGTCGGCGGCGAAGGAGATCAAGGTGCTGATCGAACAGTCGACGGGCCGCGTCGAAACCGGCGCGGCGCTGGTGCGCGATGCGGGCGCGATCATCGCCGATATCGTCGGTTCGGTGCAACGCGTGTCGGGCGTCGTCGGCGAGATTTCGGCGGCGTCGGAAGAGCAGCGCAGCGGCATCGAGCAAGTCAATCTGGCCGTGACGCAAATGGACGAAGTCACGCAGCAGAATGCCGCGCTGGTCGAGCAGGCGTCCGCGGCCGCGCACGCGCTGGCGGAACAGTCCGCGTCGCTGCGTGACGCGGTGGCGGTGTTCAGATTGCGCGGTGACGCGGTTCAGGCTGCATGAGCACGCGCGATAAACTGTGCCGCATGAACGCAACGAAACGGAAGACTCTCTGACGATGCAACGAAAGGAGCGAGCCCCCACGCGCAATCACGACCAGGCGCGGCCGGCCACGCTGATCGACTCTGTCTGGCGCGTGATGCTTCGCGTCGCGTTCCGGCTCGCGCGCGCGTGGTGGAGCCTTCGACAGCCTGAGCACGAAGGCGCGCTCGTGGCGATCTACGTCGGATCGATGCTCCTCCTGGTGAAGCCGTCGTATCGGCTCGAATGGAACTTGCCCGGCGGAAGTATCGACCCGGGCGAGACGCCTCATGCCGCGGCGCTGCGCGAACTCGAAGAAGAGATCGGCCTCACGTCGCATCCGCTACGCCCTGCGGGCAGCGCGTGCGGCATATGGGACGGACGGCGCGACACCGTGCATTTCTTCGAGCTGCATCTCGATGCGATGCCCGGATTGCGGCTCGATAATCGCGAGATCATCGCCGTGCACTGGGCGTCGCCGGAAGAATTGCGCGGCCTTGCGTTGACGGACGCAGCGGCCGCGTATTGCGAGACTCAGCTTTGATCGCCCCAGAGGTCGTCGACCGCGCGGATCGCGAGCAAGTAGCCGTTCGCGCCGGCTCCGCAGATGACCGCGGTGGCGGCCACCGAGATCGTCGAATGGCGATACTCCTCTGAGCGCCGATGAATGTTCGTGATGTGCACTTCCACCACCGGCCGGCGAATCAGCTTGACCGCGTCGAGCACCGGAATCCGCCCGAACGAAAAACCTGCCGGGTTGATGATCAGCGCGGCGTCCTGCAAGAACGCCTCCTGAATCCAGTCGATCAGTTGACTTTCGCTGTTGGTCTGACGGAATACGCAGTCGAACTTGAGCGTCTCGCCGAGCGCGAGACAGTTCTGTTCGATGTCCTTTAGCGTCGTATGCCCGTAGATGTGCGGCTCCCGTGCGCCGAGCATGTTCAGATTGGAGCCGTTGAGAATGTAGAGTTTGCGAGCCATGGTGTCAGTGGGTAGCGCTGCGTTCGAGGGACGTGTCTTTGGTTTCCCGCGACGTCGCGATCATGAGGAAGGAAAGCAGGTTCAGCGAGCCGCAGACAGCGACGATGGCCCACGGTGAACCGTGAAAGGCATTGAGCAGCGCGACCGCGATGATCGGCATCGGTCCGCCGGTGAGCAGATTGGCGCCGGAGTAGGACAGCGCGGAGCCCGTGTAGCGCGCTTCGGTCGGAAACGATTCTGCGAACCACACCGGCTGAATGCCGCTCTGGAACTGTGTGAAGCCGAGGAAGGCGCCCATCACGGCCATCGTCATGGCGATGGAGTGCTGATTGAGGATCGGAAAGTAGATCAGGCAGCAGATCAGCGTGCAGAAGGAGCCGATCATCAGCGCGCGCTTGCGCCCGATCCGGTCGCTCAGATAGCCGCCCGCCAGAGCGCCCACGATGGCGCAGACATTGGCGACCATCAGCAGCATGAAGCCGGTCTGTTTGGGCACGCCGAGGTTCTTCGTCAGATAGCTGAGCGAGAACACCACGATCAGATAGAACAGCGCAGCCGGGCCGCAGAAGAACAGCGTGAGGCGCAGCGCGGTGCGCCAGTGGAACTTGAATACGACGCCGAGGGGATTCGCGGCGCGCGCGCCTTCGCCTTTCTTCCTGAGCGCCTCGAATGCCGGCGTCTCGCTGACCTTCATGCGGATATAGATGCCGAGCAGCACGAGCACGAAACTCGCGAGGAACGGGATTCTCCATCCGAACGATTCGAAGTCATCGGCCGACAGCAAGGCGGACAACGTGAAGAGCGCGAGATTGGCGAGTATCTGGCTGAGCGGCGAGCAAATGCCGAGCAGGCCCGAATACAGCCCGCGCTTCGAAGCGGATGCGTGTTCGACGGCCATCAATTGCGCGCCCGTCGATTCCCCGCCGAGCGCGAAACCCTGAACGATGCGCAAGGAGACCAGCAACGTGGGCGCGAGGATGCCGACTTGCTGATAAGTGGGCAGCAGTCCCATCAGGAACGACGACGCGCCCATCACCGAGACCGTTATCAGCATGAGGTTGCGGCGTCCCCAGCGATCGCCGAGCATGCCGCAGATCACCGCGCCGAGGGGCCGCGCGGCAAGCCCGGCCCAGAAGCTCGCGAGCGATGCGAGCAGTGAGTCGGTCGGGTCGAGGGACGGGAAGAACAGCTTGGGAAAGATCGTGGCCGCGACCACGCCGTACAACGCGAAGTCGAACCATTCCAGCGCCGTACCGACGGTGGCGCCCGCCACCGCGCGACGCGCCATCAAGTGAGCCTGTGCGGATCGTTCGCTCGCGGCAATGTTTGGGTCAGCGATGACTGACATGACGTCTCCTGAATTTTCGGTATCTTCAAACGTTCGTTTCTGGTGACGAACAGATGCTATTGTTTGCGCTGCCAAAGCGAGGCGTTCCGCACCGGAACTGCGTTTCATATCACGAAAATAGCCAAACGATGTCGCTGAAAAACGGTCTGCGTGTCCTCGACTTTCTCGCGTCGCAAGGCGAAGGCGCGGGCCTTTTGGCCATCGCCGATGCGCTCGGCTTGCCGCGCAGCACATGCCACCGCGTGCTCGTCGAGCTCGTCGAAGGCGGCTATGTCAGGCAGATGGCCGATCACGGCCGCTACATCCTGACCATGCGGATGACATCGAACGGGCTGGAATTCCTGAGTCTCACGGGCATCGCGGATATCGCCCAGCCGATCATCGAACGCGTCGCCGCGCGGACCGGCGAACTGGCGCGTCTGTCGCTGGTGGACGGTGAAGCGATCATCTGGGTAGGGAAGGCAGACGGGCAACGCACCGGCTTTCGCTACGATCCCGACATGGGCCAGGCAGCGCAGCTTTCGTGCACATCGACCGGACACGCATGGCTCATGACGATGTCCGATGAACGCGCGGCCGCGCTCGTGCTGAAGCAGGGCTTCGGGCAGCCGAACGAGTTCGGACCCAATGCGCCGACGACGCTCAAGGCGCTACTCGGTTTCCTGCACGCGGCGCGCGTGCGTGGCTACGCGATGATCGACGAGGTGTTTGCGCCGCGCATGTCGGCGGTGGCCGTGCCTGTGGTCAGCGGCTCGCGCTGCGTCGGCGTGATCAGCCTGGCCGGTCCGCGCGTGCGGCTGACCGCCGAGAAGATTCACGAGTATTCGGTCCTGCTGCTCGAAGCTTCCAATGAGCTGGCCCAGTTGAGCAATCTCGCGGGATTTCCGAGCCGGCCGCCGCTCGGCAAGGGATGAGCGTTCGGCCCTTTCGGTCGCGCCCGGCAGCGACTCGCGCGGCATCGGGATCGGCCTGGTGCACAAGTTCTGATCGCGACGGCGTTCTGTCGACGATCGAACGCACATCTCACCGATTCGCTTGCTGCGCCGCTACCAGCGCACGCCAAAAGCCGCGCACAAGTCAGCGATGGCGGACTGATCCAGCGGAGCGGGACGCGGCGTCGTCATGAGCCACAGACGCGCGGTTTCTTCGAGTTCCTCGAGCGCATACGAAGCGTGCGAGACGCTGCGTTCCCACACTACCGGCCCGAGCCGTTCGAGCAATACGGCCCGCACGGACGACGCACGCCGCGCGATTTCCGCGGCCACCTGCGGGTCGCCCGGACGCCGGTATCGCACGAGCGGCACATGCCCGACCTTCATCACGTAGTACGGCGTGATGGGCGGCAGCACGTCTTCATCGCTCCATACGCCCGCGAGCGTCAGCGCGACGAGCGAAGTGGAATGCGTATGCACGATGCCGCGCGTATCGGCGTTGTTTTCGTAGATTCGGCGATGCAGTTCCAGCGTCTTCGATGGCCGCGCGCCCGACACATGCCGGCCTTGCGCATCGACCTTCGCGATGTCCGCCGGATCGAGCCGCCCGAGACAGGCGTCGGTCGGCGTGATGAGCCAGCCATCGTCGCAGCGCGCGCTGATATTGCCCGCGCTGCCCACGGTATAGCCGCGCGCATAGAGGCTCGCGCCGACCGCGCAGATTTCCTCGCGCAATTTCGCGTCGGTCATCACGAACGTTCTCCTTCGGCATAGCGCAGGGCCTTCGCGAAGAAATCGCGTGCGCCGAAGTTGCCCGACTTGAGCGCGAGCACGAGCGGCGTCTCGCCGAGCGCGACCGTGACGGGCACGCCCGGATCGATCGGCGGTCCGATCTGCAGCATGTCGACGCCGAGCGCCTGCACCACCGCGCCCGAGGTCTCGCCGCCCGCCACCACGAACTTGCGCACGCCGCGCGCCTTCGCCTCGCGGGCGATGGCGGCGAGCGCATCCTCGACGAGCTTGCCCGCCGCCGCGACGCCCAGCTCGCGTTGCACTTCGCTCACTTCGTCGGGCGCGGCGGTCGCATAGACCAGCACCGGCTGCGTCGCGTGCGTATCGATGAAAGCGAGCGCTGCCTCGACGACGGCTTCGCCACGCGCGAGCGCACGCGGATCGATGCGGTACGCGGGGCGCGTCTCGAGCCATTCCGCGACCTGCGCGTTGGTTGCCTTCGACGCGCTGCCTGCCAGAACGAGCGCCGGGCCGCTGACGGCCGGAAGATCGGCGGCCTTGTCGTTCGGCTCGATCAGTCCCGCGCGGCGGAAATTTTCCGGCAATCCGATGGCGACGCCCGAGCCGCCCGTGACGAGCGGCAACTCCGCGCACGCTTCGCCGAGCGTGCGCAGGTCGGCATCGGTGAGCGCATCGGCGATGGCGAGGCGCACGCCGTCGGCGCGCAGCTTCGCGATCGCGTCGCGCACGGCATCGGCGCCCGCCGCGACCGTCGCGCTCGCGATCAGGCCGACTGTCGACTTCGACTGACGCTGCAGCACGCGCACGAGGTTGGGATCGCGCATCGGCGTGAGCGGATGGTTCTCCATGCCGGATTCGTTGAGCAGCGCATCGCCGACGAACAGATGTCCGCGATACACGGTGCGCCCGTTCTCCGGAAACGCCGGGCAGGCGATCGCGAAGTCGCCTTCGCCGCCGTCGGCGAGCGCATCGAGCAGCGCCTCGGCAACCGGTCCGATGTTGCCCGCATCGGTCGAATCGAAGGTCGAGCAGTACTTGAAGAAAAACCGACGGCAGCCCTGGCCGCGCAGCCAGTCGAGCGCGGCGAGCGACTGCGCGATGGCGTCGTCCGCAGCGATGGTGCGCGATTTGAGCGCGACGACGAGCGCGTCGACATCGTCGAGCACGGCGGATGCTGGCACGCCGATGGTCTGGATCGTACGCATGCCGCCGCGCACCAGCGTGCTGGCGAGGTCGGTGGCGCCGGTGAAATCGTCGGCGATGCATCCCAGAACGGGACGGCGATGGCTTGTTTGCATGGTGTTCCCTCCGGCGGCCGATTGTACGGCGCAGTGAACATTCCGTGTTAATCGATGTTAAAAAAATTGACTGTAATGATAAAGAGCGTTAACGTCTGCTCCATTGGGCGCGGGCTGTGTCCGCGACCTGTCACCCCGTTCGCCGGCTAACGTGCGTCGGCAACGCTTTTTTGCGCGGATCCCAAGATGAACTTCGAACTTCTGTTTTCCCCGGCTTCGTCGGCGCACGCGGGCCAGCCGGTGCGTTACGCGCTGACCGGCGCGAAGGGCGGTTTCGCCCGCACGCTGCTCGCGCAGACGCGGCTGATGGCGCGCCTCTTTCCGGCGGTCCTGTGCGATCTCGACGTCGCCGGGTTGCGCGCGATGTGCATCGAGCTGGGTTTCGATGAAGCCGCGCTCGTCGAATGCGCCGATGCCGCGAGCGTCGCCGCGCTCGACGCCGGCAAGATCGCGCTCGTCGCCGACGTCGCGCTGATCGCCTCGGCGCAGTACGACATCCTCGTCGAAGCGACCGGCAATCCGTCGGTGGGCTATCGCGTGGCGGTCGCGGCGCTCATCGCGAAGCGCCACGTCGCGATGGTGAGCAAGGAAGTCGATTCGGTCGCGGGCGTGTCGCTCGCGCGGCTCGCCCAGCGCCAGGGCGTCGTCTACACGACGGCGGACGGCGATCAGCCGTCGAACCTGATCGGCTGGGTGACGTGGGCGCGCGTGCTGGGGCTCGATGTCGTCGCGGCGGGCAAGTCGAGCGAATACGACCTCGTGTTCGACGATGCGACCGGCAAGGTCACACAGCTCGATCAGACGTTCGAAGCGCCGGAACTCGCCGGCCTCATGTCGCTCGGCGACGACATTCCCGCGACGCTCGCCGCGCGCCGCGAAGCGCTGCGCGGCCGCAAGACATCGGCGACGGCGGATTACTGCGAGATGAGCGTCGTCGCGACGAACACGAACCTCGTATCCGACGTCGAACTGCTGCATTACCCGGTCGCGCGCACGACCGAACTTGCCGACATCTACGCGCTGCGCGAAGACGGCGGCGTGCTGTCGCGCTCGGGCGTCATCGACGTGTTCAACATGCTGCGCCGTCCCGACGAGGCGAGCTTCGCGGGCGGCGTGTTCGTCGTCGTGCGTACCTTCGATGCGCCGACGTGGGAACTGCTCGCGCAAAAGGGCCACGTCGTGAGCCGCAACGGCCGCTACGCGTGCCTGTATCTGCCGTATCACTTCATGGGCGTCGAGACGCCGATCACGCTGCTCGACGCGGTGCTGCACGGGCGTCCGTCGGGCGCGGCGAAGCCGGCGCAATGCGTCGTGCTGGCGGGCCGCGCGAACGTGGATATCGCCGCGGGCACGGTGCTGCACATGGGCGGCCATCATCACGACGTGACCGGCGTGCAGGCCGTGCTGCTCGATCGCAGGAACGCCCCCGCCGATGTCGCGCCGCTGTATCTCGCGGCTCACACGACGCTCGCACGCGATGTGAAGGCGGGCGAACTCATCACGATCGCCGATCTATACAACCCCGACGAAGCGCTGTTGAGCGCATGGACGACGGGCTGCGCCTGAGCGCCGCACGTTCCGATAACGACGAAATCATTCGAACACTGAATCAGGAAGGGGACACCATGCGGGGAGAATTCGGGACGATCACGATGGCCGTGATCGCGATTGTCGTGCTGATCGTTTTGATCGCGCGATACAGGCTGAGTCCGTTCATCGCGCTGACGCTGGTCGCGCTCGGACTCGGGCTCGCGGCGGGCGTGACGCCGGAGCACGCGATCGACAGCTTCACGAAGGGCTTCGGCGGCGCGCTGGCGCGCACCGGGCCGGTCGTGGGTCTGGGCGCGGTGCTGGGCGGCATCATGATCGGCACGGGCGGCGCGGACCGCATCGCGAATGCGTTCGTCGGCAAGCGGCCGTTGTGGCTCGCGCCGTGGACGGTCTGCGCGGCGGCGCTCTTGATCGGCATGCCGCATCTGTTCGACGTGAGCTTCATCATGCTCGCGCCGCTCGTCTATACGATCGCGCGGCGCACCGGCAGCCATCTGCTGTATATCGGCTTGCCGCTCGCAGCCGGCCTTTACGTGTCGCACGGTCTGCTGCCGCCGCATCCGGCGCCGACGCTCGCCGTGACCGCGTATCACGCCAACACCGGCCTCACGCTGCTTTACGGTCTCATCATCGCGATTCCGGCGGCGGTGATTACCGGTCCGCTCTTCACCGCGTTCGCGCGACGCAGCTTCGGCCCGGCGCCCGATCTTTCGAAGGGCCCCGGCGGCACGCGCACCGATGCGGAGAACGCCACCGACGTGTCGCTCGCGCTGTCCGTGCTGTGCCTGCTGATTCCGCCCGGACTGATGCTCGCGGGCACCGTCGGGATGGACTACAGCACGAAGGGCACCGGGCAATACGTGTTCTTCCAGTCGCTCAACGATCCGATCCTGTCGCTGCTTGCCGCGGTGATCTTCGCGTTCTTCGCGCTCGGCATCAAGGCGCGATTCCCGCTCGCTGACATGCAGAAGATGATCGGCAAGGGCATCGCGCCGCTCTCGGCGATCCTGCTGATTCTCGGCGCGGGCGGCGGCTTCAAGCAGATGCTGACATCGATCCATCTGGACACCATCATCGTCACGCACACGGCGAGCTGGGCCGTGAGCCCGCTCGTGCTGGCATGGGTGATCGCCGCGCTGCTGCGCGTGTGCGTCGGCTCGGCGACGGTCGCGACGGTGGCGGCTTCGGGCATCGTCGCGCCGCTGCTTATGTCGCATCCGGGCGTCTCGCCGGAACTGATGGTGCTCGCGACCGCATCCGGCGCGGTGATGCTGTCGCATGTGAACGACTCCGGCTTCTGGCTTTTCAAGGAGTATTTCCAGCTGACGGTCTCGCAGACCCTGCGGACGTGGACGCTGATGCTGTGCGTGCAGTCGCTGGTCGGGCTCGCGGGGGTGCTGCTCATCAACATGTTCATCGGCTAAGATAAGCGACCCCCGGCGAGCCCGCGCGCCGGGGCGCTTAATGAAGGTTTTCTCATGTCGAGCCAGGCCAAACCCGATGCATCCGATGTCCCGCTGATTCCCGATCAGCGGCGCGAGGCCATGCTGCGCCAGTTGCGCCGGGACAAGGTGCTGTCGGTGCATCAGCTGATGGAATCGTTCAACTGTTCGCACATGACGGTGCGGCGCGATATCGCCGCACTCGAGGAAGCCGGATTCGTCTATACGGTGCCGGGCGGCGTGCGGATCGCGAGTCATCTGAACAGCGAGCCGAGCCATCAGTCGAAGGCGGTCGTCGAACAGCCGCAGAAGCAGGCCATCGCGCGCCGCGCCGCAGAAGGTCTGCGCTCCGGCATGTCGATCTATCTCGATGCCGGCACGACCATGCTGTCGTTCGTGCCGCATATCGTCGAGCTGTCGGACATGACGGTCGTGACCAACGACTTCCAGATCGTGCGCGAACTCGCCAGCGCGACGCATGTGAACGTCATACACATCGGCGGACAGCTCGATCACCGGAACCTGTCGAGCGTCGGCACGCTCGCGGCGGCGACGCTGCGCCAGGTCGTGCTCGACGTCGCGTTCATCTCGGCGAGTTCGTGGGACTTGCGCCGTGGCGTGACCACGCCTTCCGCGCCGAAAGTCGAAGTCAAGCTCGCTGCGATGGAAGCCGCCTCGCGCAACGTGCTCACGGTCGCGAGTTCGAAATACGGAACGGTCGGGCTATACAAGGTAGCGAGTCTCGAAAGCTTCGATCAGGTCATCACCGACGATGGCCTCGCCCCGGCTGCCGCAACGGGCATCCGTCAATCGGGAATCGATCTGGCGCTGGCCGCAGTCGAGTGATCCCGGCGGCTCGCCGCACGCATCCATTTTTCGAAAGCGCGTTTCACATCGCGGGACACGCGTCGCGCGTGCGGCGCTTCGACTTTTCGCGGCTTGAAAGCGTGTTTTGCATCGCAAAAACGATCGGCCATCTCGTTGATTTAAAACGATAAATACTGTCTTGTGTCTTATATAAGACTTGGCTCGCCAGCAAAGAAAGGGCGTTACCATGTAGTCATGCGGTTTCGCTTCGACTATTCATCTAACGCGCTTTGTTCTTAGGAGAGTCACATGGCCCAGTATCAAGACGACATCAAGGCAGTTGCCGGTTTGAAAGAGAATCACGGCAGCGCGTGGAGTGCCATCAATCCCGAATATGCCGCGCGCATGCGTGCGCAGAACAAGTTCAAGACGGGCCTCGACATCGCGAAGTACACGGCGAAAATCATGCGTGCCGACATGGCCGCCTACGACGCCGACCCGTCGAAGTACACGCAGTCGCTCGGTTGCTGGCACGGATTCATCGGCCAGCAGAAGATGATCTCCATCAAGAAGCACTTCAACAGCACCGAGCGCCGTTACCTTTATCTGTCCGGCTGGATGGTCGCCGCGCTGCGCTCCGAGTTCGGTCCGCTGCCGGATCAGTCGATGCACGAAAAAACCTCGGTCAGCGCGCTGATCCGCGAGTTGTACACGTTCCTGCGCCAGGCCGACGCGCGTGAGTTGGGCGGCCTGTTCCGTCAGCTCGATGCGGCCGAAGGCGCTGCCAAGGCCGCCATTCAGGAAAAGATCGACAACCACGTGACGCACGTCGTGCCGATCATCGCCGACATCGACGCGGGTTTCGGCAACGCGGAAGCGACGTATCTGCTTGCCAAGCAGTTCATCGAAGCGGGCGCGTGCTGCATCCAGATCGAAAATCAGGTGTCCGACGAGAAGCAGTGCGGTCACCAGGACGGGAAAGTCACCGTGCCGCACGAGGATTTCCTCGCCAAGATTCGCGCGATCCGTTACGCGTTCCTGGAACTCGGTGTCGACGACGGCATCATCGTGGCGCGTACCGATTCGCTCGGCGCGGGCCTCACCAAGCAGATTGCCGTGACGCGCACACCGGGCGACCTGGGCGATCAATACAATTCGTTCCTCGATTGCGAAGAACTGACGGCGGACGAACTGGGCAATGGCGACGTCATCATCAAGCGTGACGGCAAGCTGCTGCGTCCCAAGCGCCTGCCGAGCAACCTGTTCCAGTTCCGTGCCGGCTCGGGCGAGGCGCGCTGCGTGCTGGATTGCGTCACCGCGCTGCAGAACGGCGCCGACCTGCTGTGGATCGAAACCGAGAAACCGCATATCGCGCAGATCGGCGGCATGGTCAGCGAGATCCGCAAGGTCATTCCGAACGCCAAGCTGGTGTACAACAACAGCCCGTCGTTCAACTGGACGCTGAACTTCCGCCAGCAGGCGTACGACGCGATGAAGGCCGCGGGCAAGGATGTTTCGGCCTACGACCGCGCCCAGTTGATGAGCGTGGAATACGATCAGACCGAACTCGCGCAGCTCGCCGATGAAAAGATCCGCACCTTCCAGGCCGACGCGTCGCGCGAAGCGGGCATCTTCCATCATCTGATCACGCTGCCGACGTATCACACGGCCGCGCTGTCGACCGACAATCTCGCCAAGGAATACTTCGGCGACCAGGGCATGCTGGGTTATGTGGCGGGCGTGCAGCGCAAGGAAATCCGTCAGGGCATCGCGTGCGTGAAGCACCAGAACATGTCCGGCTCGGACATCGGCGACGATCACAAGGAGTATTTCAGCGGCGAAGCGGCTTTGAAGGCGGCGGGGAAAGACAACACGATGAACCAGTTCTGATCGCGCTCGTACTTCACGCGAAATGACAAATGGCCCGATCGGCTTGCGCTGATCGGGCCATATTTGCGTTCATCAAGACCTACCGGGGAACGCGCCGCGCTGAATCAGGAATTCGTCCAGTTGCTCGAACGTTTCGGGCATTGCTTCGTCCATTCCCTCGATGGCGACGTCGAGCGCTTCCTTCGACGGATACAGCTCGTGCATCACGAGCAGCGTCTTGCCATCCTTCTCTTCGAAGGTCACGGTCGTGACGGCGCCATCGTCGCTTTCCTCGTTGGTCCAGACGAGGCGCGCATCCGGAACCACGTCGAGGTATCTGCCGAAGAACGCCATGGGCGCCGATGCCTCGGGATGAGCGAACGCCAGCCGATAGCGCCCGCCGACACGCACGTCCTGTTCGCACGAGAGCAGGGTCGCACCGCTCGACTTCGGTACCCACCATTGCCGGAAAAGCTCGGGCGTGGTCCACGCTTCGAACACGAGCCGCGGCGGCGCGTCGAAGATTCGCGTGATGACCATCTCGCGCTCGGACTTGCGCTCCGATGCGGTGCGGTTGCTCGTGCGGTTGTTCGTGCGGGCGGACTCATTTTCTCTGCTTGCGACCATCACGTTTCTCCTTGCGTTCGAGTTCCTCGATGACCGTGTCCAGCGCGTCGAAACGTTCATGCTTTCATGCACTGTCGATGCTCCGGCCGTTCGCCGCCACCAATGCGATGGTGAATTGTGCGCCACCTTCTTCGCGATTGACAGCCGCGATCCGCGCGCCGAATCCGTCGACGATGGGCGACGTGATCGCGAGCCCGAGGCCGGGTCCGTGTCCGCGCGGCTTGGTCGTGACGAGCGGATCGAACAGATGCGCGAAGTTTTCCGAAGGCGAGGTTCGCGGCACGCGCCGCATTCCGAAATTTCAGAATCGCTCGATTTTCGATGGCCGAGCTTTTAGACTGCGAGTTGCCCTTTCACGCAACGGAGCGCTTCACGCATGACGAGAACCAACGAATATCAGCAGCCGATCGGCGAAGCGGTAACGGACTGGAAAACGCGTGAGCGCCCGGCGCGCATCGGCATCGACGGCAGGCATTGCCGCATCGAGCCGCTCGACTTGGATCGCCACGCGGCCGATCTCTTCGATGCCTACGGCCGCGCACCGGACGGCAGCGACTGGACTTATCTTTTCGTCGGGCCGTTCGCGGATTTCGAAACCTTTCGCGACTATCTGGCGAAAGCCGCCGCGTCCGCCGATCCGCTGCATTACACGGTCATCGATTCGGCGAGCGGCAAGGCGGTCGGCACGCTCGCGCTGATGCGGATCGAGCCTGTGCATGGCGTCATCGAAATGGGCAGCGTCACGTTCTCGCCCCTGCTCAAGCAGACGCGCATATCGACGGAAGCGCAATATCTGCTGATGCGCCATGTTTTCGACGATTTGGGCTACAGGCGCTACGAATGGAAGTGCGACAGCCTGAACGCGCCTTCGCGCAAGACGGCGCTTCGGCTCGGCTTCGAGTTCGAAGGCATCTTCAGGCAGGCGATCGTCTACAAGGGACGCAATCGCGATACGGCGTGGTACGCGATCATCGATAAGGACTGGCCGCGCATCCGGCGCGGCTTCGAACGCTGGCTCGCCGACGATAACTTCGACGTGAACGGCAGGCAGCGTGCATCGCTCGCGCAATTGCGGGACGAGGCCGCTTAGAAAGCGCATCGTCCGCGATTGCGCGTGCTTCGATTACTTCTTGATCTCGAGCAGTTCGACTTCGAACGTCAGGTCGCTGTTCGGCGGAATCGTGCCGACGCCGCGGCTGCCGTAGGCGGTTGCGGCCGGGCAGGTCAGCTTCGCCTTGCCGCCGACCTTGATCTTCTGCACGCCTTGCGTCCAGCACGGAATCACGCGGTTGAGCGGGAAGGTCGCGGGGCCGCCGTGCTTGCTCGAGCTGTCGAATTCGGTGCCGTCGGCGAGCGTGCCGCGATAGTTGACGCTCACGGTGTCGTCGGCGGTGGGTTGCGCGCCGGTGCCTTGCTTGAGGTGCTCGACGACGACACCCGACGGCAGCTTCTCGGTGGTGTTGGCGGCGAACGCGGTGGTTGCGATGGCGGATGCGGCGAGCAGAGCGATGACTGATTTCATGCGATAACCTCGTTGAACGGAAGGGCCATTATATCGACAGCCCTTTGGCCTCAATTCGTCCGCGCCTCCGGGCATTCCGTCCGGTACCAGATATCGACCTGACGTTGCGCCGCATGCAGATCGTCGGGATAGTACGGGTCGAAAAATTTCGACGGAACGTAGCCCGCTCGTTCGAGCGCGGCCAGTTCGCTCAGATTGCGCTCGCGCGTCAGCGGCGCGTGGTTTCTGAGCGCGGTGAGATCGCGGCATTGCGCAGCGCTCAGATTCGGCGCGCCTGGCTGCGAGCCGCCTGCGGCACAACCGGCGAGCGCAATGGCGAGCGCCGGGATCATCGATAGTGTTTTCATGTTGCGTTTTCCTCCGGTTCGGGGCGTCTATCGGAAGTATCCCTAGTTGAGCGGAAATCCGCTCGAACTGCTTCGCGCAGCCCGGCGAGCGCTGCAGCCGCGCCATTGTTTGCGAATCGCGAATGACGCATTCGGCGGTTCGCCCGTTCTTTTCGAAGCGCGTCTGAGTCACCCTCTGTTGCGTCGACGATGCCGCATTTCAACCACGCGGCGCGCGATTCTGACTCAGGAGACAAAGATGACCTCGAACCGGTGGGATACGTCCTACGAATGGAAAGCCGTGACGCTGCTTGCGCTCGGATTCGGCCTTGTCGGCCTCGATCGATGGCTGATCGCGCCGCTCTTTCCGGCAATGATGAAGGACCTGCATCTCACCGCGCAGGATGTCGGCAACTGCATCGGCATACTGGGGCTGTCGTGGGGCGTGTTCGCCGCGCTGATGGGCGGCATCTCCGACAAGATCGGACGTCGCAAAGTGCTGATTCCCGCGATCATCGCGTTTTCGCTGCTATCCGGATTTTCGGGCGTCGCGGGCGGCCTCGCCAGCCTGCTCGCCGTGCGCTCGCTGATGGGCGTCGCCGAAGGCTCGTTCTGTCCGACGAGTTTCGCCGCGACCGCCGACGCCTCGCATCCGAAGCGGCGCGGCTTCAATCTCGGGCTGCAGCAAAGCGGATTCGCGCTCTTCGGGCTTGCGCTTTCGCCGATCATCGCGACGCAACTGCTCAACGTCGTGTCGTGGCGCTGGGTGTTCGCGCTCGTGTCCATTCCCGGCTTGATACTCGGCGTGCTGATGTTCTTCGTGATTCGCGAACCGGCGTCGGCGCCTGCGCAACAGCAGGCCGCGAAGGGCAACTGGCGCGACGTGCTGAAGAGCCGCAACATTCCCGTCGCGATGGTCGCGCTCTTCTGCGCGATGACGGGCGTCTTCGTGCTCGGCGCGATGCTGCCGCTTTACCTCACCGACTATCTCGCGCTCGACACGCAGCGCATGGGCATCGTCGTATCGGCGATTGGCTTTGGCGGATTCGTCGGCCAGTTCGCGTTGCCGGGACTCTCCGATCTCGTCGGACGGCGGCTTGCGAGCATCGCCGGTTTCGCGGGCACGGCCGTCATGCTGTACGTGTTTCGCGGCGTCGGGGCGCAGCCGCTCGTTCTGTTCATCGTGCTGTTCGTGGCGTCGTTCTTCACGCTCGGCCTCGTTTCGCTGCTGTCAGGGCCGGTCGCGACGGAAGCGGCGCCGATCGGCATGGTGTCGACGGCGATCGGCATCGTCGTCGGCGCGGGCGAGATCTTCGGCGGCGGCGTGGCGCCCGCGATCGCGGGTTTCGTCGCTACACGATTCGGAATCCAGAATATTCTCTGGCTCCCGATTTGCGCGGTGATTCTGGGCATCGGCGTGAGCCTGCTGCTCGAAGAGACCGCGCCCGCCCGCGTGCGCGGAAAAGCGCGCGGCGTGGGGCTCGTCGGAGGCGAGCAGCCCGAGTAAGCGCATACGCGCGCTGCGGATACACTGACATGCTGGACACGCTCGAAAGGGACCAGCATGGATCGTTTTCTCAGCATAGAGGCCTTCGTGCGCGTGGCGGAGACCAGCAGCTTCGCGGAAGCGGCGCGGCAGCTCGGCGTCGCCAGTTCGGTCGTCACCACGCGCATTCAGCAGTTGGAGAAATTCCTCAATGTGCCGCTGTTTCATCGCAGCACGCGGCACGTCAGGCTATCCGATGTCGGCGAGGCGTTCTATCGGGACTGCGCGGAAGTGGTGGGGCGCGTCAACGAACTGACCGACCAGATGCGCGAGTTGCGCGCGACACCGACCGGGCGGCTGCGCATTCAGATGTTGCCGGGCTTCGCGCTGGGTCACTTCGGCGCATCGCTGGCCGAATTCAATCGACGGTATCCCGGCATCCAGCTCGACGTGATCGTCAACGACCGTGTCGTCGATCCGATCGAAGAGGGCTTCGACGTCGCGTTCCAGATCTTTCCGGCGATCTCCGAATCGCTGATCGAGCGGCGTCTCTTCACCGTCCGGCGGCTCTTTTGCGCCGCGCCTTCCTACGTGAACGAACATGGCGCGCCCCGGCATCCGCGCGAACTGCTCGATCACAGGACGGCGCTTTACTCGGGCTATCCGTCGCGCAATCGCTGGACGATGACGCGCGGCAGCGAGGTCGTCGAAATAGAACTGCCGGGCATCGTGCGTTCGAATTCGGTGCACTTGCTGCACGACTACGCGCTGACGGGCGGCGGCGTGGTGTGCCTGCCGACGCTCGTCGCGAGCGCGTCGCTGCTCAATGGCTCGCTCGTGCCGATTCTGCCGGACTACGCGCTCTCTCCGATGAACTTCGCAGCCGTCTATCCCGCGACGCAGCGGCAAGGGCTCAAGGTGAAAGCGCTGGTCGAATTTCTCGCCGAGCGGCTGGGTCCGGAGCCGGCGTGGGACGTGCCGCTCATCGAACGAGGATGGGTTAGTTAGCCATGCAACTAACTGTCCTTTCGCGCCCGTCCCTTGAACAACGCGCTCAACGACGCTGCGGCCCGAACATGCGCGACAAGGCCCGCGCGAGTTCCTTCACAACGGCATCGGCAGTCGGGTGATGCAGCAGCGCGATATCCATTGTCTCGATGGCGGGCAAGCCGCTTTTCGCTGTCAGCACGACGTGATCCGGCGATACGGCGCGCGCCGGAAGCAGGCTGATGCCCAGACCATCGGCGACGGCCGCCTGGATGCCGCTCAGACTCGAACAGATGAACGCGAGCCGCCAGCGTCGGCCGATGCTTTCGATCGCATGGGTCATGTCGTCGCGATACAGCCCGCGCGGCGGAAACGCGACGAGCGGAATCGGATCGAGTTGAATCGACGGATTCGTCGCGCTGTCGATCCATCGCAATTGCTCGGGCCATGTCGCGACGGCTTCGCGGCTATTGCGCCGCTGCTTCACGAGGACGAGATCGAGATCGCCGCGATCGTAGCTGTTGCTCAGATCGCGGACCAGTCCGCTCGTCACTTCGAGCTTCACTTGCGGATGCTTGCGATTGAAGGCCGCGAGCATGTGCGTCGTCGGTCCGCCGACGAAGTCTTCCGGCACGCCGAGCCGGACCGTCACGCCGACGTTCGCGCCCGATAGCGCCTCGATCATTTCGTCGTTGAGCGCGAGCATGCGGCGCGCGTAGGCGAGCAGGGTTTCACCGGCGTCGGTCGGGCGAACATCGCCGCTGCCGCGTTCGAGCAGCTTGTGCCCCGCCATGTCCTCGAGCCGGCGCACCTTCTGGCTGATCGTCGATTGCGTCGAATGAAGCCGCGCGGATGCGGCGGTGAAGGTGCCGCAATCGGCCACCATGACGATGGCCTTCAACAAGTCGAGGTCGAACAGCGGCGTGCGTGCGTTGGGAAGGTGTTTCATCGACCCGATGGATCTTCGAATGGGACATCGACTTCTATCACGCGCGAAGGGCGCTGGCAATCGCGTGATAGTGTTCCGGTAGGGCAGTGCGTCCGCTTACCGATATCGCCGACATGACTCGTTCTCTCTATCTCTGCAATGTCCGCCTGGCCGATGGCCAACAGGTTTCCGTATCCATCGTCGATGGTCGTATCGACGCGCTCGGCGCAGATGCCGCCGCCCCACGCGATGCGCAGATCGAAGACGGCGGCGGCGCGTTGCTGCTGCCGGGCTTCGTCGAAGGTCATACGCATGTCGATAAGAGCAACTGGGGGCGTCCGTGGTATCGCAACGAAGTCGGCCCGCTGCTCACCGATCGCATCGGCAACGAACGCGAATGGCGCAGGACATCGGGACACGATGCGGCCGCGCAATCGCTCGCGCTGTCGCGTGCATTCGTGGCTGCGGGCACGACGCGTCTGCGCACGCACGTCGATATCGACACCGACGCACGCCTGCGCCATCTCGAAGGCGTACTCGCAACACGGCAGACGATGCGCGATACGCTCGACATGCAGATCGTCGCGTTTCCGCAGTCGGGCATGCTGATTCGTCCGGGCACCGTCGAGCTGCTCGGCGAAGCGCTCGCAGAAGGCGCCGATGTGCTCGGCGCGCTCGATCCCGCGTTGATCGACGGCGATCCGGTCGCATCGTTGAACGCGACCTTGGCGCTCGCGCAACGCTATCGCAAGCCGATCGACATCCATCTGCACGAACCGGGCGAGATCGGCGCGTTCACGCTGAAACTGCTGCTGGATCGCGTGCAAGCGTCGGGCATGCAGGGACAGGTCGTCGTCAGTCACGGCTTTTGTCTTGGCGCGCTGCCGGAGCGCGAGCGCGATGTGCTGCTCGATCGCATCGCTGATTTGCGCGTGGCGCTGCTGACGAGCGCGCCGCCTTCGTGCACGGTGCCGCCGCTCAAGCTATGCCGCGAGAAGGGCATCACGATGTTCGGCGGCAACGACGGCATCCGCGATACATGGACGCCGTACGGCGTGCCCGACATGCTCGAACGCGCGATGCTGATCGGCATGCGCTACGACTTGCGGCGCGACGACGATCTCACGATCGCGTTCGATTGCGTGAGCGATGCGGCAGCGCGCGGCTGCGGTTTCGCGGACTACGGCCTGCGCGTGGGCGCGCGCGCGGATCTCGTGCTCGTCGATGCCGAGACCGTCGCCCATGCGGTCGTGACGCGGCCCGTGCGCAAGCTCGTCGTTGCGAACGGACGTATCGTCGCGCGCGACGGCGTGCTGACGCCGCCTCGCGCATGACGCTCAACGCGGTGCGTTGAGCGTCAGCTTCATATGGCGGTTCACGTCCTTGTACAGCAGATAGCGGAAGCGGCTCGGTCCGCCCGCATAACAGGCTTGCGGACAGAATGCGCGCAGCCACATGAAGTCGCCGGCTTCGACTTCGACCCAGTCCTGATTCAGCCGATACACCGCCTTGCCTTCGAGCACATACAGGCCGTGCTCCATCACGTGCGTTTCTGCGAACGGAATCACGCCGCCCGGCTGGAACGTAACGATGTTGACGTGCATGTCGTGACGCATGTCGCTGGTATCGACGAAACGCGTCGTCACCCAGCGGCCTTCGGTGCCCGGCATCGGAATCGGCTCGATGTCCTGCTCGTTCGTGACGAACGCTTCGGGAAGCGGCACGCCATCGACGGCTTCATAGTGCTTGCGAACCCAGTGAAAACGCGCCGCATCCTTATGACGATTGCGCAACTGCCAGTTCGTGCCGGGCGGAATGAACGCATACCCGCCTGTCTTCAGAACATGCAAGGTGCCTTGCAAAGTCAGTTCGATCTCGCCTTCGACGACGAACAGCACGCCTTCGGCATTCGGGTCCTGTTCGGGCTTTTCGCTGCCGCCGCCCGGCGCCACTTCCATGATGTATTGCGAGAACGTCTCGGCGAATCCGGTAAGCGGACGCGCGAGCACCCAGAGACGCGTCTTGTCCCAGAACGGCAGATGACTCGTGACGATATCGCGCATCACGCCTTTGGGAATGACGGCATACGCTTCAGTGAACATCGCGCGATCGGTGAGCAGCTCGGTCTGCGATGGATGACCGCCGTGCGGCGCGTAGTACGTGTTGCTTGACATACGAAAGTCTCCGTTAGGTTCACGCCGTCGTCGTGATTTCGACGCCTTGGTCGTCCGGCTTTCCCGGACGCGAATGACAGGCGCGACGAATTTACCCGGCAGAACACATACAAAATATCGGAGATGCGCGCTATCGACAAATTAAATGTTCGAATGCAGGGTATCCATTTCCTGAATGGGGCAGCGAACGATTCTTTATGCAGACGCTTACGAAGATCAGCGAAGAACATGCCCGAGCACGATCACATACACCGCCGTGATCGCAAGCTGACATAAGGTGAACGGCAATCCATAGCGCAGAAAGCGCCCGAAGCTGACCGGCGCGCCTTCCTGCGCGCAGATTCCCGCTGCCACGATGTTCGCCGCCGAGCCGACGAGCGTCGCGTTGCCGCCGAGCGTCGCGCCGTACATCATGCCGATGAAGACCGGAATCACCGCGTCGGGCCACTGCGTGAACTGGTCGGAGAGCGCGGCCTCCGGCACGAATTCCGCCGTGACGAGATAGCCCTTGACCATCACGATCGACGCAGCCGCGACCGGCACGTTCGCGAGCACGGAAGAGAGCAGGCCGATGCCGCCGATCATCGCGAGCGCGACGAGCGCGAGTCGCGTGCCGAACACTTCATACAGCTTGAGCGACATGACTTGCAGCAGTCCCGTCTTGGCCATGCCCTGCACGAGACAGAAAATGCAGGTGAGGAACAGCAGCGTCTTCCAGTCGACGTCGCGCAGCACGCGATCGGTCGGCTCGACCCTGAACGCATACGCGACGAGCAGCGCGAGCGCACTCGCGATCACGGCGACGACGGGTGGCACGATGCGCGTCGGCAACTCTTCGCCGAGCACGAAGAGGACCATCATCAGCGCGAGCACGACGACGGCGAGCGCCGCGTACACGGGCCGCTTGAGCTTCGTTCCCGGGCTGCGCGGCGGTAGCGGCGTGACGCTGCGCCAGATGCCGCGCATGAGGATCGGCAAGAGCGGAATCACGACGATGATCGCGAGCAGACCACCGAGGCTCGCGCGCCGCAGATACTCGCCGAAGCTCATGCCGATCGAACTGCCGACGAGAAACGTCGCCGGATCGCCGACGAGCGTCAGCAGGCCGGCGGCGTTGCTGAGCAGGGCGGTGAGGATCAGCGGCGGCACGATATCGAGTTCGAGCGCGCGCGCGACGCGAACGATGATCGGCGCGAGCAGGATCACCGTCGTCGCGTTGGGAAGCAAGGCGCATAGCGGCGCGACGATCACGATCAAGAGAAGCAGGAAGCGCTTGCCGCTGCCCGCCGTCGCGCGCAGATAGTATTCGCCGACGAGATCGAAGAGACCCGTCGTCGAAAGAATCCGCGCGACGATCATGCCGCCGAACAGCAGGCTGATCGGTCCTGCCGCGGTGCGCGCGGTCGCGATCAGATCCTGCTCGTCGATGATGCCGAGCGCGATCAGCACGCTTGCACCGACGAGCGCGGCGACGGCCATGTCGATCAGATCGAAGGCGATCACGAGGATCACCGCCGAGAACACGCCGACTACGAGATAGATTTGCCAATCGCTCATGATGGGCTCGCGCGGGCGCTATTGCATCGGCGGCGCGTACATCAGGCCGCCGCGTCGGTAGAGTTCGTTCAGTCCGCGTTCGAGTTTGAGCGGACTTCCGGTGCCGAGATTGCGGTCGAACATTTCTCCGTAATTGCCGGCGCTTTTCAGCGCACGAATCGTCCAGCCGGGGTCGATGCCGAGCGTCGCGGTGACGCTCGCATCCGGCACGAGCGCGCGGGCCACGATCGGATCGCGGACGCGCTCCGCTTCGTTGCTCCGCGTCACGCCGACTTCTTCGGCGGTGATGAGCGTGAAGAGCACCCAGCGGACGATGACGAGCCAGCGGTGATCGTCGCCGCGCACGGCGGGCGCGTGCGGCTGCTTCGAGATTCGCTCGGTCAGGATCGTCATGGACGACGGGCCGCCCGGCGCGCGGCTGCGCAGCGTGGCGAGCAGGGAGGTATCGGCGGTCACGGCGCCGCATCGGCCGGAGACGAACGCGTGCTCCAGTTCCGTCACCGAGCCGAGCACGAGCGGCTTCAGGTCGAGCGCGTTCGCATTCGAATAGCCGGCGAGATTGCTTTCGCTCGTGGTCTCGCGTTGCACGCAGACCGTGGCGCCCCTGAGCGACGCGAGCGTGCGAATGCCGCTCTTCGCCGGCACCATGAACGCCTGAGCGTCATAGAACAGCACGCCCGCGAACTGCACGGCGAGCGTGCCTTCGCGCAGCAGCGTCCAGGTCGTGTTGCGCGCGAGCAGATCGACGCGGCCCGTCCTGAGCGCCGGAAAACGCGCGGACGTCCTGAGTGGAACGAAGGCGACCTTGTTCGCGTCGCCGAGCGTCGCGGCGGCCACCGCGCGGCAGAAGTCCGCGTCGATGCCCGACCAGTGCCCGGACGCATCCTGCTGTGAAAAGCCCGCGATGCCGTCGCTGACGCCGCATCGCAGAACGCCGCGCGCCTTGACTTGCGCGAGCGTGTCCGATCCCGCCGCGAGGACGGGCGCGCCCGATGTCAGCAGCGCGAGCAGCACGGCGCCGACGATCGCGATGAATCTCCCCGATGCGTTTGCCATCGTCTTCTCTTGTTGAAGACTTCCGTTCACGGCGTATTGCCACGCAGTTCATGCTCGAAAGGCGAGCGTGTGATATTGCTTGTTTCTACCCGTTCGAAGAGACACGTGACAATAAGGTTGTAGACGAAAACGGATTCAGTTCAAGCGGTCATTTACCGGATACTGTTGCCCCGCCAGGGGCTGGGAGAATTCGATGCGCGCCTTCGTCTCGCTGCCGGTTCTTGCGTTGCCGATCCTTCTCGCCGCGTGCAACACGCCGCCGATTCCGCCGGGCAAATCGGTGGACATACCCACGGCGCTTCAGAACGTCCTCGATGGCGTGTGCAACTTCCGGAAGACGCAGGCCGAGCGCAAGCAGAACTACGGCGTGGCGATCGATTCGATCACCGTCGAACTCGATCTGACCGTCGATGGCGCGCAGACTCCGCCCGTCGCCGTCGCGCCCGATATCAAGTTCATCCCGACCGTCAGTTACGGGCACATCATCACGGCGAACACGGGAAGCAGGCTGCTCGTATCGCTGAAGAATCTCGATGGCGCGAAAGGCGCGGACATGCAGTGCCCGCCGCCGCCGCCCGCCAGCCCCGCTAAGTAAGCGAGGGTTTACCGCAATCCATTCCTGCTTGACGTCGGCTGCGCTGCGCCTGATACTTTGTCCGTACAAAGTGATGTTTAAGACAGGAGGCATGACGCAATGCATTCGGACAGAGTAGGCAAGCAGCGATATCGGGCGAGTTACGGCCGTTATCTGGAGGATTTCACAGTCGGCGATATATACGAGCATCGCCCGGGCCGCACGATCACAGACGCGGACAACATTCAGTTCTCGCTGCTGACGATGAACTTTCATCCGATGCACTGCGACGCGCATCACGCCTCGAAGAGCGAGTTCGGCAAGCTTCTCGTGAGCAGCGGCCTCACGGTCGCGATCGTGCTCGGCATGTCGGTGAACGACGTGAGCGGCAAGGCCATCGCCAATCTCGGCTGGAAGGAAATTCGCCTGACGGGCCCTGTTTTTGCGGGCGATACGCTTTATGCGGAGTCGGAAGTGCTCGAAGTGCGCGAATCGAAATCGCGCCCGACGCAGGGCATCGTCACGGTGCACACGCGCGCGTTCAATCAGGACGGCAAGCCCGTCATGGATTTCATCCGTACCGCGCTGATCGCCAAGCGCGGCCACGGCACCGCCGAAGACTGACCGCACATATCGCCGGCGTTGTCGCGCGCCGGCGTCCCGTTTCCGTTTCGCATACAAGACCGTTCGATTGCATCGATGCATCGGCGCACGGCGGCGAGACGGTTCATCGTCACAGTACTGGAGACAACTGTGAGTCATTACGTTAGCTCGGGCGCCCGGCTGGACCGGCTGCCGATGTCGCGTTTTCACTGGAAGATTCTGGGCCTCATCAGCGCGGGCGCGTGCCTCGACGCGTTCGACGTCTATCTCGCGGGCGGCGTATCCGCCGCGATGCTCAAGGCGGGTTTCTCGACGATGCAGCTCAACGCATTGTTCGTGTCGTCGGGCTTTTTCGGCATGGTGATCGGCGCGGGCTTGTCCGGCTATCTCGGCGATCGCTTCGGACGCCGCTCGTCGTATCAGTTCAATCTCGCGCTCTTCGGTTTGATGTCCTTCGTCGCCGCGTTCGCACCGAATATCCAGTGGCTGATCGGCGCGCGCTTCGTCATGGGCATCGGGCTGGGCGCGGAGCTGGTCGTCGCGGCGGGCACGTTGTGCGAGTTCATTCCGCCCGCGTATCGCGGACGCTGGATTTCGCTGCTCGGTCTCATCGTCAATTCGGGTCTCGTGCTCGCGACGAGTGTCGGTTACGTGGTGATTCCGCATCTCGGCTGGCGCTGGATGTTCGGCATCGCGGGCATCGGCGCGGTGATCGTATGGGCGCTGCGTCATCGCATGCCGGAATCGCCGCGCTGGCTCGAATCGGTCGGACGCACGCAGGAAGCCGAGGACACCGTGAGCGCGATCGAAGCGGAAGTCGCGCATCAGAAGGGACCGCTGCCCGACTGTGCGCGCACGCAGAATCTCGAAGTGCCGCGCGCGCCGCTGTCGGCGCTGTTTCGCCGCGGCATGATCGGACGCACGCTGACGGCCGCATTGACGGCGATCGCGGTGAACGTCGCGGTGTACGGCTTCGTCGCGTGGCTGCCGACGTTCTTCGTCCACGAAGGGCGCGATATTGTCACGTCGCTCGGCTTCACGACGCTGATGTCGTTCGGCGCACCGTTCGGCGCAGTGCTCGGCTACCTCACCGCCGACCGCCTCGGACGCGCGAAAGGTCTCGTGTTCTATAGCGTCATCGCGATCGTGCTGGGCTTCGTCTATCCGCAGATGACGGCCAACGCGGCGATCGCCATCGTCGGCTTCACGCTCGTCAGTTGCATCTTCGGCATCGTCACGCTGGGTCTCTTCGGCTACGTGCCCGAGCTCTTCCCGACCGCGCTGCGCCTGCGCGGCACCGGCGTGGCGGGCGTGTGCGGACGTATCGCGTCGATGCTCACGTCGTATGCCGCCGTGATCCTGTATGCGCAACTCGGGCTGTTCGGCGTGCTCGGCATGGTCGCGGGCGTTCTGATCCTGCTCGTGATCGCCGTGCTGAGTCTCGGCGTGGATGCGAACCAGTTCTCGCTGGAAGAAGTCTCGCCCGATGAAGAAGCCAACGCAGACGATCTGCCGCTCAACCATCAGGGAGCCACGCGATGAACGCACGCAACGACATGCAGCAGGCGCAAACCGTATCGCAACGCCTTGCATCGTTTTCGACGCATCTGCAATTGAGCGACGTGCCGCAAAGCGTGCGCGAGCGCGCGAAGCATCTGATTCTCGACAGCATCGGCCTGGCTTATGCGACCTTGAAACTGCCGTACGCGACCTCGACGCTCGCCGCGATGCAGGAGCTCGGCAGCGGCGAAGCGACGGTGTTCGGCCACACGCAGAAGCTCGCATTGCGCGATGCGATGCTGCTCAACGGCCTTCTGATTCACAGCCTCGACTTCGACGACACGCATGCACGCGGCGTGATCCACTCGACGGCGAGCGCGTTTCCGGTCGCGTTCAATCTCGCCGAGCGCGAGAACGCGAGCGGCGCGGATCTGCTCACCGCGTATCTCTGCGCGATGGAAGTATCGACGCGCGTCGGCTCGGCGGCGAAGAGCGGCTTTCATCACGCGGGCTTTCATCCGACGGGACTCGTCGGCGCATTCGGATGCGCGCTCGGCGCGGCGCGTCTTCTGGGTCTGCCGATCGAAGCGGCGCAGCATGCGCAAGGCATCGTGCTGTCGATGGCATCGGGCAATCTCGAGTTCCTGCAGGACGGCGCGTGGACCAAGCGTCTGCATCCGGGATGGGCGGCGGTAGCGGGCGCGACTTCGGCGACGCTCGCGAAGCATGGTTATATCGGTCCGGGCGCGGCTTATGAAGGACGCTTCGGTCTCTATGCGCTTTACATGAAGACGCCGCTCGAAGCGGGCGATATCGATATCGCAACGGCGGGCCTCGGCGAGACATGGGAGATCGACGGCGTTGCGTTGAAGCCGATTCCCGCGTGTCACTTCACGCATGCTTCGTCGGATGCGGCCATCGCGCTTCATCGCGCACATGGTTTGCAAGCCGACGACATCGAGCGTGTGATCGTGCGCGTGCCCGGCCCGACGATTCCCATCGTGTGCGAGCCGGTCGCGCCGAAGCAAAGGCCGTCGAACAGCTATGACGCGCAGTTCAGCATTCCGTACATCGTCGCGACGGGGTTGTTGCGCGGCCGCTTCACGCTCGACGATCTCGAAGCCGAAGCGCTCGCCGATGAAACCGTGCGCGCCGTCGCGGCCCGCGTCACGCACCAAGCGGATCAGGACTCGACGTTTCCGCGTCACTACACCGGGGAAGTGATCGTCCATACGCGGGACGGCCGCATGCTGACGCATCGCGAGTCGATCAATCGCGGCTCGTCGGACAGGCCGCTCACGAATGAGGACATCGTCGCGAAGTTCTTCGACAACGCGCAGCGCAACGTTTCGCGCGATGCCGCCGAGCGCATCTGCGAAGCGGTGCTCTCGCTCGACACGCGACCGGCGCGCACGCTTGCGCAAGCGCTCGCATAAGACGTACACACGAATACAGGAGAAGCAATGGCCACCATCGACGCCGATCAACAGCAGGACATGAGCAATTACGAAGAGAACGAGACGCTCATTCTCGACATGCTCGACCGCTTCCTCAAGACGGAAGTGAAACCCTACGTGCACGAACTCGATGCGAAGGACGAGTATCCGCACGAGATCGTCGAGAAGATGAAGGACATGGGACTCTTCGGCTGCCTGATCTCGCCCGAGTACGGCGGCCTCGGTCTCACGACTTCGACGTACGCGAAGATCGTCGATCGCATTTCCGCGGTATGGATGTCGGTGAGCGGCATCATCAATTCGCATCTCATCATGGCGATGACGATCCAGCGCAACGGCACCGAAGCGCAGAAGCGCGAGTTCCTGCCGCGCATGGCGACGGGCGAGTTGCGCGGCGGCATCGGCCTGACCGAACCGGATTGCGGCACGGACCTCCAGGCGATCCGCACGGTCGCGAGGCGCGACGGCGATCACTATGTCGTCAACGGCAGCAAGACGTGGATCACGAACAGCAAGTACGGCAACATCCTCGCGCTGCTCGTGAAGACCGATCCGGAAGCGCAGCCGCGTCACAAGGGCATGAGCCTTCTGATCGTCGAGAAGGGACCGGGCTTCGAAGTGAGCCGTCAGTTGCAAAAGCTCGGCTATAAGGGCATCGATACGTGCGAGCTTACGTTCACCGATTTTCGCGTGCCGGTGTCGAGCGTGATCGGCGGGCAGGAAGGGCTCGGCCTCAAGCAGATTCTGAGCGGGCTGGAGCTGGGCCGCATCAATGTCGCCGCGCGCGGGGTCGGTGTTGCGCAAGCCGCGCTCGATGAAGCGGTCGCGTATTCGCAGCAGCGCAAGACCTTCGGCAAGCCGATCTGCGAGCATCAGGCGATTGCGCTCAAGCTCGGCGAAATGGCGACGCGCGTGGAAGCCGCGCGCCTTCTGACGGACTCGGCCGCGCGCGCATACGACAAAGGTCTGCGCTGCGACATGGAAGCGGGCATGGCGAAGTACTTCGCAACCGAAGCGGCTGTCGAGAACAGCATGGAAGCAATGCGCATTCATGGCGCGTATGGCTATTCGAAGGAATACAACGTCGAGCGGCTGTATCGCGATGCGCCGCTTCTGACCATCGGCGAAGGCACCAACGAGATGCAACGCCTGATCATCGCCAAGATGCTGATTGCGAGGAACCCTGCATGAGCCTGCCTCTTTCCGGCGTACGCATCGTCGCCATAGAACAATACGGCGCGGGTCCGTTCGCGACGCAACATCTCGCCGATCTCGGCGCGGAAGTCATCAAGATCGAAAACTTCCGCGAAGGCGGCGATGTGGGCCGCAACGTGGGACCGCATTTTTTCGGCGAAGGCGATAGCCACTTCTTCGAAGCGTTCAATCGCAACAAGTGCAGTCTGACGCTCGATCTGAAGAAGCCCGAAGGGCGCGACGTGCTGCTCGATCTCGTCAAGTCGAGCGATGCCGTCTTCAACAATCTGCGCGGCGATCTGCCCGTGAAGCTGGGTCTCACTTACGATCAGTTGAAGGACGCGAATCCGGCTATCGTATGCGCGCATTTGTCGGCATATGGACGCACCGGCAGCCGCGCATCGTGGCCCGGCTACGACTATCTGATGCAGGCGGAAGCGGGTTATCTCTCGGTCACTGGCGAGCCGGACAGTCCGCCGGCGCGCTTCGGTCTGTCGATCATCGATCTGATGACGGGCACCACCGCCGCGATGGCGCTGCTCGCGGGTCTCGTGCAGGCGCGCACGACGGGCATCGGCCGCGACATGGACACGAGTCTCTTCGATGTCGCGCTGCATAACCTCGCGTATGTCGGCACTTGGTATCTGAACGGCGGCACGGTGACAGGACGGGACCGGCGCTCCGCGCATCCGTCGCTGACGCCGAGCCAGCTGTACAAGACGAAGGACGGCTGGATCTTCCTGATGTGCAACAAGGAAAAGTTCTGGGGCGTGCTGGCGGAGATACTCGACAAGCCTTCGTGGATCACCGATGAACGCTTCTGCAATTTCAAGGCGCGGCTCGCGAATCGCGATCTCGTCGAACAGGAACTCGATGCGGCGCTTTCGCGCGCGACGACCGCCGAATGGCTCGCACGTCTGGGCGGACGCGTGCCCGCCGCGCCGGTGTACGACATCAAGCAGGCGCTCGACAATCCGTTCGTCGCGGAGCGGCAAGGCGTGACCGAAGCGGAGCATCCGCGCTTCGGCAAGGTGCGCAACGTGGCGGCGCCGGTTCGCGTGAACGAGACCTTGCCCGCGCGTTCGGCGCCCGAACTGGGACAGGACAACGCGAGGCTTTTCGCCGAACTCGGTTACGATGCTGGTCGGATCGCCCGGTTGCGCGAGAGCGGTGCGGTGCAATGACGATGCTCGCACCGGATGATGTCGCGCGACAGGCGGATCCCTCCGTCAATCCTTCATCGTGCGTGCAAAAGATGGTCAACGTGCTCGGTCAGCAGCCGCGCTATCTGCAATTGGCGCAGACGCTCATTAACGAAATACAGAGCGGGCGCTTTCCGGTGGGCTCCACCATTCCCACCGAATTCGAACTCTGCGAGCAGTTCGGCGCGAGCCGCTCGACCGTGCGCGAGGCAGTCAAGCAGCTCGTGCAGCTCGGCATGGTCGTGCG
>Ga0182736_1000391_pt1 | contig 71209 bp, 71 predicted proteins | sample eDN5th30CKraftBY_FD_128882 | JGI IMG/M metagenome (GOLD analysis project Ga0182736, IMG submission 128882) | Enriched backyard soil microbial communities from Emeryville, California, USA - eDNA 5th pass 30_C Kraft BY (version 2) (version 2) | ecosystem: Environmental > Terrestrial > Soil >... | reverse complement strand
TGGTGCGACGTGGCTAGGTCCCGGTCGAAGGAGCGCAGCGCCCGTCGCCTCGGACGGGCCCGCGTCCGCCGCCGTCGCGAGCGGCCGCGCGGGCCGCGCGCCACGGCCTTCCGGTGGGCGCTGCGGCTGGTCGTGGTCGCCTACCTGGTGCTGCTGGTGGCCTGGCCGGTGTCGCTGGTCGTCACCAAGACGTTCGAGGACCTGGGCACGTTCGGCGACCTCTTCTCGGACCCCGACACGGTGCACGCGCTCAAGCTCACGGTGATCGTGGCGGTCGTGAGCGTCGTGATCAACACCGTGTTCGGCGTGATGATCTCGCTGCTGCTCGTCCGCCACGAGTTCCGCGGGAAGCGGATCCTGAGCCCGCTGATCGACCTCCCGATGGCCGTGTCGCCGATCGTGGTGGGCCTGTCGCTCGTGCTCGTCTACGGCGGGCGCGGCGGGTGGTTCGGACCGTGGCTGGAGTCGAACGGCTTCCAGGTGATCTTCGCGGTGCCCGGGATGATCATGGCCACCACGTTCGTCGCCCTGCCGCTCGTCGTGCGCGAGCTGGTGCCGGTGCTCGAGGAGATCGGGGTCGAGCAGGAGCAGGCCGCCGCCTCGCTCGGCGCCGGTCCGTTCCAGAGGTTCCGGCGCATCACCCTGCCCGGCATCAAGTGGGCGCTGATCTACGGCGTCGTGCTGAGCCTGGCTCGTTCGTTGGGCGAGTTCGGCGCCCTCAAGGTCGTGTCCGGGAACATCCTCGGCGAGACCCGCACCGCCACCCTCGTGGTGGAGGAGAAGTACCTCAACTTCGATCAGGCCGGGGCGTACGCCACCGCGTTCCTGCTCACGATGGTGTCGGTCGCCTGCATCGTCATCGTCACGATCATCCGGCCCAAGGAGGACCGCGAGCGATGAGCATCGAGATCACCAAGGTGGGCAAGCGCTTCGGCGACTTCGTCGCCCTCGACGACGTGTCGGTCAGCATCCCGTCCGGCAGCCTCACCGCGCTGCTCGGACCGAGCGGCGGCGGCAAGTCCACGCTGCTGCGGATCATCGCCGGCCTCGAGCGGGCCGATGTGGGCGTGGTCGAGATCGAGGGCGTCAACGCCACCTCGCTGCCGCCGCAGAAGCGCGACGTCGGCTTCGTGTTCCAGCACTACGCCGCGTTCAAGCACCTGAGCGTGTTCCGGAACGTGGCGTTCGGCCTGGAGATCCGGAAGCGGCCCAAGGCCGAGATCCGCGCTCGGGTCGAGGAGCTGCTCGAGCTGGTGCACCTGGGCCAGTTCGGCGACCGGCTCCCGGCGCAGCTCTCCGGTGGTCAGCGCCAGCGCATGGCCCTGGCCCGAGCCCTCGCCGTCGAGCCCAAGGTCCTGCTGCTCGACGAGCCGTTCGGCGCACTCGACGCCAAGGTCCGCAAGGAGCTGCGGGACTGGCTGCGCCGCCTCCACGACGAGGTCCACGTCACGACGGTCTTCGTGACCCACGACCAGGAGGAGGCCCTCGAGGTGGCCGACGAGATCGTGGTCATCAACGAGGGGCGGGTGGAGCAGATCGGCACGCCCGACGCGCTCTACGACGAGCCCACGAGCGACTTCGTGATGAGCTTCCTCGGCCCGGTCACGACCCTGCGCGGCCAGCTCGTCCGACCCCACGACATCGTGGTCCGGACCGCGGAGGCCCCGGGCGCGCAGCCCGGCACGGTGACGCGCGTGGTGCGGGTGGGCTTCGAGGTCCGCATCGACGTCGCCGCCGCCGCCGAGGTCACGACCGCGACCCTGACGCGGGCGGAGGCCCGTTCGCTCGGGATCGCCGAGGGGAGCGCGGTGTGGCTGGAGGTGGCGCCGGGGGCGCAGGTCCGCACCCCGCCCGGGGTCGCCGTCGGCTGAGCCGCCGGTGCCGGTCGCCGCTTGGGGGCGACCGGCACCCGTGGGCTCAGCGCTGGACGCGGTTCTTGTACTCGTTCGAGCGCTGGAAGCCGGTGACGAGGGCGTCCGTGCTGCTCGTGCGGGCCTTGGGCACCCAGTAGCTCCAGCCGCCGGCGTCGGGGGCCCGGCCGAGCATGCCCAGGTACACCATCGCCACGGTGACCTCCGGGGCGAGGCGGCCGCTGCCGATGCTGCCCTCGGCGTAGCCGCTGGCGAGCGTGCCCCGGGTGGTGCCGCCCTTCAGCTTGGCGACGTCGGCGGCGAGCTCGGCGGAGGAGGGGTTGCGCTTGAAGACGAACTGGTACGTGCGGGTCACGAACTGCTCGTCGCTGAGCGCCGTGATCCTCTGGTCCCGGGCGAACTGGTCCGCGATCTGCGCCGGGGTGGTGCCCCGCCGCAGCTGGGCGACGGCATCGGTGACCGTCGCCGCCGTGGGCGGGTACGTGCCGTGGATCGCCAGGTAGGACCGCACGACCGGCGACACGACCTTGCCGAACTCGTTCGACGCGATGAACGACCGGATCACGCTGCTGCCGGTGGTGCCCTTGTGGAGGCGGCTCGTCCAGTACGTGGTGCCGGCGGCATCGGGGGTGCGGTTCAAGAAGTCCTGGTACTGCTGGCGGACGAAGTCGGCCGGGCAGTCGAACGGGGCCCACTGGTTGTGGTTGGCGACGTAGGCGCCGGTGCGGGCCGCGTTGCCGTGGAACTGCGGCCAGTCGTTGCGGCACAGGCCCTTGTTGGTGGTGAACACGTACACCTTCGACAGGTCGCCGGCGGCGGGGTTCCCGCCGTGGCCGTTCACCCGGTAGATCGACTGCTGGATGATGATCGTGCGGCCGTTCGCCTCGGCGACGGCGGGCGACGAGCCGAGCGGGCTGGTGGCGGGGTGGGCCATCCGGTACGAGGCCTCGACCGTGCCGCTGGGACCGCTGAACACGCGCACGTCCTTGTCGAGGGTGGAGATCACCTCCTGGCTGCCGTCGGCGTCGACGTCGGCGATGACCGTGCCGCTCTTGGTGCTGTAGCCGGTCTTGCACTGGGCGGCGGTGGTGGCGTTGCAGGCCCGCCAGATGCGGCGCCCGGTGTGGGTGTAGGCGTAGACCCAGCCGCCGTCGGAGGCGAAGGTGACGTCGAGCTTGCCGTCGCCGTTCACGTCGCCGATGGCGGGGGAGGCCACCACCCGGCCGTCGACCGCGACGGGCCAGCCGGGGAGGTTGCCGCCGGTCTTGGCGGTGAACGCGTTGACCGAGCGGCCCGCCGGCTCGGCCCAGTTGGCGCCGGTGCCCACGATGACGTCCTTGTACCCGTCGCCGTTGAGGTCGGCGACCGCCGGCGAGGACCACACGGTCTGGCCGGGCGTCGACTTCGGGTAGCCGGGGTACGTCTGGCCGTTGCGCTTCAGGATCCAGGTCAGGCCGCCGGCGGGCTTGCGCAACGGGTTCCCGGCCCAGATGTCGCCGCCGAGGATGATCTCGGGCCGGTTGTCCCGGTCGATGTCGGCGATGACGGGGCTGGACCAGAGGGTGTCCTCGAGGTACGTGCGCCACAGCAGCCCGCCGGTCTTCGACCAGGCGTAGACGGTGTGGTCGTAGCTCGGGGCGACGATGTCCTTGATGCCGTCGCCGTTGATGTCGGCGATGGCGGGCGTGGCGAAGAAGCCGTCGGGGCGGCAGTCCTGGCCCGCCGGGCAGTGGAGCGGCGCGCCCTGGCGGAACGTGCGCACGACGGCGCCGGTGGCGCCGTTGAGGATGACCACCCGGCCGTCCATCGTGCCGACCACCACGTCGGGCTTGCCGTCGCCGGTGAGCTCGCTGATGGCCGGCGACGACTGGATCGCGGTGGTGCCGAGGTCTCGGCTCCACAGCCGCACCCGGTCGGTGGAGCGGAACGCCTCGACCGTGCCGTCCATGCTGGCGACGACGATCTCGGGGACCGAGTCGCCGGTGGTGTCGGCGATGGCCGGGCTGGAGAACGACTCCCGTGGCCCGACGCCGGGGGACCAGCTCCCGAGGGTGTGGTTGATGCTCCCCAGCACGGTCAGGTCGGTGGTGGCGGCGGCTGCCGGCGACGGCGCGAGCGGGGTGTGGGCGGGGGACGCGAGAGCCGCCAGCGCGACGGCGACGGCCGCGGCGAGACGACGGGGGTGGGCAGGCATGTGGGGGACGGGCTCCGGGAGTGGTCGATCGGTCGTGGTGGTGCACACGACCCGTGCCCATCGGCACGGTGCGCCCGTCGTGAACCCGAACCGTTGTACCGGATTCGGTGACCGTGGTCACATTCCTTGCGCGGGTGTGGTTCGATGGAGGTGATCCCCAGACCGGAGGAGGTCGCCATGCAGGTCAGCGTCTTGTTGCAGACCAAGGGCACCGAGGTGGTGACGGTGCTGCCGGAATCGACCATCGCGGAGGTGGCGATCGTCTTGGCCGAGCACCGCATCGGTGCGGTGGTGGTCACCAGCGACGGGCGGTCGATCGAGGGCGTCTTGTCGGAGCGCGACATCGTCCGCGCCCTGGCCCGTCCCGACGACGGCATGCTCGCGGTCACCGCCCACTCGCTGATGACCACCGAGGTCGTCACGTGCGAGCCCGACACCACCGTCCAGGAGCTCATGGCCACGATGACCGACCGCCGCATCCGTCACGTGCCCGTCCTCGTCGAGGGCCGGCTGGCCGGGCTCGTGAGCATCGGCGACGTCGTCAAGCACCACATCGCCACGCTCGAGCACGAGACCCAGGCGATGCACGACTACATCAGCAACCCGTACTGAGGCCTGGCGGCGTCGGCCGCCGCGTCAGAAGGCGTCGAACCAGACGTACCAGTCGCCCTGGAGGTGCTCGTAGTCGTCGTCCCCCGAGGGCGTCGGGACGTCGCCGGGGAACCGCGCGAACCCGCCGCCGTCGATGAAGCCGCTCCCGTTCACGACGAAGAAGGCGTTGCCGTGCTCGTCGACCCACGCCGAGGAGACGGCGTAGAGGCCGATCTGCTCGTCCTCGATCAGTAGGTGGTCCTCACCGACCCCGCGTCGTTCGGACTCGGCCTGCAGCTGGTCGGCCTCGGTGTCGAAAGCGCTCCGGCTCACCGCCCACCGGACATCCAGCGGGAGGGTGCTGGAGCACAGCGCGAGGGTCGCCACCGCCCCGACCGGTGCGACGAGGAAGGGCCAGAACGGGCCGGACCGGTGCTCGTTCCGGAGGCCCACGAGGTAGGTGATGAGGCGCACCGTCCACACCAGGGCGCAGGGGACCAGCCACGCGAAGCCGAGGAGGAAGAGCGGCGCGCTGCCGGTCGGGTAGGAGGCCGACCAGACCAAGAGGAAGGCCCCGGCCGCGGTGAGCCCCGTGAACGCCCAGCCCGGAGCGCGACGCCACATCGGTGGCGCCACGGCGGCGGTCTGCTCCGCCGGGCTCGGCGGCAGGTCGGCCTCGGGTGCCTCCTCGGACGTGGGGACCGTCGTCACCGGCGGATGACCTTGCCGAGGGACGTGCGGGGGATCTCGGCCACGAGGCGGAGGTCCCGCGGGGCGGCGTAGGCGGGGAGGCGCGCCTTCACGTGGTCGCGCAGCGAGGCGAGCGACGGGGGCGTACCGGTCGCCCGGGGCACGACGATGGCGACGACGCGCTTGCCCCACTCGGGGTCGAGCTCGCCGACCACCATCACGTCGGCCACGAGCGGGTGGGTGCGCAGGACCGCTTCGACCGGACCGGGCCACACGTTCTCGCCGCCGGTGACGATCAGGTCGTCGGCCCGCCCTTCGATCACGAGGCGGCCGTCGTCGGCCCAGCCGCCCAGGTCGCCGGTGTGCAGCCACCCCTGGTCGTCGACCAGGCCCACCACGTGGCCGTCGGCGGCGCGGCGGCCCCGGGCGAGGGTGGCGCTGCGGAGGAGGACCTCGTGGTCGTCCTCGATGCGCACCTCGACGCCCGGCAGCGGCGTGCCCTCGTACACGATGCCGCCGCCGGTCTCGGTCAGGCCGTACGTGCGGACGACGTTCGGCGGCCGGCGCACCGGGTCGGCCGACCCGCCGAGGACGACCCACCGGAACGGCGCCGGATCGATCCGGTCGAGGGCGGTGGCGACCAGCGACACGAGCGTGGTGCCGTAGCGGTCGGGGGAGGCGGCGACGACCGACGCATCGAACGCCGGCTCCACGTCGACGGGCGTGCCGGTGATCACCGACCGGGCCACCACGCCGAACCCGCCGAGGTGGTTCAGCGGCAGCGTCGCCAGCCAGCGGTCGCGGGCCGGGTCGACCTCCAGGCGCTCGTGCACGGCGGTGGCGTGGGCCCGCAGCGAGTCGTGGGTGTGCACCAGCACCTTGGGCTCCCCGGTGGAGCCGCTCGTGGTCACGACGAGGGCATCGCCGTCCTCGACCGGCGGGGCGCCGGGGTCGAGCGGCACGGGATCGGCGCCGAGCGCGGTGATGGCGTGGTGCGGCCGGGCCGCGCCGATGAGCGCCGTGCGGGCGAGCGCCGGGAGGCGGGGGTCGAGCACGAGCACGGCATCGCCCTCGGCCCAGCACCGCCTCAGCGCCAGCACGAAGTCCGCCCCGCCCGGCAGGTCCAGTGCGATCAGCCGCCTCACCCGCCCAGCCTGGCAGACCACCCCACCAACCCCACCCCACCCCACCCCACCCCCACCCCATCCCACCAACCCCACCCACCACCCCACCCCTCCCCGAACTTCGTATGCGGGGACGCCCGTCGAGGAGCTCTGGCATACGAAGTTTGTAGGGGTCTCCGGCCCCTCCCGGAACTTCGTATGGGACGACGCCGGTCTGGGCGCTCTGGATTAGGAGGTTGGTGGGGGGGGGGTTGGGGGGGGGTGGGTTCGTGGGGGGGGGGTGGGTTCGTGGGGGTTGGGGCGGTGCGGCCAGACTCGGGCCATGAACATCTGGGTGGCTGGTGCTCGGCCTCGGACGCTGCCGGCGGCCGTCGTCCCCGTGGCGGTCGGGACCGCGTGCGCCGTGGGCGAGGTGCCGGGCGGGCTGATCTGGTGGCGGGCGGCGGCGGCGATGGTCGTGGCCCTGGCGCTGCAGGTCGCCACCAACTACGCCAACGACTACAGCGACGGGATCCGTGGCACCGACGCCGACGACAAGCGCGTCGGCCCGGTCCGGCTCGTGGGCCAGGGGCTGGCGAAGCCGAGCTCGGTGAAGAAGGCGGCGCTCGCGTCGTTCGCCGTCGCCGGGCTCGTGGGCACCGCGCTCGCGCTGGCGGTCGGGCCCGAGCTGTTCGTGGTGGGCGCCGCGGCCATCGCCGCCGGCTGGTTCTACACGGGCGGCCCGAAGCCGTACGGCTACGCCGGGCTCGGCGAGGCGTTCGTGTTCGTCTTCTTCGGCGTGGTCGCCACCGCGGGGTCGACCTACGTCCAGACCGGGTCGCTCACCGCACTCGGGCTCGGGGCGTCGATCCCCGTCGGCCTCCTGGCGACGGCGCTGCTCGTGGTGAACAACCTCCGGGACATCCCCGGCGACACCGAGGTGGGCAAGCGCACGCTGGCCGTGCGCCTCGGCGACGACCGCACCCGGAAGCTCTACGCCGCGATGATGGCGGCCACGTTCGTCCTGGTGCCGTTCGTGTCCGGCCTCGGCGGCCGGCCGGCGGGCGCCCTCGCCCTGGCGGCGGTGTTCGTGGCCCGCAAGCCCGTGTTCGAGGTGCTCTCGGGGGCACGGGGGCCGGCGCTCATCCCGGTGCTCGGCGACACCGGCAAGACCCAGCTCGTGTTCGGCCTGCTGTTCACGATCGGGCTGTCGATCATCGTCTGACGGCCCGCACCCACCCGGTGACGAGCGTGGCGACCGCGGCGCTCGCCTCGAGGTGGGCGGCGTGGCCCACGTCGACGAGCGAGGTGGTCTCGGCGTCCGGGCCGATGCCGTCGGCCAGGCGGCGGCCGAGGGCGGCGAACTTGGTGTCGGCCTCGCCCCACAGCACCAGCGTCGGCGCAGCGATGCCGGGGAGCTCGTCCCACCACGGCGGGTCCATGGTCCCCGTGCCGGCCAGGCGCAGCGACGACGCCAACCCCGCGGCCGTGTTCGCCCGACGGGCGGCGAGGTCGTCGGGCTCGGGGTGCAGGCCGGCGAAGAGGGGTTGCGCCAGCCACCGGTCCAGGAACGGGGCCACGCCGTCGGCCTCGATGCGGTCCGCGAGCGCGTGGTCGGCGTCGCGGCGGGCCACCCGCTCAGCTGGGTCGTCGATGCCGGCGGTGGCGCCGATCAGCACGAGGCCGGCGACCGCGCCGGGGTGGTCGAGCGCGAGCCGCAGCGCGGTCCGCCCGCCCATCGAGTAGCCGACCACGATGGCCGGCTCGTCGCCGATGAGGCCGGCCAGGCGGCCGGCGCTGCCGGCGAGGTCGAGCCGGAGCGCGTCGGCCGTGCCGTGGCCCGGCAGGTCGGGCGCCGTGACGGCCCAGTCGCCGGGGAGCCGCTCGGCGACCGGTCGCCAGCTGGCCCCGGTCTGGGTGAACCCGTGGAGGAGGACGATCCGTGGGGGAGCGGCGGGCATCGCTGCATCCTCGCACCCTGTGCTCAGATGGGCAGGTGAGCGACGATCGCCGACCGCAGGACATCCAGGCCGCCTTCTGCTCCACGCTCGTCGACGAGTGGGTCCGAGGCGGCATCACCGATGCGGTCGTGTGCCCCGGCTCGCGGTCCACGCCGATGGCGCTCGCGCTGGCGGCCGACGAGCGCATCGCCGTCCACGTGCACCACGACGAGCGGGCCGGCGCGTTCACCGCGCTCGGGCTCGGGCTCGCCTCGGGTCGTCCCGCGCTGCTGCTCACCACGAGCGGGACCGCCGCCGTCGAGCTGCACCCGGCGATGGTCGAGGCCCACCAGGCCTCGGTCCCGCTCATCGTCCTCACGGCCGACCGCCCGCCGGAGCTCCACCACGTGGGCGCGCCCCAGACCGTGGACCAGACGCACCTGTTCGGCGGGGCGGCCCGGTGGTTCGCCGACCCCGGCGTGCCCGATGGGGCATCGGCCGCCACCTGGCGCTCGCTTGCCGCCCGGTCGGTGGCCGAGGCCAGCACGGGCACGGCCGGACCGGGACCGGTGCACCTGAACCTGCCGTTCCGCGAGCCGCTGGTCGGCACCGCCGGCGAGCTGCCCGCGGGCCGGCCCGACGGCGCCCCGTGGCACACCACCACCGGCCGGCGCGTGGCCGTCGACCGGTTGGGCACCGCCCGGCTCGAGGAGCTGCTCGACGTGGACCGCGGCGTGATCGTTGCCGGTGCCGGCAGCGGCGACCCGGCCATCGTGCGCTCGCTGTCCGAGGCCACCGGCTGGCCGGTCCTCGCCGATCCCCGGTCCGGATGCCGGACCGCCGGACCGGGTGTCGTCGCTGCCTTCGACGCGATCCTCCGCCACGGCCCTTCGGCCGATGCCCTGCGCCCCGACGCCGTCCTGCGCCTCGGCGCGCCGCCGGCGTCGAAGGTCCTCGGCCAGTGGATCGCCGGGTCCGGCGCGGTCGAGGTGACGGTCGACGAGCACGGGCGCTGGTTCGACGCCACGCACCAGGCGGCCCACGTCCTCCACGCCGATCCCTCGGCCGCGTGCCAGGCCCTGGTCCACCTGGTGGGTGGGCGAGCCAACGAGTCGTGGGCGAGCCGGTGGGCGGCGGCCGAGGCGGCGGCCCAGGGCGCGATCGACGCTGCGCTCGCCGGCCATGTGGAGCCGACCGAGCCGGGCATCGCCCGCACCATCGCCGCCGCCCTCCCGGAGGGCAGCACCCTCGTCGTCTCGTCGTCGATGCCGGTGCGCGACCTCGAGTGGTTCGCAGCGGCGCGCGACGGGATGCGGGTGCTGTCGAACCGAGGCGCCAACGGCATCGACGGCGTGGTGTCGACCGGCGTGGGCGCGGCGCTCGCGACCCGGGGGAGCGGCACGCCCACCGTCGTCCTCATCGGTGACGTCGCCTTCCTCCACGACAGCAACGCCCTGCTCGGGCTCGCCGACCGCGGCATCGACCTCACGATCGTGGTGGTCGACAACGACGGCGGCGGGATCTTCTCGTTCCTGCCCCAGGCCGACGCGCTGGGCTCGGAGCGCTTCGAGCAGCTCTTCGGCACGCCCCACGGTGTCGACCTCTCGGTGCTCGCGGCGGCCCACGGCCTCATGACCGTCGAGCCCGCCACGGCCGGCGACGTCGCCGACGCCGTCCTCGCGAGCGTCGGAGCCGGGGGAGCCCGAGTGGTCCAGATCCGCACGGATCGGGTCAGCAACGTGGAAGTCCACGCCGAGGTCCACAAGGCGGTCGCCGAAGCCCTCGACCGGATCCCGTAGCACCAGACGAGCGCGAGTCAGGTCGCGAGGAGAGGGCAGAGGCGCACCCAGCGGGTGGCCGGCGAGCGGCCGCGCTTGAAGACGAGCGTGAGCGAGGCGGCGAAGGATCTTCGAGCGAACGGCGGCTACGGCCGGACGATGGCCGAGAGCATGGCTTGGAGCTTGGCGCGGGTCTCGATGAGCTCGGTGGGGGGATCGGAGTCGCCGACCATGCCGTTGCCGGCGATGACCCGGGCGGTGCTGCCGTCGATCTCGGCGCCGCGGATGGCGACCGCCCAGTCGCCGTTGCCGTCGGCGTCGACCCAGCCGACCGCACCGGCGTAGCGGCCGCGGTCCAGCCCCTCGAGCTCGGCGATGACCGCGAGCGCGGCGTCGCGCGGCCGCCCGCACACGGCGGGGGTGGGGTGGAGCGCGCCGACCAGCTCGAGGATCGAGGCGGGCGGGTGGGACAGGCGGCCTTCGACCTGGGTGGCGAGGTGCACCACGTTCGCGAGGGGCACGACGGACGGCTCGGGCTCGTAGTCGACGTAGGACGAGAACGCGAGGAGCGTGTCGTGCACGGCGTCGATGGTGACCTGGTGCTCGTGGCGGTAGGTGGTGGAGGCGAGGAGCTCGGCGGCGAGGACGGCGTCGGCGTCGGGGTCGCCGCGTCGGGGCTTGGTGCCGGCCATGGGCTGGGCCCGCACCACGTCGCCGGCGCGGCCGACGAGCAGCTCGGGCGTGGCGCCGCAGTACCCGTCGACCAGGTAGAGGTAGCAGCCCGGGTAGTGCTGCGAGAGCCGCAGCAGGACCGTGGGCACCGAGATCGGCGCGTCGGCGGTGACGGTGATCTCCCGCGCGAGGACGACCTTGTCCAGCTCGCCGGCTCGGATGCGCGCGGTGGCCGACGCGACCGCGGCCTCCCAGTCGGCGGGCGGACGGGCGGCGGCGACCGTGAACGACGACGGGCCGTCGGACGGCGCCGGCCGCTCGGATCGGTGGAGGACCGCGGCGAGGGCGGCGGACGGATCGTCGTCGCCGCGGCCGACGGTGGTCACCCACGCCTGGCCGTCGGCGTCGATGCCGACGAGCACCTCGGGCACGACGAGCTCGGCGTCGGCGTCGGGGAGGAAGGGGAGCGCGCCGAACGCGACGGGGCCGGTGCCCGGCCGGCCGACGGGGTCGTCGCGCTCGATCCCGGCGAGCACGGCCGACACGTCGGTGCGGGGGATGCGCCGGGCCACCCCTCGTCCGGCGAACCCGGTGCCGCTGCGGGCGAACAGCACGCCGTCGGCGCCGGCGACCAGGAGCAGGTCGGGCACCTCGTGCGGCGCGAGCGGGCGGGTGCGGGCGACGAGGCCCGCCGCGACGGTCACGCCCGGGTCGCGGTCACGAGCTGGGAGATGCCCGTGGAGAGGAGGCGGCGGTCGACGGTGGTGAACCCGGCGGCGCGGATCTGGTCGAGCATCGCCTCGGGCTCGGGGAGGTACGCCACCGACTTCGGGAGGTACCGGTAGGCGGACCCGTCCGAGAGGAGGCCGCCGATCAGCGGGACGACCTTGCCGAAGTAGATGCCGTGACCCCACCGCAGGAGCGGGTTCGGCGGCTCGGCGACCTCGAGCAGGGCGATGCGGCCACCGGGCCGGACGACCCGGCCCAGCTCGCCGAAGAAGGGCTCGAGGGCCGCGAAGTTCCGGAGGGCGAAGCCGCAGGTGACGCCGTCGACGGAGCCGTCGGGCACCGGCAGGCGCAGGGCGTCGGCCTGGGCGAGCGGGGCGTCGGTGCGGGCGGCGGCGAGCATCCCGTAGGACAGGTCGAGGCCGACGGGCCGCAGCCCGGCGCCCGCGAGGCCCCGGCAGAGGTCGCCGGTGCCGCAGGCGAGGTCGAGCACGATCGAGCCGGCCGGCAGCTGGAGCGAGGCGATCGTCTTCTTGCGCCAGCCGACGTCCATGCGGAACGTCATCAGGCGGTTCACGAGGTCGTAGCGCGGGGCGATCGCGTCGAACATCGACCGGACGGCCACCACCTTCTCGTCGCCGGTGGGCAGCGGTTCCGTGTTCGTTCGGGCCATGGTCGGGATCGTACGGCGGATCACTAGGGTCGCCGCCCATGGCCCGTCGCTCCCTCATCCTGTTGCCGCCCTCCGAGGGGAAGGCACCCGAGGGCGACGGCCCGCCGTGGGCGCCGGGGACGATGGCCGTCGAGGAGCTCGACACCGGTCGCCGCAAGGTGCTCCAGGCCCTCGGCCGGCGCCATCCGGCCCGCACCGGGCCCACCTTGCCGGCCATCGAGCGCTACACGGGCGTCCTCTACCAGGGGCTCGACGCATCATCGCTGCGTGGGATGCCGCGCCGCCGGCTCGATCGCTCGGTGCTGGTGGTCTCGGGCCTGTGGGGCCTCGTCGCGCCTCGGGATCCGATCCCGCACTACAAGCTCAAGATGAGCGCCAACGTGCCGCCGCTGGGGAAGCTGTCGACCTGGTGGCGTCCGGCGGTGACCGAGGCGGTGGCGGCCCGGGCCGAGCGCGCGCTGGTGTGGGACCTGTTGCCGATCGAGCACTCGGCGGCGATCGCCTGGGACGGCACGGCACCGCACGAACGGGTGACGGTCCGGTTCGTCGATGCCCAGGGCAAGACCGTGAGCCACTGGAACAAGCTGCTGAAGGGCTCGCTCGTGCGCTGGATCGTCACCACGGGCGCCACCGACGTCGAGGCGCTCGTCGACTTCGAGCACCCCCAGGGCTACCGGTTCGACCCGGCGGCCACGGTGCGCGAGGGGCGGCTGACCTCCCTCACGTTCCGCGCTTCGGGCTGACGTCCACGTCACCCCTCAAGGCGATCGGTCCCCGTCCGATGGGAGGGGACCCCCGAACGGCGAACGAGGTCCCCCGGTGTTCCTGTACGAACTGGCGATCGACCTGGACGTGCGATCCACGGAACTGGTCGACGCCGCGGCGGAGATGGGGATGGGGGAGCTCCAGCCTGCCGCGGAGCTCGACGCCCAGCAGGTGAGCGCCCTGCGCGCCCGCTTCGGGCGACCCGTCGCCCCACCGCTGCCGCCCCCTGCGGCCGCCGCCGCACCGCCCGCTCCGACCGGTGGCCGGCTCCGGCGCAAGCGCGAACCCGCGGCAGCGCCCGCCCCGCCCGCCCCCGCCGCGCCGGGCGCGGCGCCGGGACCGGCGGTCTGGGGAGCCCAGGGACCGACCCCGCTCGCACCGGCGCCCGCAGCGGGCCTCGGGGTGCCGGCGACGTGGGGCGCCCCCACGCCCACACCGGCACCACCGCCCCCGGCGCCGCCATCCCAGCTCGGCTCGCCCGTCTCCTGGGGTGCGCCGTCACCGGTGCCGCCCTCGTCCGTGCCGGGGGAGGGGCCGGCCGCCGCGCCATCGCCCGCACCGCCGGTGGCCGCGAGCCCGGTGGCTCCGGCCCACTGGGGTCCGCCGGTGCCGGCCCCGACGGCATCGACGGGTCCGGGCCCCGTCGGGCCTGCGTTCTCGTACCCCGAGGGCTCGGCCCCGCCCGCAGGCGGTCCCGGTCTGGGGGCGCCGGCGCCGATGGCGTACGGCGCGCCTGGCGTCCCGCCGATGCCGACCCCGGGCCCCGTCGCGTCGGGCGGGACCAGCACCGGCCAGAAGGTCCTCATCGGCGGGGTGATCGCCGCCGTGCTCGCCCTGTTCGCGTTCATGGCGGTGAACACCGGACCCGACGAGGAGCGCCAGGACGCGATCGAGGCCAGCGATGCCGCCGCCGAGCGGGAGGCCGGGAACGTCGATCCCGCCTCCTCCGCGGACGTCGACGGGCCGGTGGACGTGGCCGAGTTCTGCCGGGGCGGACGGGGGATCATGCCCATCGAGCTGCGCATCGCCGCGGCGATCACCGACGACGACTTCCCGGAGCTCCAAGCGGTGATCCGCGAACGGCGCGAGGCGTGGAGCGAGGCCGTCGACGCCATGGCGGCCGGTGCGTCGCCAGCGGTGGCGGACGACGTCGAGGCCTACCGGTCGGGCTACCTGACCTACTTCGAGGCCATCGAGAGCAGCTCCAGCCTCCTCGACCTGCAGCGGAACCTCGACCGGGACGCGATCGCCGGGTCCACCCGCGCCGGCCAGGCGATCAACGCCGAGATCGCGGCCGAGTGCCAGTAGGCGACGGGCCCGCGCCGCCCCGCCCGCACCGGTCCTGCACGCCCGACGTCCTGTCGCCGATCTGACCGTTCGGCTCATCTTCGGCGGCGCGCCGGCCGATGGCGAACGGACCATCGACGGGCGGAGGACCCGGTGCACCTGTTCGAACTGGCAATCGAGCTCGGCGAGCGCTCGGCCGACATGGCCGAAGCCGCGCCCGGCCTCGGGCTCGAGGGGGTCACCCCGACCAGCGAGCTGACGCCCGAGCAGGTCGAGGTCTTCCGCGCCCGCTACGCCAAGGCGCCGGCCATGGCCGGTCCCGGCGGCCCTCCTGGCGGTGCGCCCTACCAACCCAACCCCGCCTGGGGCCCGCCCCCGGCCGGCGGGCCGGGCGCCGCCCCCGTCCCGAGCCGCTCGGGCCGGACCCTCGGGCTCGGCCAGATGGTCGCCATCGCCCTCGCGGTGGTGGCGGTGCTCGGGCTCTTCGCCTACATGGTCAAGAACGGCGGGACCGACCAGGAGCGCCTCGACGAGATCGCGCACACCCCTCCCGAAGACAGCGACGTCCCGACCACCGGTCCCGACGGCAAGCCGCTCACCGAGCAGCAGCTCGCGGACATCAAGGCGTACGACGCCGCGACGAAGGCGAACGAGCAGCGGCTCTGCGCGGCCCTCCGCACGCTGAGCAACGTCGACATCGCGATGGGCAAGCAGCTCCAGTCGGCGGGATCGATCGACGAGCTCAAGCAGCACGTGGTCGACGGGTCGAACCAGACGGTCGCGGCGTACGACGAGCTGATCCCCCTCATGCCCGACCAGGCCGAGGGCCTGCGCCAGCTCCGCCAGTTCACGATCGACTTCGCCGCGAGCGTGCAGGCGGCATCGGGGACCGAGGACCTCCAGGCCCGGATGGATGCGCTGACCCAGCAGGCCCAGAACACGGCGGTCGGGCCGGCGGCCGTCCGGCTGGACCGCTTCGCCACGGACACCTGCGGCGTCTCGACGGGCAACAACTGAACCGCCGGCGGCCCCGACGAGGCGGCCGCCGGCACCCGGCTGGCATGCTCGGGCGGTGAGCAGCGAGCGAGACCACTGGGAGGACCTGGCCGACCACCTGGGCTCGGCGTACCTCCGGTACTCCTTCACGAAGGGCACCGAGCAGGAGGTCGGCTTCCTCGTCGACGAGCTGGAGCTGGAGCCGGGCATGCGCGTGCTCGACGTCGGCTGCGGACCCGGTCGCCACGCGCATGCGCTGGGTCGCCGCGGCATCGAGGTCCACGGGGTCGACATCAGCGAGCGGTTCATCGAGATCGCGCGGGTCGACGCCCCCGCGGGCGTCACCTTCGAGCGGGCCGATGCCCGGGGCCTGTCGTCCCGGTTCGACGGCGAGTTCGACGCCGTCATCTCGCTCTGCCAGGGCGCGTTCGGGGTGAACGGGGACCGGAACCCCGCGGCACCCGTGCGCGCCTTCGACTTCGACTCGGTCATCTTCGGGAACCTCGCCCGCGCCCTGCGGGTGGGGGGCCGGCTGGCGCTGAGCGCGTTCAGCGCGTACTTCCAGGTCCGCCACATCGAGGCGATGGGCAGCTCCTTCGACGCCGCCCGCGGGGTGAACCACGAGCGGACGACCATCAAGGACGAGTCGGGTGCCGACGCCGAGGTCGATCTGTGGACGACCTGCTTCACGCCGCGCGAGCTGCGCCTCCTCGCCTGGACCAACGAGCTGGACCCCCTGGCGGTGTGGTCGGTGAGCCCCGGCGCCTACAGCCGGACGGCGCCGACCGTGGAGTCCGAGGAGTTCCTGCTGGTGGCGCGCCGGTTCCAGGGCCCTCCGTGGGGACCAGAGGCGTTCGGCCCGGCCTGAGCCGCCGTCTCGGTCGTGGCGCCGACGTGGTTCCCCGGCGCCCTTTGAGATCTGGCGGGGGAGCCACTACCTTTGGTCTTCCCTGTGTGCCTTGTGGCGCACGGGGTTCCCATCCATCGACTTCCTGTCCACCTGAGAAGAGCATCCGTGTCCGAGTCATCGACCCTCACCCCGCCCACCGAGACCGACGAGTACGTCCCCCGTCAGATCACCGCCAACGACCTCGACGGCAGCTTCGAAGATGCCATCGACGGCACGATGGTCAGCGTCGAAGACGGGCAGATCGTGCTCGGCACGGTGGTCAAGGTCGACAAGGACGAGGTCCTGCTGGACATCGGCTACAAGTCCGAGGGCGTGATCCCCAGCCGCGAGCTGTCGATCCGCAACGACATCGATCCGTCCGAGGTCGTGACCCTCGGTGACGAGATCGAGGCCCTGGTGCTCACCAAGGAGGACAAGGACGGCCGCCTCGTCCTGTCCAAGAAGCGTGCGCAGTACGAGCGGGCGTGGGGCGACATCGAGAAGAAGAAGGAAGAGGACGGCGTCGTGTCCGGCCCGGTGATCGAGGTCGTCAAGGGCGGCCTCATCATCGACATCGGCCTCCGCGGCTTCCTCCCTGCCTCCCTCGTGGAGCTGCGCCGGGTGCGTGACCTCGCTCCGTACGTCGGCCGCACCCTCGAGGCCAAGATCATCGAGCTCGACAAGAACCGCAACAACGTGGTCCTGTCCCGCCGGGCTTGGCTCGAGGAGACCCAGAAGGAGCAGCGCGAGGAGTTCCTCGAGAACCTCAAGCCGGGCGAGATCCGCCAGGGCGTGGTGTCGTCGGTGGTCAACTTCGGTGCGTTCGTCGACCTGGGCGGCATGGACGGCCTCGTCCACGTGTCCGAGCTGTCCTGGAAGCACGTCGACCACCCCGGCTCGGTCGTCGCCGTCGGCGACGAGATCACCGTCCAGGTGCTCGAGGTCGACCTCGACCGGGAGCGCATCAGCCTCTCGCTCAAGGCCACCCAGCAGGATCCGTGGCAGGAGTTCGCCTCCGGCCACCGCGTCGGCGAGCTCGTCTACGGCCGGGTCACCAAGCTCGTGCCCTTCGGCTCGTTCGTCCAGGTGGGCGACGGCATCGAGGGCCTGGTCCACATCTCGGAGATGTCGGCGCACCACGTCGACCTCCCCGAGCAGGTCGTCACGCCGGGCGAGGAGCTGTGGGTCAAGATCATCGACCTCGACCTCCAGCGCCGCCGGATCAGCCTGTCGATCAAGCAGGCGGCCGAGGGCGGCACCGTGTCCGCCGAGTACCAGGAGCACTTCGGCGAGCACGCCTACGACGACGAGGGCAACTTCATCGGCGGCGAGACCTCCGAGGCCCAGGAGGCCTGGGCGGAGTACTACGCCGAGCACCCCGAGGCGCTGGCCGGCGAGCCGGTCGCCGAGGGCGAGGCCACCGAGGCCGAGGCGACGCCCGAGGCCTGACGCACCCTGCGTCCGCACGAACCTGACGGTGCCCCGCCTCCGGGCGGGGCACCGCCGCGTCCGGGGCCGGGACGCCCAGCCGGGACCGCCGCGTCCTCCGCCCGGACCAGAAATCCAAGGCGAAACCCTTGCGCCGGACGTCGGTCCGGCCGACAGAGAACCTGTCGCAGCACTCCGACCACCGGGGTGCCCCAACCTGCAAGGGGTTCACGGTGAGCCAACGCCGGACACTCATTCTCATCGCTGCCATCGCCATCGGTGCGCTCGCGTCGTTCCTCGTCTGGAACTACGTGGGAGGCATCCAGGACCAGGCGTACAACGACGCCGAGCGCGTCAAGGTGTACCTGGTCAAGCAGCCGATCCCGCGGGGGACGAGCGGCCAGGTCGCGGCTGCCTCGATCGTCGAGGAGAGCATCCCGAAGAAGTTCAAGCCGGCGAACGCCATCGTCAGCCTGGACGACATCGCGGGCCGTGTGGCCAAGACCGACCTGGTGGCCAACCAGGTGGTCGTCGACGACATGTTCGTCGAGGCGACCGACCCCGAGGCGGCCCAGTCCTTCGCCGACAACCTCATCAAGATCCAGAACAAGGACCAGACGACCTACACCATGTCGGTCGATGCGGTCCGGGGCGTCAACGGGCTGATCGTGCCCGGCGACTACGTCAACGTGATGGTCACCGACTACTCGTCGGCGACGGGTGGCGACGACTCGTCGAGCGGCGGCGGCACCGTGTCCGCCGAGCAGGCTCGCTTCCTCTACCAGAAGGTCCAGGTCCTGGCGGTCGACTACCTGACCGCGGCCGACGTCAACGCCGCCGCTGCCGAGGCCCCCGCCGACGGCGCAGCTGCGGCCCCCGTCGCCGAGGTCCAGAAGGGCATGATCACCCTGATCGTCCCGCCGGAGGCCGCCCAGGTGCTCCTCTCGGTCCCCGCCGAGAGCCTCTACCTCACCCTGGTGTCCAAGGACTACGAGCCCCAGCCGACCGGTGAGATCGACATCTCGACCCTCCCCTCGGACAACGCCAAGATCCTGACCCCCTACGGGCCGGACGGGGCGAAGAGCTCCAACTGACGCAGCGGCCCGGGCGCCGTCGATCCCCCTCGAACAGCCAACTCCCTCCTCCACCAGGTTCGGACCACGATCATGAGCGAGTACCTTTGGGCGGAAGATCCGCCTCCTCCAAGCGGACCAACGCAAGCTCCGAGGGCCATGTCGACGTTCCCCACATCTGACACCTCCACCCCCATCGTGGTCGTCGAGGCCGACCCCTCGGTCCGCAGCCGGCTCTCGATGCAGCTCGGCGAGCGGGCCATCGCCCTGGAGACCCTGGACGGGGTCGAGGAGCGGTTCACCTCGCCCTTCCTGCTCGTGCTGGGCCCGTCGTGCGCCCTGGTCCCCGGGGTCACCGGGGCCGAGGGCATGCTCGCCCGGCGCTCGGACGTGGGCGCCATCCTCATCGCCGAGGACCTGTCCACCGAGGTGTTCCAGCGGGCCATGCGCTCCGGGGTCCGCGACGTGCTCGGCTCACCGGTCGACACCGGTCAGCTGAACGAGGCGGTCCGGCGGGTCAGCCAGACGATCGCCACCGCCGCACCCATGGGTGCCGTCGGCACGATGTCGCCCTCGACCCCCGACGACGAGCCCAGCGTCGACGGCCGGGTCATCACCGTGTTCTCCACCAAGGGCGGCGCCGGCAAGTCGGTGCTCGCCACGAACCTGGGCGTGATCCTCGCCCAGCGCGCCGAGGGGCCGGTCGCCCTGGTCGACGCCGACCTCCAGTTCGGCGACATCGCGGTGATGCTCAAGCTGGCGCCGCAGCACACGATCGTCGACGCCGTCGGCTCGTTCGACCGCCTCGACGTCGGCTTCCTCGAGAGCCTGCTCGCCACCCACCAGCCGTCGGGCCTGAAGGTCCTGCCGGCACCGCTGGAGCCGGCCTTCGCCGACCAGATCGGCGCCGAGCAGATGAACTCGATCATCCGGCTGCTGCGCACGTTCTGCAGCTACGTCGTGGTCGACACCCCGGCCTACTTCAACGACGTCGTGCTCGGCCTGATCGAGGAGAGCGACGACGTCCTCCTCGTGGCCGGCATGGACATCCCGAACATCAAGAACGTGAAGATCGGCCTGCAGACCCTCCGGCTGCTCAACACGCCGATGAACAAGATCCACCTCATCCTCAACCGAGCCAACTCCAAGGTGAAGCTCGAGGTGAGCGAGGTCGAGCGGACGCTGCAGGTGAAGGCCGACGCCCTCATCCCGTCCGACATCGTCGTGCCGCAGTCCGTGAACAAGGGGACCCCGGTCGTCATCGACGCCCCGCGCGCCTCGATCTCGAAGGCGCTCGAGCAGCTCGCCGACCGCTTCGCCCCGAGGGTCGAGGCCAAGGCCAAGAAGAAGAGGTAGGCGGGTCCCTCCCGCTGACCTCGGTGCCCGGGCGAGCTGCCCGGGCATCGTTCGTTTTCGCTCCGGTCGGGCGAGGATCCCGTACCACCCAGAGCGGTCAGTCGTGCGGCGTCGCTTCCCGTTCCACCACCGTTCGTGGCGATGTCGGAGCCTCGATGGCCCGGGGAGGCGGAACCGCTCAACCCTTGCGCAGAGACGCCGATAGGGGTGTGTGTCCCTCTACAAGCGCCTCCACGAACAGCAGGGGAACGGTTCCTCCGGCTCCGCCAACGGCTCTGCGCCGGGTGGTGGCGGCGGTGGTGGGAACCGGCGAGACCCGGTCCTCGACGACCTGCGCCAGAAGATCCACCACCACCTGATCGACGAGCTCGGTCCGATCCTCTACGACAAGCGGTTGTCGGAGGACGACCTGCGCCGCCGGGTGCAGGAGCAGCTCCAGTCGGCCCTCGCCCAGGAGCGGGCGCCGCTGTCGGCGGCCGACAAGGCCCAGCTCATCCAGGACGTCTCCGACGACATCCTCGGCTACGGCCCGATCGACCGGCTGCTGAAGGACGAGGACATCTCCGAGGTCATGGTCAACGGCCCGAACTCGGTGTACGTGGAGCGCTCCGGCAAGGTGGAGAAGACCACGGCGAGCTTCGTGGACGACACCCACCTCCGCCGGATCATCGACAAGATCGTGGGCCAGGTCGGCCGGCGTATCGACGAGGCCCAGCCCCTCTGCGACGCCCGCCTCCCCGACGGCTCCCGTGTGAACGCGGTGATCCACCCGCTCGCCATCGGCGGGCCCTTCCTCACCATCCGAAAGTTCTCCAAGGACCCGTACCAGATCGACGACCTGATCCGGTTCGGCACGCTGAACGCCGCCTCGGCCCGCTTCATGCAGGCGATGGTCGTCGGCAAGCTGAACATCCTCGTCTCCGGCGGTACCGGTACCGGCAAGACGACCACGCTCAACGTGCTCTCCAGCTTCATCCCCGCAGACGAGCGCATCGTCACGGTGGAGGACGCCAAGGAGCTCCAGCTGCACCAGGACCACGTCCTGGCGCTGGAGGCACGGCCCCCGAACATCGAGGGCAAGGGCCAGATCACGATCCGCGATCTGGTCAAGAACACGCTGCGCATGCGCCCCGACCGCATCGTGGTCGGGGAGTGTCGTGCCGGCGAGGCCCTGGACATGCTCCAGGCCATGAACACCGGTCACGACGGGTCGCTCACCACGATCCACGCCAACACCCCCCGAGACACGCTCTCCCGCCTCGAGACGCTGGTCCTCATGGCCGGCTTCGACCTCCCGGTCCGAGCCATCCGCGAGCAGATCGCGTCGGCCATCGACTGCATCGTGCAGCTGACCCGCCTCCGGGACGGCACCCGTCGCATCACCCACGTCACCGAGATCCAGGGCATGGAGGGTGACGTCATCACCCTCCAGGACGTCTTCCTCTTCGACTTCGGCATGGGCGTCGACGAGCACGGTCGCTACCGGGGCCACCTGAAGGCCACCGGCGTGCGCCCGAAGTTCGCCGAGAAGCTCGCCGACCAGGGCATCCGCCTGGGCCCGGAAGTGTTCCAGCCCGAAGCGTTCGCCAAGCGCGCCGTGGGTGCCTGGTGATGCGCCGCCGGACCCGCATCGGGGTCGCCGCCGGACTTCTCGCCAGCGTCGGTGCCCTGCTCGTCTCCCCGATGGCCTCGGCCCAGGGCAAGGAGAGCATGCTCGCCGTCCGCGGCATCGACGGCACCGACCGCGAGAACGTGGCGGTGACCTTCCTCTACACGGGCGCCCCGCAGGAGCTCGAGAACCTGACCATCCGCGAGGACGGCCAGGAGAAGAAGATCAAGGACCTCACCAACCTCTCGAAGACCGAGCAGGGCGTGCGGACCGTCTACGTGATCGACACCTCGGGCTCGATGGGCGACGACGGCGCCCTGAGCGACGTGAAGAAGGGCCTCGGGTCCGTCGTGGACTCGCTGCCCGCCGGCGACGAGGTGGCGATCGTCAGCTTCAACGACGCCGTCGTCCTCGAGTCCGGCTTCACGGACAACGCCGACCAGCTGAACGAGGCGATCGATGGCCTCGCCGCCCCCCGTGACGGCAAGAGCGCGTCGTGGGACGGCGTGCGCAAGGCGACCCAGCTGCTCGACACGAACTCGGACCTGCAGCCCAACATCGTGCTGATCACCGACGGCCAGGACGATGCCTCGAAGACCACCGTCGACGCCGCCAAGTCCTCGGTCATCACCTCGGGTGCAGCGTTCTTCGCCGTGGAGCTCGACCACGACGGCGGGGCCGACGCCGCGTCGATCCAGTCGATCATGGACCGCACCGGCGGAGCCAGCTTCACGGCATCGAAGGGCAAGGGCACGCAGCAGGCCTTCGAGGACCTCGCCGCCACCCTCCAGAGCCAGTACGTGGCGACCTATGCGTCGACCATCACGCAGGGCCAGGTCGACGTGACCGTCAGCGTGGGCAACCTCGAGCGCGAGGCGTCCTACGTCGCCGGCGCCAACGTGCAGGGTGCCGCGACCGCCGAGGTCGTCGAGCCCGACAGCGGCTTCGGGCCCGAGTGGCTCCGCGGCAAGTTCGGCGGTGCGGTGGGCCTCGCCCTGGTCGGCCTGGCGGTCGGCCTCGGCGCCTACGCCATCGCCTCGCTGGCCTCCAGCACCGACGAGAGCCTCAACGCCGTCCTCCGCCCCTACTCCGAGGGGCCGGTCCCCGGCGAGGATCCCGCCGAGGGCGCCCTCGCGCAGACCGCCCTGCTCCAGCGGGCCGTCGAGCTCACCGAGGAGTTCGCCGAGCGCCAGGGCTTCCTGGTCAAGGTCGAACAGGCCCTCGAGCGTGCCGACCTGCCGCTGCGGGCCGCGGAGGCGCTGTTCTTCTACTCGGCGGGTGCGGTGCTCGTGTCGCTACTGGCCTTCGTGCTGGGCGGCTTCACCACCGGCCTGATCGTCCTCGGCCTCTGCCTGCTGGTGCCGCCCGCGGCGGTGAACTACCTCGCCGGCCAGCGCAGCAAGAAGTTCCAGACGGCGCTGCCGGACATGCTGAACCTCCTCTCGGGTTCCCTGCGAGCCGGCTACTCGCTCCTCCAGGGCGTCGAGGCCGTCTCCAAGGAGGTCGAGGACCCGATGGGCCAGGAGCTCCGACGGGTCATCACCGAGGCCCGCCTCGGCCGTGAGATCGAGGACGCCATGGAGGCGGTCTCCGAGCGCATGGGCAGTGCGGACTTCGCCTGGGCCGTCATGGCCATCCGCATCCAGCGCGAGGTCGGCGGCAACCTCTCGGACCTGCTCCTGACGGTGGCCGACACCATGGTCCACCGCGAGCGCCTGCGCCGGGACATCGCCGCCCTCACGGCGGAAGGGAAGATGTCCGCCATCATCCTGGGCCTCCTGCCCGTGGGCCTCGGCGCCTTCATGTGGATGTCGAACCCGGTCTACATGGGCCCGCTCGGCTCCACGACCATGGGCCACATCCTGCTCGGGCTCGCCCTCGTCTCCCTCTTCATCGGGTTCGCCTGGATGAAGAAGATCATCGACATCAAGATCTGAGGCTCACATGCTCCCGCTCGCACTCGGTCTCCTCGCCATCTCGGTGGGCGTCGGTCTCTGGACCGTCCTGTCCAGCGCCGACGAGAAGGCCACGGTCCGCGCCTCGCTGCGCCAGCTCGACGGCTACGAGGTCGACAACCTCCGCGATGCCGAACTGCTGAAGCCCATGAAGGAGCGCACGGTCGCTCCGGTCATGGAGCGGCTGGTGGCCCTCGGGAAGCGGTTCACCCCCGACGGCTACTCCGACAAGGTCCGGGCCCGCCTGACCGCGTCGGGCAACAGCTCGCCCGATGCCGTCGACCGCTTCATCGCCATCAAGGTGATCGGCTTCGCCCTGGCGCCGGTGATGATCATCCTCGTGTTCGGCGTCCTCAAGATGGGCGGCCTGTCCGGTCTCATGGTGGGCGGCCTGCTCGGTGCGGTGATGGTCTACGGCCCCGACGCCATCTTGAACCGACGGGTCGAGGAGCGGCAGCACGAGATCCAGCAGATGCTGCCCGACGTCCTCGACCTCCTGGTCATCAGCGTGGAGGCCGGCCTCGGGTTCGAGCAGGCGCTCGACCGGACCGTGAGCTCGGTCCCCGGTGCCCTCACCCAGGAGTTCGCCCGCATGCTGGGCGAGGTCCGAGCCGGTTCGAGCCGGGCCAACGCCATGCGGGCCATGGAGAAGCGCGCCGATGTGCCGGAGCTCCGCTCGTTCGTGCTCGCCATCCTCCAGGCCGACACGTTCGGCGTGTCGATCGGCCGGGTGCTGCGCGCCCAGGCCGACGAGATGCGCATCAAGCGCCGCCAGATGGCGCAGGAGAAGGCGCAGAAGGCGCCGGTGAAGATGATGATCCCGATGGTGTTCTGCGTGTTCCCCGCGCTCTTCGTCGTCGTGATCGGCCCCGCCATCATCAACATCAAAGAATCGTTCTGACCGAGCGGTCATGCTGGTCGGCGTGGATGCTCTCGATGGAACGCGGACCGAGGACGGACCGCAGGTCGATGTCCCCGACGGGGCGGCAGGCGACGTGACCGAGGCCCCGGAGACGGGGCCGTCGCTCTCCACGATCCTCGCGATCGTCTTCGCCCTGGTGGGCCTGCGCATCGGCCTCTCGCCGCTGCACGACAACAGCTTCCTCACCCACCTCGCCACCGGTCGGATCATCCTCGACACCGGGCACATCCCGCGGTCGGACCCGTACTCGTGGTCGGCCCCGGGTGCGGCCTGGACGGTGCAGAGCTGGGGCGCCAGCGTCATCTTCGCCGGGGCCGAGAAGGTCGCCGACCTGGTCGGGATCCGGATCATCGTCACGGTCTGCTGCGTGGCGCTGACCCAGCTGGTCTGGCGCCTCACCTCGACGGCGAGGAGCCTCCTCAGCCGCCTCCTGGTCACCGTCCCGGTGATCGCGGTCGGCACGGCCTACTGGGTCGAGCGCCCGTTCCTCTTCAGCCTCGTGTTCCTCATGGCGGTGCTGTTCGCCCTCGAGGACCGCTTCGACCCGCGCTGGCTGGTCCCGATCATGTGGCTCTGGGTCAACGTCCACGGGTCGTTCCCCCTGGCGTTCGTGGCGATCGGCTGCTTCCTCGTCGGTCGCCTCCTGGACCGCGAGCGACCCACCGTGGAGCTCCGCGTGCTGCTCTGGGCCGCGATCGGCACGGTCATCGGCGCGATCGCGAGCCCGATCGGCTGGGACCTCATCACGTTCCCGGCCAAGCTGCTCCAGCACAGCGATGCCTTCGAGAACACCGCCGAGTGGGAGCCGCCGGCGCTCAGCGCCTCGGCCACCTGGATGTACCTGTTCCAGCTGATCCTCGCCGTCGGCCTGGTGGCCCTGCGGGGCCGGCGCTGGCGGGCGATCCTGCCGCTGCTCGTGTTCGGCGCCCTGTCGCTGCAGGCCAGCCGCAACATCGCCCAGGCGAGCCTGGTGCTCATCGTCCCGATGACGCTCGCTGCCGGTGGCCTCGGCGAGGTCGAGGGCACCACTCCCAAGCGCATCCTGCGACCGGTCCAGATCGTGCTGCTCGCCCTGTTCGTGCTGATCGCGGCGGTGGGCCTGTTCGTGCAGCCCGACACCGACCTCGAGCAGTACCCGGAGGGCGCCGTCACCTGGATGCACGACGAGGGCCTGCTCGGGCCGGAGTCCCGGGTGGTGAGCCGCGACTTCGTCGGCAACTACCTCGAGGCCCGCTACGGCCCGGACGTGAAGGTGTTCTTCGACGACCGGGTCGACATGTACCCGATCTCGGTCGTCGAGCAGTACATGGAGCTCATCGACGTCGACACCGAGCCAGGAGCGACGCTGGAGGACCTCGATGCCTCCGCCGTCCTCTGGGACCCCGACAGCCCCTTCGGTGATTGGCTGGAGGATCCCGACAACGGTTGGGACATCGTGCACGAGGAAGACGATTGGATCGTGGCCGTCCCGGCCCCCGCCTCGAACGGGTGACCGCTCCCGCCATTTGAGCCGCACGGCCTATCCAGGGTCGCCCTTCCCCTGCCGATGGTTGAGAGGTGAAGCGATCCGTGGAGGGACCCTCGATGCGCCACCAACACCCAGCTCGTCGCCAACCCAAGGACAACGAGCGCGGCGCGAGCGCCATCGAGTACGCGTTGCTCCTCGCCCTGATCGCCATCGTGGCCTTCTCGGCCGTGAGCTTCTTCGGCCAGTCGAGCGGTGCCGGCTTCGGCAAGTCGAAGGACTGCATCGAGCGGGCGTACACCAACCAGGCCCCCTGCCCGCCGAGCGGGGGCTAGATCGAACGGTTGCCTGTGATGGAGGGGAACCGACCGGGTGGGGTAGGACCGCAGGTCCTGCCCCACCGGGCGTTTTGGGCCTAGCTCAGCCGGACGATGCCCATGCGCACGGCCTGGAGGACAGCCTGCGTCCGATCCCTGGCATCGAGCTTGTGGTAGATCGACGCCAGGTGGTTCTTGACCGTCTTCTGGCTGATGAACAGGCGCTCGGCCACCTCGGGGGTGGAGCAGCCGTCGGCGATGAGCTGCAGGACCTCGACCTCGCGCTTGGTGACGACCCGGTCGGCATCGTCGTCGGTCGGGTTGGGATCGATCCGGCGGACCTCGTCGAGCATGGCGGTGGCGAACTCGGGCGACAGGGTCGCCTCGTCGTTGGCGGCCATGCGCACCGCGTCGGCGATCTCGTCGGTCGAGCAGTCCTTCACGAGGTACCCGGAAGCGCCGGCTCGCAGCGCCTCGGCGATCACGCTCTGGTCGGCGTGCATCGTGAGCATCACGACCCGGATCTCCGGATGCTGCTGGTGGATGCGCCGCGTCGCCTCGACGCCGTCGACATCGGGCATGGTCACGTCCATCAGGACCACGTCGGGCCGGAGGGAGTCGGCCAGCCGGACCGCCTCGTCGCCGTCGGAGGCCTCGCCGATCACGTCGAACCCCTCGTCGGTCAGCGACCGGCGGAGACCTTCGCGGAGCATGCGGTGGTCGTCGGCGAGCATCAGGCGGATGGCCATGGACTTCCTCTCTTGCTGTGGTGGCACCAGAGCCGGCGTCATCCTGGCACAGCAGGTCAGGCGATGGGGCGGACCTCGCAGCGCACGGTGGTGCCCACATCGGGGGTCCCGGTGATGTCGAGCGTGGCCCCGATGCTGGCCGCCCGCTCGCGCATCCCGACGATGCCGTAGCTGTCGAGGCGGCCCGCGCGCGACGACGGGAACCCGATCCCGTCGTCGGCGATCAGCAGCAGCGCTCGCGCCCCGTCGCTCTGCCACGTGACCACGACCTTCGACGCCTGGGCATGGCGTTCCACGTTCGTGACCGCCTCCTGGGCGATGCGCCACAGCTCCCGCTCCTGGAGCAGTGGCAGGCGGCCGCTGACCCGGAGGTCGAGGCGCGTCTCCAGCGAGCTGCGTGCCGCCACCCGGTCGAGGAACTCCTGGAGCGTGGCCGGCATGTCCTTGGAGTCGGTGACGTCCGTCCGCAGGTCGTACAGGGTGTCGCGCACCTCGCCGATGACCCCGCGCACGTCGTTGCGGAGCTGGCCGAGCTGCTTCGACACCGGCTTGCCCTGGCTGTCGGTCTTCACGATGCGGTCCAGCTCGAACGCGAGGTAGGCGAGCGACTGCCCGATGCGATCGTGCAGGTCGCGGGCGATGCGCGTGCGCTCCTCGTCGGCGCCGACCGTGCGCAGCCGGGCGAACCACCGGGCGTTGTCGATGGCGAGCGCGGCCGGTTCCACGAAGCCGTTGAGCAGCTCCATGTCGCGGAGCTCGAAGTGGCTCGGGTGCCGGTGCTCGAGCGCCACGATCCCCACCGTCGCCTCGCGGGCGGGCAGCGCGGCGTACAGGCCCGACACCATCTCGGCCGACATCCCGCCGCCCTCGTGGAGCAGTTCGTTCACCATGACCGGGTGACGGACCGCCAGCGCCTCTCGGAGCGGGATCGGCAGCTCGTGGGTCAGGTACGAGGGCGCAGGTCGGGGGCCGTCCCAGCGGACGACGACCCAGCTCTCGTCGGTCTCGTCGAGGAGCAGGACGGTGGCGCCGTCGAACGTGAACAGGTCCCGCATCCGGCCCATCGTCGTGTCGAGGACGTCCTCCATGTCGAGCGAGGCCGGCAGCGACTGGGCGACGCGGTGCAGCGAGTAGAGGAGCGTGTTGGCGTCGGCCAGGCGGCCGAGGCGGTCGAGCGCCAGGCTGTGGGCCCGGTCGGCTTCGCCGGTGACGCGGCGGGCGTAGCCGGCGATCAGCGCCACCAGGATCAGCTCGACGGTCCACTGGGCGGTGGTGCGCAGGTCGGTCAGCGTGGCGCCGTCCTGGAGCATGAACGGGATGCCGATGGCGAGGCACGCGGCGATGCTCACCCGCAGCGCGAACGCGAAGCCCCGAGCGAAGCCGGCCACCATCACCGCGGTGATGAGGGCGAAGATGAACGGCGACTCCCAGTAGCCCGTGGCGGCCACCGCGATCGTGTGGAAGGCGACCTCCCCGATGACCCGCACGAGGCTGCGGGTGTCGTCGAGGTACCGCACCGGGCGGACGATGCGGAAGACGTTGTACCCGACGATGAGGAAGCACCAGCCGACCACCCAGAGGTCGCCCTCGGTGAAGGCGGGGCTGGCCAGCGCGACCGACACCGCGGTCGTGCCGCCGCGGATGCCGAGGATCGCGGGCCGGAACGCGGCGACCTGGTCGGTGCGCAGCGCGTCGTCGGCGGCGGCCCGCCCGCCGACGCCCTCCGGCGGGGGAGCGGGGCTGTCGGCCTGGGTGGCCTCGGACACGACCGTCATCGGGCGTCAGGCTAGGACTCCGACCGGCGCGCGTGTGGGTCCTACCGTGTGCCCATGCTGCTGATCGGGTTGACCGGAGGGATCGGATCGGGGAAGTCGACGGTGTCGGCCCGCCTCGCCGGGCACGGCGCCGTCGTCGTCGACGCCGATGCCATCGTCCACGAGCTCCAGCAACCGGGCCAGCCCGTCCTGGCCGCCATGGTCGATCGGTTCGGCCCCGGCATCCTCGAGGCCGACGGGACCCTGCGCCGGCAGGCCGTCGCCGACATCGTCTTCAACGACACCGATGCCCTGCGCGACCTCGGCGCGATCGTCCACCCGGCCGTCGCCGTCGAGATCGAGCGGCGGATCTCCGAGCAGGTCGACACCGACCGGGTCGTCATCCTCGACGTTCCGCTCCTCGTCGAGTCGGGCCGCGACGACATGGCCGGCACGATCGTGGTCGACGTCGACCCCGAGATCGCCATCGCCCGCCTCGTCGAGCACCGGTCGTTCGCCGAAGCCGACGCCCGGGCTCGAGTGGCCCGGCAGGCGTCCCGCGAGCAGCGGGTCGCCAAGGCCGACTTCCTCGTCGACAACAGCGGCACCGTCGCCGAGCTCGAGGCCCAGGCCGACGCGGCGTGGGCCTGGATCCAGGGCCTCCCACGCGCCTGATCCCGGCGGGGTACGGTCCGACCGAAGGCCGAACCGAAGGGGTACCGATGGCACAGCAGGTCAAGGGCGTGGTCGCCACGAGCAAGGGGGCACCGGTCTCGGTCGAGACCATCGAGGTCCCGGACCCCGGTCCCGGCGAGGCGCTGATCCAGGTCCAGGCCTGCGGCGTGTGCCACACCGACCTGCACTACCGGGAGGGCGCCATCAACGACGACTTCCCGTTCCTGCTCGGCCACGAGGCCGCGGGGATCGTCGAGTCCGTCGGTCCCGACGTCACCGACGTCGCGCCGGGCGACTTCGTGATCCTGAACTGGCGTGCGGTCTGCGGCGAGTGCCGGTCGTGCCGACGGGGCCGCCCCCAGTACTGCTTCGCCACCCACAACGCCACGCAGAAGATGACCCTCGACGGCCGCGAGCTCAGCCCCGCCCTCGGCATCGGCGCCTTCGCGGAGAAGACGCTGGTCGCCGCCGGCCAGGCCACCAAGGTCGACGCCCGTGCCCGTCCCGAGGCCGCCGGGCTCCTCGGCTGCGGCGTGATGGCCGGCATCGGCTCGGCCATGTTCACCGGCGAGGTCGGCCCGGGCGACTCCGTGGCCGTCTTCGGCTGCGGTGGGGTGGGCGACGCCGCCATCATGGGCGCCCGCCTCGCCGGCGCGGCGAAGATCATCGCCGTCGACCTCGACGCCGCCAAGCTCGAGATCGCCAAGGAGTTCGGCGCCACGCACACCGTCCTCGCCTCGGAGGTCGACGCCGTCGACGCCATCCAGGCCGCCACCGACGGCAACGGCGCCGACGTGTGCATCGAGGCCGTCGGCCATCCGGCCGTGCTCGAGCAGGCGTTCTACGCCCGGGACCTGGCCGGCACCGTCGTCCAGGTCGGCGTGCCCAACCCCGAGATGCGCATCGAGCTGCCGATGATCGACTTCTTCGGCCGCGGCGGGCGCCTCAAGCCCTCCTGGTACGGCGACTGCCTGCCGAGCCGGGACTTCCCGATGCTGATCGACCTCTACCTCCAGGGCCGCCTCGACCTGGACCGGTTCGTGTCCGAGACCATCGCCCTCGACCAGGTGGAGGAGGCCTTCCACCGCATGGAGCGCGGCGAGGTCCTGCGCTCGGTCGCGGTCATCGGCGACCAGGCGGTCAGCTGATGGCCACCCGAGTCGAGCGCGTCGTCACCAACGGGATCTTCTCGCTCGACGGCGAGGACTTCGACGTCGACAACAACATCTGGCTCGTGGGTGACGACGACGAGGTCCTCGTGGTCGACGCCGCCCACGAAGCCGATCCGATCGTCGACGCCGTCGCCGGCCGCCGGGTGGTGGCGGTGCTGTGCACCCACGGCCACAACGACCACATCAACGTGGCGGCCGAGGTCGCCGACCGCACCGGGGCCCCGATCTGGCTGCATCCCGACGACCGGATGCTCTGGGAGGTGGTCAACCCCGACCGCCCCGTGGACGCGTCGCTGTCCGACGGCCAGGAGGTCGCCGTGGGCGGCGCCACGCTGCGGGTCCTGCACACGCCCGGCCACAGCCCCGGTGGGTGCTGCCTGCACGATGCCGACGGCCAGGTGCTGTTCTCCGGCGACACGCTGTTCAACGGCGGCCCCGGCGCCACCGGCCGCTCGTTCTCGAGCAAGCCGACGATCCTCCACAGCATCGCCAAGCGCCTGCTCACCCTCCCGCCCGAGACGGTCGTGCACACCGGCCACGGCGACGACACCACCATCGGTGCCGAGGCCGACGGCGTCAAAGCCGCCCTCGCCGAACTGGGCGAGTAGCCCTCCCCGGCCCCGGTCGGACCTTGGTGCAGGACGGGCGCGACGTCGCCGTGGCCGGCAGCCAGATCGGTTCGCAGGTCCGGGTGCGGCCGCGGGCCGACGGCTAGAGGGCCTGCTCCCGCGCCCAGCGGTAGTCGGCCTTGCCGGCGGGGGAGCGGACGAGGGACTCGCGGTAGACGAAGGCCTTCGGCAGCTTGTAGCGGGCGACGTGGGTGACGGCCTCGGCGAGGAGCTCCTCGTCGGTGACCGTGGCGCCCTCGGCGAGCTGGACGATGGCGACGACCTCGGAGCCCCACTGCTCGCTCGGCCGGCCGACGACGATGACGTCGTAGACGGACGGATGGTGGGCGAGGGCCTGCTCGACCTCCTCGGCGAAGATCTTCTCGCCACCGGAGTTGATGGTGACCGAGTCACGGCCGAGCAGCTCGATGATCCCGTCCGCGTTCCAGTTGGCGCGGTCGCCGGGGACCGCGAAGCGGGTGCCCTCGATGACCGGGAACGTCGCCGCGGTCTTGTCGGCGTCACCCAGGTAGCCGAGCGGCACGTGGCCGCGCTGGGCGAGCCAGCCCGTCTCGGGGGACCCGGGGGCCAGCTCCTCGGTGAGGTCGGCGGAGACGACGGACGTCTCGGGACCGGGCTGGAAGGTGCCGGTGGCGGTGGCGCCCTTCATCGACGTGTGGCCCATCTGGGCGCCGGTCTCCGAGGAGCCGACGGCGTCGAGGACCACGGCGTGGGGCACGTGGTCGAGGAAGCGGTCCTTGAGCGACGAGTTCATCGCCGCGCCACCGCTGACGAGGGCGAGGAGGCCGGAGAGGTCGTAGCTGTTGGTGTCGAGCTCGTCGACGAGGGGGCGGGCCATGGCGTCGCCGACGATCTGCAGGGTGAGCACCTTGTGCTCGGCGACGCTGCTCCACACGTCGGAGGGGATCAGCTTCTTCGTCTCGCGCGGGAGGGCCACGGTGTTGCCGTTGGTGAAGGCGGTGAAGGTCGCCCACTGGGCTGCGCCGTGCATCAGCGGCGCGGCGGACATCATCGCGACCCCGCCGTTCTTGGAGGTCTCGACCACGGCGTCCAGGTCCGGGAAGGCGTCCTTCTGGCCGAACGGGCGGCCGCCCATGGCGCTGATGAAGATGTCGTGCTGGCGCCAGAGCACGCCCTTCGGCATGCCGGTGGTGCCGCCCGTGTAGAGGATGTAGAGGTCGTCGGGCGACCACTCGACGTCGGGGCGCTCGGCCGAGGACGAGGCGAGCAGCTCCTCGTACTCGACGGCCCCGGGCAGCAGGTCGTTGCCCGAGTCGTCGGGCACCTGGACCAGCAGGTCGACGCAGTCCAGCTGGGGCAGGACCTCGGCGAGGACGGGCGCGAACGCGGAGTGGAACACCACGACCTTCGCCTGGGCGTTGTCGAGGAGGTACTGGAGCTCCTCGGCGACGTAGCGGTAGTTCACGTTGAACGGCGCGGCGCGTGCCTTGAAGGCGCCGATCATGGCTTCGATGTACTCGTTGCCGTTGTGGAGGTAGAGGGCCACGTGGTCCTGGCCGGACTCGTGTCCGGCCAGCTCGTCGCGCTCGCGGTGGACGCCGATGCCCCGTTCGAGGAGGGCGTTGGCGAAGTGCCGGGTGCGGTCGGTGAGCTCCTGGTAGGTCCAGCGCCGATCCCCCCAGAGGATGGCGGGCCGGTCGGGGTTGGCGGCGGCGACGGCTTCGTGGACCTCGGCGATGTTGAACGCCATCAGGGGGCTCCCAGGGGGGTATGGGGGGACGGGTCCGGGGAGAGTACCCCTGCGCCTCCGGCGGCTGCTGCGCCATCGGTCGGCGGCGGACAACTACGATCTCGGCGCTGGCCGAACGAGGGTGTGGCCGGCGGTGGGAGGAACCGATGTCGACCGGACGCACGGTCCGGTCCGTCCTGCTGCGACGAGGGAGTGCGATGAAGGTCTCTGATCTGGCGGAGGAGCTCGAGGTCCCGCCGTCTGCGGTCCTGGCCCAGTGCCAGCGGTTCGGCATCGATGCCAGCTGGGCCGGCGCCGAGCTGAGCGGGGCCGACGTCGTCGTCCTGCGGGCCGAGCTCGCCAACGACGAGGCCATCGACCTCACCCCCACCGATCCGCCGTTGGAGGCCGCGCCCGGGACGGTGCCGGCGTCGGCTGCCGTCGGGGCGGGAGCCGCCGGGGCCTCAGCGGATGCCGGTGCTGGCCCGCCCAGCAGCGATCCCGCGGTCCCGGCCTCGGGTGGCTCGGACCCGCTGCCTCCCACCGCGGTGGGGTCCATGCCCGACCTCATCGAGGAGGTCACCCCCGAGCCGGAGGCCGAAGGCTTCGACCGCTCGACGCTCGCACCGGGGTTCGGGCGGCCGGGCGCCGCGGCCGCAGCTGGCCAGACCAACCACGAGCAGGCGGCGAAGCGCCAGCAGGCGCCCCCAGCTCCGCCCCGCTTCGACCGCACGATCCGCAGCGGCATCTTCGCCCTCGTCGTCGCGGTCGCGGCCTACGTCGGGAGCAACTTCGTCGACCTCCCGGTCTTCGTCGCGGTGCTGTGGCTCATCGCGGCCATCGCCCTCATCATCTCGGTGGTCGACTCGGTGCGGGGCCGGCACAACGCCACCACGCACCCCGACCGCTACCGCGGCGCCTGGGTCGCGACCTTGACGCTGGTGCTCGCAGTGGCCGGGATCATCGGCATCACGGCGTCGGTGATCGCGGTCACCACCGATGACCCGGACGACGCCCCGGTCGGGCTCGCCGACCTCCAGTCGGTGCAGGTCGCCCGCTGGGGCTACCAGCGCGCGACCCGCCTCGCCGACAACGGCTGGCACCAGCCGACGCGCGAGGTCGGCACGTGCTGGAGCGCCAACGCCCGGCGCGACCCCCGCGACGTGCAGCGGGTCGAGGAGGCCGACGTCAACGTGAGCGACGTCTGCAACGTGCAGCACACGCTCGAGGTCATCGACGCCTTCGCCTACAACCGCGAGGCCGATTCGCCCTACCCCGGCCCGGACAGCTTCCTCTTCGCCGGACAGGAGGCCTGCGGCAAGGCCTTCGAGGCGATCAAGGAGAAGGAGCCGCAGGCGGAGCTCCGGATCGAGTACCCGGACGGCTCCGGCTGGGGCGAGGGCGACCACGACGTGACCTGCGTGGTGCTCACCCCGCCGCGGCAGGGCAAGCTCGCCAGCTGAGCGCGCCGCGCCCGGGAGGGCGTCAGCCAGGGTCGGTGACCCGACCCGCCAGCACGGTGGCGGACGCCCACTCCAGGTCGGCCTTGCCCGACGGGCGGCGGAGCACCTCGTCGACGATCACCACGCGGCGCGGCACCTTGAAGTCGGCGAGGTGCTCGCGGCAGTGGCGCTCGAGCGACTCCAGGTCGACGGGCCGGTCGGGGCGGTGGGCGACGACGGCCGACACCCGCTCGCCGAAGCGGTCGTCGGGGGTGCCCACCACGACGGCGTCGAACACGTCCGGGTGGGCCTTCAGCACCCGCTCGACCTCTTCGGGGAACACCTTCTCGCCGCCCGAGTTGATCGAGGAGGCGCCCCGGCCGAGCAGGGTGATGGAGCCATCGGCCTCGACCCGGCCGAGGTCGCCGGGGATCGCCCAGCGCTGGCCGTGGAGGTCGACGAACGTCTCGGCGCTGCGGGCCGGGTCGCCGTGGTAGCCGAGCGGGATCCGCCCCCGCTTCGCGAGCCGGCCGATGAGGCCGCTGCCGGGAGGCGCGGGCCGACCGGCGTCGTCGAGGACGGTGGTGTTCTCGTCGACGTGGAACCGGGGGAGCGCGGTGGGCGGCTGGCCGGCCCAGATCGGCATCTGGCCCTGGCCGCCCGTCTCCGAGGTGCCGTACCCGTCGACCACGACGACCCACGGGATGTGGGTGAGCAGCGCGTCGCGCACGGACGGCGACAGGACGGCGCCGCCGGACAGGACGACGAGCAGGTCGTCGAGGGGCCAGCGCTCCGGCTCGGCGGCGAGCGCGTCGGCGAGCGGCCGGCCGAAGGCGTCGCCGACGATCACGAGGATCGTGGCCCGCTCGGCGTCGGCCAGGTCCCAGAGGTGGGCGGCGTCGAACGTGGGCGAGGTGTCGATGATCACCGTGCCGCCGTGGAGCAGGGTGGACAGCGCGGTCCAGTGGGCGGTGCCGTGGGTGAACGGCGATGCCGGGAGGCAGCGGGTGCGGCCGGTGCGGGCGTTGGCCACGACCTCGTCGGGCGCGCTCACCGGATCACCGCCCGGGTTGCCGCCGCCGAGCGCGGCGAACAGCAGGTCCTCGTGGCGCCACACGACGCCCTTCGGCAGACCGGTGGTCCCGCCCGTGTAGAGGAGGTAGCGGTCGTCGCCGGAGCGGACGACGTCCGGGCGGTGGGCCGCGCTCGCGTCGAGCGCGGCCTCGTAGGCCCCGCCCCGCACCAGGCAGGGGATCGGAGCGCCGTCGAGCGCGGCGGCGACGCGGTCGGCCCGGTCGGGCTCGTGCAGGATCACCCGGGGAGCGGCGTCGGCGATGAGGTACCGCAGCTCGTCCTCGGTGTAGCGGGTGTTGACGTTGATCGGGACGGCGCGCAGCTTGAACGCCGCCAACATGGCCTCGAGGTACTCGTTGCCGTTGCGGAGCGCGACCGCGACGTGGTCGTCGACCCCGACCCCCTCGGCCGCCAGCACGTGGGCGAGCCGGCTGGCGCGCTCGTCGAGCTCGGCGAAGGTCAAGCGGCGGTGGCCGGCCACCACGGCGAGCCGATCGCCCACCGCGTCGACCACCCCCTCGAACAGATCCGCCAGGTTCCAGCTCAACACCGGGGCGACGCTACCGGGGGGCCGATTCGGCCCGAAATCGACGGACGACCTCCCTGTTCAGCGCCCTTCACGGTGCTTCCCAGCGGGTCTTGATGGGCTGCGGACGGCGCGGCGAACCGGCGCCGCGACCGGCACGATGGAGGTCATGGCTCCCGACCCGTCGCCGCCCGACGCCCCACCCGGGGCGCCGCCCGCCACCCTCCGGACGACCCGTCTCGGGCCGTCGATGGGCCGCAGCCGCCGGCTCGGGGTGCGCATCCACCACACCGAGCAGCACGCGGGCGGCCGCTCGAACTGGCTGCGGGCCGGCGTCCTCGGCGCCAACGACGGGTTGCTCTCCACCGCGAGCCTCCTGGTCGGCGTCGCCGCCGCGTCGGCCGACCGGTCGATGCTGCTGGCCACGGGCGCAGCGGCGCTCGTCGCCGGCGCCGGTTCGATGGCCATCGGCGAGTACAGCTCCGTGTCGTCGCAGCGCGACGCCGAGCTGGCCGACCTCGCCACCGAGGCCGAGGAGCTCCGCACCGTGCCCCGCGCCGAGCTGGCCGAGCTCACGGGGATCTACCAGCGGCGTGGGCTCCAGCCCGAGCTCGCCCGCGAGGTGGCGGTGGCGCTCACCCGGAACGATGCGCTCACCGCCCACGCACGCGACGAGCTGGGGATCGATCCGGAGGAGCTGGCTCGTCCGCTCGAGGCCGCGGTCGTGTCCGCCGGTTCGTTCTCGGTCGGCGCGCTGATCCCGATCGCGGTCGTGGTCCTCGTCGCCGCCACCGTGCGGGTGCCGGCGGTCGTCATCTCCGCGCTCATCGGACTCGGCGCGCTCGGCGCCGTGGGCGCGCACCTCGGCGGCGCCCCGCGCCTGCGCCCGGCGTTGCGGGTGCTGATCGGGGGAGCCGCCGCGATGGCGATCTCGTGGGGCGTGGGTCAGGCGTTCAACGTGTCCGTGGCCTGACGGGCCGTCACTCGTAGTAGCGGAAGATGATCTCGCTGACGCACGACGGCTTGGGCGCACCCTCGCACTCGAAGGTGAAGGTCATGTACACCTGGGCGCCGCCGGGGATGTCCTCGACGTTGGTGAGCTCGGCGCCGAGGCGCAGCTTGGCGCCCACCGGCACGGGGGACGGGAAGCGGACCTTGCCGGCGCCGTAGTTCACGCCCATCTTGATGCCGTCGACCCGCATGATCTGCGGGGCGAGCACCGGGCCGAGCGACAGCGTGAGGTAGCCGTGGGCGATGGGCCCGCCGAAGGGGCTCTCGGCCTTGGCGCGCTCGGGATCGACGTGGATCCACTGGTGGTCGCCGGTGGCGTCGGCGAACGTGTTCACCCGCTCCTGGGTGATCTCGAGGTAGTCGGAGTACCCGAGGTGCGTCCCGACGAGCTCCTTCAAACCGGCAATGCCCTGAATCACGGTGGTCATGCGCCCCAGCATGCCCTGACGGGGCGTCAGGCGGCGAGTCCGAGCCAGACTGGGCTGGTGACGGTGCCAGCAGGGGACCTGGCCGGCGTGGTGCTGGCGGCAGGGGCGGGAACCCGCCTCCGGCCGCTCACGAACGAGCGGCCGAAGGCGCTCTGCCCGGTGGCCGACGTGCCGCTCGTGGACCTCGCCCTGGCCCGGCTGCGGCCGATCGTCGGGGGCGGCGGCATGCTGGCGGTGAACCTGCACCACGGCGCCGACCAGCTCGACGCCCACCTGGCGCCCGACGTGCACCGGTCCCGGGAGGAGCCGGTCGCCCTGGGCACGGCAGGGGCGATCGGCGCGCTGCGACCGTGGCTCGACGGGCGCGACGTGGTCGTGGCGAACGCGGATGCGTGGCTGGACCGGAGCCTCGACCTCGGGCCGTTCGTCGACGGGTGGGACCGTGAGCGCACCCGGCTGCTGTGCGTCCGCGATCCCGCCCGCGGCGACTTCGGCGACCTGCGCTACTGCGGCGTCGCCCTCATCCCGGCCACCGAGGCGCAGCGGCTCGAACCGGTTCCGTCGGGGCTCTACGAGGTCAGCTGGCGGGCCGAGCTGGCGGCCGGGCGGCTCGACCTGGCGGTCACCGAGGTGCCGTTCATCGACTGCGGCACGCCCGCCGACTACCTGCACGCCAACCTCGCCGCGTCGGGCGGCACGGCGGTGGTCGGCGCCGGCGCGACCATCGCCGATGGTGCCCGGCTCGAGCGGTCGGTGGTGTGGCCCGGGGCCGAGGTGGCGGCGGCCGAGCACCTCGTCGACGCCGTCCGCACGCCCCGGATCACCGTCCTGGTGCGCGAGACCCGCAGGTAGGCGACCACGTTGCGGGGTTGCCCCCTCACGGAGGGTCCACCCTGCCTACCCTGGATCTGACGACGGGCACCGGCTCCGTCGAGGGGGTGCGTGCTCGGCGTGAACCTGCGGATGGCCCGGCGGCTGGTCTTGGCGGCGGCGGTGCTCGTCCTGGCCGTCCACGGCTCGCCGGCCCCGATCGCCGCCCAGTCCGCCGAGGCCGATCCCACGGGCACCGTCCCGGTCGGCTTCACCGACGGCGAGCCGGTCGGCACCGCCGAGGCCCCGACCACCACCTCCACCACGACCACCACCTCCACCACGACCACCACCTCGACCTCGACCACCGCGCCCGCCACCACGACCACCGAGCCGGCGGCCGCTGCGGACCAGCGGGCCACCCGAGCCACCCAGCGCTACTTCGGGCGCGCCCCGTGGCAGGCGATCCGTGCCTCCTCCGCCGCCACGGCCCGACCCTGCACCCTGAGCGACGACGGGCTGACCGCGCTGGTGGCGGCGCCCGTGTTCAAGGAGTCCTCGGCGGCGACGTCGCCGTCGTCGGCACCGTCGCCCATGACCCTGTCGCGCTACGACGAGTGGAACGGCACGTACGCCACCACCTCGAACGCGTCGGCGAACTACGGGCTCTACGCGTTCCGCAACCCCGACACCACCTACAAGCGGGCCTTCTGGCACCCCGGGATCGGCATCTGGCAGTACGACTCGGCCGGCGTCGGCGCTCCCTACACCGCCATCGAGCGGATGGACGTGCGGACCACCTCCGCCGACGTGGCCAAGGGCATGGCGGCCCGGTACTGCAACCCGTCGTCGTCGCTGATCGGCCACGGGGCGCCGTTCTCCGCGAGCGAGCGCCGGTACGCGGCGTGGGCGCCGTGGGGCTACCCGTGCCGCTCGTGCGAGGCCGAGTTCCAGGCCATGACCTCGGGCACCCACTTCGCCAACATCAGCCTCGTCGACGGCATCTCGGTCACCGGCGGGGCCAAGGCGCGCACCTGCACGCTCGACGGGGTCAGCGGGACGCTGCCGTGCTGGTACGTCGACCCGTCGGTCGGGTCCATCGAGGGCGCCACCGGGTGGGCGCAGATCACGCCGATCGACGGCGGCAGCCCGACCAGCACGCCCACGCCGCTCGCCGCCCCCTTCTACGTGATCGACCGGGGCGCGACCGAGGAGCGCCACTGGCTGCGCACCGACACGGGCTACTCGATCGACATCGCCGGCACCCGCACGATCGGCAAGAACGAGCGGCCGCGGTCCAACCAGTCCGGCTCGGGGGTCACGTGGCGCTCGGGCTCCAGCCTGTGCGACGTCACCGCTGGGCGCGGCAAGTGCATCCCGCCGGCGCCGTCCGGGCTCACCGCGACCCTCGCGTCGGTCGCCAGCACGTTCCGGCCGATCGCCCTCGACGCCCAGGGCGACGGCCGCGGCGACATCCTCTGGTACGCACCCGGCGCGGCCACCGACCACCTGTGGACCGGGAGCGGGTCCGGGCGGTTCACCGACGCCACCTTGCACATCGGCGGCTCCTACACCGACGCCCTCCCCGTCGACGTCGACGCCGACGGCGACGACGACCTCCTCTGGTACGACCGCACGACCGGCAACGCGTACCTGTGGGCGGCGAACGGCCGAGGCGGCTTCACCGCGCTGAAGCTGAACCGGCCCAAGGGCCTGCAGCCCGTGGTGGTGGACACCGACGGCAACGGCCGCGAGGAGATCTTCTGGTACGGCCCCGGCGCCGTCGCCGACTCCCTGTGGGCGTGGAACGGGCTGGCCTTCACGAGCCGCGCCCAGTCGGTCGGGGGCAGCTACGTGCCGGTGACGGGGGACTTCGACGGCAACCGCAAGGACGACCTGCTCTGGTACGCCCCGGGCGCCCCGGCCGACCACCTCTGGCTGTCGACCGGCGCCGGCACGCACCGGTCGGTCCCGGTGGGGGTCGGCGGCTCGTACGCGCCGCTGGTCGGGGACTTCGACGGCGACCGCGTCGACGACGTCTTCTGGTACGGCCCCGGCAGCGCCCCGGACCACGTGTGGTTCGGTGGGCCGGGCGGTGCGTTCGACCGGCGCACCACGTCGGTCGCCGGCCAGTACCAGCCGTTCGTCGCCGACCTGGCCGGCGACGGCCGCGACGACATCGTCTGGTACGCCCCCGGCACGGCGTCCGACGCCTGGTGGCGGTGGGCCACCAACCGGGCGGTCACCTCCGCCGACCTCACGGCCGACGGCCGCCACCGGGCGATCGTCGGCGCGTTCAGCAGCGGCGGCGGTGACGGCGTGTTCTGGTACGCCCCCGGGCCGGTCCCCGACGGGACCTGGTGGCGCTGACCGGCTAGCGCCGTGCCGGGTCGGCGACCGGGGTGGGACCGGGGTCACCGTGGGTGGCGCGGAGCTGGCCGCAGGCCGCGTCGATGTCGGTGCCGCGCGTGCGGCGGATGGTGGCGTTGATGCCGAGGTCGCCCAGCTGGGCCGCGAAGGCCCGGACCCGCTCGGGCGGCGTGCCCCGGACGGCGTAGCCCGGCGTGGGGTTCAGCGGGATCAGGTTCACGTGGGCCCGGAGCGGGCGGGCGTAGTCGGCCAGCTCCCGGGCGTGGCGGTCGGTGTCGTTCACGCCGTCGATCAGGGCCCACTCGAACGACAGGCGGCGGTGGGTGGCGTCGACGTAGTCGGCGCACGCCTCGGCCAGGACCTCGAGCGGGTACCGCTTGTTGATGGGCACGAGGACGTCGCGCTCGGCGTCGTTCGCGAGGTGGAGCGACACCGCCAGGTTGACGGGGAGGTCGGCTTCGGCGAGCCGGCGGATGCCAGGCACGATGCCCACGGTGGAGAGGGTGAGGTGCCGGGCGCCGAGGCCGAGGTCGTCGTGGATCCGGCGGACCGCCTCCCACGTGCGGTCGTAGTTGGCGAACGGCTCGCCCATGCCCATGAACACGACGTTGGAGAGGCGCTTGCCGGCCTCGGCCGAGCGGCGGCGGGCGACCACCACCTGCTCGACGATCTCGCCGGTCGTCAGCTGCCGGTCGAACCCGGCCTGGCCCGTGGCGCAGAAGCCGCACGCCATCGCACACCCGGCCTGCGACGACACGCACACCGTCGTGCGGTCCGGGTAGTGCATGAGGACCGTCTCGACCTGGTGGCCGTCGGCCAGCGTCCAGAGCCACTTCACGGTCTCGCCGTCGTCGCTCACCGACTCGGCCGCGGTGGCGAGCGCCGAGGGGAGGCGCTCGGCAACGGTCGCCCGCAGGGCCTTGGGCACGTTGCTCCAGTCCTCGGGCTCGGTGCCGTGCTGGTACAAGCCCGCCCAGACCTGGTCGACCCGGTAGCGGGGCTGGCCGTCGAGGAGCTCGGCGAGCTCGGCGCGCGTCCAGTCGTACCGCGATCGGGGGAGGGGCGTCGCGGCCATCAGGCGAAGATCCGGTGCTGGAGGTGGATGGAGAAGCCCAGCCGCCGGTACAGGGCCAGCGCCGGCTCGTTGTCGGCCTCGACGTAGAGCATCCCGGTGGTGATGCCCGACCAGGCCAGGTGGTCGAGCCCGGCGAGCACGAGCGAGCGGCCCAGCCGCTGCCCGTGGTGGCTGGGGTCGACGCCGATGACGAAGATCTCGCCCAGCACCGGGTCGTCGGCCGTGGCCGGGTGGACCCGGGTCCAGCACGAGCCGGCGAGCTCGCCCGGCCGGTCGACGTCGTCGACGACCAGGAAGCCGTCGAGGTCGATCCACGGCTCGGCCAGCGTCGCCCGGAGCGTGTCGAGGGTCTGCGTCCCCTGCGAGGGGTGGTCGACGAAGGCCCGGTTGTTCTGACGCACCCACGCCTCGGCATCGCGGTCGGGCGCGAACGGGCGCAGGCGCAGCGGCGGCGCGCCCTCCCGGCTGGGGTCGTCGGCCCCGACGGGGAGCGGCCGGCGCATCTGGAAGAGCTCGCGGGACGGCGTCAGGCCGAGGCGCTCGGCCACGGCGATCGGCAGGGCCGGCTCCTGGCCGGGGGCCTGGTCGACGAGGAGGCGGACGTCCACGTCGGTCCGGTCGGCGCCCAGCTCCACCGCTGCGGCGGCCACGGCATCGACGGTGGCCGGGTCCGCGATGGAGGCATCGCCGCGGATGCCCAGGTCGAGCACCCCGTCGCGCTCCTCGGCGCGCACGGACGCGCCGGTGCCGGGGACGGGATGGTCGACAGCGGGGGAGGAGGCCACGGCTCGACGCTAGCGATCGGCCGGTCGGGAACCCGCTGGCGATGCCGGCGCCGGTGCGTATCCTCCGGCCATGGCCCGACCCCGAACCCCTGCCGGCCGCGCCCGGCGCACCAACGAGCTGCTCACGCAGGAGTACCCGGGCACGGCGGTCGACCTGTGCGAGCTGGACCACCGCAACCCGTTCGAGCTGCTCACCGCCACGATCATGTCGGCGCAGACCACCGACGTCCGGGTGAACATGGTGACGCCCGTCCTCTTCGCCAAGTACCCCGACGCCGAGTCCCTCGCCGCCGCCGACCCGGCCGACGTCGAGGAGATCATCCGCTCGACCGGCTTCTACAAGAACAAGACGAAGAGCATCATCGGCATGGCCAACGCCCTGGTCGACCGGTTCGGCGGCGAGGTGCCGACCTCGATGAAGGACTTCGTCACCGTCCCGGGCGTGGGCCGCAAGACGGCCAACGTCGTGCGCTCGGTCGCACAGGGCCTGCCCGGCCTGCCGGTCGACACCCACGTGCTGCGGCTCTCGCACCGCCTGGCCCTCACCGACGAGACGGACCCGGTGAAGGTGGAGCACGCCCTCAACCCGATGGTGCCGGCGAGCGAGCGGGGGACGTTCAGCCTCCGCGTGATCCTCCACGGCCGCCGCGTCTGCTTCGCCCGCAAGCCGGCCTGCGACTCGTGCGTGCTCGCCGACTTCTGCCCGTCGGCCGGTCAGGTCTGAGCGCGGCGTCCGGGGGTGGACGCCGCCAAACGCGTTCTGGTCGCCAACCTGACGGCTGGGTGACGGATGTCACGGTTAAATGGGACATTTGCTAGCTCAAGAGCGTGACGTTGCCGGAAGCGTGTGGCTATAGTGACGTCCGACGAGGTACCCGCCACCTCGTTGGACGCGACGCCGGGATCCGCCGCCTGGTGTCGCTGCACCGCCGCCCTTCGGGGCGGCGGTGCTGTTTTTGCCGTTCCGCCTCCCCGGGCCGTCGAGGCGCCGGGGAGGCGTGGACGCAGCCGGCCGCCGGGACCGACCGCCTCGACCCGCGCTCGACCCGCGCTCGACCGGCGTACCGCGGATGACCGAGGGCCGCGTCGCGCCGTTCCGGCATACTGCCGCCATGGCAACGCTCCCGTCGGCTCAGATCTCCGCCCTCGCTTCGGGGATCGACGACCTCGTGAACCGGGTAGCCCAGCTGGCCACCGAGCTGGAGGAGTCACACGAGGCGGAGGCCGCCGCGGCCCTCTACGAGGTCGAGCGCTCCCTCCAGATGGCGAACCGGTCGATGGATCGGGCGCGCCGGGCGCTCGGGTACTGATCCGGGCGGTCGGGCACGTTTCGCAGTTCAGGGCGGTGGGGGCGCCCCGGTAGCCTCCGGGCGTGCTGAACCGACTGGACCTGCGGGGAGCGGGCAACGACCTCCGGGGCAAGCTGCCCCGACCCGCGCAGGCGACCGAAGGACCCGTGGCGGCGGTCAAGGAGATCCTGGCCGACGTCCGCGAGCGGGGCGACGACGCCGTGCGCGACCTCACCGAGCGCTTCGACGGCGTGCGGCCGAGTGCCCTGCGGGTGCCGCCGGCCGACATCGCGGCGGCGCTCGGATCGCTCGACCCGGAGCTGCGGTCGGCGCTGGAGGCAGCGGCCGATGGCATCCGTGACTTCCACGAGCACCAGGTCGTCGGCGACCACACCTACGAGCGCGACGGGATCGTGGTCGAGGGCCGCAAGGTCCCCGTCGACCGGGCCGGCTGCTACGTGCCGGGCGGCCGGGCCATCTACCCGAGCACCGTGCTGATGACCGCCGTGCCCGCCAAGGTGGCCGGCGTCCCCGAGGTCGTGCTGTGCGTGCCGCCCGACGCCACCGGGTCGGTGCCGGCCGTGACCCTCGCTGCTGCGGCGATCGCCGGCGTCGACGAGGTCTACGGCGTGGGCGGGGCCCAGGCGGTGGGCGCCATGGCGTACGGCACCGAGTCGGTGCGGCCCGTCGACGTGATCGTCGGACCCGGCAACGTGTTCGTGGCCATCGCCAAGCGCGAGGTCGCCGGACTGGTCGGCGTGCCGTCGTCGTTCCCCGGCCCGTCGGAGGTCGTGGTCATCGCCGATGCCTCCGCGCCGGCCGAGCTGGCCGCCGTCGACGTGATCCTCCAGGCCGAGCACGGTCCGGGTGGCCTGGCGTGGCTGATCAGCTGGGACGAGGCCGCGCTCGACGCGATCGTCGCCGAGATCGAGGCGCAGGTCGCGGTGGCGCCCCGGCGCGGGGAGATCGAGTCCACCTTCGCCGAGGGCGGCTACGCGGTCCTGGTCGACTCGCCCGAGCAGGCCGTGGCCGTGTCGAACACCATCGCCCCCGAGCACCTCGAGCTCATCACCGAGGATCCGCAGGCCCTGGTCCCGCTGGTGCGCCACGCCGGGGCCGTGTTCTGCGGGCCCTGGTCCCCGGCGTCGGTCGGCGACTACCTGGCCGGTCCCAGCCACGTGCTGCCCACCGACGGCACCGCCCGGTTCGGATCGGCCCTCACGGTCAGCGACTTCCAGAAGGACGTGCACGTCATCACGCTGAGCCAGCAGGCGGTCGAGCAGGCGGCGCCCGTCGTCGCCGCCATCGCCCGGGCCGAGGGCCTCGCCGCCCACGCCGACTCGGTGCTGCGCCGCGTCGGCCGGGAGGGCTGATCACCATGGCCGACCGCATCGCCCCGCGCGACGACATCGCCATGATGGACGGGTACCACTCGCCGCAGGTCTCCGTCGACGTCCGCCTCAACACCAACGAGTCGCCGCTGGCTCCGCCGTCCGAGTTCGTCGAGGCGTTCGCGGCCCGCGTCGCCGACGTCGACTGGAACCGCTACCCCGATCGCGCCGCCACCGAGCTCCGGTCCCGGCTGGCCGACCTGCACGGGGTCACCGCGGACCGGGTCTTCGTGGCCAACGGGTCCAACGAGGTGCTCCAGACGGTCTCGCTCACCTTCGGCGGGCCCGGCCGGTCGGTCGCCGTGTTCGAGCCCACCTACGCCATGCACTCGCAGATCGCCCGGGTCACCGGGGCCACGGTCGCGGTCGGCAGCCGGGCCGATGACCTGGCCCTCGACCTCGACGAGGTCCGTCGGATCATCGACGAGTGGCACCCCGCCATCACCTACCTGTGCTCGCCGAACAACCCCACCGGGCTCGTCGAGACCCGGGAGACGGTGCTCGAGGTGCTGGAGCTGGTCGAGGCCATCGGCGGCCTGCTCGTCGTCGACGAGGCGTACGGCCAGTTCGCCCCGTGGTCGGCGCTCGAGCTCATCAGCGACGACCGCTCGCTCGTGGTCACCCGCACCTACTCCAAGACCTGGTCGATGGCGGCGCTGCGCCTCGGCTACCTCGTCGGGCCCGCCTGGGTGGTCGACGAGCTCGAGAAGGTCGTGCTGCCGTACCACCTCGACGTCCTGTCGCAGCTGGCCGGCACGATGGCGCTCGACCACGTCGATGCCATGGAGCAGCGGGTCTCGATCCTCACCGAGGAGCGGGGGCGGCTCGAGGCCGCCCTGCGGGACCTGCCGCTCGAGGTGTGGCCGTCGGCGGCGAACTTCATCCTGTTCCGGCCCACCACGGCCGATGCGGACCACGTCTGGCAGCAGCTGGTCGACCGCTCCATCCTCGTCCGCAACTGCTCGGGCTGGCCTGGCCTGCAGGGGTGCCTGCGGGTCACCATCGGCACCGCCGAGCAGGACGACCGCTTCCTCACCGCCCTCCGAGAGGTCCTGTCATGACCCGTTCCGCCTCCAAGCAGCGGACCACCAAGGAGACCTCGATCTCCATCTCGCTCGACGTCGACGGCCCCACCGGCACCGTCTCGGCGTCGACCGGTCTCCCGTTCTTCGACCACATGCTCGACCAGATCGGGCGCCACGGCGGCTTCGACCTCACCATCGACGCCACCGGCGACCTCGACGTCGACGGGCACCACACCGTCGAGGACGTCGGCATCCTCCTGGGCGAGGTGTTCAAGGAGGCCCTCGGCGACAAGGCCGGCGTCCGTCGGTTCGCGTCGGGCCTGTTCCCGCTCGACGAGGCGCTGATCGAGGTGGCGCTCGACCTGTCGGGCCGCCCGTACTTCGTCTACGACGTGCCCTTCGGCGAGGTCCTGCCGCTCGGCAACCCGCCGTTCAACCCGGAGATGGCCGAGCACTTCTGGCAGTCGTTCGCCACCTCCGCGGGCATCACCCTGCACGTGAACAAGAAGGCCGGGGTCAACACCCACCACGTCATCGAGGCGTCGTTCAAGGGCGTCGCCCGCTGCCTCCGTGATGCCGTGCGCGTCGAGGGCACGGGCGTGCCGTCCACCAAGGGATCGTTGTGACCGGACCGCTCATCGCCGTCCTCGACTACGGCATCGGCAACCTCCGGTCCGCGCAGAAGGCGCTCGAGAAGGTGGGCGGCGACGCCCGCCTCACCGCCGACCACGGCCTCATCGCCGACGCCGCGGGCATCGTGCTTCCCGGCGTGGGCGCCTTCGGGCGCTGCATCGAGGCGCTCGACGCCGCCGGCCTGCGCGACGTCGCGGTCGAGGCGGCCGCGAGCGCGGCCGCGGGCGACGGCCGGCCGTTCCTCGGCGTGTGCGTCGGCATGCAGATGCTGTTCGACGGGTCCGACGAATCGCCCGACGTCCCCGGACTGGGCGTGCTGACCGGCCGGGTCCGGTTGCTGCCCGACACGGTGAAGCGCCCGCAGATGCAGTGGAACGTCCTGGACTGGGCGTCGCCGAACGGTTCGGCCACCCACATGGCCGACGGCCAGCCCGACCCGTGCTGGATGTACTTCGTCCACTCGTACTGGGCCGATGCCGCAGCGGAGGACATCGCCGCCACGTGCGAGTACGGCGTGTCGGCGGTGGCCGCGGTCCAGCGCGGCCGGCTGTGGGCCACGCAGTTCCACCCCGAGAAGTCCGCCGCCAACGGGCTCCACCTCCTCGAGTCCTTCGTCACCGCCTGCGCCTGAGCGGCCACCGGGGCAGACTGCCGGGCACATCGGCGACGGAGGTCACCATGGGGTTCGAGGTCGAGGTGCGCACGGTCGACGGGGCCTCGACCGCGGTCGGGTCGGCGGGTCCGCGCTCGCTCGTGGTGGACCGGTCGATCGAGGCCGGCGGGGGCGGCGTGGGCTTCAACGGGGGTGAGCTGCTGCACCTCGCCGTGGCCGGGTGCGTCTCCAACGACCTGTTCCGCGAGGCCGAGCGGCGCGGCATCGTCTTGACCCGCGCCGTGGTGCGCGTCGACGGCGGCTTCGCCGGCGACCCCGCGGTGTCGACCGGCATCACGTACTCGGTCGACGTCGCCGGCGATGCCTCGGACGAGGAGCTGGCGTCCCTGGTGGCACACGTGGACGCCATCGCCGAGATCCCCAACTCGCTGCGGGCCGGCACGTCGGTGCAGCGCACCTCGTGACCTCGGCACCGTCGACGGGCGTACGGGTCCCGTCGCGGAGCGAGCGGGTCGCGTTCACCTCGACCGGCCTGGCCCGGTGCTGGTTCGCCGGACAGGCTGCGGCGGGCGCGCTCTGGTGGCTCGCCGTGTTCGCATCGGACGACCTCCGCCGGTGGACCCTCGGCGGCCTCGACCACCAGATGCTCGTAGCGCCGGACCTGGTGCTGTTCGCCGGGGCCTCGGCGCTCGCCGCCGCGCTGGCGAGCCGGGCCTGGGCGGTGGTGGCGGCGATCTGGACGGTGGTGGTCACCGTGGTCCTCGCGGGCTACGGCCTCGTCCAGCAGGAGGCGGGCTGGGGCGTGGTGCTCATGGTCGCCGCCTCGGTCGGCACGCTGGCCGCGACCGCCTCGCTCTGGCTGGGCGGGCTGCCGACGCACTGGTTCTTCGTGGGCCCGTTCCGGTTCCGGGTCGCCGACGACGGGCCCGGTGCGCGGCACCTGCGTCGCAGCCTGGTCCAGTTGGTCGTGTTCTGGACCACGTTCTTCGTGCTCGTCCCGGCGTTGCTCGTGGCAGCTGAGCGGCGTCTCGATGTGACCGCTCCGTTCCTCGACGGCGCGGGTTGGCGGGCCGCCGGGTGGGTGGTGTTCCTCCTCGGCAGCGCAGGCGGGCTGTGGTCGTGCGTGACCATGGCGCTGCAGGGCGAGGGGACGCCGCTGCCCGCCGAGACCGCTCGCCACCTGGTGGTGGCCGGCCCGTACCGGTACGTGCGCAACCCGATGGCGGTGTGCGGTGCGCTCCAGACGATCGGGGTCGGTCTCGTGCTGGGCTCGTGGGCCGTGGTGGCGATCGCGGTCGCCGGGGCCGTGGCGTGGAACGTGGCGATCCGTCCGGGGGAGGAGGCGGACCTGCGCGCCCGGTTCGGCGAGCCGTTCGACCGCTACTGCGAGCAGGTCCGATGCTGGATCCCGGCGCGGCCGGTGCCGACGACCTGAGCGGCGGGGCCCTGGAGCCAGCGGGCGCGGCCAAGTGGAGAACATCGCTGTTCCTGTCTCGGGTAGGGTCCCGGCCGGAAGCGACGGGAAGGGGATCCCCGATGGTCCGAAGCAGGGGAGTCCACGCGCTGGTCGCGCTCGTCGCGGCGTCGGCGCTGCTGGCATCGTGCTCGAGCGGCAGCAGCGATGCGGCTGACACGACCGCGGCGAAGGGGGCGGGGTCGACCACGACGTCCCCCGCCGACGGGGGTGCCGGCTCCGTGGAGGCGTTCACCGGAACCGTCGACGACTTCTACGAGGTGCCCGAGGACCTGCCGGCGGGGGAGCCCGGGGACCTGATCCGGACCATGCCGGTCGAGGCGGAGGACGGCCAGACCGGGCTGCGGATCATGTACCACTCGACCGACGCCGAGGACGAGGACCGCGCCGCCACCGGGCTCGTGTTCTTCCCCGACGGCGAGGCGCCCGAGGGCGGGTGGCCGGTCCTGGCCTGGACCCACGGCACCACCGGCCTGGCGCCGCAGTGCGCGCCGAGCCGCGGTGGCGGGGCGCCGCCGTCCTACGGGGTCGAGGGCGTGCTGGTCGCGCCGGACTACATCGGGCTCGGCCCGGTCGGCGAGGTGCACCCGTACCTGTCGGCGGCCGCCGAGGGCCACGCGACGATCGACGCCGTGGCCGCAGCGCGGTCGATCCCCGAGGCGAACGCCGGCGACGAGTGGGTCGTGGCGGGCGTGTCCCAGGGCGGCCACGCCGCACTGGTCACCAACGAGCAGGCTGCGGAGCGCCTCCCCGAGGCCAAGCTGCTCGGCACGGTGGCGATGGCCCCGGGCGCCGAGCTGGGGCAGGACTTCGGCGACCAGATCCAGATCAAGGTCATCACGACCATGGTCCTGATGGGCCTGGCGGAAGAGGACGACTCGGTGGACCCCGCCGACTACCTCGGTCCGGACGGACTGGCCGCGTCGCCGGTCATCACCGAGGGCTGCGTGCAGGACATCATCGGCACCATGGCCGGACCGGCGGGGGCTGACGACTACTTCATCCAGGACCCTCGTGACTCGGCCACCGGCAAGGCGTGGGTCGAGCAGAACGACCCGGGCCAGGTCGCCGGGTCGCCCCTGCTGCTCGTCCAGGGCGGCGCCGACACGCTCGTCGTGCCCGCCCGGACCGATGCGCTCTTCGACCGGCTGTGCGGCATCGGTCAGGTGACCGAGCGCCTCGACGTCCCGACGGCCGACCACGACACCGTGGTCGACGAGTCCATGGACCAGGTGACGGGCTGGGTCCAGGCCCGTTTCGCCGGCGGCGACCCCACCGACGACTGCTGAGCGGTCCGGCCGCCGTCAGGCCGGGGGTGCGGTGCGGCGGTAGAGGCACTGGCCTCCGCCGCTGGCCAGGAGCTGCCCCCTGGTCGACCAGACGCGGGCGGTCCACGGGAGGAGGCCACGGGTCGAGAGCGGGGCGAGGCCGTCGCACAGCAGCCACTCCTCGGTGCTCGTCGGCCGGTGGAAGGCCACGTTCAGGTCGAGCGTGGGGGCGATGAACGGCGGCTCCTGCCACGCGTGCGGGCGGTTGCCGGCCGGCCAGCTGGGGAGGTCGACCAGGATCACGCTGCGGCAGGCGTCGATCCACGGGTCGTCGAACGTCGGCGTCGGCGAGAACCGGAGCCAGTTGCGCCAGCGCGGGGCGTGGGGCTCGGTGGGCGGCCACGGCGAGATCCAGTCCAGCGGCCGGGACTCGAAGTTCTCCCAGAAGGGGAACGGCGGCCCCGAGTCCGGTCCGGCCAGCTCGGCGGCGCTGGGGAGGTTCTCGGGGCCGGGCACGTCGGGCGCCGTCGTGTCATCGTGCTCCAGGCCCTCGACCTCGAGCGTGCTCCAGACGATCGCGTCGAGGATCGGGCGGCCCTCCTGCGTGATCGACACCCGCTGGGCCTGGGCGACGCGGCCCGGCTTGCGCGTCTCGACCTCGATGTCGATCGGGGCGAAGTCGGCGACGCCGAAGTAGTGGCAGGAGAACGACGTGGGCCGCCGTTCGCCCGCCTCGGCACCGGCGGCGCGCAGCGCGTGCGACGCGATGGCGCCGCCCATCGGCCCCCAGATCTCCCAGTCCCGGCTGACGGTCGCGGTGTACCGCCCGTCGCCCGCCGGCACCACCGCCGTGTCGATCCCGAGATCACCCATGGGCCTAGGGGAGGGACTCCCAGAAGTCGGTGATGAGCTGGGCGGCGTTCTCCGGCTCGTCGAGCATCCAGAAGTGACCGGCGTCGGCCAGCGTGGCGATCTCGGCGTTCGTGCGGTCGGCCAGGGTCTGCACCCGGTTCGGGTTGCGGAACGGGTCGTTCATCGACTGGATGAGCAGGCCGGGGGCCTGGATCCGGTCGACGCCCGGGCCCCAGTCGTTGCCGATGTCGGTGGCCGAGCGGTAGAGGTCGAGGATGGCATCGGCCATCGTGCGGTCGAGGTGCTCGGCCATCACCGTCGCCCCCGGCTGCGGTGCGCTGACGCCCTCGAGGATGGCAGCCCGGTCGGCGACCGAGGCGCCGAGGAACACCTCCATGAGCGCCTCGCCGTCGCCGGGCGTCTGCCAGGTCTTGGCCGTGTCGTGCCACTCGAACGTCGGGTCCAGGTCGCCCATGTCCGACACCCAGCTGCGGACGTTGGCCGGCTGGTCGGCCAGCACCCGCAGGGTGAGCAGCCCGCCCCAGTCGTGGCTCACCAGGTCGATCTCGTCGAACGCCTTCAGCTCCTCGGCCAGCCACGCCGCATAGGTGTCCATGGTGGCGTCGAAGCCTTCGGGCCGGGGCGAGCCGAACGCGGGCAGGGCGAGCAGCGCCACGTCCTTCCGCTCCAGGTGGGACACCAGCGGCTCCCACACGCGGGTGGTCTCGGGCACGCCATGGACGAAGACAGCGGTCATGGCCGCAGACCGTACCGGCGGTTGCTCGGCGGCGCGTGCTGGCCACCCCGCATGGGCGCCTGGTTCCCAACGGCAACCAAGCGAGCCCGTGAGCCCGTGAGCCCGTGAGCCCGAGGCCGAGCCCCAGCCGCAAGCGCCAGCACGACCGAGGCAGCAACGGCACGAAACGTGCGAGGGCAGCAGGGCGCGAACGAACGAGAGGTGCCGCCTTGGGTGGAGGCGCCCCCGTGTGCTGCGATCGCGGGCGTGACCGCCGTGCCCGTCCTCGCCCACGAGATCATCGAGCGACCCGGGCCGCAGGCGGCCCTGCTGGTGCTGCTCCACGGCTACGGCGAGCCGGCGTCGGACCTCGCAGACCGGCTGCACCTGATCGATCCCGACGGACGGTTCCTGGCCGTCGTGCCCGAGGCGCCGTTCGAGCGGAGCGGCCGGGCGATCTGGCACCGGGCCCTGTCGGCCCGAGACGAGGCCGAGGTCCAGTTCCGGGCCAGTACCGCGGCGCTCGACGCCCTGCTCGGCGACCTCGAGGCCGAGACGGGCCGACCGGCGGGCGAGGCGGTCGTCGGCGGGTTCAGCCAAGGCGGCGGCCTGGCCCTCGGGCTCCTGCTCGGTGCTGACGTGCGCCACCGGCCCCGCGCCGGCTTCGGCGTCTGCAGCTTCCCGCCTCCGGTCCGCGGGTTTCGCGTGGACCGCCAGGCAGCAGGCGGCCTGTCGTACTTCCTGTCCAGCGCCCGGCAGGACCACTTCGCCCCGATCGAGTCGTCCCGGGCCGGTGCGGTCCTGCTGCGCGACACCGGGCTCGACCTCGCCTACACCGAGAGCGACGGCGCCCACGAGATGACCGACGCCGCCGCCCGAGCCGTCGGCGCGTGGATCGCCGACCTCGACGCCGGCATCCGAACGGCAGCGGGCGAGGACCACCTCGCGGGCGTCAGCGCCCGCAGCGACCTCTACGACGCCCTCTGGGACCACGTCACCTGACCCGCCGGCGGGCATTGGGGAGACGGTCGACCTCCGAGCGATGATGGCGGGCATGGACCTGTACCCGGCGATCGACCTCCGCGGCGGCCAGTGCGTGCGCCTCTACCAGGGCGACTTCGCCCAGGAGACCGTCTACGGCGACGACCCGGTCGCCCAGGCCAAGGTGTTCGCCGACGCCGGGGCCCCGTGGATCCACGTCGTCGACCTCGACGCCGCCCGCACCGGCGAGGCCGTGAACCGGCCGGTCATCGCCGCCATCGCCCAGGCGGTGGCCACCCCGATCCAGACCGGTGGCGGCGTCCGCAACGACGACAACGCGCTGCCGCTGCTCGAAGCCGGCGTGCGCCGCGTGGTGATCGGTACCGCGGCGCTGGAGGACCCGGCGTGGGCCCGGTCGCTGGCCGAGCGGTACCCCGGCCGGGTCGCGCTCGGCCTCGACGTGCGGGGCCGCGAGGTCGCGGTGCGGGGCTGGGTCGAGGGCTCGGGCCGCCAGCTCGCCGACGTCGCCGCCGAGTTCGACGACGCCGGCTTCGCCGCGCTCATCGTCACCCAGATCAACGTCGACGGCGCCGGCACCGGTCCCGACATCGAGCTCTACGCCGAGCTGCTCGACAGCATCGAGACCGAGGTGATCGCCTCGGGCGGCGTCGGCAGCGCCGAGCACCTGCGGGCCCTCGCCAGCCTCGGCGAGGACGGGTCGGCGCCGCTGGCCGGCGCCATCGTCGGCAAGGCGCTCTACGAGGGGGCGCTCACGATCGACGACGCCCTCGCCGCCGCCCACACCGAGTAGGCGGTCAGCCGATCCGGTCGGTCGCCACGGCGATGCCGGGAGCGCATCGCTCCGTCAGAGGGCGACGATCACCTTGCCGGTGTTGCCGCCGGTGAACAGCAGGTTGAGCGCCTCGGGGGCGTGCTCGAGCCCGTCGACGACGTGGACCGAGTGCTTCAGCTTCCCCTCGAGCACCCAGCCGAACAGGTCGCCCTGGGCCTCGGCGAAGCGGTCCTGGTAGTCGAGGATGAGGAACCCCTCCATGCGGGCCCGGCGGGTGATGAGGGAGAAGTAGTTCTTCAGGCCGGGGGCGTCGCCGCGGTCGTTGTAGGCGGAGATGGCGCCGCAGCAGACCACGCGGGCCTTGAGCGCCAGGTTGGCGAGGGCGGCATCGAGGATCTCGCCGCCGACGTTGTCGAAGTACACGTCGATGCCCTCGGGGCACAGCTCGTGCAGCCGCTTGCCGACCGACTCGGCCTTGTAGTCGATGGCCGCATCGAAGCCGAGCTCGTCCACCAGCCACGCGCACTTCTCCGGCCCGCCCGCGATGCCCACGACGTTGGCGGCGCCCTTGATCTTGGCGAGCTGGCCGACGACGGAGCCGGTCGCCCCGGCCGCACCCGAGACGACGACCGTGTCGCCCTCCTTCGGCTGGCCGATGTCCAGCAGGCCGAAGTAGGCGGTCATCCCGGTGACCCCGAATACGCTGAGCACGGCGGTCGGGTCCATGCCGTCAGGGACCACCTGCCCGGCACCGGGGGTCTCGTCGATGACGGCGTGGTCCTGCCAGCCGAGCATCCCGAAGATGGTGGCGCCCACAGGGAAGTGGTCGTTCTGGGAGGCGACGACGGTGCCCAGCCCACCGCTTCGGATGACGGCATCGATCTCGATCGGGGGCAGGTAGCCGGGGGCGTCGTCCATCCAGGTCCGGATCGTCGGGTCGATCGACAGGTGGGTGACCTGCACGACGGCCTCGCCGGGGCCGGGCTCGGGGACGGCGACGGTCTCCAGGCGGACGATGGTGTCGTCGACCATCCCCGACGGGCGCTGGGCGAGGACGAGGCGGCGGCTCTGCTGGGTCATGGCGGCATCCTCGCGCCGAATCCCGCTCGGCGCGCTGGGGCCGGTCCGGTAGACACGTCGCCCGTGGACCTGCGCCGGCTCGACGAGATCGCCACCGCGGCGACGGTGTCGCCGATCGAGGTCGACGTCGAGGGCTGGTGGTGCAAGGCCGCACCGGACCTGCCGTTCCGGCGGTGCAACGTGGCCGTCCCGCCCGTCGACGCGGCCGAGGACCGGATGGTGTTCGCCGACGGCCTCGACCAGGTGCGCCGGTGGTACCACGGCCAGGGGCTGCGGCTCATCGTGCAGGTGTCGTCGGCCCTGCCGGAGTGGGAGCTGGTCGACTCGTGGTGCGCCGCAGCCGGGCTGGGCACCGAGGCCCCGGTGCACCTGATGACCGCCGACGGGGGAGCAGCCCCGACGCCGACCGACGACCGGGTCGCGGTCACCACCGGCATCGACGAGGCGTGGGCCCGGGCGTACGGCGCCGTGTTCGGCGGCGGACCGGTCGAGGTGGCCCGGACCCAGGCCTACGGCCGGATGCTGGCGGCGTTCGGCGAACGGGCCCTCGGTGCCGCGTGCCGGGTCGACGGGCAGGTCGTGGGCGTCGGCTTCGGGGTGCTCGACGACGATTGGCTCGGCATCTTCGGGATGGGGACCGCCGCCGCGCACCGTCGCCAGGGCATCGCCACCGCGATCGTCGGGGCGCTCCGAGCCGAGGCCGGCGCGACCGGCGTCGAAGCGGCCTACCTCCAGGTCGAGACCGACAACGCCGACGCCGTCCGCCTCTACCAGCGCCTCGGCTTCGCCGTCAGCCACGGCTACCACTACCGCTCCGAGCCGGAACCGCCCGCCTGATCACGCTTGGGCCGCCGGCCGGGTCGGCGGTACCGTCGCCGCCGTGCGAACCGCCCGGGTGATCCCCTGTCTCGACGTGACCGCCGGACGGGTGGTGAAGGGCGTGAACTTCGTCGACCTGCGCGACGCCGGCGACCCCGTCGAGCTGGCCGCCCGCTACGACGCCGAAGGAGCCGACGAGCTGGTGTTCCTCGACATCACCGCCAGCTCCGACGACCGCGACACCATGGTCGACGTGGTGGCCCGCACGGCCGAGCAGGTGTTCATCCCGCTCACCGTCGGCGGCGGGATCCGCACCGCCGACGACGCCCGCCGCATGCTGCGGGCCGGGGCGGACAAGGTGTCGCTCAACACCGCCGCGATCGACCGGCCCGCGGTCATCAGCGAGGTGGCCGACGTGTTCGGCAGCCAGTGCGCCGTCGTCGCCATCGACGCCCGACGCCGGGTCGCCGACGACCCCGACGCCGGGTGGGGCGTGTTCACACACGGCGGCCGCAACCCCACGCCGCTCGACGCCATCGAGTGGGCGGTCGAAGCCACTGAGCGAGGTGCCGGCGAGATCCTGCTCACGTCGATGGACCGCGACGGCACCCGCGACGGCTTCGACCTGGCGCTGACCAAGGCCATCAGCGACGCGGTCAACGTCCCGGTCATCGCCAGCGGGGGCGTCGGCAACCTCCAGCACCTGGCCGACGGCATCACCGACGGAGGTGCCGACGCCGTCCTGGCCGCCTCGATCTTCCACTTCGGCGAGCACACCGTCGCCGAGGCCAAGGCGGTCATGGCCGCCGCCGGCATCACCGTCCGGCCCGCCTGACCCGAGGCGGTCCCGTGCCCGACGAGCACCTCCGCCCCAGCGCCCGGGCGCTGCTCGTCGACCCGGACGGGTGCATCCTGCTCGCCGAGTTCGTCCTGCCCCACATGCGGTTGTGGGCCACGCCGGGCGGCGGCATCGAGCCGGGGGAGACGTCGCGCGGCGCGCTGCAGCGCGAGCTCGTCGAGGAGGTCGGCCTGGTGCTGACCCACGACCCGCCGCTGGTGTGGCGCCGCACGGTGGTCGTGGAGGGCATCGTCGAGGGGTACGACGGCGTCCTCGAGGACTTCTACCTGCTGCCCGTCGACCGCTTCGACCCCCGTGGCGAGCTGACCGACGAGCAGCTCCGCGCCGAGAACGTCGTGTCGTTCCGCTGGTGGTCGGTCGCCGAGATCCGCGAGGCCACCGAGACCAAGGCGGGCTACTTCAGCCCCCGGTACCTCGGCGACCTGCTCGACGACCTCCTCCGTGGCGGCCCGCCGGCGGCGACGATCGAGCTGGGCCTGTAGGGCGACGGCCCCGGGCCGGTACCGTCGGAGCGTGACCGACGAACCCGACGCCGACACCGCCGCCCCCGCCGAGGAGCGGGCTCCGAAGACCTTCGCCTCGTCCCGGGTCGACAAGCTCCCGGTGAAGATGCTCAACGACCGCATCCTCGTGGACCTGGAGTCCGACGGGGAGCGCCGCTCCACCGGCGGGATCCTGATCCCGGCCACGGCGCAGATGGGCAAGCGGCTGGCCTGGGGCGAGGTCATCGCCGTCGGCCCCAACGTCCGGTCGATGGAGGTCGGTGACCAGGTCCTCTTCAACCCGGAGGACCGCTACGAGGTCGAGGTCCGCGGCACCGACTACCTCATCCTGCGCGAGCGCGACATCCACGCCGTCGCCGCCAAGCGCCTCGAGGAAGGCTCCACCGGCCTCTACCTCTGAGGTCTCGGCAATCGGCTTCCGGGCAGGTCGGGAGCGGGCCGTAGGATTGGCGGCCATGCCTGCTGTGACCCCCATCGCCGTCCGAGACGAAGACCTCGCCACCGTGAAGTACGACAAGGACGGCCTGGTGCCGGCCATCGTCCAGGAGCACGGCACCGGCGAGATCTTGATGATGGCGTGGATGAACGAGACCACGCTCCGGCGCACGCTCGAGGAGGGTCGCACGGTCTTCTGGAGCCGCTCGCGCCAGGAGGAGTGGCGCAAGGGCGACACCTCCGGCGACCGCCAGTTCGTGCGCGAGGCCTACTTCGACTGCGACGGCGACACGCTGCTGTTCGTCGTCGAGCAGGAGGGCAAGGGCGCCTGCCACACCGGCGAGAAGACCTGCTTCTACCGCGCCTTCGGCGGCTGATCCGGTGACCATCCACCCGACGCGGGAGGAGTTCAAGCGCCTCGCCGCCGAGTACTCCGTCATCCCCGTGTGGCAGGAGCTGCTCGCCGACATGACCACGCCGGTCGCGGCCTTCGCCCGGCTCACGCGCGACGGGGAGCCCGGCTTCCTGTTCGAGTCGGTCGAGCACGGCGAGCGCTGGAGCCGCTGGTCCTTCGTGGGCCGCCGGCCCGCCGCCACCCTCGTGAGCCGGGGCGGCACCGTCGAGGTCCGGGGCGGCACCCTGCCGTCGGGCATCGTCCTCGACCAGGGCATCCTGGCCGCGGTCGAGAGCCTGCTCGCCACCTACCGGTCGCCGGTCGACGCGGACCTGCCGCCGCTGCACGGCGGGCTCGTCGGCTACCTCGGCTACGACGTCGTGCGCGAGGTCGAGCACCTCCCCGGCACGCCCGCCGACGACCAGGAGCTGCCCGAGGCGGTCCTGTCGATCGCCGGGGAGATCGCGGCCTACGACCACTTCCGGTCCCGGGTCGTGCTCATCGCCAACGCGTACGTCCTCGGCGACGACGTCGACGCCGCCGGCCTCGACCGCATCTACGACGAGGCCATCGCCCGGCTCGAGCAGCTCGCCGCGGACGGCGCCGCCCCGCTCGACGAGCCCTTCGTGGCGCCCCCGGCCGGTGGCGACGAGCTGCCCGACGTCACCTCCAACCTGGGGGCCGAGGCCTACGAGCGGGCCGTGGCCGCGTCGAAGGAGTACATCCTCTCCGGCGACATCTTCCAGGTCGTCCTCTCGCAGCGCTTCGACTTCCAGCTCGATGCCGACCCGTTCGACGTGTACCGGGTGCTGCGCCAGATCAACCCGAGCCCGTACATGTACCTCGTCCGCCTGCCCGAGGTGACCCTGGTCGGCTCGTCGCCGGAGCCGATGGTGCTGCTGCGCGACGGCGAGGTCGTGTCCCGGCCCATCGCCGGCACCCGCTACCGGGGCAAGACCGACGAGGAGGACCGCCGCCTCGGCGCCGAGCTGCGGGAGCACCCGAAGGAGATCGCCGAGCACGTGATGCTCGTCGACCTCGCCCGCAACGACGTCGGCCGGGTCGCCGAGTTCGGCACCGAGAAGGTCACCGAGATGATGACCCTCGAGCGCTACAGCCACGTGATGCACCTCACCTCGCAGGTCGTCGGCCAGCTGCGCACCGGCCTCGGCCCGATCGACGTGTTGAAGGCCACGCTCCCCGCCGGCACCGTGTCGGGCGCGCCCAAGGTCCGGGCCATGGAGATCATCGACGAGTTCGAGCCCACCAAGCGCGGCCCCTACGCCGGGGTCGTCGGCTACCTGGACTTCTCCGGCAACATCGACACGGCCATCGCCATCCGCACCATGGTCTGCCTCCCCGACGGGCGGGCGTGCGTGCAGGCCGGCGCTGGTGTCGTGGTCGACTCCGTGCCGGCGCACGAGGAGCTCGAGACCCGCAACAAGGCCCGGGCCCTCCTCGCCGCCGTGCCCGCGGCCCGGCGCATGACCGCCGACCGGGCCGCAGCCCGCACCCGCTGACCCGGGCTGCGTGAACGCGGAGGCCGGTCGGCAGACTGGTCCCATGACCGTCACCTACGCCTGGACCCTCCGCGACGTGGTGGGGGTGGCCGGGCCCGATGCTGCGACCTACCTCCAGGGCCAGCTCAGCCAGGACGTCCTCGGCCTGTCCGTCCGGCAGGCGGCACCCACGTTCGTGCTCGCCCCGCACGGCAAGGTCGAGGGGTGGGGCCGCCTGGCCCGCACCGGCGAGGAGGCGTTCGCCATCGACGTCGACGCCGGGGCCGGCGCCCGCTGGCAGGCCCGGCTGAGCCGCTTCCTCCTGCGCACCAAGGCCGAGGTCACCGTCGTCCAGGACGTGCCGACGCTGGCGATCCGCGGCCTGGCGGTCGACGGCGGCGTCCCTGCGCTCGGGCTCGGCGTGGTCGGCAGCGACCTCGTCGGCGCCGACGGCCCCGGCCTCCCGGTCGGCGTCCCGGCAGACGCGGTCGAGATCACCACCGACGAGCTCGAGGTCCAGCGCATCCTCGCCGGCGTCCCGGTCTGGGGGAGCGAGCTCGACGAGGAGACGATCCCGGCCACGGTGGGCCAGTGGGTGATCGACGAGTCGGTCAGCTTCACCAAGGGCTGCTACACGGGCCAAGAGCTCGTCGCCCGGATCGACAGCCGGGGCGGCAACGTCCCCAGACGGCTCATGGGCCTGGTCATCGACGGTCCGCCCCCGGCGTCCGGCACGGTGATCACGGTGGACGGCACGCCGGCCGGCGACATCACCAGCAGCGCGCTCGACCACACCCGCGGCGCGTCGGTCGCGCTCGGGTTCGTGCCGCGCAGCGTCGAGGTCCTCGACGAGGGCATCGCGGCCGAGGTCGCCGGGGTCCCGGCCACGCTCGCGCCCCTCCCGATCGGCTGACCCGGCACCCGCCGGAGCACCGCCCAGGCCGGTACCGGCGCGCCCCAGCGTCGCTGGCTAGGGTGCGCGCCGGGGAGGTGGGCCATGGCGGCCGAGGCGGTGTGCGAGGGATGCGGAGCCGAGCGCGAGGCCGGACGTTCGGTGTGTGCGTCCTGCGGGCTCCTCGCGACGCCGACGCCGACGGCCACGCCACCGCCGCCGACGCCGACGCCGCCGGCCCGAGGTCCGTACGCGCCGCCCGGTTCCCCGCCCGGCGCGCCGTCCGCGGGTCCCGGCCCCTACGCGCCGCCCGGCCCCTACGCCGGCCCGCCGCCGATGGCCGGTCCCCAGCCGCAGGCCTGGGCCGGCCCGTCCTACGGCGCCGCGCCGTACGGCGCCTGGGTGAGCCCGCAGCCGGCGCCGACCCGTCCGGCTCGGCGGAAGGGGAGGTCACCGGTCGCCCTCTTGCTGGCCATCGTCCTCGGCATCGGCGCCTACGTCGTGGCTCGGAACGTCACCTACGACGCCCTGAGCAGCCGCGCGGACCGGGCTGAGGCGCACACCCCTTCGTCCGACGACGCGGAGGCGGCCGACGCGTCCGCCGCGGTGCCGGTGGAACGGGTGGAGGTGTCGTCCGAGAACCTGCACTGGACGATGCGGGCCGACCCGGTCAAGACCCCGCTCGACGCGCCCGCGGGTGACGGCACGACCATGCACGGCGAGGCCATGGCCTCCGACGTGGGCACGTTGGGCGCGCAGTCCGCCGACCTGGTGATCCTCTACGAGCTCGAGGGCCGGACGGTCGACCTCGACGGAGGCCTGCGCGGTGCGGTGTCGGGCAACGGCGGCGAGGTGCTCGAAGGGCCCAACCCGGTCACGATGGGCGGCCAGCCCGGCCGCATGGTCACCGCGTCGTTCGAGCGGGGCGGCGTGTCCGGCATCGTCCGCTACGCGATCGCCCGGTTCGGCGACCGACTGCTCGTGGTCGGGGTCGTGGACGAAGGCACCGACCGCTCCGTGGGCCAGCAGACCTTCGCCGACATGGTGGCCTCGGTCCGGGCCGACTGAGCCGCCGTGCGACCGCTCGGCGGTCCCGCAGGCCGCACGGGCGGCGAAGACGGGTGTTGCGGGCCTGGACCCGTACGATCGGAGACCGGTGAACCACTACGAGGTGCTCGGGATCGGGTCGGAGAGCGATGCCGCCGACATCCGCAAGGCGTACCTCGCTGCGGCGCGCCGCTACCACCCGGACTTCCACGCCGACGCCGACGACGCCACCCGCGCCGGCAACGCCCGGCGCATGCAGGAGCTGAACCAGGCGTGGGAGGTCCTCGGCGACGCGTCGTCCCGCACGGCGTACGACCGTTCGCTCGCCATCGCGTCCGACCCCGGCGTGGCCAGGCGGGCGGCCCGTGAGCAGCCGCTCCCCGACGTCCCGCCGGGCAAGGGCTGGACGCCGCGCGCCGACGACACCGGCTGGATGACCGATTTCGACGCCTGGGCCGACGAGCACGACGAGCTGGCCCCCGACGTGCCCCGGTCGTCGCGGCGGCGGGCCGTCACCCTGCTCCCGATCCTCCTGTTCGCCGCCGCCGTGGTGTGCGCCTTCATCGGGCTCGTCGTCCAGCTGAACGAGCTGGTGGCGCTGGCCTTCGTGTGCGTGATCCTGGCTGGCGGGCTGTTCATCATGCTGCCGATGTACGAGATGTCGAGGGGCCGACGCCGCTGACGGGGCGGTACCGTCGAGCGGTGGCCACCTACCTCGATCGCATCATCCACGCCCACCGCTCCCAGGCGGCTGCCGACGACCGGTCGCTGGAGGTGCTGCGGGACGAGGCCCTGGCCTGCCCGCCTGCCCGGGGCTTCGCCGCCTCGCTGGCGTCGGCCGACGGGCTCGCGGTGATCGCCGAGGTGAAGCGGGCGTCGCCGTCCAAGGGCGACCTCAACGTCGGGCTGGATCCGGCGCTGGTCGCCAAGGCCTACGAGTCCGGCGATGCCACCTGCCTGTCCGTCCTCACCGACGAGGACTGGTTCCAGGGGTCGTCGGCCGACCTGCGGGCCGCCCGTGCGGCGGTGGGCATCCCCGTGCTCCGCAAGGACTTCACGGTGGCGGCTGCCGATGTGTGCGACGCCCGGATCATGGGCGCCGACGCCGTCCTCCTCATCGTCGCCGCCCTCGACGACACCGAGCTCGCCGACTTCCACGCCCTGGCCGTCGAGCTCGGCCTCGACGTGCTGGTCGAGGTCCACGACGAGCCCGAGCTGGAACGGGCGCTCGCCGTCGGCGCCACGCTCGTGGGCGTCAACCAGCGCGACCTGGTCACCTTCGAGGTCGACACCGAGCGCGCCGTCCGCATGGCGCCCCAGATGCCCGAGGGCGTCGTGCGGGTCGCCGAGTCCGGCGTCCGCGGCGTCCCCGACGCCACCGCCCTGCACGAGGCGGGGTACCACGCCGTCCTCGTCGGGGAGTCCCTGGTGACCGCAGGGGACCACGGCGGGGCCGTGGCGGCGCTGCGCGGCATCGGCCGGAGCTGATCGGGCCGGGCGGGAACTCCCTGGCAGCTGGCGCCGACTACCAACCAGGCCCGGTCGCGGGCCAAGCTGGACCCCGGAGCCTCCCTGTCGATGACCCCCACCTCCCGTTCCCCGCTCGTCGCCGTCGCGCTGGGCGCCCTCCTCCTGGTCGGAGCCGCTGCGTGCGGTTCCGACGACAAGGGGAGCGCCGCGGCCCAGCCCAGCGACCCCGCGGCGGTCCACGTCGAGGACGCCACGATCGACTGGCCCGCCAACCCCGAGACCGCGGCGGTGCGCATGGTGGTCGTGAACGACACCCGCACCGACGACGTGCTGGTGTCGGTCAGCAGCCCGGCGGCCGAGCGGACCACGGTCCACCGCACCGAGACCGACGACCAGGGCCGCTCCACGATGACCGAGCAGGACGACCTGCCGATCCCCGCCGACTCCGAGGTCACGTTCGCCCCGGGTGGGCTGCACGTGATGCTCGACGGCATCACCGAGGACCTCGAGGTCGGCGACGAGGTCGACCTCACGCTCACGTTCGAGCACGCCGGATCCGTGTCGGCGACCGCACAGGTCGTCGAGCCGGGCTCCGTGGTCGACGACACCGAAGGAAGCCATGACCACTGATCCCACCGCCTGGAGCCGTCGCCGGTTCCTCGGCGCCACCGTCACCGCGTCGGGGCTGGCCATCGCCGGCCTCGCCGGGTGCAGCCTCGGGCCCGCCAGCTCGAGCGACCCGTCGGTCGACACCGGCGAGTCCAAGGCCTGGGGCGGCGAGGTCGATGAGCAGGGCCTGGCCAAGCCCGACGTGACCTTCACCGACATGAACGGCGAGCCGTTCCCGTTCGTCGAGAAGACGAAGGGCAAGCTCGCCCTCCTGTTCTTCGGCTACACGAACTGCCCCGACGTCTGCCCGGTCACCCTCAGCTCGCTCGCCCGGGCCCTCGACCAGATCGGCTCCGGGCCGGGCAGCGACCCGATGGTCCTGTTCGTCGGCGTCGACGTCGCCCGCGACACGCCCGAGCAGCTGCAGACCTACCTCGGCCGCATCAACCCGACCTTCCTCGGCCTCACGGGCGACGAGAGCGACGTGATCGCCGAGGCCAACCGGCAGGTGTTCAACCCGCCCATCGTGATCGAGGAGCCCGACGCCGACGGGGAGTACGCCGTCGGCCACTCGAAGAAGGTGCTGGCCTACAGCCCCACCGACGACCTGGCCCACCGCTACTACGACGGGGACAGGGTCCGGCCCCAGACGTGGGTGAACGACCTGCCCCGCTTGGCCGAGGGCGAGTACCAGTGACGGGCGGTCGGCCGTGAACTGGTGGTGCTCCGCCACGGCGCGCAACTGGACGTGGACGCCGCGCCCGTACCTCGGTGCCTGGGTCATGCTGCTCGGCGTCGTCGCCCTGGCGGCGTGGTGGCACTGGCGCGGCCGGCTCAAGGAGCCGGTGCTCGACGCCCGCGAAGCCGCCGCGCTCGAGGTGGGCAGCGGCCCGTACCCGGGCTCGGGTGCGAGCCGCGTGGTCGCCTTCGTGTTCGGCATCATCGGCCTCTGGGCCTGCCTCGACTGGCCGCTGGCCTCGCTCGGCGCCGGCTACCTGGCCACCGCCCAGATGGTGCGCCAGGTGCTGATGGTCTTCGCCGTCGCCCCGCTGCTCCTCTACGCCTGCCCGCCCGGGCTGGCCGTGCGCCTCTTCGGCTGGGGCCGGCGCCTCACCGTCCTGCGCTGGGCTGCCCGTCCGCTGCTCGCCATCCCGGCGGCCGCCATCACCCTGCTGGCGGTGAACGCGCCGGCGATCCTGGACCCGCTCGTCGCCACGCCCTACGGCGCCTTCGCCATGGACCTGGCGTGGATCGTGGCCGGCTTCGTGCTCTGGATGCCGGTGCAGTGCCCGCACCCCGGCGTCCGCCGCCTCGAGGGCGCCTTCGCCCTCGGCTACCTGATCCTCCAGTCGATCATCCCGCTGCTGCCGGGCTTCTTCATGACGTGGGCGGACAACGCCATCTACTCGACCTACGACCTCGCCCCGCGGGCCATCGCCGGGTTCGACGCCGTCAACGACCAGCAGACGGCCGCGGCCATCCTCCAGGTCGGCGGGATGATCTTCCTGTGGATCCAGATCTCGTTCCGGTTCCTCCACTGGGGCTACCAGGAGCTGGAGAAGGACCGCCAGCCCCGCAAACCCATCACGGAGACCCGGGCGACCACCTCGTAGATTCATCGTCGTGTTCGTGAAGATCTGCGGGATCACCCGGGAGGACGACGCCCTGCTGGCCGTGGCCATGGGGGCCGACGCGCTCGGGTTCAACTTCGTCTCGGGCTCACGACGCCAGATCGCCCCGTCGCTCGCCCGCGACATCGCCCGCCGGCTGCCGCCCGAGATCCTCACCGTCGGCATCTTCCGCGACGAAGCGGCGTCCCGGGTCGTCGAGATCGTCAACAACGCCGGGCTCCGCGCGGCGCAGCTGCACGGCCGCGAGAGCGCCGAGACCACCCGGTGGGTGCGCGAGCGGGTGCCGTACGTGATCAAGGCGTTCGCCGCCGGCGACCCCGCCCTCGAGCACGCCGCCAGCTTCGGGGCCGACTCCATCCTGATCGACTCGCCCGGCGGCGGCACCGGCCAGGTCTTCGACTGGACGCTCGCCGAGGGCCGCACCGACGGCCTGAAGGTGATCCTCGCCGGGGGGCTGGACCCCGAGAACGTGGCCGACGCCGTGCACCGCGTGCAGCCCTGGGGCGTCGACGTCGCCACCGGCGTCGAGGCCGAGCGCGGCGAGCCCGGCCAGAAGGACGCCCGCAAGGTGCGCCTCTTCATCGAGAACGCCCGCAAGGCGGCCCCGGAGGAGCAGGAGTTCGGTCCCGATCCCGGTTCGGGTGCGCCGTTCGACTGGATGCAGGACGGCTCCCCGTGAGCCCGCACCGCCTCGACGGGCGATGGCGCCGCTGCTGAAGGCCTGACCGGGCCCGCGTCCGCGCGCCCGACCTTCCGCAGTTGTCCACCCGCCATCCCTGCTCCGTAACGTGAGGACCCCATGACTTCCACCACGCCCGACTCGTCCTTCATGGGCGAGCCCGACGCCACCGGCCGCTTCGGCCGCTTCGGCGGCCGGTTCATCCCCGAGACGCTCATGCCGGCCTGCATCGAGCTCGACGCCGCGTTCCGCGACGCCTGGGCCGATCCCGCCTTCCGGGCTGAGCTCGACGAGCTGCTCGGCAGCTACGCCGGACGCCCGTCGCCGCTCACCGAGTGCCACCGCCTCTCCGAGGACCTCGGCGTGCGCGTCCTGCTCAAGCGCGAGGACCTCAACCACACCGGCTCGCACAAGATCAACAACGTGCTGGGCCAGGCGCTGCTCACCAAGCGCATGGGCAAGAAGCGCCTCGTCGCCGAGACCGGAGCCGGCCAGCACGGCGTCGCCACCGCCACCGCCGCGGCCCTCATGGGCTTCGAGTGCACGGTGTACATGGGCGAGGTCGACATGGAGCGCCAGAAGCTCAACGTCTTCCGCATGCGCCTGCTCGGCGCCGAGGTGAGGCCGGCCCTGTCGGGCAGCCGCACGCTCAAGGACGCCGTCAACGAGGCCATGCGGGACTGGGTCGCCACCGTCGAGACCTCGCACTACTGCCTCGGATCGGTCATGGGCCCGCACCCGTACCCCTGGCTGGTGCGCGAGCTGCACCGGGTGATCGGCGACGAGGCCCGCACCCAGTGCCGCGAGCTGCTCGACGGCGCCGACCCCGACGTCGTCGTCGCCTGCGTCGGCGGCGGCTCGAACGCCGCGGGCATCTTCTCCGGCTTCGCCGACACGTCGGCCGCACTCGTCGGCGTCGAGCCGGCGGGCGGCGCCGCGGTGGGCGCCGGCATCCCCGGCGTCGTCCACGGCATGCACTCGTACCTGATGCAGGACGAGTGGGGGCAGGTCGAGGAGGCCGAGTCGATCTCGGCCGGGCTCGACTACCCGGGCGTCGGGCCCGAGCACGCCCACCTCTCCGACATCGGCCGGGCCCAGTACCACCCGGTCACCGACGCCGAGGTCATCGAGGCGTTCCAGGTGCTCACCCGCACCGAGGGCATCATCCCCGCCCTCGAGCCGGCCCACGGCCTGGCCTGGATCCTGCGCGAGGCGCCGAACCTGCAGGGCCAGACCGTCCTGCTCAACCTGTCCGGGCGCGGCGACAAGGACGTCGCCCAGATGATGGACATCCTCGCCCCCGAGGGAGGCGAGTCGTGAGCCCCGCCACCCCGCTCCCCGCCGCCCCGGCCCCCGGGCCGATGGAGGCCGCGCTGCGCGCCCTGCGCGACGGCGGCCGCAAGCTCCTCGTGCCGTACCTCACCGGAGGCCTCGGTCCCTGGACCGAGCACCTCCGGGCCATGGCCGATGCCGGTGCCGACGTCATCGAGGTCGGCATCCCGTTCTCCGACCCGGCCATGGACGGCCCGGTCATCCAGCAGGCTTCGGAGCTGGCCCTCCATCAGGGCACCACGCCCGGTTCGGTCCTCGCCGACCTGCGCGGCGTCGACGCCGGGGTCCCGATCGTGGCGATGACCTACTACAACCTCGTCTTCCACATGGGCGACGAGCGCATGGCCGGCGAGCTCGCCAATGCCGGCGTCTCGGGCGTCGTGCTGCCCGACGTCCCGATGGAGGAGCAGGGCCCGTGGCGCTCGGCCGCCGAGGGAGCCGGCATCGAGACCGTGCTGATGGCCGGTCCCATCACCCCCGACGACCGCCTCGCCCGCGTCTGCGAGCAGAGCCGCGGCTACATCTACGGCGTCAACCTCATGGGCATCACCGGGGAGCGGAAGTCGCTGGGCGAGGAGGGTGCCGTGCTCGCCAAGCGGGTGAAGGCCCTCACCGACAAGCCGGTCCTGATGGGCTTCGGCGTCGGCTCGCCCGAGCAGGCGGTGGAGGTGTCGGCCGAGGCCGACGGCGCCATCGTCGGCACCGCCGTCGTGCGCCGCATCCTCGAAGGCCAGACCCCCGAGCAGCTCCACGACTTCATCGCCAGCCTCCGCCGAGCCCTCGACGAGGCCTGACCCCCTCCGAACTTCGTATGCCCCGGGTCCCGTCGGGGTGCTCTGGCATACGAAGTTCGCCGCGAGGTCGTCACCCCCTGCGAACTTCGTATGCCCTGGGTCCCGTCGGGGTGCTCTGGCATACGAAGTTCGTGCAGGACCCAGGAGCCCGCTGGAACTTCGGATGGGTCAGCTCCTGTTCGGGTGCTCTGGCATACGAAGTTCGGGCAGGGTCCGGTCAGCCGCCGGAGCCGGGGTCGCTCCAGAAGGCGCCGGCGACGACCCAGTTGTCGCCGCGCTTCTCGAGGTCGATCTGGATGGTGCCGGCTCCGCCGCGGAACAGGCAGCCGGACGTGTCGAACTCGCCGGTGGAGCAGCTGTTGTAGAGCGAGTAGTCGCCCGGGGCCGCCCGCCAGATGTTGTCGACCGCTGCCGGGTCGGCGACGGTGGCGGCGGTGACCCGGTCGTTCGCCTTCCAGGCGTCGTAGAGGCGGGTGGCGACGTCCTCCTGGTCGGGCATCCCGACTGGCGCGGCCGGCGCGGTGGTGGTGGGCGCTGCGGTGGTCGTGGGGGCGGCCGTCGTGGTGGCCGCCTCGGCGGCGGTCGTGGTGGCGGCGTCCTTGGCGCCGTCGCTGCTGCTGGAGCAGGCGGGGGCGATGACGCCGATGGCGGCGGCGATCAGCGTGGCGGCCACGGCACGGGTGCTGGGTCGGGCGAACGTCATGGCCGGCCACCGTACCGGCCGACCGGCATCAGCCCTGGTCGTCGAGCTGGCGGTGCAGGAACTCGAGGGTGCGCTCCCAGGCCAGGTCGTCGGCCGCGGGCACGTGGGCCGCGGCGCGGTCGGACTCGGCGAACCAGTGGCCCGTGCCGGGGTAGTGGTGGAACTCGACCTCGTGCCCGCAGAGCTTCAGCTGGGCCTCGAGGTAGTTGACGCTGTCCTCCGACTCGAACTCGTCGATCTCCGCGAAGTGGCCCTGGAACGCGGCCCGGGCCGGCGAGAAGTCGATGTCCTGGCTGCCGTAGTACGCGGTGACCGCGGCGACGTCGTCGGGGAAGCGGGTGGCGGCCCAGAACGCCCACGACGCGCCCATCGAGTACCCGAGGATCCCGATGCGGCCGCTGGGCGTGGCCGGCATCGACCGCAGCGCCGACATCGACGACACCACCAGGTTGGCGGTGCGGTTCGGGTCGGTGGACGCCAGCAGGGCCTCGGCCTCGTCGGGGGTGTCGGCGGTCTGCCCGCCGCCGTGGAGGTCCGGCGCGAGGGCCACGAAGCCGGCGTCCGCCAGGCGGTCGCACACCGTGTGGAAGAACGGCGTGAGCCCCCACCAGGCGTGCAGCACGAGGACCCCGGGACCCGACCCGGAGTCCGGGGTGACGACGTACGCCTGGCCTGCGGGACTGGTTCCGTCGGACATGCCGACGACCGTAGCGGCGCCCGCTCCGCCCACGTGCGCCCGTACGATGGCGGCCGTGACCGAGCATCGTGCCTTCGACGACGGCTGCCCCCTCTGCGAGGCAGCGCGGATCACCCCGTGGCACCACGAGGACGACGTGTGCTGGATCGCCGACTGCGAGATCTGCGCCACGCCGATGGTGGTCTGGCGGGGGCACGGCACCGAGCCGCCCGAGCACGAGCGCGGCCACATGATGGCGCAGCTGGTGCGGGTGGCCCAGACCAACCTCGGCGCCCACTGGATCGACGGCAACATGCGCAACATCCCGAACCACTTCCACGCCCACGCCCGCCCCGAGGGCGGCTTCTTCGGCCCCGGCGGCGGCCCGGGGAGGCTGACCCCGTGACCGGGCGCAGCGATCGGGCACCGGAGGCCCGGCCGTGAGCGGCACCGGCGAACCCGACGACGTCAACGTGTTCGAGGCGGTGGGCGGCCTGCCGTGGTTCGTGGCGCTGGTCGAGCGGTTCTACGAGGGCGTGGCGGCGGACCCCGTCCTGCGGCCCCTCTACCCGGAGGACCTGTCGGGCTCCATCACCCACACCGCCGGGTTCCTCGCCCAGTACTGGGGCGGCGGCTCCGCGATGTACTCCGACGACCGCGGCCACCCGCGCCTCCGGATGCGCCACGCGCCGTTCGTGATCGGCCAGGCCGAGCGCGACGCCTGGTTGCGGCACATGGTCGACGCCGTGAGGTCGGGCGGCCTCTCGCCCGAGCTCGAGCAGCGGATGATCGACTACTTCGAGATGGCCAGCACCCACATGATCAACGACCAGCCCCTGGGCCTGCGCCCCTGACCAGCCCGTCGCCCGGTCCACCGGCCGCCGGCGAGCCGGTACGGTGACCGCATGGCTGATGCTCCTGCTGCTGGTGACCGCGCTCCCGCCTTCAACCTGAACGACCAGGACGGGGCCAAGCTCCGGCTCTCGTCCTTCAAGGGCCGCAAGGTGCTCGTGTACTTCTACCCGAAGGCCGACACGCCCGGTTGCACCACCCAGTCGTGCGAGCTGCGCGACATCGCGGGCGACATCGGCGACACCGTGATCATCGGCATCAGCCCCGATCAGCCCGAGAAGCTGAAGAAGTTCGACGACAAGTACAGCCTCGGCTTCACCCTCCTGTCGGACCCGGATCACGCCACCGCCGAGAAGTACGGGGTGTGGGGCGAGAAGGTCAACTACGGCAAGCGGTACATGGGGATCATCCGCTCGGCGTTCCTCATCGACGAGAAGGGCAAGGTCAGCCACTCCTGGCCCAAGATCAGCCCCAAGGACACGCCGAAGAAGCTGTTGAAGGCGCTGGCCGAGGACTGATCGGAGCCGGGCGGCCGGGTCCGATCGCCTGGCCGGCTCCCGAGGGGCGGGGCGTACACTCGTCGCTCGCAGCACCACCTTGCCCGGGTGGCGGAATTGGCAGACGCGGGGGACTCAAAATCCTCTGCCCTCACGGGCGTGCGGGTTCGATTCCCGCCCCGGGCACCACCGGCGGTCGCGGCCGCCGGTCGAGTCAGGCGATGCGGACGCCTTGGCGGACGAGCTCGGCCTGGACGGCGGCCAGGTCGACGTCGGCCACCGTGCGGTTCGAGCGGACGGCGGTGGCCGCGGCCACGCCGGCGCCCTGGCCGGTGACGACGCAGCACGCCATGTTGCGGGTGGCGGCGTGGGCCTCCCGGTCGCCACCGGTGGCCCGTCCGGCCACGAGGAGGTTGCCGATGCCCTGGGGCAGCAGGTTGCGGTAGGGGACCTGGAAGTACCGGCCGGTGGTCGGGAGGATGAGGACCCCGTAGCCGTCGATGAACTCGGGGAAGATCCCGATGGCGTCGTCGAACCGGGCCTGGTTGCGGACGTCGTGGCTCGTCAGGTCGTAGGTGGCCAGGATCTTGCGCGTGTCGCGGACGCCGAGGGTGGCGCCGAAGTTGCGGAGGCGGGCGTCCTCGCAGCCGGGCACGTAGCGGCGCAGCGCCTCGATCGCGAGGAGCACCTGGTGCCGGCCCTCGATCTCGTTGCGGGTCAGGTCGTCGGGATCGGTCCCGTCGCAGCCATCGAGGTGCACCAGGTTCATGTAGGTGAGCTCGCCCGAGTCGTGCACCGCGCCCCACGTGCCGCCGATGGTGGTGAGATCGGCGGGGATGAGGCCGTCGGCGATGGCCCGCTGGAACGGCTTGCCGAGGAACGGCGAGAAGCGG
>Ga0182736_1000390_pt1 | contig 71443 bp, 76 predicted proteins | sample eDN5th30CKraftBY_FD_128882 | JGI IMG/M metagenome (GOLD analysis project Ga0182736, IMG submission 128882) | Enriched backyard soil microbial communities from Emeryville, California, USA - eDNA 5th pass 30_C Kraft BY (version 2) (version 2) | ecosystem: Environmental > Terrestrial > Soil >... | reverse complement strand
GTCGCGAGACAGTTTGGTCCCTATCTGCCGTGGGCGTCGATTGTTGAGAGGAGTTGCCCCTAGTACGAGAGGACCGGGGTGAACGTACCTCTGGTGTACCTGTCATCCTGCCAAGGGTGCCGCAGGGTAGCTATGTACGGACGGGATAACCGCTGAAAGCATCTAAGCGGGAAGCCTCCCTCGAGATTAGCAATCATCGAGTCGTGATAGACCATCACGTTGATAGGCCGGGTGTGGAAGCGCAGTAATGTGTGGAGCTAACCGGTCCTAATAACTCTGTTCGCGCTTGTAGAATTCACACCATCAACGACAGGCCTGCTTGGCCTTGTCAGGTGGAGAGTTTTCCAGCCAGACGCTCATCAAACAATCGCATCGATTTACCCGCACACGCCGGCTTCATTGCTTGGTGGTCATAGCGCCTGTGACCCACCCGATCCCATCTCGAACTCGGCCGTGAAACCAGGCAGCGCCGATGGTACTAACGCTTAAGCGTTGGAAGAGTAGGACGCCGCCAGGCATTGCAGCCGGCGTGGCGCGGAAAACCCATTCACAAGTCAGAGGGCCATGAGCCCTCCATAGAGGGCCTTCAGGGCCCTCTTTGCGTCTCTAGCTAGGCGTAACGGTGCCGCGGGGTGGAGCAGTCCGGTAGCTCGTCAGGCTCATAACCTGAAGGTCGTTGGTTCAAATCCAACCCCCGCAACCAGTTTCTTATCAGCCACTAACCCCAAGGGTTGGCGGTTTTTTGATTCCGCAGCCGAATGCTTTCACCGGATCGGAGAATGCTCCATTTTTTGCTGGAGCATCTTTCAATCTCTGCCGCTGATCAGCCGGGCATTGCAGCCACGTTGATCGAGGTAGCTTCGAACAGCGTCACGCGCCTCATCGCAACCGATAGCCTAATCGAGGTTGATGGACTTCGGAGTTCCGTTACCTCAGGGGCGTCCGCCCCATGTCGAGAAGCGGCGGCGCAAATGATTCTGGCCCGGCTTCCGTGCGCCTTTGCGGCGGTATCGCTATCTGGATGCTCGCCTTCAAATCCCGCAGTCGCCCCGCGCGTCGATACAAGTGAAGCGCCTGCCCTTTTGTGGCGAGGCCTCGGCGTAAGGGCATCCGCGGCGTCCAGTCGGGCAAAAAGATATCTATTGTTTGCGTCTGAGTGACCATCGCTCGCGAGATTGGCCGCTGGGATGTGGCCCGGTCGATCCGTTGGGCGACTGAGCGCGGGTGCGCAAGTGCGCGAGTGCAGTCGATGATTATTTTCGCTGTTTCAGAGAGTTATCCAGAAATCGCACGGTGGCTCGCGGTGCTGTTCATGCCTTTGGGGTAGCATCCGGGGCGCATGGGCCGGGGCGATACCCGCGTACCGTCGATCAGGAGATCGCCGGAGCGTTCTATTCCACCAACCTCAGATACTTCATGGCGCGCGTCGCCTTTTCGGCGATTGCAACGGACTGGATACGCTGCGCGATATCGGCAGTTTGTGCGGATGGCTGTTGCCCGTCAAAGTCAATGAGCCATCCGCGTAGTCAAGCGGCACCCGTTCAGCCGATATCGTCTACCTGCGGCAGGTATGCGCCGTATCCCTGCGCTTCCATCTCCTCGCGCGGGACGAAGCGGAGCGAGGCGGAGTTGATGCAATAGCGCAGGCCACCGCGATCGCGCGGACCGTCTTCGAACACGTGGCCGAGATGGCTGTCGCCGTGTTTCGAGCGCACCTCTGTGCGGATCATTCCGTGCGAGGCATCGCGCAGTTCCGCCACGTTGGCGGGCTCGATCGGCTTGGTGAAGCTGGGCCAGCCGCAGCCGGATTCGTACTTGTCGGAAGAAGCGAACAGCGGTTCCCCTGATACGATGTCGACGTAAATGCCGGCCTGCTTGTTATAGAGATATTCGCCGGTGCCAGGCCGTTCGGTGCCGTTTTGCTGCGTCACCTGATATTGTTCCGCGGTCAGTGCGGCGACGGCTTCGGGCGTCTTGCGATAGTCTGTCATGAAGCTCTCCAATCCACGCCGATATGGGAAGCGGGCCAGCAGATTTCACTAATCCAGAGCCGTCAGCCATTCGGCGATCACCGCCTGCCCGGCGATGAGTGACGCGTGCCCGTGCTCCGCATGGTCGGCATGCAGCCGTTCGGCCGTGGTGCCCGCCGCCGAGATATCGCCCGGCCAGCTATCGACCCACACTCCGAATCTCTCGTCGAGCCCCATTTCGGCGTGGAATTGCAGCGCCAACACGTTGCGGCCCCGGCTGAAGGCCTGATTTTCGTAGAGGTCGCTGGATGCCAGCCGCTGGGCATTGGTGGGCAGGGCGAAGGTGTCGCCGTGCCAGTGGAGCACCGGAATCCCCTCCAGCTGCGCCAGCGCGGGATCGTGGATCGTCAGCGGCGAATAGCCGACTTCCTTCCGGGGCCCCCGAAACACCTCTGCCCCCAGCGCCGCGGCGACCAGTTGCGAACCGAAGCACACGCCCAGCGTTGGCCGGTCCAGTTCAAGCCGTCGGGCCAGCCTGCGCTGCTGGCAGGCGATCCAGGGATAGCGGTCCTGCTCGTACACGCTCATCGGGCCGCCCATCATGATCACCAGGTCGGGCTGAGAAAGGTCGATGGCGGAAAAGCCGGGGTCGGTCACGTCCACCCGGTCGATATGATAGCCGGCGGCTTCCACCGGTTCCCGATAGCCGGCGATTCCTTCAACCGGCACATGGCGAATGATCATTGCGCGCTTCGACATTATCCGCCGGATGCTGGCGCAGCAGGCGGCGCAAGGCAATGCAGCTAATCTTCATCAGGGCGAACGGGCGGTTTGCATTTGGCGGGCCATGCGCCATCTTCCCCTGATGGCCGATACCCGCATCGAAACCGATACCATGGGCCCGATCGCCGTTCCGGCCGATCGGCTGTGGGGCGCACAGACCCAGCGATCGCTGGAAAACTTCCGCATCGGGGGGGAGAGGATGCCACCCGGCGTGATCCGCGCGCTGGCCATCGTGAAACGGTCCGCCGCGCGGGTGAACGCACGGCTCGGTGGCCTTGAGCCCCGCTTGTGCGAAGCGATCGTCAAGGCAGCGGACGAGGTGATTGAGGGCCGCCACGACGATGAATTTCCGCTGGTCGTGTGGCAGACCGGGTCTGGCACGCAGACCAACATGAATATGAACGAGGTGCTGGCCAACCGCGCCAACCAGATGCTCGGCGGCGATCTGGGCTCCAAGTCTCCGGTTCATCCGAACGATCACGTCAACCGCGGGCAATCGTCCAACGATACGATCCCCACGGCCATCCACGTCGCCGCCGCGATAGCGCTGACCGGCGACCTGTTGCCCGCGCTGGATCGGCTGGCGACGGAGCTGAAACGTAAGGCGCAGGGATGGGGCGGGATCGTCAAGATCGGCCGTACCCATACGCAGGACGCCACCCCGCTGACGCTGGGGCAGGAGTTTTCGGGCTATGCCCGCCAGATCCGCGCTGGGATCGAGCGGGTAGGCTTGACGCTGCCCGGCCTTTACGAGCTGGCGCAGGGCGGCACGGCAGTCGGCACCGGCCTGAACGCACCGGCGGGCTTTGCGGAAGCTATTGCGGCGGAGATCGCCGGTGCCACGGGCCTGCCGTTCGTCAGCGCGCCTAACAAATTCGAGGCGCTGGCCACGCAGGATGCGCTGGTTTTCGCCCACGGGGCGCTGAACACGCTGGCTGCGGGGCTTTACAAGATTGCCAACGACATCCGCTTCCTGGGTTCCGGCCCGCGTGCCGGGCTGGGCGAACTGGCGCTGCCGGAGAATGAGCCGGGATCTTCGATCATGCCCGGCAAGGTCAATCCCACCCAGTGCGAGGCAATGACTCAGGTCTGCGCGCAAGTGATCGGCAATCATGCCACGGTGACTTTTGCTGGCAGTCAGGGCCATTTTGAACTGAACGTCTATCGCCCGGTGGTCGCCTATGACGTGCTGCAATCGATCCGCCTGCTGGCCGATGCGAGCGCGAGCTTCACCGACAACCTGCTCGTCGGGCTGGAGCCGAGGCTGGACAATATCGCCGCTGGCGTTGAACGATCGCTGATGCTGGTCACGGCGCTGGCCCCGGCCATCGGCTATGATCGGGCGGCGGCAATCGCCAAGGATGCCCACAAGCGCGGCGTCACCCTGCGGGAAGCTGCGGTGGGGAGCGGCGCGGTGAGTGATGAGGACTATGATCGGCTTGTCAGGCCGGAGGATATGCTGGGCAGCGGATAACCTGGCATTGGGCCCACGCACGCCGATGAGGTTATGCGCGGGCGGGGAGGAGATTTCATGAGATTTGCCCGCTTTGCCTTGACTGCCGCCATGCTTGCGGTGGCCGGGATCGGAACGTCCGCCCTGTCGCAGGAGCAGGCACCCGTTCAGGCCCCGCGGGCCAAGGGATCGGCAGATGATCGTGCGGCGGCCACGCTGGCGCAGCTTACGCTGGATGAAAAGCTGACGCTTCTGGAGGGGTATTTCGGCACGGATTTCCCCCCGGCCAATTTCACCGCGCCGGAAGAGGCACGCTATGGTTCCGCCGGTTATGTTCCGGGCATTCCCCGTCTGGGCATTCCTGCCCAGTGGCAGGCCGATGCAGGGCTTGGCGTCGCGACGCAGGGCGGGGCGAAGGAAAAGCGGGCGCGCACCGCGCTGCCATCTGGCCTTGCCACCGCGTCCACCTGGGATCCGGCGCTGGCGCATGCGGCCGGGGCGATGATCGGCGCGGAGGCGCGGGCCGATGGCTTCAACGTCCTGCTGGGTGGCAGCGTGAACCTGATGAGGGAACCGCGCAACGGGCGCAATTTCGAATATGCGGGCGAAGATCCGTGGCTGGCTGGCGTGATGGTCGGCGCCCAGATCGCCGGTGTGCAGTCCAACCGCATCATCTCCACCGTAAAGCACTTCGCCGTCAACGATCAGGAAACCAATCGGAACGACGGCAATGCGATCCTTGAGGAAGGGGCGCTGCGGACCAGCGATCTGCTGGCGTTCCAGATCGCGATAGAGCGTGGCGATCCGGGCGCGGTCATGTGTTCCTATAACCGCGTCGGCGGCATTCACGCCTGCGAAAACCCGTTCCTGCTGACGCAGGTTCTGCGCGATGACTGGGGCTATTCCGGCTACGTCCTGTCGGATTGGGGTGCGGTCCATTCCACTGCCGCTGCCGCCAATGCCGGGCTGGACCAGGAATCCGGATTTGGCCTGCAACAGGCCCGATGGTTCGGCGCGGACAAGCTGCGGGCGGCGCTGGCATCGGGGGAAATCACACAGCAGCGGGTGGACCTGATGGTCACGCGCGTTTTGCGATCGATGTACGCGCATGGGTTGATCGACGATCCGGTCACGGAAGGGCAGGCGATAGACTTCGAAGCCCATCGCGCCGTCAGCCGCCAGACGGCGGAAGCGGGGATCGTGCTGTTGAAGAACGATGGTTCCATCCTGCCGCTTGCCAAGGAGGCGCGTCAGATCGCCGTGATCGGCGGCTATGCCGATCGCGCGGTGCTGTCTGGGGGTGGCTCCAGCCAGGTTTATCCGGAAGGCACCAATGCCGTGCCGGGTATAGAGCCGCAGAGCTGGCCCGGTCCGGTGGTCTATTACCCGTCGTCACCGCTGCACAGCCTGCAACAGCAGATACCCGGCGCTTATATCACTTATGTCGAAGGTTTCGACCACGAGGAGGCTGTGCGTGAGGCGGCGTCGGCGGATATCGCCATCGTCTTCGCGACCCAGTGGGCGAGCGAGAGCATCGATGTTTCGCTCACCTTGCCGGATGCCCAGAACGAGTTGATCGAATCCGTCGCGCTAGCCAATCCCAACACTGTCGTGGTGCTGGAAACCGGCGGCCCGGTGCTGATGCCGTGGTCGGAAAAGGTGAAGGGAATTCTGGCCGCGTGGTATCCCGGCACGGCTGGTGGAGAAGCGATCGCCAATGTGCTGACTGGCAAGGTCAATCCATCGGGCCACTTGCCGGCCACTTTCCCGCGCAGTCTGGACCATCTTCCCCATCCGGGGCAGCCGCGCACCGGCGACCTTTTCTATGATGAAGGGGCCGCGGTCGGTTACAAATGGTTCGACAAGCAGGGCCACGATCCGCTGTTCCCCTTCGGTCACGGGCTGTCCTACACCAGTTTCAGGATCGGCCATCTGGCCGCCCTGCGCGAAGGTGATGCGCTGGTCGCCATGGCGGAAGTGACCAATACCGGCGACCGCGCCGGGGCAGAGGTCGTGCAGGTCTATCTTTCGGGCAAGGGGTGGGAAGGGCCGCGCCGCCTGGGCGGTTTCCAAAAGGTCGAACTGGCGCCGGGAGAGACGAAGCGGGTGGAAATCCACGTCGATCCCCGGCTGCTCGCCACATGGTTCGGCGGGCGTCCCGGCTGGACCCATCCCGCCGGAATCTACGAGGTCAGCGTGGGCCACAGTTCGCGCGATATCGCTGAAACGGTGACGATCGAACTACCGCCCAGCTACCTGCCGCCGGGCTGGCGGCCATAGCCGCTGGCTTGCGCCGCGCTTGACTTCGCGCCCGGATCACTCATGATCCCTGGATGCGGATTTTGGCTCATCGTTTCCGATACCATGGCGGACAGCTGCTCGCAGGCATTTAGCCCCGGGTTCGCATTCGCCTGACTACCGCAGAGCTCGGGGCTTCCACACACTCAGAAACTTCATCCGCCTTTCGCGGATGGCTTCTTGCGGAATCGAGCAAATGCAGACTGAACTTTCGCGCGGCACACGGCCGCCCCTTACCCTTGCAGATGATGAGGCTGAAACACTCGCCGATCTGGCCGTGTCCTTGCTGGACCGGTCGCCACAGCTGGCTGAAATGCTGCTGCAGGAAATCGACCGGGCCGAAACGTTCCCCCCCGCTGAACTGCCTGCGGATGTCGTGACGATGATGTCGCGCGTGACCTTTGTCGATGAAGGCAGCGGCAAGGAACATTCGGTAGAGCTGGTCTATCCGAAAGACGCCAACATGGCCGAAAACAGGATATCGGTGCTGACGCCCGTGGGCGTTGCGCTGGTGGGTATGAGGCGCGGCAATTCCATCGATTGGCCCAATCTTCAGGGCGCGGTGCGCCGTCTGCGGATCGTAGAAGTGGTCCAGCCGGAGTGTGGTTGAAATGATGGAGAGCGCAAGCTCGCGCCATTATCGGCGTCATTTGATCGTAAAGATGAAAAGCCGGTTCTTCGGCTTGCGCCGGTTCCAGGTGTGGGATCGGGGTAATCTGGTTGGCACGTTCCGCGATGTCGTCAGCGCGGAACTGCACATAGATTCCCGCCTGAACGGGGGGTAGCGTTCAAAATTCCGGCAGCGTCTGCGCGGCGAAGCCCCAACCCGCCAGCGGCTTGCCTTCCGCCCGGCCGATCAGATCGCCGGCGTTGTCGATGCTGAAGGGGTGGGCATCGGCGAACTTGTCCAGTTCATCCCACGCCACCGGCACTGCGACTGGGGCGCCGGGGCGCGCCCGTGCCGAATAGGGCAGGATTGCGGTGCTGCCCCTCTGGTTACGCAGATAATCGATGAAGATGCGGCCCTTGCGCTTCGCCTTGCTCATGGTGGCAGTGAAGCGGTCGGGCTCCGCAAGGCTCAGCGCCTCGGCAAACCGCTTGGCGAAATCCTTGTGCGCATCCCACGAATGGCCGGGGGTCAGCGGCACCACGACATGAATGCCCTTGCCGCCGGTCAACATGGCAAAGCTGGCCAGGCCGATGTCGGAAAGTTGCCGATGCAGGTCCCGCGCGGCTTTGCGCACAGTGGCGAAATCCAGCGCCTCGTCAGGATCGAGGTCGAACACCATGCGATCGGGCGCTTCCACATCGGTGACACGGCTGGCCCAGCCGTGGAATTCGATCGTGCCCATCTGCACGCACGCCAGGATGCCGCTGGTATCCTCTACATAGAGGTAATCCTCTGTGCCGCCGTCTTTCTCGGTGATCGGCACGTGCAGCACATGGGGGCCAAGTCCGCCGGTGTCGTGCTTCTGGAAAAAGCAGGCCTTGGCGCGCCCTTGCGGGCAGCGGACAAGGCTGATGGGCCGCGCCGCCGCCCATGGCAGCATTAGCGGCGATATGGCGGCGTAATACTCCGCCAATTGACCCTTGGTCTGCCCGCTTTCGGGATAGATCACGCGCTCCCGGCTGGAAATCTTCACATCCGTTTCCGGTTCTGGCGCCCGCTCTGCCTTTTCCGGCATGACATCTCCCGCCTTCTTGTCGGATCGCAGGGCCACGAAGCTGCCGTGCCGCACGTTGCCGTCTGACGTGAACTCGCTGAAAGCCACTTCGGCCACCAGCGTGGGCGAAAGCCATGTCACGCCCCGGCTCTCTGCCCGGCCGACTTCGGCGGCGGGTGTCTTGCGTTCGATGCGGGCAAATTTCGCGGCCAGTTGGCGCATGGTATCGGCATTGAAGCCGGTGCCTACATTGCCCTTGTAGATCAGCTTACCGTTTTCGCTCTGGGCCAGGAGAAGGGAGGAGAATGGCCGCCCCTTCGCCTTTGACTTCTTCCAGCCGATCACCGCGAATTCCTGTCGCAAGGTGCACTTCACTTTGACCCAGTTGCGCGTGCGGGCAGAGCGGTAGGGGGCATCGATACGCTTGGAGATGATGCCTTCCTGCCCCGCGGCGCACATCGTGCGGTACAGCTTCTCGCCCGCGCCGATCACATGATCCGCCACATGGATCGGCGGCTTCGCATCCGCCAGCAGCGCTTCCAGCCGCTCCTTGCGCTCGATCTGACTGGCGCCGGTCAGGTCTTCGCCCGAAAGGTTCGGCAGATCGAAGGCGTGAAACGCCAGCTTGTCCGCCACCCCCTGCGAACCGTGGCCGCGTTTCAACACGGCCTGCAATGCGGAAAAATCGGGATTGCCGTCCGCGCCATAGGCCACGATCTCGCCGTCGATCAGACAGGGCGGCAGGTCCAGCGCCGTGAACCGTTCCACCAGCGGGGCGAACTTGGCGGTCCAGTCCAGCCCGGTGCGCGTATAGACGGAAACCTTGCCGCCCCCGCAGGCGATCAGGGCGCGATAACCGTCGAACTTGATCTCGTGCATCCAGCCGTTGCCCGCAGGTACGGCATCGACCAGCGTGGCGAGCTGCGGTGCGCGGAATTTCGGCGGTTTGCCGGTGGCAGCGGGGCTTTTCCGCCTTTTCGCCGGTGCCTTGCCTGCCGCCGCGTTACGCTTCGCGGCCTTCTCCATCACTTTGGTGAAGGCCGCGCCCTTCTTGCCTTTCAGCGACCATGCGCCTTCACGGTCCGCAGCGATCTCCGCCATGGATCGCCCGGTCAGCACGCTGGTCAGGCAATGCTCGACCAGTTCGCCCCCTGCTTCCGCATCGGCATCCGCAATCTTGCGCAGCAGCCAGTTCTCTCGCTTTTCGCCGGGGCGTGGTTTCAGGCGGATCAGTAGCCATTCGCCTTTCATCCGTTCGCCATGCAGGGTGAAATGCAGATGGCCCTTGTCGATGTCCTTCCAGCTTTTTCCTTCGACCGGTTCCCATGTGCCCCGGTCCCACAGCATCACCGTTCCGCCGCCATATTCTCCCTTGGGGATCACCCCTTCGAAATCCGCATAGGCCAGCGGGTGGTCCTCCGTCCGGACGGCCAGCCGCTTGATCTCGGGATCGGCCGACGGCCCTTTGGTCACGGCCCAGCTTTTCAGCACGCCGTCCGCTTCCAGCCGGAAATCCCAGTGCAGCCGGGTCGCCTCGTGCTTCTGGACGATGAAGCGGTTGCCGCCCGTGCTGCTGGCCCGCTTGCCCGCTGGCTCCTTCGTCTTTCCGAAGTCGCGCTTGCGGTTATAGTCGGCCAGCGGATCGCGCGCGCTCATCCGCCATAGCCTTTGTCCGCGAACATCACGCCTGCTTTCTCGCCGGACGCGCCTTCTTCACAGAGGCTTTCTTCGCAGGCGCCCCCTTCTCCTCGCCGACGGATTTCTTCAGCGCGGCCATCAGGTCGATAACGTTACCGCCGCGTCCGCCGGTTTCCGGTTCCTCCACGTCTTCCAGTATCTTCTTGCCCTTGGCCTTCTGCTTTTTGGCGATCAGCTTCTTCAGGGCATCGACATAGCGGTCGTGAAATTCGCCAGCGTCAAACGGGGCGCTGCGCTGGTCGATCAGCGTTTTGGCAAGTTCCAGCAGGCTCTTGTCGGGTTTCGTCGCCGGAATATCGCTGAAGTAATCCTGCGCCTTGCGGACTTCGTCCTCATACCGCAGCGTTTCCAGTACCAGCCCCTTGCCACAGGGTTTCAGGCTGACCAGCGTTTCGCGCCCGCGCACGCTGATCTGCCCGATGCCGACCTTCTTCGCCGCCTTCATCGCCTCGCGCAGCACGACGAAGGCTTCCTCGGCCAGGTCATCGGCTGGCACGACGTAATAGGGCTTTTCGAAATAGAACACGTCAATTTCGCCGCTGTCGACGAACTGCACCAGTTCCAGTGTGCGCCGGCTTTCCACTTTGGCTGCTTCGATCTCGTCGTCGTCCAGCAGCACATAGCTGCCCTTCGCGACTTCATAGCCGCGCACGATCTCGTCCCGATCGACGGGGCCGATGCCCTGCACCACCTTCTCGTAATTGATCGGCTTGCCGCTCGGCTCGTGGATCTGCCTGAAACTGATCGCCGCGCCCGATTTCGTCGCGGCATAGATCTCCACCGGGATCGATACGAGGGCGAGCCGTATCTGCCCCTGCCAGTATGCGCGTGCGGCCATGCGTGCGGTTCCTCCTGCTGCGGGGAGTCAGCGCGCGAAAGGGCGGGGGGTTCCGGCGGCTATTGTCGCTCCAGCCGCACCAGTGCGGTGTCCAGCGCCTGAAGGAAGCGGGACCGGTCTGTTTTGGAGAATGGCGGCGGGCCGCCGATGCCTTCACCCAGTCCGGCGCGCAGGTCGGCCATGATCGCGCGGGTGGCGATGGCGCCGCCAATCGATCCTTGCGTGAACGGCTTTCCAGTGGGTGCCAGCACGGTCGCCCCTGCTTTCAGGCAACGGTCGGCCAGCAGGATATCCGCCGTCACCACCAGCGCGCGAGTGTCGGCCTGCTCCGCTATCCAGTCGTCAGCGGCGTCGAAGCCGTCGCTTACCACCACGCGTTCCACCAGCGGGCCCACCGGTACGCGGAACATGCTGTTGCTCACCACACTGACGCGGACCTTGCGGCGTTCCGCCACGCGATAGATTTCCTCCTTCACCGGGCAGGCATCGGCATCGACCAGGATACGCACATCGCTCATGCCAAATGGCATAGGGGCGGGGGCCGTGAATTGCACGGGTGCGCGCGGATTAGGTGTTCCGCCCCTTGCGTGTTATACTGTGCGGGCTGACGTCGAATTTTGCGACGGACTTCGGTGCCATGACCCGGCTGCCTTTGCGGTATGCCCCGGCCTGACGACGACTTCCTTTCGATTGACGACCTGACGCACGACCCCCGCATGGCAATTTCGCTCGCGGATTTCAGTCTCGAAAGGACTATCCCATGCCCATCGGCACCGTAAAATTCTTCAATGCAGACAAGGGTTATGGCTTCATCGCGCCCGAAGATGGCGGCGCGGACAGCTTCGTCCACATCACCGCCGTTCAGGCGGCCGGCATGCAGACGCTCGATAAGGATCAGCGCCTGTCTTACGAGGTTGAGCGCGGCCGCAATGGCAAGGAATCTGCGGTCAACCTGCAGCAGGCCTGACGCCCATTGGCTTCCCTCGGCTGGCATGATCCGGCCGAGGGGGCACCTCCAGACGGGAGATGGCCGGATGAGCCAGACCTTCGAATTCTACGACCAGCGCGCCCGCGCGGCAGAAGCCGCGGCCGGCAACGCAATGCTGGATAATGTGCGGGAACGGGAACTGCGTTCGGCCCGCGCATGGCGCGACATGGCTGATCGCCAGCTTCAGATCGATGCGGAACGGATCAAGGCAGAAGAAACGCGGGCCGCCCGCCGCGCGGCCGAACTCGAATCGGCCCAATCCTAGGGTAAGGCCCTAAAGCGCCGCAACCGCTTCCAGCGCCGGTGCGGCCCATTCCGGGCGGCAGATCAGCAGGTCCGGCAACCAGGTGTCCGCGTTGTTGTAGGTCAGTGGCCTGCCGTCGATGCGCGAACAATGCAGGCCGTGGGCCTTTGCCACCGCCACGGGGGCGCAATTGTCCCACTCGTACTGTCCGCCGGAATGGAGATAGATCTCCGCCTGCCCCAGCACGACGGCCATTGCCTTGGCCCCGGCTGAACCCATCGGCACCAGATCGCAGCCCAGTTCTTCCGCCACGGCCAGCGCCTCCGCAGCAGGGCGTGTGCGGCTGACCAGCATACGCGGCGCGCCGATGTGCGGCTGGCAGTTCACCGGGCTGTCGCTGCGCAGCACTTTGCCGCCGTCCAGACCGGGCAGCGCCACCGCGCCGATCTGCGCGATGCCATCGATGGCCAGCCCCACATGCACGGCCCAGTCCGCGCGCGCTTCGCCAAATTCGCGCGTTCCATCCAGCGGGTCGATGATCCAAACGCGCGACTTGCCCAGTCTCTCAGGCGTATCCTTGCTTTCTTCGGACAGCAGGCCGTCGTCGGGTCGCTCGGCGCGCAGGCGGTCGATCAGATAACGGTTCGCCTCGCGGTCGCCTTCTGCGCCCAGCGCCTTGCCTTCGTGGAATCCCAGCGACCGCAATGCCAGTAGGATGCGGCCGGCTTCTTCCGCCAGTTCAGCCGCCAGTTCCGCGTCGGTCACAGTTCCGGCACCCACTGGCCCAGCAGCCGCTCCACGATCAGCTCTGCGGCTGCTTCGGGGCTGGTGCGGGTGGTGTCGATGCGGATTTCCGGTGCTTCGGGCCGTTCATAGGGGCTGTCGATACCGGTGAAGTTCTTCAGTTCGCCTTCGCGCGCCTTGCGATAAAGGCCCTTCACATCGCGGCTTTCCGCCACTTCCAACGGCGTATCGACAAAGATCTCGATGAACTCGCCTGCGGGCAGCATGGCTCGCACCATCTCGCGCTCTGCCCGGAACGGGCTGATGAAGGCGGTCAGGACGATCAGCCCGGCATCGCTCATCAGCTTCGTCACTTCCCCCACGCGGCGGATGTTCTCGATCCGGTCAGTCTCGGTGAAACCAAGGTCCTTGTTCAGCCCGTGGCGCACGTTGTCGCCATCCAGCAGGAAGGTGTGCCGCCCGGCGGCGTGCAGCTTCTTCTCCACCAGATTGGCGATGGTCGATTTGCCCGATCCGGACAGGCCGGTGAACCACAGCACGGCGGGCTGTTGCCCCTTCAGTGCGGCATGGGCCTGCCGCCCTACTTCCAGCGCCTGCCAATGGACGTTCTGCGCCCGGCGCAGGGAGAAGTGGATCATGCCCGCGCCAACCGTGGCGTTGGTCAGCTTGTCGATCAGGATGAACCCGCCCAGCGCGCGGCTGTCGGCATAAGGTTCGAACACGATCGGCCGGTCGGTGGTCACTTCACAAACGCCGATGCCGTTCAGGCCCAGCGTCTTGGCGGCCAGATGCTCCAGCGAATTGACGTCGATCTCGTACTTCGGCTGGGCCACCGTGGCGCTCACGGTCTGCGTTGCCAGCTTCAGCCAGTATCCGCGTCCGGGGATCAGCGCCTCGTCGCTCATCCACACCACGGTCGCCTCGAACTGGTCGGCGGCCTGTGGCGGCGCTTCGGCGGCGGCGATCACGTCGCCCCGGCTGCAGTCGATCTCGTCGGTCAGAGTCAGGGTAACGGACTGGCCGGCCACTGCTTCGTCCAGATCGGCGCCCATCGTCACGATGGATTTGATCGTGCTGGTCTTGCCCGAAGGGATCACCCGTACCGCATCGCCCGGCTTCACCGTGCCTTCGGAAATCAGGCCGGAAAAGCCCCGGAAATCGAGGTTGGGGCGGTTGACCCATTGCACCGGCATCCGCAGCGGGCGGGCCTGCGCGGCCGCACCTTCGATCTCCACCGTTTCCAGATGGTCGATCAGGCTCGGCCCGGTGTACCACGGAGTATTGGCGGATGGCGCGGCGGTGATGTTGTCGCCCATGAAGCCGGAAATCGGGATCGGCGTGAACTGCTCGATGCCGATTTCCTTGGCGAAAGCGGCATAGTCCGCCACGATCCCGTCGAACACTTCCTGCGAGTAATCGACCAGATCCATCTTGTTCACCGCCAGCACCAGATGGCGGATGCCGATCAGGTGGGCCAGGAACGAATGCCGCCGCGTCTGCACCAGTACGCCCTTGCGCGCGTCGATCAGGATCACCGCCAGATCGGCGGTGCTGGCGCCCGTCACCATGTTGCGGGTATACTGTTCGTGCCCCGGCGTATCGGCCACGATGAACTTGCGTTTCTCGGTCGCGAAGAAGCGATAGGCGACGTCGATCGTGATGCCCTGCTCACGTTCGGCGGCAAGGCCGTCCACCAGCAGCGCGAAATCGATAGCCTTGCCCTGTGTGCCCACGCGCGCGCTGTCTGCCTCCAGCGCGGCGAGCTGATCCTCGAAGATCATCTTGGAATCGTAGAGCAGTCGCCCGATCAGGGTGGACTTGCCGTCATCCACGCTGCCGCAGGTGATGAAGCGCAGCAGGCCCTTGTTCTGATGCAGGTCGAGGTAGGAATCGATATCCTCCGCGATCAGCGCGTCGACCTTGTAGGCCACGTCCGGGGTGGTCGGCATCTCCGTCATCAGAAATACCCTTCCTGCTTCTTCTTTTCCATGCCGGCGCCGCCCGCATCCTTGTCGATCGCGCGGCCCTGCCGTTCGCTGGTCGTGGTCAGCAGCATTTCCTGCACCACTTCGGACAGGGTGGCGGCCGTGCTTTCAACCGCTCCGGTCAGCGGATAGCAGCCCAGCGTGCGGAAACGGATTGATCGCATAACCGGCTCCTCACCCGGCCGCAGCGGAAAGCGATCATCATCGACCATCAGCAGCAGCCCGTCGCGTTCCACCGTCGGGCGCGGGGCAGCCATGTAGAGGGGGACGATCTCGATCCCCTCCTTCATGATGTATTGCCAGATATCCAGCTCGGTCCAGTTGGACAGCGGGAACACGCGGATGGATTCGCCCTTGTTCTTGCGGGCGTTGTAGAGGTTCCACAGCTCCGGCCGCTGGTTCTTCGGGTCCCATCCGTGGGTCGCGGTGCGGAAGCTGAAGATACGTTCCTTGGCCCGGCTCTTTTCCTCGTCACGGCGCGCACCGCCGAACGCGGCGTCGAACTGCCACTTGTCCAGCGCCTGCTTCAGCCCGTCGGTCTTCCACATGTCGGTATGCAGCGGGCCGTGGTCGAACGGGTTGATCCCGCGTTCGACCGCTTCAGGGTTCTGATAGACCAGCAGTTCCATGCCCGCCGCTTTCGCCGCCTTGTCGCGCAGCGCGTACATGTCACGGAACTTCCACGTCGTATCGACATGCAGCAGCGGGAACGGGGGCGGGGCGGGGTAAAACGCCTTGCGGGCCAGATGCAGCATCACCGCGCTGTCCTTGCCCACGGAATAGAGCATCACGGGGTTGGTGGCCTCTGCCACCACCTCGCGCATGATATGAATACTCTCCGCCTCTAGACGGTCGAGATGTGTCAGCCGCTGCATGGCCGCGAATTGCCTGTTGGCGATGGCAATCGCAAGGGATGGGCCGGGCAGAAATTCTTGGGTGCAGGCAAGGGAGGCGTGCGGCCTGCCTCAGTCAAACGGCGTCCACTCATCCCCCGCAGGCATGGGGGCGAACACCGCATCGATCATCGCGTCTTTCACATCTTCGGCGTTGGCCGGGTTCCAGCGGGGGGCATTGTCCTTGTCCACCAGCACCGCCCGCACCCCTTCGGCAAAGTCGCTCCGCGCGATCATGCGCGCGGCCAGGCGGTATTCCAGCTCCATCTCTTCGGCGAAATCGGCCCGCCCGCCGCTTCCGGCGAACAGGCGCAGGGCTACTTTGGCGCTGGCCGGACATTTGCTGGCGACGGCTTTCAGTTCCTTCGCCGCCCATTCGGAAGGGTCAGCCTCCAGCGCGGCCAGTATGTCCTCCAGCCGGTCAGCGGCGAAAAGCCGTTCGATCCGTTCCGCATTGCGGGTGAGGCGGGCCGGGGGCGGTTCGGTGGAAAGTGCTGTCAGGTGCGTTTCCACCGCTTCGGGATTGGCCACGATCCGCGCTTTGGCCTCGCTCAACCGCTCGGCTGGCAGGTAATGCGTGGCAAGGCCGGCCCACAGGCATTCCGCCCCGTCCAGCCGCGCACCCGTCAGCGCCAGAAACGGCCCGATCCGGCCGGGCAGACGGGGCAGGTACCAGCCCGCGCCGACATCCGGAAACAGGCCGATGGCCCCTTCCGGCATCGCGAACAGCGTGTTCTCGGTCGCCACGCGATAGTGGCAGGGCAGGGCCAGGCCCACGCCGCCGCCCATCGTCACCCCGTCCATCATGGCGACCACGGGCTTCGGGTAAGAGAACAACAGGTGGTTCATCCGGTATTCGGCGTGGAAGAAGGCGCGCCCCGCCTCGCCACCATCCTCCAGCGCGGAACGGCGCACCATCGCCACATCGCCCCCGGCACAGAACCCGCGCCCTTCGGCATGGTCCAGCATCACCGCCGCCACGTCCGCATCGTCGCGCCATTCCAGCAGTGCGGCGGAGATCGCGTCGCACATCGCCTGCGTCAGCGCGTTCAGCGCCTTGGGCCGGTTCAGCGAAATATGGCCCACCGCCCCTTGGCGGGTGACGATCACGTTATCTGCCTGCACTGTCAGTTCACCTGTTCGACCGAAAGACTGCCTGCGGGAAGGGGCTTCAGCATGTCCCGCGCCGGAATTGCCGTGTCCAGCCAGCGCGCGCAATCGGCTGGTGGCAGGACCACGATGGACCGGCTGTGATAGGGCGCGACATCGGCCGACGGCTCGCAAGTCAGCAGCGTGAACGCCTCCCCCGCCGTCGCATCGTTGCGCCACAGGCCCGCGATGCCAAACCACGGTTCCCCCTTCAGGGTGAACAGCCACTTGTGCTTGCGCTTTGATTTGGGATCACTGTGCTGCGTGAATTCGTAGAATCCGTCTGCCAGCACCACGCAGCGTCCGCTGGGAAATTCGCGGTGTTCCGACCGGAAGTTGTAGACCGGCCGCCCGCCTTGGCCCGGCCATGACCAGCGCCGCTGCACCAGTTCATACCGGCCATCCGCCCCGGCCCGGATCATCGGCGCGCGATCGGTGATGCGGATATCGCTGCGCGGTTCGAAGTTCGGCCAGCCTTCCGGCGCTTCCAGACTATCGAACAGTTCCTCCGCCGGAACGCGTTCAAGCAGGCGATAGGTGTTGCACATCCTGCGGCTCTAGCGGGCCATGATCGTCAGGGGAACGGATTCGACTCCTGCTGCAATAGAACATAATAAGAACATTCGAATCGAAAGCCTGATATGAAACAGCGCCGCTTCTATCGCTATCTGCTGGCGGTTCGGCCACCGCCCGGACTGCTCCCACGCTTTCAGGCGCTGGCGGAATCGCTTGAACAAGGTGGCGCTCTGCACCTGATCCACCTCACGCTGTGCGTTGTTGGTGAGCGGGTAGAGCGTGACCCGTTCTTGCAGTCCCGCGTGCGGCAGGCGGTGGAGGGGCTGCCGCTGCATTCCTTCCCGGTCAATTTCAGTCGCGTGGTGGCAAGCTCCCATGGCGCCTTCGCGCGGACATTCGGGCGGCAGGACGAGATACAGGATTTCTATCGCGCTCTGGTGCGGCGTCTCGACGCCTGGGGGATAGAGCCGCTGCATCGCAAATCCGGCCTGCACCCACACCTGACGCTGGGTTATCGCCCTTGCGCCCCGGCCGTGACGCGCATCGATCTGCGCTGGTTTCCCGAAGACCTGCTGCTGATTGAAAGCGAGGTCGGGCTAACTCGCCACAATGTTCTGGATTGCTGGGCGCTGCTCCCGCCCCGCCAGCCGCCCTTGCCATTCGGCGATGCCCGCTTCGCTATTCCTTCAGCAGGTCCCGCCCCACGATCAGGCGCATGATCTGGTTGGTGCCTTCCAGTATCGAATGGACCCGCAGGTCGCGCCAGAACCGCTCAACCGGATAGTCCATCAGATAGCCGTAACCGCCGTGCAGTTGCAGCGCCCGGTCAGCCACGGCGATGCCGGTATCGCTGGCCAGCCGCTTGGCCATGGCGGCGAAGCGGGTCTTGTCCGGCGCGCCGTCCGTCACTTTCGCGGCGGCGAGATATAACAGCGCCCGTGCCGCCTCCAGCTCCGTCGCCATGTCCGCCAGCGTGAACTGCGTGTTCTGGAAATCGGCGATCGCCTTGCCGAACTGGCGCCGCTCTTTGGTATAGCGCAGCGCCTCGTCCAAACACCGCAGCCCGCCGCCCAGCGAACAGGCCCCGATGTTAATCCGCCCGCCGTCCAGCCCCTGCATCGCGATGCGGAACCCTTCGCCTTCCGCGCCCACCATGTTCGCGGCGGGCACACGCACATTGTCCAGAATCAGCGCGGCGGTCGGCTGGGCATGCCAGCCCAGCTTACGCTCCGGCGCACCAAAGCTGACACCCGGCATGTCCCGCTCTATCGCCAGACAGGATATGCCGCCCGCGCCGTCGCCGCCGGTCCGCACCATTGTCAGGTAAAGGTCGTTCACGCCCGCGCCGCTGATGAACTGTTTGGTGCCGTTGACCACCCAGGCATCGCCATCGCGCACTGCGGTGGTTTTCAGCGCCGCCGCGTCAGAGCCGGAACCAGCCTCCGTCAGGCAATAACTCGCCATCCACTCCATGTCCACCAGCCGGGGCAGGTATCGCGCCTTCAGGTCGGCCGATCCGAAGCGATCGATCATCCAGCTTGCCATGTTGTGTATCGACAGGAAGGCGCTGGTGGCCGGGCAGCCATAGGCCATCGCCTCCATGATCAGCGCCGCTTCCAGTCGCCCCAGCCCAGCGCCGCCATGCTCTTCCGAAACATAGATCGCGGCAAAGCCCAGTTCCGCCGCCGCGCGGATCGTATCCGCCGGGAACACATGGTCCTCGTCCCAGCCTGCGGCATGGGGCGTGATGGCATCGGCGGTGAACCGCCGCGCCATGTCCTGAATGGCAAGCTGATCGTCGGTGAGCGCGAACTGGCCGGTCATGCGTTTCTCCCGGCCCGGATCATGTCAGCAACCGGTTTCACTGGCAACCGGTTGCTGACCGTTACTGCCCGCTGCCGATTACCGCTTCCGCTTCGATTTCCACTTTCCAGCGCGGATCATAAAGACCCGCGATGGCAACCAGCGTGCCGGTTGGCCGAACATGCTTCAACGCGCGGCTGAAGGCGGCGCTGATCGCGTCGGCGTCCTTGATGTCGGTGGCGAACATCCGCACCCGCACCACGTCGTCCATCCGCCCGCCAAGGTTCTCTATGTGCTGGCGGATCAATGCGAAGCAGCGGTCGGCCTGCGCCCCCGCATCCTCCGCCACCGATCCGTCTTCCTCCCCGCCCACGGTGCCGGAAACCACGATGCGGTCGCCAACACGCAGCGCGCGGGTAAAGCCTATTTCTTCTTCGAAGGGCGACAGGGCCGGAATGCGTTGCCGCCCATCGTTAGGTTCAGCCACAGGATATCCTCTCGATCTTGTAGTTATCGTCATAGGATACCGTAAGTCGGTCGGCGCGGAAGTCCATCGTCATGGCGCTGCGGGGCGGCCCCCACCGCAACTGCTTGGCGCCCGTTACGCGCAGCAGCCGCGCACCCAGTTCCGGGGTGGCCTTCTGGCCGACGAATGACTGCGCCGGTTCAGCCTTGCATTCCCCCGCCAGTCCGCCGCCTTCACCCGTGGTGGCGCAGGCGGAAAGGGCCAAGGCGCCGGTGGCGGCGATCAGCGATATTGTCTTCATCTTAATCCTCCTCAGGCGCACTTGCTGTAACGGAATGGGCCGGGTGCGGCGTCATCCCCATGTTCGCGGCGGATCAGGGTTCGCCCACCGTCCTGCACATCCAGCGTCACTTCATGATCCCATGTCATGCCTTCGCCGGTGAAATCGAAGTCGGCGCGGATACGGGTATCGGTCCCTTCTTCTATTTCGTCGAGAGTACCGACCGATTCATAAAATTCCAGCCGTGTCGGGGTGATGACCAGCAGGCCCTTGGCATCGTCGCGGCCTGGTTCGCAATCCGCCTCTACCATGCCCCAGCGCCCCTGAATCGCTGCCGGAATGGTGGTTGGTCGAGGGCCGGATGCACCGGGCACATCCGTCGCTGTGGCGGGCGTGGCCACCGGCGCGGCTGGCGTGGCGGTCGCCCCACCGGCGGCGGGCGTGTCAGGCGTCCCACTGTCGCAGGCGGTAAGCACCAGCAACGAACTCAGGGTCAATGCAGGCATGGCGAAAATCTTCATCGGGCAACTCCCTTGTCAATTCTGCCGTTACAACGGACCGGCGGCCATTCCTTTCCACACGCGGCCCAAGCGGCTAGGCTTAGCAAGCGACAAAAGCAGGCGAGGGATGCAATGGCTGGCTTGTGGTTCGAAGAATTTTCCGTCGGTCAGATATTCGATCACCCGCTGCGCCGCACGGTGACGGAAACCGACAACCTGCTGATGAGCGCGCTGACCCACAATCCCGCGCCCCTTCATCTCGATGCCGAATATATGAAGGGCACCGAATACGGCCGGATACTGGTCAATTCGTGCTTCACGCTGGGCCTCATGGTCGGAATCTCTGTCAACGATACCACGCAGGGCACCGCCGTCGCCAATCTCGGCTGGGATGAAGTCCGCTTTCCAAAGCCGATTTTCGTCGGTGATACCCTGCGGATCGAAACGGAAGTGCTGGCGCTTCGCGAAAGCCGCTCCCGCCCCGATCAGGGTATCGTCACCTTTGCCCACCGCGCTTATAATCAGCACGACGATCTCGTCGCACATTGCCAGCGTGCGTCGTTGCAACGCCGACGCCCAGCTGATAAAGCTTAGCAAGCTAATAAACCCCGGAGAGTCTGATGTCGCTGAAAGTCGAACCCATCCTGCCGCGCTTTGGCGCCGAATGTTCGGGACTCGATCTCACGAAGCCCCTTTCGCCCGATGAGGTGAAACAGGTCACCGATGCGATGGACGACTGGGGCGTCACGGTGTGGCGCAACCCCGGCATCAACGACGAACAGCACGTCGAATTCAGCCGCAACTTCGGCTATCTGGAAAAGGTGCCGCAGCGCGAAGGTGCGCGCTTCCGCCTGCCGCATCGCGAACTGTTCGATGCGTCCAACCTCAACGTCGATGGCGAGATTACGCAGGATGTTGCGGCGATCCAGTATCGCAAGGGCGATCGCCTGTGGCACACGGACAGCGCCTTCATGGAAAAGCGTACCAGCTATTCCATCCTCCTCGCGCATCAGGTTCCGCCGGAAGGGGGCGAAACCTGGTTCGCCGATACGCGCAGCGCCTATGACGATCTGCCGCAGGACATGAAGGATTTTCTGGAAGACAAGATCGGCGTGAACACCCTGTGGTGGAGCCGCAAGATGGCCGGCGCGGACATCGCGGACGAAGAAATCGACGCACGGCCCAAGGCGCGTCACCCGCTGGTCCACACACATGCCGGTTCTGGCCGGAAGGCGCTGTTCATCGCCGCGCACACGATGGACGTTGATGGCATGCCAAAGGAAGAAGGCCGCGCGCTCATCAAACAATTGATCGAACACTGCACCCAGCCGCAGTATATATTCAGTGTGAACTGGAACGTGGGCGACATGGTGATCTGGGATAACCTGTGCACCATGCACAAGGGCGGTGAATACGAATATTCGAAATACCGCCGCGACATGCGCCGCACCACCGTGCGCGAAGGCACAGAACCGCGCCAGCTTGAAACCGGCGACGATCCCTTCGGCGAACTGTTCGCCGCCACGCCGAAAACGGTCGACATCCAGGCTGCCCGTTACGCGGGCAGATAGTCTGGCTTTGCCAAATAGATCGGCATAGGTAATAATCCTCTTCGCGCGATATTTGCGCGAGGGGGGCATAATGGGGTGGCGTTCTTATACGGCAATCGCGCTTTTCGCGATTGCGGCACCGGCCTATGCGGGTGAAGAGCTGCTGTTCGGCGAACGGCCGCAGTGGGTTGTAGATTTTGACCGTGTCGCACAGGTTCAAAGCGATGCCGAACTGCCGGTGCATGTCCGCCTTTCGGACTTTCAGAGTCGGCTCGAGGCTGGCCGTGCGACCCATTATGTTGCGCTGGAACTCGAAATCCGCACGCCGGAAGGGCTCTCTGCGGGAAATCTGTCGCTGTCGTGGCGGCCGGAGTTCGAAGATCTGACGGTTCACCACGTGCTGATCGAGCGCGGCGGAACGGTGACCGACGTTCTGGCGGAAGGGCAGAGCTTTACCGTGCTCCGCCGCGAACAGAACCTTGAAGAAGCCGTTTTGACAGGCATCCTTACCGCCAATCTGATGCCAGCTGGGCTGGAGGTCGGGGATGTCCTGCGCCTCGCCTATACTGTTTCGAGTGCCAACCCGGTTCTCGGACGCCACGCAGAGACAACTCTTGGGCCGCTGAATGGCATCGTGGGGCAGAGTTTCGTTCGGCTCAACTGGCCGAGCGATATCGGGTTAAGGGTTGTCGCCAGCCAGGATTTGCCCGCGTTCAAGCGCGGAACCCGCGGCGGCTATGAATTCGTTACCCTGGAGATGGAGCAGCGCGAACCGTTGCTGCCGCCCGCTGGTGCGCCGCCCCGCTATCAACTGCTGCGCATGGTGGAAGCCACGACTTTCACCAGTTGGGGCGAACTGTCCCAGTTGTTCGTGCCTTTATATGAAGAAGCTTCGCGCATCCCGGCGGACGGGCCCCTGCGTGATGCTTTGGAACGCATCCGCGCTGCCAGCGATGATCCCGTTAAGCGTACCGAAGCCGCGCTCGCACTGGTGCAGAATCAGGTGCGATACGTCGCGCTGGCAATGGGTGTTGGCGGGCTGGTCCCGGCCGACACAGCGACGACGTGGGCGCGCCGTTTCGGCGACTGCAAGGCCAAGACGGCGCTGCTGCTGGGGCTTTTGCGAGAGCTTGGCATCGAAGCAGAGCCTGTGCTGGTGAGCAGCATACTGGGTGATGCTCTGCCGCAAAGGCTGCCGATGGTTTCCGCCTTCGACCACGTGCTGCTCCGCGCGCATGTAAACGGCCAGGATTATTTTCTGGATGGCACGAGGCGGGGTGATACGTCGCTTGAGCGCATTGCGATGCCTCATTTCGTCTGGGGGTTGCCGGTTACCGGTAGCGGCGATGATCTAGTGCCGATGGTAGCGCCGGCGCTGGCCCAGCCGGATGAGGAAACCGTCATCCGTATCGATGCTACCGATGGCGTAAGGGCGCCTTCGCCCACGCAGGTCGAAACCGTGTTGCGGGGTGACGGTGCTCTCGCGTTCAATATGGCGATGGCACAATATGTGGGGCAGGCGCGCCGTCAGGTGCTGGAACAGTACTGGCGCCGCCAATTTGACTACATCACGCCTGAAAACGTCGATTTCCGGTTCGATCAGAACACTAATGAAGCACGAATCACGCTTGCCGGAGCGGCGCTAATGGATTGGGGTTACAACAATTTCGAACCCAACGGGATGCGTGTAGGCTACACTCCGGATTTCACGCGAGAACCGGGGCCGGGAAGTGATGCCCCGTTCGCAGTGGGCCATCCATTTTACAGCAGGACTGAGTTCAAGGTTACACTGCCGGAAGGATTCGTCCTTGAAAATATCAGTGGCGAGAATGTCGAGCAGACAGTTGCCGGTGTAGAGTATCGCCGGGAACTTGGCCTGGCGGACAATGTGTTTTCTGCTGTTCGTTCGGCACGCAGCATCGCGCAGGAATTTCCCGCTGCGGAAACTGTCGCTGCAAAACAGATGCTTGAGAGGCTGTGGGGCCAGCGGGTTTTCCTCAAGATGCCAGAGGGTTATCGTCTCAGCCATGCCGACGTCGCGGCGATGGGCAAGGCTGACAGCGAGAACCCACGGCTGCTGGCCGATCAGGGCTATGCATTGATGAACGAGGGGGAGTATCAGGCGGCGAAGGCCGTCCTGGATAAAGTGCTCGAGATAGATCCACGCGACGAATGGGCTTTGGCCAATCGGGCCTTGGCTCAGACCTATCTGGGAAATCGCGAAGGCGCGGAAAGTGACGCGGCTAAGGCACTTGAAATCTCGCCCGGCAGTTTCGTCGCCTACCACGCACTTGGAGAACTTGCCCTCAGGCGCCAGGATTTCCCGGCGGCCGTCGAAGCCTTTTCGAAGGCTATCGATCTGGAGGAAGGGAATACATTTGCCCTGCGCCAGCGGTGCCTTGCGTATTCCCAGTTGAAGGACTTTGATTCCGCGCTCGCCGATGCGGATGCGATCGTGGCAATAGAACCGGATGGTATCGGCGGTTACCTGGCGCGGGGCTTCGTTCTGGCTCAGGCCCGGCGCACGGATGATCTTGTCGCCCATGTGAATGCCATGCTCGCCCGCTTCCCAGACGAGGAGGATCTGTCCCCGATAGCGAGTCAGATGTTCGTGAATGCAGGCATGGATGACGAGGCGGATGCGCTGCTTTCAAAATCGCTCGCCGGTGGCACGTCGAATATCATGGCGTTGATGACACGCGCCAGTCTCCGCCCCACTGACGAAACGGATCAGAAGCTGGCCGATCTGAACGAGGTATTGAAGCTGGAGCCGGACTTCATCCCCGCTTTGCTGATGCGTGCCAACACGTTGTGGAAGGAGTATCGCCTGCAGCCGGCGCTGGCAGATGCGAACCGGGTGCTGGAACTCGCGCCTGATGTGATGGAAGCCTATCAGACCAAGATCAAGATATTGGTCGACATGAATCGCCGTACCGAGGCTGTCCGCACGGTGGATGAGATGGTTGAGAAATTTGCCAATGATCCCGCCGGGCTCGCAATGGCGGCGCAGTCATACCAGCAACTCGACAGGATGGCGAAAGCGCGGGAAGCTATTACTCGCGCAAAGGCAATCGCTTCTGAAAATGCCGTCGTACGAACCATCGCTCCCCACATCCGCTAATTCGGATGGGTTTTCAGCGTCAATGCGCCTCTTCCTCTTTGCGGGGGATCAGGTGCATCACTGCTACGATAATTCCGCCGACCACGGTGCCAACTATCGCTGATCCCACTGCGTGGGTCAGCCACTCTGCTGCGCCGCTGGCCCATGGCACGGCTTCGGCTGCGGCGTGGGAGGCGTTGGCGACCCATGCGGGGAGGGGTGTCAGGTTGAAGACTTCCAGCCCGTGCAGGAAGATGCCGCCGCCTACCCACAGCATCGCGGCAGTGCCGATGACAGAGATCGCTTCCAGCAGGTGCGGCATCAGCCACACCAGCGTATGGCCCATGCGGCGGATCAGCGGTTTGTCCCGCTGGCGCATGAAGTGCATCCCGATGTCGTCCATCTTCACGATCAGCGCCACAGCCCCGTAAACGCCCAGCGTGATTACCACGGCCACCGCCGCCAGCGCCGCGGCGCGCATCACAAGCGGCAGTTCAGGCAGGGAATTGAGCGCAATCGCCATGATTTCCGCCGAAAGGATCAGGTCGGTCCGCACCGCCCCGGCAACCTGCCGGTCCTCCAGCTCCTTAGGATCGGTAATCGTCGTCAGTTCGGCAGTATGATCTGCGCCGCTGATCGCCCCCCAGATCTTCTCGATCGCTTCGAAGGACAGATAGGCCCCGCCGACCATCAGGATCGGGGTGATCGCCCAGGGTGCAAAGGCGCTAAGCGCCAGCGCGCCCGGCAGCAGAATCAGCAGCTTGTTGCGCAGGCTGCCCAGTGTGATCTTGCCGATGATCGGCAATTCGCGGCTGGGGGAAAGGCCGACGACATACTTGGGCGTTACCGCTGCGTCGTCGATCACCACACCCGCAGCCTTGGCTCCTGCTTTGCTCGCTGCGCCCGCCACGTCGTCGATCGATGCGGCGGCCAGCTTGGCCAGAGCGGCCACGTCATCGAGCAGGGCAATCAGGCCACCGGCCATCGGTTCTCCGTTCGCGAGTCAGCATTGGGGGGAGGGTTCATCCGCGTGCTATACCCGGTGTTCGCCAGCATCGCCCAATATAAAACGGGCGCCCCTTGAAGGAGCGCCCGTTGCCGCCTCCGGAGATGGGGGGAGGATGGAGGCGGAAGTCCGATCGGATCAGACGAGTACGGCGGTGAACAGCATGCTGCTGATCGACACGGCCACGACTGACGAGAGAAGACGGCTGCTAAAATAACGCATTGGAGTTGCCCCTGCTTTTGGCCGCGTTTTGACGCGGCTCGGTTTGTCGTGGCGCGCAGATGGCGATTTGCAGTATATTTCACAATTGAGAAATATATGACAACTGTTGCGCTTCTTGCAACTCAACTGAAAACGCCCGGCCTCTTGCGAGACCGGGCGTTTCGATAACCGTGCCGGTGCGGATCAGAGGATGCGCGCAGCCGTTTCCGCCGGGGCGTCAAGCAAGGCTTCCAGTTCTGCATCGAGGCGCAGGATGGTCAGCGATGCGCCGGCCATTTCCAGCGAGGTGCAGTATTCGCCAACGTAGTTGCGCACCACGGTGAAGCCGGCCTTCTCGGCCAGTTCGTGCGCCTTGGCGTAGATCACATAGAGTTCGGTGATCGGCGTGCCGCCCAGCCCGTTGACCATGATCGCTACCCGGTCGCCGGAATTGAACGGAATGTCCTTCGCCACGGCTTCGAACAGTTCTTCGGTGATCTGGTCGGCCGGGTGGATCTTCTCGCGGCGGCGGCCCGGTTCGCCGTGGATGCCCACGCCGACTTCCATCTCGTCGTCGCCGATGTCGAAGATCGGGGTGCCCTTCGCCGGCGGGATGCAGCTTGTCAGCGCGACGCCCATGGTGCGGACGTTGTCGTTCACCTTCTTCGCGATGGCTTCGACTTCATCCAGGCTCTTGCCCTGTTCGGCCGCTGCGCCGCAGGCCTTGATGACGAAGAAGTTGCCGGCCACGCCGCGGCGGCCCACGGTGTAAAGGCTGTCTTCCACCGCAACGTCGTCATTGATCCAGAACTGGCGGGCGTTGATGCCTTCGGCGGTCGCCATTTCGGTGGCCATGTCCCAGGCCATCCGGTCGCCCTGATAGTTGTTGACCAGCACCAGCACGCCCGCATCCGATGCGCAGGCCTTGATCGTTTCGTAGCAGGCATCGACCGGCGGCGCGGCGAACACCGCACCCTGGCAGGCGCCGGTCAGCATGCCCGGGCCAACGGCCATGACGTGCGCCGGCTCGTGGCCGGATCCGGAACCCTGCACGATCGAAACCTTGCCGTTGCTCGGTCCGGTCTTGCGGGTGATCATCTGGAATTCTTCGTTGAAGTCCAGCAGGTCGGGATTGGCCAGCGCGATGCCCTTCATGAACTCGGGCACGAACTGCGCGGGATCGTTGACAAATTTCTTCATGGGTCTCTCCTCTCCCTAAGGCAATTTCAGGCGGTTTGGTTGATCACTTCGGCGGCGGTCGGCGTGCGGTCAACGCCGAATTCCTTGCACCAGTCGTTCAGGATCACGGCGATCGAAACGATACCCGGATCAGGGGTATTGGCGCTGCGCTCGCCAACCTGGCTGGCGCGGCCGCGATGGGCGACCAGTGCCTTGGTGGATTCGATCGCTTCTTCGGCAACATCGGCGGAATCGCACAGCGCCGCGCCCAGGTCGGCCGCGCCGTTGGCCGCGTGTTCCTTCAGCTTTTCATGCACCGGGATCAGCGCGTCGAGCAGCGTCTTGTCGCCCAGCTTCGCCCCGCCACGCGCCTGAATGCCGTCGATCGCGGAACCGAGCATGTCGGCCAGTTCCTGCAGGCTCACCGTTTCCTTGCCGCGCGTCAGCATGGCGGCCTTCATGAAGCCGGTGCCCCAGATCGGGCCGGAGCTTCCGCCCACATGCTTGCTGACGAGCATGGAAATCTTCAGCAACATCGCGCCGATATCGCTCTTGTCGATGCCGTCCCAGTCCTTCTGGATCACGCGGAAGCCGGTCGCCAGCGAAGTGCCGAAGTCACCGTCGCCCGCCAGACCGTCCAGGTCGGAGAAATAGTGTTCGTTCCTGAGCACGGTCTTGCAGGTCGTCTGAATCGCCTGCTCGATCTGGCCCTGCGAAATCTCGGTCATTCTATCCTCTCCCTCAGGCCGCGGCTGTGGCGGCCAGCTCGCCCAGATCGGCAAGCCTGACGTTGACATTGGGCTCGTCGCCCAGTTCCGGCACGACCTTCACCGCGCCCGTGAAATCCTCTTCAACCGTATAGGTGCTGGTGGTGACAAGCGTGGGAAGCCCGGCGCCGCGCGCGGCCAGCAGCCCGTTGCGGCTGTCCTCGATCACCATGCATTCGCCCGGCGGCAGGCCCAGCGTTTCCAGCGCCAGCAGGTAGATGTCCGGCGCGGGCTTCTTCTTCGCCACAACGTCGCCCGCATGGACGAATTCGAACGCGGCTTTCCGTTCCGGCCCGAACAGGTCCAGCACCGCGTCGATGAACTTGGGGTTGGAAGTCGTGCACACGCCCAGCCGCACGCCGGCCGCCATCGCCTCGTCCACGATCCGCAGGATGCCGGGGCGAACGGGCAGGTCAGCCACCAGTTCCGATGTGATGCGCGTCTTGGTCTTGTGCAGATCCAGGATCAGCGCGTCCTTCTTCTCGTCGCTTTCGGCGCCGGCGGGCCAGCCGTATTCGTCGAAATAGGCCCACATCCGCTCCTTGCCGCCAGCGACCAGCAGCAGCTTGCCATACAGCGCCACGTCCCATTCGGCGTCGATGCCGAATTCCTTGAACGCCAGATTGAAACCCACCCGATGCGCGTCACGCTCCGTATCGACGAGCACGCCGTCGCAATCGAAAATCAGTGCCTTGATCATCCCGCGTGCGCCCTTCAGCCCAGCTTCGCCAGGAAGGCGGGGCCGCGATCCTTGCCGCCGAACTTCTCGATGAAGCCGCCGAACATGGTCTTGCACGCCTTGTACTGCGCGTCGATCAGCCGCAGCGGTTCGAAATCGTTGGGCTTTGCGGTGTGATAATCGACGAAGCTCTGCACGAAGACGTGCTTCAGGTTGGTGGAGATGTTCACCTTGGCCGAACCGCGGGCGATCGCCTTGGCGAATGTCTCGTCCGACAGGCCGGTGCCGCCATGCAGGGCCATCGGCGTTTTGGTCAGGCTGTTGATCGCCGCGATCCGGTCGAAGTCAACTTTCGGCTCACCCTTGTAGTATCCGTGGGCGGTGCCGACGGCGCAGGCAAACGCCGACAGATCCAGCGCGTCGCAGAACTTCTTCGCGTCTTCCGGATCGGTCAGAACCGAATCTTCCTCGGCCACATGCATGTCGTCTTCGACACCCATGATCTGGCCCAGTTCGGCCTCCATGCCCACGCCATACTTCTCGGCAATGTCGCGCACGCGCTTCGACATCTCCAGATTCTCTTCGAAGGGCAGGGCTGATGCGTCGATCATGATGGACGTCCACCCCTCACGCGCGCAGGCCTCGATCATCGCCAGATCCTTGCAGTGGTCGAGGTGCAGGACCACCGGCACCGCCGAATCCTCAGCCACGGTGCGGACCCACGAAACGATTTCCTTGTGGCTCCAGTATTCGATGGTCTTCGAACTGGTCTGGCAGATCACCGGCGCATTCAGTTCTTCGGCCGCGGCGACCATCGCCTTGGTCGTTCCATAGTCGACCAGATTGAATGCGGCGACGGCATATCCGTTATCCATTGCGTCGCGCAGCAGCGGCTTCATGTTGACGAGCGGCATGTAAAACTCCCTGGAATCCCTCTGGCGCTCAAAGCGCCTTGAAGGCGCGCATAGAGCGACCAATCTGCAGAGTCCAATAGCCATCGGCAGCCTGAGCCGCCACAGATATTGTCAATTTCGACCCTGTCCCGATCTCGAACGCGCGTGCGGTCAGGCGGGATTCGTCACGAAAGCGCCGCGCTCGCGATCCTTCATCACCTTATCCGCTGGAAACACGGTTCCGTTCATCGTGATATAGACCCCGGCCGGCGCAACCTGTGCCGTGGCGAATGCCATGCCGAGATTGAAAGCCGCGTCGCTTTCGCTGAATCGCGCAGGCGCCAGCGCGCCCACCAGCGCAATCGTCTTGCCCTCGATCCCCGCCAGCGCGGCGGCCGTAACCGTCATCGTATCGGTGCCATGCGTGATGACGATCCGGTCGGTCTGCGCCTGGCTCACCGCCTCGACAATGCGAGCTCGATCCTCATCGTCCAGTTCCAGGCTGTCCTTGCGCGCCAGTTCGACGATCTCGAACGGCAGCGTCACCCGCGCGATCTCCAGCAGCCGGGCCACCATCGTTCCGCCCACCTGATAGGCGCTGAGGGCGTCGAAATACTGTTTGTCGATCGTCCCGCCGGTGGTCAGCACCAGAACGGATTGGCTCGCGGTCATCTCTGCGCTCTTTCCCACCCGCACACTCTGCCGCAGACCACGCCAGAAGAAAAGCGACCGCAACGCGCGGCCAGGGCAACCCGCGCCGCCCGTTCCACGATCCGCCGATTGCCCGCAGGCATGTCTGTTGGATGAAGTGGTGCCCAGAAGAGGACTCGAACCTCCACGCCCTTTCGAGCGCCGCCACCTGAAGACGGTGCGTCTACCAATTCCGCCATCTGGGCACGGGGTAGGGCGCGGCCTTTAGGGGGGTGGGCGGCCTTCTGTCAACGGTCGAAGCGCCCAATATTTTCGCCGCTTGCCTTGCGAGCCTTGCCGTCGGCATCGCGGCGATATTGGGGCAGGCACCCTTACAGTCGCCGTTGACCAGCGGGGCGCGCGCCGCTAGCGACGCGGCAGCAAGCCAATGTTGGAAATCCAACATTGGAATCGTTGGAACGATCAGCGTTTTTCAAAAGAATAAGAACGTTATTCCAACGCCTTGCGGGTGTAGCTCAATGGTAGAGCAGAAGCTTCCCAAGCTTACGACGAGGGTTCGATTCCCTTCACCCGCTCCACCTCCCCAATCGATAAAAGCGCCTTCGCCATCGTGGCGGTCACGGCTCTGTTTTCGCCGTGCGGATGTAAACAATTGTTTCCGCTGATGTAACGTCCGGCGCTCGTCATTACAGGAGTAATGGCAGCGCAGCCCCGGACCCTTTGCGCTGCTCCGGGACGCCTCGTCATGAACTGCGCGACGAGGTGTCCCGGTTTTTCGGGCCGCCACTCTGGCCGTTCGGGCATCCCTCCAGCGTTGAAACCGGTAAATGCGTGCTCCGCGTTTTCCGCGATTCGCGTGGCGGATTTTTTCACTCCATACGTGAGGCCAATTCACTGCTGGTGCGTTTATTCATCGGGTTCGGTGGAATTCGGTTTGTCAGGGGCTGGCTTGGAGGGGTTGCGGACATGATTGCTGAGAGAACGGCACGGCTGAAGGCCGTCGTCGCCTCTGGAATCGCGAGCGTGCTGATGGCGGGGTGTGCCGGTAATCCCGGCGTGAGCGCAATGCCGATCGGGCGGGGCGTGCCGGAAGGGGCGGCCACTTTCGCGCTGGCGGAACCGCTGGACAATGTGGGCCGCATCGCTGCTCCGCATGTGGAGCGCAAATTGCGTGAGTTGGGTTTTGAACCGTCGGCCAATCCCGATCTTCTCGTTCAGGTGGGCGGGGCGGAGCGGTCACGGGCAGTGGGCGCTTATATTGCCGACCCCTGCGATGCGGCCACGCCTGCCTGGGTGGAACAGCGCGGAAAAGGGTGGCTGCTGGGCGGTGGCCGGGTGCTGACGCTTACCGTGCGTATTATCGACGCGGGGACGGGTGCGCCGGTCTATCAGGCGTCGTCTCAGCGCCGCATGGCGGGCGGGTTCAACGATGCGCGGATTGAACGACTGGTGGATGCCGCGCTCAGCCTGAATCCGAAAGAGGTGGCCGCGCCCGCATCGCCATCCTGCTAGGGCCAATCGACATTCCGTTCTGACGGCCTGCAAATAGCGGCTTTCCGCGCTTCCGGTGCTCACGTGCCATAAGCACGCTGCGCTCCGGGTCACGGAAAACCACTATTTTCGCCACGCCATCTCCTGAATGTCGATCGGCCCTAGACGATTGCCGCCAGGCTCAGTTCGAACCGGCTGCCTGCGCCCGGCGTGCTGTGGCAGGCCACTTCGCCGCCGTGCCGCGTGGCGACCATGTGAACGAAGGCCAGCCCCAATCCGGCCCCGTCAGGCCCGTCATGGGCGAAACGGCGGAACGGCTCGAACAGGCCTGCGATCTGTTCTTCGCTCAGGCCCGGCCCCTCGTCCTCTATCGCGATCACAAGGCGGTTGCCCTCGCGCGCTACGCCGCAATGCACGGTGGAACCCTCCGGGCTGTATTTGATCGCATTGCCCAGCAGGTTGATTACCGCGCGGGTCAGCAGCGGGCGGTCGCCCCGCGTCAGGCAGGGTTCTTCCTCCTCGCCCTCGGCTCTGGCCCCGTCTCCGGTTTCGACCCTGATGTGTCGTGCGGACGATTGCGACCACAGGTCATCCGCGGCATCAATCACCACGTCGCGCAGGTCTACCTCGTCCTGCGCGATTGGTTGCGCCTCGGCCCGGGCAAATTGTACGAAGCCGTCGGCCAGCGCCAGCGTGCGCCGCGCGTGGCCTTCTATCCTTCGCGCAACCTCCGCGTCGACAGCACCTTCGGAAAGGGCCAGCGTGCTGATGATCGATGCCTGCGGCGATCGCATGTCGTGCGTCAGGAACCGCAGGGCCTCTTCACGCTGGCGTGTGGCCGAACGCAGGTGCGCGATCGCGCCGCGCAGCAATTCGATGTCCGTCTGCACGGCATCCCCCGTCGGACGGGCAGCCGCCAGCAGGGGATCGGGATCGTGGCGGAACCGCTCGAACTCCTCGCGCAGATAGGATGTAGTCGCCTCCAGCCGCCGCCATGCCCACAGCGGATAGACGGCGATCAGGCCGACCAGCGCCGCCACGGGCGATGCCCACAGGCCACCCACCGCGAACAGCGCCGCGCTCGTGCCCAGTGTCGCCGCGCTCAGCGCCAGCCCCAGCACGAAATTGAAGCGCGGCCGGGCCAGCAGGAAGCCCGCCAGCATCAGCCATAGTGGCAACAGGGCCATGGCATAGCGGGTCGCCGCGCCAGCCGGGGCGATCGCGCGCCCGGCCATCAGCGCATCGATGATGTTGGCGTTCAGTTCCACGCCGGGCATCAGCGTGTTCCGTTCTGCCAGCGGGGTGGCATAGGCGTCGCCCATCCCGGCGGCGGTCGCGCCGATCAGCACGACTTTACCGGTGAAATAGTCCGGCGGCACCGCGCCATCCAGCAGCGCGCGAAAGGGCACCATGCGGAAATGCTCCCGCCCGCCCGCGAACGGTATCAGGAACGGCTCTGCGCGAACCAGCCCCTCGCTTTCCGTGGCACGGGGCAACTCGCAGGCCTTGCCGGTCGCGGCGCAGGCGGCCAGCGCCGCCACATGCGGCCACAGCGTGCCGTCTGTGCCTTCGGCCAGATAGGCGCGGCGCACAATCCCGTCCGCATCGGGCGAAAGGTTCGCATGGCCCACCCGCGCACCGGCCTCCCGCAGTGTGGGGAGGGGCAGGGCCACACTCACCGCCTCGCCATTGCGGCCGGGGATTTCCATCGCCAGCGGCAGGATCGGGTGCGTCTGCGCGACGGCCTGCGCCAGTTCCGCGTCTTCCGGCGATGGATCGATGAACAGCACGTCATACAGGATCGCGGCGGGCCGGGCGGCCGCCAGCCGGTCCAGCGCGCGGGCATGCAGGCCCCTCGGCCACGGGAAGCCTCCCAGTTGGGCAAGGCTTTCCTCGTCGATCGTCACGATGATAACCGCATCGCTGGCGGGCCGTTGCTTCAGGCGGATAAGCTGGTCGTAAACGAGGTTGTCCGCGCGCTGGAACAGGTCGGTGGCCACCACCAGCGCGATGCCCAACGTGGCGATCAGCGCGACCGCCAGCCATTCGCTGACGATACGGCGTTCGCGCGTCAGCCCGGCCACGCGATCACCGGCTCACCGGGGCGACCTGCAATTCCTGCTGTTCCATCCAGCGCGACTGGCGGCGTCCGCCATCGAGCAGGATGGCGCTTTCCACGCGCCAGAAATAGGTGCCCGGTTCCAGATCGGTGATTACCAGTTCGCTTCCGGTCAATTCGGTGCGGTCGATCACGGGTGTTCCGTCGGGGCTGCGCGCGATCTGGAAACGGAAACGGCGCTCGCCCTCTCCGCCCGTGCGCCAGCGGAACCGCAGGCAGCGACCCGCCGGGCATGTCTCTGCCTCGCCGACTTCGCCGGTGATGGTATTCAACCGCCGCTCGAACGTGTGATTGGCGGGAATGCCTTCCAGACCGGCGGCCGAAATGGCGGTGAAGCGCGCGAACAGGCTGTCGTTCGGCACGCCTTCTGCGCTCAGTTGCGGGGTCTGCGATTCAATTTCCGCGAAAACATCGATGAACCCGGCATCCGTCGCCAATTGTGCGCGGTAGAACTCCGCACCCGCTACCGGCTCCACCGCGAAAGTCACAAGATCGCTGTCCTGCAACCGCTCCGGGTCGAGCAGCGCGGGGCGGGGCAGCAGCGGAACGGCAGAGCCCAGCCCCTGCGCCGAAACCGCCACGCCTTGCCCGGCGGGCACTTCGACCAGCGCTTCGCCCGCGGTCACGGCTACCTGCCCTTCCAGCACTCCGGTGCCGGAACCGGCATTCTCATCGTCCACGCTGACGCGGAAACGGGTGCCGCGCACGGCCGCCACCGATACCGGCGTATGGATTTCGAACGTGCTGCCGCGCTGCACCGGGGTGACCTGCGTTTCGGTCCGCCCGTTCACCAGCATGAAGCGTTTCACCACATCGCCGGTCAGCGCGATCCGGTGCAGCGTGGAAACATCGATGCGCGCGCGTGATGGCAGGGTCAGCGATGTGCCGTCGGCCAGCTCAATCGCCAGAAAACCGTTGGTCCCGGTGCTCAGCTTCGTCCCTTCGGCCACCGCCATGCCCACGCGCGCCGTGCCACCGTTGACTTGCGCCGCGCCGCGAAACGCCGCCACCCGCGCATCGATGGGTTCCAGCCGCAGCAGGCGGCGGGGCACGCGCAGGGTCGATCCGATCTGCAACTTGCGCGGGTCGGCCACGCGGTTGATCCGCTGCACTATTCGGTGATCCGACCATTGTTTCATGCCGCGTTCGGCCATGCCGATCAGGGTGTCGCCCGCTTTCACGGTATAGATCAGGTCCTGCCCCGGCGCAGGGGTGGCCGCCTCCGCGCGCACCGCGAACAGGGCCAGAATCAGGGCGAAAAACAGTCTCATTGCGGATTTCCGGATGGGGGAGCTTCGACCACTTCCAGACGATAGCCGTAATTGTAAACCGGCGTCAGGCGGAAACCGCGTTCCGGCCTCAGCCCCAGCCGCGTCCTCAGGCGAGAGATATGGACGTCCAGCGTGCGGGTGGCCAGGTCGGGATTGCGGCCCCAAACGGCTTCAAGCAGATGCGTGCGGCTCATCGCGCGATGCACGTTGCGGAACAGCACCACGGCCAGCGCAAATTCCTTGGCCGTCAGGGTGAATTCCTCGCCATGCAGGCTAACCGTGCAATCGGAATGGTCGAACGTCACGCCGTGCAGTTCCTCGCGCCCCAGCGCCTGCGGTTCCTCGGCATAGCTTCGCCGCAGCAGCGCCTTGATGCGCGCGGCCAGCACGCCGGGCTCGAACGGTTTGACGACATAATCGTCGGCTCCGGCCTCCAGCGCGCTGACGACATCCTCGTCATCGCTGCGGCTGGTGATCATCATCACCGGGGGGCACGGGTCCAGGTTTTCCCGGGCCCAGAGCAGCACTTCGTAACCGCTCGTATCCGGCAGGTTCCAGTCAAGCAGCAGCAGGTCGTAGGAATCCCGGCGAAGAGAAGTCACCAGCGTGCGACCCGTACGAAATATCTGGCAGGAATGACCGGCACCGAAAGTGGTCTGCTCGATCTGACGGCCGATTTCGGCGTCGTCTTCCAGCAATGCGATCCGCAATACCCCTCCTCCGGAACATCGACGGGTCGGGGCCTTCTAGGCTATCCGGTATACAAATGTAAGCCTGAAGGGTGCGCCTGCCGCGACCAGACCGGACGCAGCAGGCGCAGCACCATTTTATAGGCTCGTTGCCGCCAGTCCCGTTCCCATTTCGATAGACGGAGTAGGGGGCGTCGCCAGGCTGTTTCGCACATCCCACAGGCCGGCATGCATGGCGATCCGCGCCGCCTCGGACGCGGATTTCGCGCTCAGCTTGAACATCATGTTCTTGCGATAGATTTCCACCGTGCGCGGGCTGATTGCCAGTTCCTCGGCCACTTCCTTGTTGGAATTGCCGTCCAGCAGGGAAATCAGCACATCTGTTTCGCGGCGGGTCAGCAGGGCCACCTTGGCCTTCGCGCGGCCCCTTTCATTGACCATCCGCGATTGGCGGTCGCCTTCCTCGATCAGGTTCCCCAGCGTCGTTTCGAACAACCGGGCCTCGAACGGCCACAGCAGATAATCGGTTGCCCCATTGCGAATGGCGCGGACGATGCGCTCTGCGGCAGGTATCTCGCAATAGACGGAAACGGGATAGAAACGGCCCTGTTCGCGCACAGTGTCGAAAAATTCGCGCAAATCGTCCCTGCCGGGATCCTCGTGTATCAGCACGGCCCCTTCGGCGGGCAGGGTGCGCAGGAATTCGGCCGCGCTTTCGTATATTTCGGTATGCAGGCCCCGATTGACGAGCGCGCTGGAAATCTGTGCCCGGCGGCGGAAATCGCCGTCGATCACGTGGATATGCATATTCCTGGACTTTTCGCCCATAACAAAGGCCCCCCGGTGACCGGGCGTGTCCGTTTTCCCCGTCTGAACCCGCCCTGTTACGATCCCGGCGCTCGCTCACGCGGGCGCCATTTGCGACACATCCCCAACATTGTGCCGCTGGCGGTCATTCCGTCATGCGGGGAACCGCGCCAATTCAGTATTCTTACCTATGGGTTAACCATTGGTAGGGGCCATCGCGCCATTGCCGTCGCCTGCGGCCTGATTTCGGCCGGCCGAACGCAATGCCGCTTCTATTTCAAGCAGATCCGCTTTCACCGGCGTCAGCAGCTCGGGCTGGAAACCGACCACGCTCTCCAGCACGGCCCTCCGCGCCGCGCCGTAAAGCTGCAACAGCGAACTGGCGAGCGGGGCGGTCCGGTCCACGCCCATTTCCAGCGCGGTGATGGCCGTCAGCGCGCGGGTCAGCGCCCGGCTGCGCGCGGCCGGATCGTTGCGCTCGTGCGCCAGCAGCGCGCCGCCCAGTCCGGCAATGGCCTGTTCCAGGCACAGCAGAACCAGCGCGGCGGTGTCGCCACTCTGCACGCGCGCGTCGAAGGCGCTGCGGCGATAGGCTTCGTGGGGATCGGTCGTGGCGAGCATCTGGCCGTCCTCAGTCTCTCTGCGCGTTCCAGGCGTCGATCTGCGCCTGCAGGAACGACAGTGTGGACTTGGATGAAGCGACCTGCGCGTCGGTTTTGGCAAAGCGCGTGGTCAGGGATGCGCGCAGACGCTCCTGCTGCTCGGCCACTTTGGCGGTCTGCTCGGTGATTTCCTTCGACTGGCTTTCATACCGCGCGATCGATCCGGCCAGCGATCCCGGATCGCTGGTGGTGGAAGCCGCGCGGGCGATCTTGTCGACCGTGGCGTACACGCCATACAGCCCGGTGGTGAACATGGCCGCCGCACCAGCAGGGTCTTTTTGCAGGGTCGCTTGCAAGCGCGCGGTATCCAGCCGGAAGGTGCCGTCCCGCTCCACCGCCAGTCCCAGGTCCGCCAGCGTTCGCGGGGATCCTTCGGCGGCATTGGGCATGATGATCGTGGAACCGATTCCGGTCAGCGTCCGCTTCAGGCCGCGCGCGCCCGCGTCCGTGCCCAGCGCCCCGCCGCCCAGCGCATTGGTCGCGCTGTTCAGCTCGCCCATGATCTCGTTGAACGCGGCGATAAGGTCGGCCATCGCTTCAGAGATGCTCGATACCGGGCTGGAAAAGGTGATCTGCGTCGGCGCGCCCGCGTTGGTCCCGGTCAGCGACAGCGACAGACCCGGCGCCGCATTGGCGATGGTGTTGCTGGCGCTGGTCATGGTCAGGCCGTCCAGCTTGAAGCTGGCGTTTGCGGATGTTGCCAGCAGCTTGGCCGGATCGCCGCCCGCAGACGGGTTCCACGCCAGCGCCGCCAGCCCTTCCTCGCCCGCGGTCTCGGTCGCTTCGATCACGAAGCCGTTCAGTTCGCCCGTCGCGCCTTTCAGCACCAGTTGCGCGCCTTCGGCCGTCGTCGCGACATAGGCTGTCACGCCGGATTTCGACGCGTTGATGGATTGCGCCACATCCGCCAGCGTCGCCCCGCTGACGACATCGATCGTCACCGCGGTGTGGGCGGTATCCTCGGTAAAGGACGATCCGGTGGTCGTGCCGAACCGGATGGTCAGCGATCCCGCGCCCACGGTGCTGGTGCCGCTGGCAAAGGCGGAACTGGCCAGCGTCTGCCCCTTGGCCAGCGACAGCACTTCCAGGCTGTAGCTGCCCGATTGCGCCGTGCCCGATGGGCTGGAAACGGTGGCGACGGAAGCATTGGCGATCTGCGGTGTCACCGCCAGGTCGCCCGCGCGCACCCGGTCGCCCAGCGCGCTGGCCAGCAGCGACAGCGAATTCTTCAGCGATGCGGCGACAGAGATCTTCTGTTCCAGCGCCTCGCTCTTGGCCGTCAGCCGCTGCGTGCGGCCAGCGAACTGCGCATCGGCAAGGTTCTTGGCCAGCGCGGTCATGTCGACCCCGCTGCCCGCGCCGAGGGCGGAGATGATGGACGATGCGGTGGAAGTCTCGGTCATGGTTGGGAGAACGGCTTTCCTGCGGCGGACTTAAGACGCCAGACGCCCATCGGCGTCGAACCTCAGTTCGACCGGCACTTCGATTGCCGGGGCAGGGCGCGCCTCGCCCCGTTTCAGGGAGAAGACGAAGGCCAGAACGGCGGCGATGGCGGAATACAGCTCTTCGCGGATCGTCTGGTTTTCGCGCGTGGTGAAATAGACCGAACGGGCAAGCTGCGGATATTCCAGCAGCGGCACGCCATATTCCCGCGCCAGTTCCTTCATCGCCTGCGCCTTGTCGCCGCGCCCCTTGGCCAGCACGATCGGCGCGGAGGCCTTGTCCGGGTCGTAAGTCATCGCCACGGCAAAGTGCGTCGGGTTGGTCAGCACGAACTGCGCATTACGCATCGCGTTGGCCACGCTGCCCGCCGCAATGTCGCGCTGGCGCTGGCGGCGGTGGGCGCGCGCTTCGGGCGATCCTTCGGATTCCTTGTGCTCGTCGCGCATTTCCTGATGGCTCATCTTCAGGCGCTGGTTGCGGCGGATCCACTGGATCGGCACGTCGATCAGCGCGATCACCACCAGCCCGGCGGACAGCGCGAACAGCAGCGATGTCAGCGCATTCCATCCGGCGACCAGCTGCTGCGACAGGTTGCCCGCGCCCATTCCGGCGACGGTTCCCAGCCAGCCCCGCGCCCAGGCAAAGGCGATCGTGCCCAGCAGGGCCACTTTCAGCATGCCCTTGCCCATCTCGATCCAGCCGGTCGGGCCGAACATGCGCTTCAGGCCCGACAGCGGGTTCAGGCGCGATCCCTTGAAGTTCAGGTTTTCCGGCACCCAGCGCCCGGTGCCGATGCCCAACTGGGTGATCAGCGCCAGCAGCAGTATGGGGAAGGCGATGGTCAGGATCGGGGGCAGGGTGGCCAGCAGCCCGGTCAGCAACATGCGCGACGGGTTGAATTCCACCACGTCCACGCGGCCGAAGATCAGCCCGGCGCGCAGCACGTTGCCCACTTCGCCCAACAGCCACGGCCCGGCAAAGGCCAGCCACGCCGCGCCGAACAGGATCGCCGCCGCCGTTGAAAGCTCTCGCGAACGCAGGACATCGCCCTTGCGGGCGGCCTCGCGTTTGCGCTTGTCGGTTGGCGCAAAGCTCTTCTCGCCGCTGCTCTCACTCATCGCGCCAGCACGCTTTCGGTCTGGTTCAGCGACACGTCGATCAGGTCTTCAAGCTGGTTATAGAACAGCGGCGCGGCCATGATCATCGCGGCGATCCCGGCCAGCACACTGGCGGGCAGGCCCAGCGCAAACAGGTTCAGCGACGGGGCCGAACGGCTCAGCACGCCGGTCAGCACTTGCGCCAGCAGCAGCACCAGCGTCACCGGCAGTGCGATCCGCACGGCGGTTCCCAGCATGGTCCCGGCAAAGGATGCGATCAGTGCGAAACGGTCCGCGCCCAGCCATGTCTCGCCCGGCGGGAAGGCGTTATAGCTTTCGATCACCAGCGCCATCCAGTGCAGGTGCGCGCCCACCGCCAGGAAGATCAGCGTCAGCACGATGGTGAAATACTGGCCGAAGGCGCTCGTCTGGCCGCTGCCGGTCGGGTCGGCGGCCACCGCCATGCTCATGCCCATGCCGCCGCCGATCAGTTCGGCCGCCATCACCGGCGCGGCAAAGGCGATCTGCAACACGAAGCCCAGCGACAGGCCGATCATCACCTCGCCCGCCACCGCCAGCAGTCCTTCGACTGAAAACAGCGAAGGCGGGGCGGCCACGGCGGGGAACCACACGGCGACGAAGATCGCCAGCGCCCAGCCGGCGCTGACCCGCACCATCGGCGGGACCAGCGCCGCGCCAAAGAACGGGGCGGCGAACATCGCCGCTCCGATACGAGTCATCAGGAAGACGACCCGCCAGAAATCCTGCTCGATCGCGCCAAGACCGAAATCGAGTGCAATCACCGGCCGATCCTGGCGATTTCCATGAAGATTTCCTGCATGAAGTCGCTCACCAGCGCCATCATCGACGCGCCGAACAGCACCAGCACCAGCGCCACGGCGGCCAGCTTCGGTACGAAAGTCAGCGTCTGTTCGTTGACCGATGTGGCCGCCTGAATCAGGCCTACGACAAGGCCGATGGCCAGCGCCGCCAGCAGGATCGGGGCGGCCACCAGCGCGGTGGTCCACAGCATCCGATCGGCCAGCGAAAGCAGGATGGGTAGCTCGTCCATGGCCCTATCCGAAGCTGGAGGCGAGAGAACCCATCAGCAGCGCCCACCCGTCCACCAGGACGAACAGCAGCAGCTTGAAGGGCAACGAAACCATCATCGGGCTCATCATCATCATGCCCAGGCTCATCAGCACGCTGGCCACGACCAGATCGATGACGAGGAACGGCAGGAACAGCATGAAGCCGATCTGGAAAGCCGTCTTCAGTTCGCTGGTCACGAAAGCGGGCAGCAGGATGGAGAAAGGCACATCCGCGGGGGAGGCATAGGCGGGCGCGTTGGCGATGTCGGAAAACATCTCCAGATCGTTCTCGCGCGTCTGCCGGATCATGAAGGCGTGGAACTCGCCCCCGGCGGATGCGATCGCCTGTTCGGCATTGATCGTCCCGGCGGAATAGGGCGCGATGGCCACCGCGTTCACCCGCTCCAGCGTGGGGGCCATGATGAATAAAGACAGGAACAGCGACAGCCCGATCAGCACCTGATTGGGCGGCGATTGTTGCAGGCCCAGCGCCTGCCGCAGGATCGCCAGCACCACCAGGATGCGGGTGAAGCTGGTCATCATCAGGATCAGCGCGGGCAGGACCGTCAGCAGGCCCATGACCAGCAGCAGTTGCAGCGACAGGCTCAGCGGCGCGCCACCGGCGCCGCCCAATTCACCGAATGCGCGGTCCAGCGCGCCGGGGACGGCGGCCTGCGCCTGAACCTGCGCCTGCACGGCCAGCGGCACCAGCAGGGCGGAAATCGCGGCGATCAGGCTCAGCAGGCGCTTCATGCCCCGATCTCCTCGGGCGCGGTCTCGTCACGCGGGCGGGCGGGGGCTTCGGCCAGCCGGGTCAGCCCGTTGCGCGATGTGGAAACCAGTATCTCGCGTCCGTGAAATTCCAGAACTGCCAGCCGCATGGTGGGCGACAGCATGGTCGTTTCGATGATCCGCACGGCGCGGGTGCCGCGCTGCGGCGCGCCGAACTGGCCCTGCATCCGCTGGGCCAGCTTCAGGCTGCCCCAGATCGCGAAGCCGATCGCGGGCAGCAGCAACAGCAGTTTCAGGATGTACCAGAACATCAGGCGGCCTTTTCCTGCACCGGCGTCACCTTGATCGGCGCGGCGCGGCGGTCACGCGGGGTGTCGCCGCTGCCGTTGCCGGCCAGTTCGATGATCCGCAGGGCGAAACGGTTGCCTTCGGCGATCACTTCGCCGCGCGCGATCAGCTTGCCGTTGACCATCACGTCCAGCGGCTCGTCGATCAGGCGGTCCAGCATGACCACGCTGTCCTCGGCCAGTTCCAGCACCTCGCGCAGGCGCATCTGGGCGCGGCCCAGTTCCACCGTCAGGCGGACGTCGATGTTGTGGATCAGGTCGAATCCGGTGGCGTCGCTCATTGGGTTTCCTTTCCGATAGATGTCTGTGTGATTTGCAGGGCGACCTGTTCGTCCACTTCGCCCACGGTGCCGCTCGCGATGATCGCGTCGCCGATCCGCAGCGGCACGCTGCGCGCCACCATGATCGGCAGCACGTCGCCGGGCACCAGGCCGGTCAGGCGGTGCAGCGGCACTTCCATGTCCACCAGCGTGGCATTGGCGCTCAGCGGCAGGTCGGCAAAAGGTGCGCTGTTGGCGTCTGACTGGCGCCGCGCAGCCGCCGGGCGCGGCAAGGAACCGTGCGGTAGCAGCGTCGGCACGCTGTCGGTTTCGACCACCAGCGAAAGCGTCCATGCCGCGCCGCCATCGGCGGGCGTCACTTCCAGTTCGATCAGCGTCAGCATCGCGGCCGGGCGAAACAGGGCAAGCTGCCCCACGTTCGTCGCGCGGCGTCCGGCATGGGCGTCGATGCCGCCCAGTTCGCCCGCCACGGCGGTAATCGTCTGCTGTTCCATCCGCTTGGCCAGCAGGTCGGCCGACAGCGGCAGTTCGGTGGGCAGCTTGCCCGTCACTTCGCCCGTGCCGCCGAAAGCGCGGTCAAGCTGGGCCAGCAGCGCCTTCGCATCCAGCGACAGCAGCACCGGCACTTCGTTCTTGCCCAGCATATGCACGCTGTTGGCGGCGGCCGGGCCGCAATGGCCCGCCAGTTCGCCCGCCTTCAGCGCCCGTGCGCCCAGCGAACGGACCTGCCGGGCGGAAAGCACCGGGCGCAGCGCACCGGCCAGCCTCTCGCCGAACCGCTCCAGCTCCTGCGTCAGATCGTGCGGGGCGGCCTGCGGCTTCAGCAGGGCATCACAATGCGATGCCGCACGCTGCGTGGTGGCCGGGCCGGTTTTTGAAGGCGCCTTGGCCATCACTGCACGATGAAAGTGCGGAAATAGATATTGTCGACGCCGCCAAAGCCTTCACGCTCGGTCAGCACGTCGTTGACGGCGTCGGTCAGGCGCTTCTGCAACCGGATCTTGCCGTCGGGGGAAATCACGTCTTCCTCCGGCGTGTCGGCCACGGTCACCAGAATGCGCGAACGCACCGCCAGTTCATGTTCCTTCAGCCACATCAGCACGCGCCCGTCGCGCTGGGTGGATGCGGCCAGGCTCAGCTGGATCAGCGAGCTGGAATCCCGCAGGTTGGAGGTGAAGTCCTCGCCAAAGCGGTAATAGGCGGTGCGATACTTGCTGCCGCCATCGCCATAAACCAGGTTCGCTTCCTCCTCGTGCCCCTTGCCGGCGGGCGGGGCATAGGGATCTTCCTCACCCTTCAGCACAAGTTGCGGGCCGCTTTCCTGCGCCTTCGCATGGCTGCCGCCGATCACCCCGGCCTGCATCAGGCCAAAGGCCGTGCCCCCGCCCGCGCCGGCCAGAACCAGTCCGGCCAGAAGCAATTTCAGCCCCTTGCCCTTCTTCGGCTTCTCGGCGGTATTTTTGCTATCGCTCACTGCTGTTTCCTTGGTGCGTAAGGGGTTCGGGATCAGGCGAACACGCCGGCGCGGGCAGAGCCGCCGCCATTCGGCTGTTCGGTCACGCGGCGTTGCTGCTGCTGCGGGGCGTTCTGGTCATGGCGGGCGGCCGTTCCGTTGCCGGATGCGCCGTCGCGGTCAGCGGTGCCGCCGCCGCGCGCCGCGGTCTGCGGCTGGTTCTGCTGGCTGTTACCCGCGCGATCGTCAGCCGCGTTCTGGAACGTCTGTGCGCCCACGGCCTGCGCCACCGCGCGCTGTGTTTCCGGATTGCTGGCAGAAAGCTGGACGGACAGTGCGCCATCGCGCCGCTGGTCGAACCGCAGCGAAAGCTCGCCGAACTCGGCATGGTCGATCGCCACGGAATCGGTCGCGGGGGCAAAGGCTTCGCGGGCCGCAGCCAGCCGGTCGATCATGCGCGTCATTTCGGTCAGCGTGTCGGGCCGCAGGGCCGGGCGGGCGGCATCCATCGCGGGCGTGGCGCCGGTGGAAAGGGTCGGGGCGGCCAGCGTGGCCTGTTCCGGCTGCTTCACCGTCTCGGTCTGGGTAAAGCGCATCGCGGCGCGATCAGCGGCCGTCACATCGCGGCGCGCGGTTGGTGCCTCGCCGCCGGTGTCGCCACCCTCGGCGGAATCGTCAGACTTGGCCTGACCGCCCTGGGTGTCGGCCGTCTGGGCGACCTGGATCGAAATCGCCGTGTCGCGCTGCGCCGGGGCATCCTTCGCGGCGGCGCCTTCCGCTTTCGCTTCACCCGCACCGCGCACCATACCCTGCGGGATCGGCGCGGTCTGCACCGCTTTCTGCTGCGTTTCGGCGGGGGTGGTTTCAGCCTCGGCATCCCCTTCCGCCGAAGCGGCGGGCAGGGCGATCTGCTGCGTCATCGCGGCCAGCGCCAGTGCGGCTTCCACCGCTTCGCCACCGGCTGCCACGTCCACGGTTTCGCTCTCTGCACCGCTTTCCAGCGCGGCATCGCCCGGCAAGCCGACCGGCAAGATCTTGCCGCTTTCTGCCGTTTCCGGCAGCGCGATGCCGTGTCCGATGGCGGCGGCAAGGGCCAGCGCCTCGGCATTGGGGCGGGCCTCGCCCTTTTCGGCGGAGGCTTCCTGCGGGTCATGCTGGGCCAGAACGGCGGAAAATGCCCCCTTCGTCTCGCCTGAAACCCGCGTTTCCCCCAGATCGAGGGAGGGGCGGTTGCCGGTAGGGGTAGTGGCCAGAGAGATCATCGTTTCGCCGTCAGAGTTTGTGTCTCCCGGCTCTATTCAAGATACGTGCCAGTTCTCTCTATGGCGCTTCCCGCGCGGCGGTTTTGCGGGGCGGGGTGCTTTCCACGCGGGAAAGGCGGTCGATCATTTCGCGGTGCAGTTCCCGGCGGTTTTCCCCCGCGCGTTGCAGGCGGCGTTCGGCGGCGGCCAGATCGGCCAGCCGGTCGTCGGCCTCGCGCCGCGCATCGGTCGCCTGCCGCTCCGCCGTATGGCCCAGCTCGCGCAGGTGCGCGCCCAGGATGGACGCGCCGCGCAATTCCGCCGCGTCCCCGGCCGTATCGCGCAGGGTATATAGCTGCGCCAGCGACCGGGTCCGTTCGGAAAGCTGTTCCAGCTTCTGCCGCACGGCTTCCGCGCGATAGGCTTCGCTGGCCGCTTTGCGCTGCTCGGCGGATCGCACGCGCTCTATCAGCCGCGCCCGGCGCAGGCGGGATTTGTCAGCCGTCATTGCCGATCAGGTGCGCCAGTTGCTCGCGCGCTTCGGCCAGCGGCACGCGGCTATGCACGTCCTGCGACAGGAATTGCGTGATCTGCGGCTGGATGGCGATTGCACGGTCGATCACCGGGTCGGCCCCGGCGCGATAAGCGCCCATCAAAACCAGATCGCGGTTGCTTTCATAGCTGGAAACCAGCGCGCGGAACCGCCGCGCCATCGCCGCGTGTTCGCGCGGTGCCACGTCGCTCATCACCCGGCTCAGCGATGCTCCGACATCCACCGCCGGATATTGCCCACGCTGCGCCAGCTCGCGTGATAGCACGATGTGGCCGTCCAGAATGGATCGGGCGGTATCCACCACCGGGTCGTTCTGGTCGTCGCCATCGGCCAGCACGGTGTAGATGCCGGTTATGGACCCGCCGCTTTCGGCGGAATTGCCCGCGCGTTCCACCAGCTTTGTCACGGTGGAAAGGGCTGACGGCGGGTATCCGCGCGCCGCGCCCGGTTCGCCCAGCAGGATGCCGATCTCGCGCGCCGCGTGGGCGATGCGGGTCAGGCTGTCCTGAATCAGCAGGACCTTGCGCCCTTCGGCGCGGAAATGTTCGGCCAGCGATGTGGCCAGCAACGCGCCGCGCAGGCGCAGGTTGGCCGCATGGTCGGCCGGCACTGCAACCACGGCGGTGCGCGCGGCTGCTTCGCCGCTCATATGCCGTTCGACGAAATCGGACACTTCGCGCGCCCGTTCGCCGATCAGGCCCACCACAACGATATCGGCTTCCGCGCCGTCGGCAATCATGTCGATCAGCACGGATTTGCCTACGCCCGATCCGGCCATGATGCCCACGCGCTGGCCTATGCCCAGCGTGGTCAGTGCGTTGATGGATCGGATGCCGGTGTCGAACGGTTCGCGCACGCTCGCCCGGTCCAGCGCGCCGGTGCGCTTGCCACCGGCGGGCCATTCGGCGGAACAGCGCAGCGCGGGGCCGCCATCGATCGGGTTGCCCAGACCGTCAACCGCCCGGCCCAGATAGGCGCGGCCAACCGGCAACATGCCCGGCCGTCCTTCTGGCCGCACGGCCACGCCGGGGCGCAGCAGCACACTGTCGCCCAGCATCATCATCATCGTGCGCCCGTTGCGGAACCCGATGGCCTCCGCCGTCAGCAGGGTGCCCTTGCCGTCGTCGATGCGGCACAGGCCGCCGATGGGCATGGCCAGCCCGCTCACCTCGATCAGTCCGCCGTCGCAGGCCGTCACGCGGCCAAACCGGCGGGGGGACAGGTCGATGGGGGATGCGGAAACGTCGCCCAGCGCGGCGTCGAAATGCTTCAGCATTCGCGGAACGCCTCGGCCAGGATGCGCCGCCACTGGGCGGGCCCGTCCTCCACGCCGCCATCGGCTGTTTCAATCCTCAGTGCGCCGCGTTCAACGCTGGCGTCGCCTTCCACCGTCAGCCCTTCGGGCAGGCGGTCGGCGATCAGCGGCAGGTCGTCTGGGTTCACCAACACGCGCCGTTCGTCCTGCGACCGGCGCAGCAGGCCCACCGCCGCTTCTATGCGGGAAGCCAGCCCGGCCGGGTCCAGCGCCAGCGGCAGGATCGTCTCTTCGCACAGGGCATGGACCGTCTGACGCAGCTTTTCGGCCAGATCGGCCGCGCTGGCATCGTCGAAACGGGCAAAGGCCAGCTCTATCTTCGCGCGCGCGGCATCGCGATCACGCTCGGTGTGCAGCGCCTCGTCACGGGCATGGGCCGCGCCATCGGCATAGCCGCGGGCATAGGCTTCCGTCGCCGGGTCCACGCTGGCGGTGCTCCGCCCGCTCATACTGGCAGGCGCGCTGCCCAGCAGCGTGGCGAAACGCGGATCGCGAGAGAATTCGCCCCGCGCGCGCATGATCTGCAAGGGAAGGCTAGACATATTCGTCGTCGTCGCTGGCGCCGAATACGATCAGCCCTTCGGACGCCAGCCGCTTGGCCGTGGAGACCATCTGCGCCTGCGCCTTGTCCACGTCGGCGCGCTTGATGCGGCCACGGGCCTCGATCTCGTCCTTCACCCCGTCTGCCGCGCGGCTGGACATCGCTTCGAAGAACGGTGCGCGTTCGTCTTCCTCGATGCCCTTCAGCGCATCGATCATCACGTCGCTTTCGATTTCGCGCAGCAGCGCGCCCATCATCTTGTTGTCCAGCGCGAACAGATGCTCGAACTTGAACATCTCGCCTTCCAGCTCGCGGGCCAGTGGCTTGTCGATCTTGGCGATGGCCGGGATCACCCGCCGTTCCACGGTGCGGGCGGCGCGGTTGATGATTTCCGCCGCCTCGCGCACGCCGCCCATGGTCAGCGGGGCCTTGCCGTGCGCCTTGGCGATCTTGGTGTTCAGCATGTCTTCCAGAATGGCGATCGCATCCGGCGATACCGGGCCCAGCCGGGCGATGCGGTGGACCACCGGGGTGTGCAGGTCTTCCGGCAGGGCGGCCAGCACGGCGGCCGCGGCTGTCGGGTCAAGCTGAACCAGAAGCACGGCGATCGCCTGCGGATGTTCGTCACGCACCAGATCCACCAGCACTTCCGGGTCCAGCCAGCGGGCCAATTCCAGCGCGGGCGCGCGGGCGGCTTCCGGCGTCGGGGCCACGCGGCGCATCAGGCTGTCGGCCTTCAGCTCGCCCACCGCGCCGGTCATGATCCGGCGCACGCTTTCCATGCGGTCATGGGCGGAAATGCCCGCCTCGCCCGCACATTCGGCAAAGCTGGCGATGGCTTCGGCAATCGTGCCGGGGCCGACTTCGCCAATCGCGCACATCTGCGTGCCCAGCGTCTGCAATTCGTCGTGCGACAGGCCGGATACCAGCCGCGCGGCGTCATCCTCGCTCAGCAGCATGATCATCACGGCGGCCCGGTCGGGGCCAGCTTCGAAGGCGGGGGCGGTCAACGCACGGTTCCTTCCACTTCACGCGGTCCGCTCAACATCCGGCGCAGCGCGCGCAGCGCGTCGTCCGGCTGTTCGCGCACGATCCGCTGCGCCAGCTCGATCTGGGCGGATAGCTGTTCGCGATCGACGCCGCTTTGCATCCCCATCGCACCGGCCGGGATCAGCGTATTGCGGGCAAGGGCAGGCGTTTCGCCATCCGCCCCTTCACCCGCCCCACGCCGCGCGGTCAGCATCTTCATCACCGGGCGCACCACCAGGAACAGCACCAGCAGCACCCCGATCAACGCCAGCGCATAACGCAGCGCCAGCGCGAACCAGCTTGTTTCCCAGAAAGGCACCGCCTCGATTTCGGTGGCCTGGAACGGGCGCACGATCACCGCCACGGTGTCGCCCCGGTTCAGGTCCGCGCCCACGGCTGCGGTCACCAGTTGCTCGAACTTGGTGATGTCGGCCTGCTTGGCCCCCTTCAGCGCATCCTGGTTCAGCGCCACCGCCACCGACAGGCGCTTCACGCTGCCCGGCACGATGTTGGAAACGGCTACCTCGCGGCCCAGTTCATAGGTGCGGCTGGCGCTGCTTTCGCCCATGCCCTGCGCACCGCCCTGTCCCTGTGCGGGCGTGCCTTCCGGCGCGCGCGCTTCGGCGGCGGCGTCGGGCGGCGGCGTGTTGGACAAGACGCCCGGCACGCCCATCGCCGTGGTGGAGCTGGTCTGCGATCGCTGCGTCGTCTCCCGCCGCACCGCGCCATCCTTGTCATAGCTTTCGCGGGCGGATGTGACCTCGTTCATGTCCAGCTCGACCTGGATCTCGCTGGAGAAATTCTCGCTGCCGATCATCGGGCCCAGCAGCTGTTCCACCTGCGCGCGCAGCTTGCTTTCCATGCGCGCCTGAAGGTCCAGCCGGTCGCTGTTCGGGTCGCGCGCCTGTGACAGCAGACGGCCATGCTGGTCCGCGATGCGAACTGCGTCGATCGACAGACCCGGCACCGCCCCGGCGACCAGGTTGGCGACTGCCGCCACCTGCGAATCCGCCATTTGCCGCCCACGCGCCATGCGCACCATCACCGATGCGGTCGGCGGTGCTTCCTCGCGCACGAAAACGGATCGTTCACCGCGCGCCAGATGGACGCGAACGGCCTCGACCCCGTCGATTTCCATGATCGTCAGCGTCAGCTCACGCTCTTGCGCGGCGCGCAGCCGGTCGCCTTCCAGCGTGCGGCTGGCGCCCATTGGCAGCGAATTGAGCATGTCGGCGCCGCTGGCGGGGGCCGCCAGCGCACCGTCGGAAGCCACCGTCATGCGCGCACGATAAAGGTCGTCCTCGCCCACGGTCAGCGCCCCGGTGGCGTTGTCGATGGTGTAACCGATCGATGCCTTGTCCAGCGCGGCGGCCACTTCCGCCCGCTCGCCATCGCTCAGCGAGCTGTAGAGCACGCGCTGCGGCGCGGGCGAGAGCCCGGTCCATACCAGCGCCAGAAGGCCAAGGCCCGCCACACCGGCAAACCACGGCAGCGCCTTTCTTACCGGCGGTTGGGCGGTGAAGGCGCGCAAACGGTCGGAAAACGAACCGCCGCCGGCCCCGCTCAGCGGCGCCAGCAGCGATGTCCCGGTGGGCGTCATGGGTATCAGCTCACTCATCTATCAGACCCCCATCCGCATGATTTCCTGGTAGGCGGAAAGCAGCTTGTTCCTCACCTGCAACGTGGCTTCGAAGGCGACGCCCGCTTCCTGCCGGGCCAGCATGACCTTGGCGATGTCGGTCACTTCGCCGCGCTCGTACCCCTCGGTCAGGGCCGATGCGTTGGCCTGCGTGGCGTTGACGCCGTCCAGCGCCGATTTCAGCGTGTTGGCAAAACCGCCGCCCGCCGGTTGGGCCGCGCCCGCGCTTTCCGCGCCGTCCGGCTTGTGCAGTTCCTGCAACAGCTGCGAACGGTCGATGATCTGCTGGCGCAGGTTGATGATCTGTTGCACCGATCCTGCCGCGCCGATGCCGCTGGGGCCGCTCATCGTGCGCCTCCTACGGCCAGCCCGGCCTCCCGGAAGGATGCCAGTCGATAACGCAGCGTGCGTTCGCTGATGCCCAGTTGCCGCGCGGCTTCTGCCCGGCGGCCGCCGCAGGCGTCCAGCGTGTCCATGATCGCCCGCGCTTCGGATAGCTGCACCACCTTGGCCAGCTTCGCGCCCGGCTCGCGCTGGTCGGTCACGGGCAGGGCGGCAGGCTCCGCCGCTTCCACGGGGGGCTGTTCCACCAGCCGCGCCGGGCGGTCGAATACGATATGCTCTGCGCCGATCACGCTCCGGCCGGTGGCCAGCACCAGCGCGCGGCGCATCACGTTTTCCAGCTCGCGGATATTGCCCGGCCAGCCGTGGTTCTTCAGCAGGGCTACCGCCTCGTCGGCGATCCACGGCATGGTCTGTCCTTGCGGAACGTGGCGCAGCAGCATGGCGAAGGCCAGCGGCACGATATCGGCCGGCCGCTCGCGCAGGGCCGAAAGCGCCATGGGAAATACGTTGAGCCGGTAGTAAAGGTCGGCGCGGAAACGGCCTTCCTCCACTTCGCTCGGCAGGTCGCGGTTGGCGCAGGCGATGATCCGCACGTCCACTTTCACCGGCGCTGTTGCGCCCACCGGCACCACTTCGCCTTCCTGCAACGCGCGTAGCAGCTTGGCCTGCAACGGCAGCGGCATCTCGGCGATTTCGTCCAGCAACAGGGTGCCGCCATCGGCCGCGCGGAAGAAACCTTCGCTCGCCGCCGCGGCGCCGGTGAAGGCGCCCTTCTGGTGGCCGAACAGCAATGCTTCCAGCATGGTTTCGGGGATCGCGGCGCAATTCACCGCCACGAACGGCTTGTCCCGGCGGTTGCTGCGGTTGTGGATGAAGCGTGACAGCACTTCCTTGCCGGTTCCGGTCGGCCCGTTGATCAGCACCGGGATGTCGGTCACGGCCAGCCGGTCGGCCAGCGCCAGCACGGAAAGCGATTCAGGATCGGCCGCCACCGGCCCGCCGGTTGCGGAAACCAGCGCCACCAGCGCGGAAAAGGCGGCTTCGGATGCCGGATCGTCGTAAACCAGCGTCGCACCGTTTCCGGCGCGGGTGATTGACGGGGTCACGCCGCGTTCCACCGCGATGGCCCCCGGCAAGGCCCGCAGGCCGCTTTCCGCCCGGTCGCCCAGTGTCACGGGGCGGGTGGGAAACAGCGAGGAAACCATTCCCGCAAACTTTCCCGCCAGCGCCGCATGCCTGTGTTCGAACCGTTCGGTCTGCTCGATCGACCCCATTGCCCGCCCCTGCTGATTAACCATGTCCCTCACACGGGCGGAAATGGAGCCGGGATGGAAAAATTCGTATTAAGGTTAACAATTCCGAATATGCGTAAGTGTTTTTACGGAGACGCCGGAGATTTCAGGAAACTGCGGGTAACCCCCTAAAAAAATTTTCGCGGCTGCCGGTCTGGGTTCCAGCTGCGATCGCGAGGGGAACCACGGGGCAGCGTTCGGAGACACCTTTCGGGAGTTTGCAAATGTCTGTTATCAACACCAACATCAGCGCGCTGCGCGCTTCCAATGCGTCCACGCAGGCTGACAAGATGCTCGGCACCGCGATGGGCCGCCTTTCCACCGGCAAGCGCATCAACAGCGCGAAGGACGACGCCGCCGGCCTCGCCATCGCTCAGTCGATGACTTCGCAGATCCGCGGCATGAACCAGGGCGTTCGCAACGCCAACGACGGTATCGCGCTTTCGCAGACGGCCGAAGGGTCGCTGAACGAAGTGTCCAACATGCTTCAGCGCATCCGTGAACTCGCCGTGCAGAGCGCCAGCGGCACCTACTCGGACAATGACCGCACGAACCTGCAGGCCGAAGTCACCGAGCTGACCGCGCAGATCAACGACATCCTGACGAAGAGCAAGTTCAACGAAGAAACGCTCTTCACCATCGGTGACAGCAGCACCGCTGCCAAGACCTTCACTATCCAGACCGGCTCCAACTCGGGCGATTCCGTTGATGTTTCGATCGCCGCGCTCGATTTCGCCGCCGTGGTTGGTGGTGCGACCGCCGGTACGGCCGCGCAGACGCAGGCGACTGCCGGTACCTACACCGTCGCGGCGGGCGACAACTTCGTTGGCCAGAGCCGCACGGCGACGGCGGACGACGTCAGCAACGGCACCATCGGCGGCAGCTCGCCGACCCTCGGCACCAGCTACACGCTGGCTGCTGGCGACGTGATCTACCTCGCGGCGGGCACGGAAACGGTGGCGGCGGTTCCGGCCGGCACGTCGGGCGGCCTGTCGATTGCCACGGCGACTGATGCCGATGCCGCTCTCGCCACCATCGACACCGCGCTGAAGGACGTTGCTACCGTCCGCGCCACGCTGGGTGCGTCGCAGAGCCGTCTGGAATCGGCCGTGAACAACCTGTCGGACAACATCACGAACCTGACGGACGCCCGTTCGCGGATCGAAGACACCGACTATTCGGCTGAAACGACCGCGCTGGCGAAGGCCCAGATCCTCAGCCAGGCTTCCACCGCGATGCTGGCCCAGGCCAACCAGAGCCAGCAGAACGTCCTGTCGCTGCTGCGCTAAGCAACAGCCAGGTCAGTCTCTGACTAAAGAAGCCCGGCGCTGGAAACAGCGCCGGGCTTTTTGCGCCTGCCTGCCGGCATTCCCCACTTCCCTTTTTCCCACTCACCCGCCTTTTTCGTCATTCCCGCGCAGGCGGGAATCCAGAGCGGAAGGCGCGGTGTTTGCAGCCCTCGCTTTCCGCCTGCCCGGAATGACGAAGCAGGCGGGGGCAAGACCCATTTTCCTACACGCGCTTTCCTCCCTAATGCACCCGGTTCGCCTTTTCCCATGCAAGGAACCGCGGACATGCAGCACCCGTCACCTGAAGCTTTCGCCCATGCCCATCCGGCCAGTCTCTGGACAGGGGAGGTCAAGGTGTTGTTCCTCGATAGCCTGTCGCAGCGGGGTAATGTCCGTCTCGCCTGCCGCGCCGTCGGGCTTTCCGCCGAAACCGCCTATCGCCAGCGCCGCCGCGATCCCCTGTTCGCACGGGCGTGGGCAGCGGCGATTGTGCTGGCGCGGCGGGTGGGGGAACAGGTTTTGGCCGACCGCGCGATAGATGGCGTGGAAGAAGAAGTCTGGTTTCGTGGCGAACTGGTGGGGACGCGCCGCCGCTACGATTCCCGCCTCCTGCTCGCTCATCTGGCCCGGCTCGACAGGGCGGCGGATGAAATGGCGGAACAGGATGCCGAACGCTTCGACGAACTGCTGGCCCTCACGGCGGGGGAGGATATGCCCGGCGATTACGCCGCGCCGGGCGAAGATCCGCTGCCCGATCGCGATGCTTTTGTGGAACAGGCGATCGACGATGCGCGCGACGCCATGCTCGACCGTCTCGGCTTCCAGCTCGATCTCGATGGAGAGATAGAGGACGAGGAGGAGGAGATCGCCTTCGACTGCGAATGGGGAGAGGAGCACGGCCGCGTGCTGCACGCCGCCGACGGCCAGTGGCACGGCTGGCTCCACCGCGCCCACACCCGCGTGGACGCTATCCTTGGCTGTGGCGTTTCCGCCCTTGCGCTCAGCACAGTGTCAACAGTGTCAACACCCGCCGGCGGTCCGGCGACCTGAACCCCTCACCCAACCTTCGTCATTCCCGCGAAAGCGGGAATCCAGGGCCGCAAACGCCATACCTCTCCACTCTGGATTCCCGCCTGCGCGGGAATGACGAAGAAGGGTCGAAGCCCTTACTTCGTCAGCAGGATGGAAATACGCCGGTTGCGTGGGTCTTGCGGGTTGTCGGCGATCAGCGGCTCGCGGTCGGCCACGCCCTCTATGCGGAAGAAGCGGGCTTCGGCGATGCCGCGCCGGATCAGCGCCTGCCGCGTGGATTCCGCACGGCCCGCGCTCAGTGACCAGTTGTTGGCCGGGGCGCCGCTCTTCCACGGCAGGGCGTCGGTGTGGCCACGGATGGTCAGCCGGGCGACCTCTGGCCGCACCGCGTCGGCTATTCCGGCGATCAGCGTGGCCGCGTCGGGCGTCAGCACAGTGGTGCCCAGCACGAACATGGAGAAATCGGCATCGTCCACCAGGTCGATCCGCACGCCTTCGGTCGTGTCCACCATACGGACCTGTCGCATCAGGCGGCGCAGGCGCTCGTTGGCTTCGGACTTCTCCTCCAGCCGCTGGCGCAGCCGCCGCACCGCCTCGGCGCCTTCGCGCGGGCCGCCGGTGGCGTCCAGCGGGATGGTCATGGCACGGGTGCCGGTCTGGCCGGTGCGGTTGGGATAGTTGTCGGGGTCGGTCAGCGACGATCCGCCCAGCAGCCCGTTGGAACCGGCGCTCTGTTCCCGCAGCTTGACCAGCGTGGGGGTGAAATAATCGGCGATGCCGCTGCGTTGATCCTCGGTCGTCGCACCCAGCAGCCACAGCAGCAGGAAGAACGCCATCATCGCCGTCACGAAGTCGGCATAGGCCACTTTCCACGCGCCGCCGTGGTGCCCTTCGGGAACCACGGTGATCTTCTTGACGATGATCGGCGGCGGGGCGTTGCGCCCGCCGCGGCCACTTCCACTGCCGCCGGCCATGTCAGCGGCCCCGCAGGCTGTCGAGCAGCTCCGACAGGCCGGGCCGGAACGCATGGCCCAGACCGGAACGGGCGCTCTCGATCACCAGCGGCTGGGGGTATCCGTTCAGCGAGGCGATGATGATCTGCTTAACCGCGTGGAAAATCTGCTCGTCCTGTTCCAGCACCTGCTTCAGCCGCGATGCCAGCGGTCCCACGATCCCATATGCCAGCAGCACGCCCATGAACGTGCCGACCAGCGCAGACCCGATCATGCCGCCCAGCACGGCAGGCGGCTGGTCGATGGAACCCATCGTTTTCACCACGCCCAGCACGGCGGCGACGATGCCCAGCGCGGGCAGGGCGTCGGCCAGCGATTGCAGCGCGTGCTGCGGCTCGCGCATCTCGTGGAAATGGGTCTTGATGGCGTTGTCCATCACCTCTTCCACCGCATGCGTTTCCAGCGTGCCGGAAGATACGACCAGCAGCGTCAGCGTGTCGCAGATCAGCGATATCAGCGGCTCGTTGGCCAGCAGGCCGGGAAACTCCGCGAACAGCGGCGATTCCTTCGGGTTCTCGATATGCGCTTCCAGCGCCACCGGCCCTTCGCTGCGCATCAGCTTCATCAGCCGGGTGGTCAGCGCGATGGCGTCGACGTGGTCCTGCTTGGAATGGCGCGGGCCCTTGAAGATCTTCTTCAGCGATCCGCCGATGGCCTTCAGCTCATGCAGCGAATTGCCCGCCACGATCGCGCCCAGCGCCGCGCCGCCGATGATCAGCATTTCGTGCGGGATGGCTTCCATCACGGGGCCCAGCGCGCCGCCCGTGATGGCGAACCCACCGAATACCATGACCAGAAGGATGACGATCCCGATCGCTGCGTACATGACCCGTGCGTGCCCCTGTTACCAATTTATATCAGCGCAAGATGTTGAACAGCGACAGGTTGGAAAGCTGGACGAAGCTCGCCTGGCTCGCTTCCAGCACGGTCATCGCTTCCTGCAACCGCACCATGGTGGATGCGATGTCCGCCCCGCCAACGGCTGCCTTTTCTTCCGCCACCAGTTCACCCGTCGTCTCGCGACGGTTGTCCATCAGCTCGATCCAGTTCAGTCGCGCGCCGGTCATCGTCTGCGCGGTGCTCACTTTGGTCAGGCCGGATTCCAGCCCGGCCAGCGCGTCCTGCGTCGCCGCACTCGTATCGCCGCCGCCCTGCAACGCCGCCGCCAGGTTGCCCAGCACCGTGAAAAGGTCGGTAGTTGTGCCGTTCACATCGATGGAAAACACTTCCGGCCCGGTGAAGCCCGGCAACACCGTCTGCCCCTCACCCAGATGGGCGGGGTCCACGCTGCCCGTGCCGATGTAGGTCGCGCCGGTGCCCGTATCGCTATAGGCGTCACCGGTGGTCTGGCCGCCGAACAGCGCATGCCCGCCGCTGCTGCGTGCATTGGCAAGGTTCAGCAGCGTTTCGCGAAGCCCCGCGATTTCCTGCCCCACCGCTGCGCGCTGCTCCGCGCTCAGCGTGCCCCCAGCGCGCACGGCCAGTTCCTGCGCCTGCAGGATCGCCGTGGCGATGGAACCCAGCGCGCTGTCCGCCAGCTTCAGGTCCGTCTGCGCAGTGTCCGAATTGCTCTGGTCGATCTGGGCCAGCCGTTCGCCGCGGTTCAGCGTGCGCAGGCGCGCCGCCGCGACTGGATCGTCCGACGACCGCGACAGACGTTCCTGGCTGATGATCTGCCGGTTCAGATCTTCCGCCTGCACTCGCAGGGCGTTCATCTGCCCCAGAGAGCGGTCGTAGAATGCGCTGGTGCTCAGGCTGACCATAATGCGTTATCCGATCCCCATCAGCGTCTGGAAGATGTCGCTCGCGACCTGCATCGCCCGGCCGGACGCCTGAAACGCCTGCTGGAAACGCATCAGGTTGGCGGCCTCGGTGTCCAGGTCTACCCCGGCCATCTGGTCCAGTTCGGTGCGGGCGGCGCTGGCGATGGCCGACAGCGCATCGTGAGTTACGGTGCGCCCGGCGATGTGGCTCGATACGTCGAACAGCAGGGTGCTCATGCCCTGCGCCGCGCCGCTGCCTTCCAGCGCCTGCCGCATCGCGGAAAGGTTGCCGGCGTCGCGGCTGCCCGCGGCCGAACCGGCTGGCGCGGTGGCGAGGCCTGAACCGCCCGACATCACCACGGTCATCCCGACCGCACCCGTCCCGCCGAAGATCGGCTGACCAGTCGACCCATCCAGCGCAACGCCATTGGCCTGCGCGGTGTTGATCGTGCTGGCGATGCCATCTGCCAGCGTATCCAGCCGCGTGCGCGCACTGGCCACTTCGGTCAGCGCCAGCGATGCCCCGGCCAGCTTGCCGCCGCCGGGTGTTATCGCAGTGCCGTCCAGCGTAAAGTTCAGCGTGCCGTCGGCGGCGGTGGCGCTGGCCAGTGTCCCGGCCACGCCGCCTGTCACCATCGTCTGCCCGCCGGTCGTGACCGTCACTGCGCCATCGGCACCGAAGCTGGTCTTGATGTCGACGATGCCGCTCATCCGCTCCAGCAGCATGTCGCGCTGGTCGAGCAGGGTGGCCTTGTCGCTGCTGCCTTCGCCGGCACGGGCCAGCTTCAGGTTCACCCGCGCCAGTTCCTGCGCGATGGTATTGGCATCATCCACCGATGCGGCGGCATCGAAGCGCAGGCCTTCGCCCGCTGCCTCAAGCCCGCTGGCGGCAATGTTGAACTTGCCCGCCATCGCATCAGCCGCGCCCAGCGCCGCCGCGCGCAGAGAAGGATTGGTGGGGTCGGAAGAAAGCTGCTGCAACGCCGCTTCGAATTCCACGATCGATTCATAGACGCCCGATTTCTCAAGCGCGTTCTCGACGTTCTTCAACCCGCTCAGCTCGGTCGTCGCGCGGGCCAGATCGCTGCCGGTGCGGCGCACTTCGGCCTGGCGGAACATGTCGGCGTTGCGGTCGATCCCGCCCACACGCACGCCGGAAAGAGAGATGTCGCCGTTACGCAGCAGCCCACCGGCCACCGCGACTTCCTCCATCACGGCGGTACGGCGCACGTAACCTTCGGTAGAAGCGTTGGCGATGTTCTGCGCGGTCACGTCCAGCGCGCTACGCGCCGCCCGTGCGCCGCTGGCGGCGATGGAAAGAAGATCGGACGCCATGCGTCAGCCCTCCGTGTCCGGGCCGATAAAGCGGGCCAGCTGCGCCTCGATCGATGCGGCAAGGCCTAGCGATCCGGTGCCGGTGGCGATCTCGGCAAAGTTGGCGTCCTGCATTTCGCGGAACGTTTCCTCGGCCTGTCCGCCGAACAGGTCGTCCCCGCCGAAGTCCGATGCGCGCGCGGCGGACAGCATCTGCCGCACGAAGATCGCTTCGAACTGCCGCGCCGCTTCGGCCAGACGCGCCCGCTCGCCCCCGGCCGGCGAACCGGCGGAGAGCGGGGACGCGATGTCCATGGAGGAAACCGTGTTCATCATATCACCACCATCTCGGCTTTCAGCGATCCGGCCTGTTTCAGGGCCTCCAGGATCGCCACCAGATCGGACGGGGTGGTGCCCAGCAGGTTCAGCGCATCGACCAGCTCGGCCAGCGATGCGCCCGGTTCGAACAGGGCGACATGGTTGCCCGTTTCGAACGCATCCACGGTGCTGTTCTGCTCCACGGCGGTTTCGCCGCGGCTGAACGGTTCCGGTTGCACCACGCGCGGGTTCTCGTCGATCCGCACGACAAGGCTGCCGTGGCTGATGGCGGCGGGCGCAAGGCGCACCGCGCTGGATATCACCACCGTGCCGCTGCGGCTGTTGACGACGACCCGTGCCGCGCTTTCGGCGGGGGTCACGTCCAGCATCTCGATATCGGCCATCATCCCGGCGCGGGCGTCGGCCCCCATCGGCAGGCGCAGGGCCAGCGTGACGCCGTCCTCCACCATCGCCGAACCGGGATAGCGCATGTTGATCGCATCCCGCACGCGGGTCGCGGTCAGGAAATCGGCCTGAAACAGGTTCCACCGCAGCACTTCGGAACTGTCGAAGCCGGTCGAAACCGCCCGCTCCACCGAAGCACCTTCGGGGATGCGGCCCACGGTCGGCACGTTGACGGTCAGGCGCGATCCATCGCGGCCCGATACGCCAAGCCCGCCCACGGCCAGATTGCCCTGTGCCATCGCATAGATCTGCCCGTCCGCGCCATACAGCGGCGTCATGATCAGGGCCCCGCCGCGCAGCGACTTGGCCTTGCCCATGGTGGAAACGGTCACGTCGATCCGCTGTCCGGGCTTGGAAAAGGCCGGCAGATCGGCAGTGATGATGACGGCTGCGGCGTTCTTCAGCGCCGGGTTCACGCCCTGCGGCAATTGCAGGCCGAAACGGTCGGAAACGCCGCGCATGGCCTGCGTCAGATAGGCGAAGTTGTCGTCGCCGGTGCCGTCCAGGCCGACCACGATGCCGTATCCGGTCAGCTGGTTGGTGCGGACGGAATGGAACGCGCCCAGATCGCGCACACGCTCCGCACTGGCGGGGGCGGCAATCAGGGCACTGGCGATGGCGCCGATGGCGAGGAGGATTTTCCTGATCATCATCATCGGCCTCAGAACGGAGCCACGAGGTTGAAGAACCGCGACAGCCAGCCTTCGCGGCTGGCGCGCTGCACCGCGCCCTTGCCGGCATAGGTGATCTGCGCGTCGGCGATTCGCGGCGATGCCACGCGGTTGTTCTGATCGATGTCGGCCAGCCGGATGATGCCGGAGAGCTGGACCCATTCCTCTCCCTGGCTCAACTGCATGACCTTTTCCCCCCTGACCAGCGCGGTCCCGTTGGGGCGCACTTCGGCGATGGTGACGGTGAGATCGCCGCTCAGCCTGCTCTGCTGCGCTGCATCACCCTGTCCACTGAACGACGAAGATCCCGAAGAATTAAGGATCGCCGGGTTGAAAGACAGCGGCCCGGTGCTGGGCGGCGACAGCGAGAAGCCGCCATCGCGCTGCGTGTCGGAACTGGCGGACTTGGATGCTTGTGTCCGTTCGATCAGCACGACGGTGACGAGATCGCCCACGCGGCTGGCCCGCTGGCCATAGTGCAGCGGGGCATAGCCGCCTGCTGCCTGGAAGATCGCGCCGTTGGCCGGCGCCTGCTCTTGCGCGGCAGGCGGCGGCGGCAGTGCGGCGGCAAAGCCGGCCGGGCGTTCGCTCGATCCGCAGGCGCAAAGGGCCAGCAGGGCGGTGGAGGCGGCGATGCCGCGAAGATTGTTCATGGTCATGATCATCACAGCGTCTGGTTGGCGTTGCGGAGCATCTCGTCGACGGCGGAAACCATCTTCGAGCTGATTTCGTAGGCGCGCTGACATTCGATCATGTCGACCAGCTCTTCCACGATGTTGACGTTGGACGCTTCCAGCATCCCCTGCCGGATGCCCCCGCGCCCGTTCTCGTTGGCGGTGCCAAGTTGCGCGGCGCCGCTGGCGGCCGTTTCGACCAGAAAGTTGTCGCCGATCGCGCGCAACCCGCCGGGGTTGCTGAACGACGCCACCTGAAGCTGGCCCAGTTCCGCCGGGGTCGAGTCACCGGCGATGACCGCCGAAACGATGCCATCGGGCGATACCGCGATGGCGCTGGCGCCTTCGGGTACGGTGATCGATGGCTGCACGATATAGCCCTGCTGCGTTACCAGCTGCCCTTCGGCCGAACGGGTGAAGTTGCCCGCTCGGGTATAACCCAGCTGGCCACCGGGCAGCTCGACCTGAAAATATCCGTCGCCGTCCAGCGCCAGATCCAGCGCATTGCCGGTGGTGTTGAGCGAACCCTGCGTCACGATCTGGCTGGTGGATTGTACCGCCACGCCGGTGCCCAGGTTCAGGCCCGTGGCATAGGCCGTCTCGCCTGACGAACGCTGCCCCGCCACCCGCGCATCCTGATAGGCGAGCGTGGCGAAGTTGGCGCGATCGCGCTTGAAGCCCGTGGTGCCCACGTTGGCCAGGTTGTTGGCGATGACACGCATGCGCGCGTCCTGCGCTTCCAGCCCGGTGCGGGCGACATGGAGTGCGGATACCGGCATTGCTGCGTTCCTTTCGTCAGCTCAGGCGCATCAGCTGGGCACTGCCCTCGTCGCATTCGCGAGCGGTGGCGATCAGCTTTGTACGCATGGCGAAGAGGCGCTGGGCGTCGATCATTTCGACCAGCACTTCGGTGGATTTGACATTCGATTGTTCCAGCGCGCCGGAAACCACGGTGGATTCCTCGTCACGCGGCAGCACGCCGCCGCCTTCGACGCGGAACAGGCCGTCCAGACCTTTCTGGATCGGGCTGCCCTGCCATCCGGCCAGCTTGATGCGGCCGACTTCCTGCGGTGGCTGGTCCGGCGCGGCGGGATCGGTCACGGTCAGGGTTCCGTCCGGCGCGATCGACGGGGTGCCGCCCGGCGGCACGCTGATCGGACCGCTGTCGCCCATTACCGGCAGCCCTTCGCCATTGACCAGCAGGCCGGTGGGCGTGACCGACAGGTCGCCGCGGCGGGTATAGGCTTCGCTGCCATCGGTGGCCTGCACCGCCAGCAGGGCCTCGCCCTGAACCGCCACGTCCAGCGGGTTGCCGGTGCGGGTGACTTCGCCCTGTTCCATGCGCGCGCCACGCACTTCGGCGTTCTGCATCGCGCGCACTTCCAGGCTTTTGCCGTCGATGGTGACCGGCCGCTGGTCGAGCACTTCCGCGCGGAAGCCGATGGTCTGCGCGTTGGACATGTTGCTGGCGATGACCCGTTGCCGGTTCATCGACGACTGCATGCCCGAAAGCGCCGTATAGATCAGCCGGTCCATGGCTTATCAGGTCCGCAGGTTGATGACGGTCTGGGCGATCTGGGTCGCCGTATCGATCGCCTTGGCGTTGGCCTGGAAGTTCCGCTGCGCGGTGATCAGGCCAACCAGTTCCTCGGCGATGTCCACGTTCGACCGTTCCAGCGCGCCGGAAAGCAGTGATCCGTACTGGGCCGTGGACGGTGCGCCATAGCTGGCCGCGCCGGAAATGCCGGTTGATTCCCAGTTCGACGAACCGACCTGCTTCAGCCCGGTGGGAGACAGGAAGGATGCCAGCGCGATCTTGCCGACGATCGTCTTGGACCCGTCGCCATAGGATGCGGTGACGGTGCCATCGCTGCTGACAGTAACGCCGGAATACTCAGCGCCAGCGCCGTTCACCGGCGCGATCTGTGCGTCGATCGGGGTGGTCGATGTGATCGTTCCGCTGGCGTCGGTCGGAAACACCTGCAGGCGGTTGTTCGAACCATCGGTGATGAAACCCGGATCGTCGACGCTGAAGCTGCCGTTGCGGGTATAAAGCGTCTTGCCGCTGTCGGCTGATACCATGGTGAAGAACCCATCGCCGGTGATGGCCACGTCCAGCGATCCGCCGGTCTGCTCGATCGGACCCAGCGTGAAGTTCTGAGTGATCCCTTCCAGTGTCGCACCAACGCCCTTGACCATCCGGGGATCGGTCTGGGCGGAACTGGCGACGACATCGGCAAAGGTGGTGGTGGACTTCTTGAAGCCCAGCGTTTCAACGTTGGCGATATTGTGGGCGATCACGCCCAGATCGGTCTGGGCGTTCTTGAGCCCGTTCAGCGAAGTATAGAAAGACATCGGATCGGTCTCCTGATCGTTATTCGGCGGTGGTGTTCGCGGCTGCATTGGCAGCGGCCAACACGTCGAGCTTTTCGGAAATCTGTTTCAGCGTATCGCTCATCTCCGTGATGCCGGAGAGCGAGGAGAACTGCGCCATCTGCGCCAGCATCTCCTTGTTATCGACCGGGTCGAACGGATCCTGCTGCTGAACCTGCACGGTCAGCAGGCGCAGGAAATCGGCCTGCCCCAGCGTGGCGTTACTGGTCGAGGTGGAGGTTGTTCCGCTCGCGGCGGTACTCGTGGAAACGGCGGATACGGTCATTTCATCCTCATGGTTTCGAGCATCAGTTGCTTGGCGGTCGAAAGTGCCTCGATCATGTTCTGGTACTGGCGTGACGCGTCCATCATCTCGACCATCTCCGCGTTCTCATCGACGGGGGAGGCCCAGACATCGCCGTTCTCGTCTGCCAGCGGGTGGGCCGGGTCATGGCGCTTCACCGGCGCTGCATCTTCGCGTTGCACGCTGTGGACGTTCACGGTGCTGAGGCCGGTCGCGGCGTCGAGCTGTTCGGCAAACACCGCGCGCAGCGGGCGATAGGCGCCATCCTCCGTGGCCGAAACGCTGCCCGCGTTGGCCAGGTTGGAGGCAGCGGCGTTCATCCGTACCAACTGCGCGGACATCGCGCGCTGGCCCAGCTGGAACAGGGTCATCGGGCCGGACATCGTCATTCGCCCCTGATCGCGCGGGTGACGGTTTCGATCCGTCCGCGCAGGAAGCCCAGCGTGGCGGTATAGGCCACGGCGTTTTCCGCGAAGGCGGTCTGCTCGGTCGCCATCTCGACAGTATTGCCGTCGAGGCTGGGCATCACCGGCACGCGATAGCGGGTGGCGCTGCCGATCGACTGCTCCTCACCCGCGCCGCCCATGCGGGCCTGCAACGCGGCGGCGAAATCGACGTCGCGCGCCTTGTACCCGGGCGTGGCGGCGTTCGCGATGTTCGATCCCAGCACGCCCATGCGCTGCGCCCTGATCTCCAGCGCGGTGCCGTGGATGCCGAAAAGGCCTTCGCTCATGACAGTCTCCAGACTTGTTCGGACATCTTCCAGCAAGAGCCGTGCCAGTTTGCATCCGGCAGGGCCGGGCCGGGATTGGTGAGGGCCGGGCGGCAAATGCTTGCCGCGATCGGCAAAAATCCGCCGCGCCCCCTGAATGCCGGCCACCCTCGCGCCGTTCTTGTCCCTGCAAGGGAGTTCGTGCGTGGACCTGATGAATGTGCTCGACCCGCTTTCGGCGGCAATCGTGTTCGGCGGCACCGTGGCCGCCGTGCTGCTGCGTTGCGGCTGGCGCGATTGCAGCGCCGCGGCACAGGCGGTGGGACAGCTGTTCACCCGGCCGTTCGACAGCGACCACGTGCGGTCCGAACTGGCGGTGCAGATTCAGGAGATCGGCGCGGACGGCCTGCTGCGGGCAGAGCCGCATCGTTTCGGCGATGGCGAGTTCGACCAGTTGGCGGAGGCGCTGGTAAGGCACCGTTCTATTCAGGCGCTCTATTTCGATCACGAACGCCACAGCCTGCGCCGTGTTGCAGAGGCAGAAAAGGCGGGCAGGGTGCTGAGCGAAGCGTCGGAACTGGCGCCGGTGCTGGGCCTTGCCGGCACGCTCCTTTCGCTCGGCGGCCTGTCTGCCACGGCGGCGGATGGCGGTTACGGCTTTGCCATCGCCACGGCGGTGACGACCACGTTCTACGGTCTGGTCGCCGCGCATTTCGTATTCGCGCCGCTGGCCGGTGCCGTTCTGCGCCGTGCCGATGCGGAGGAAATGCAGCGACGGGAACTGCTCAACTGGCTGGCCGACGCGGTGGATCGGGCCAGTCCCGGCAAGCGCACCCGCGCTGAGGCAAGATCGGAACCGAAATCGGAAGCAAGGCCCACGCCCAGGGCGGCGGCATGATTGCCGGCAGACATTCCCGAGGCTGGCAAACGATCATCGCCGATCTGGCGCTGATCCTGTTCATGGTCACAGCGGCGGCGATGGACAGCGAAAGCCGGAAAGCTGATGGCGCAGGCGCGGCGAAGGAAGCCATGCCCATGCGGGCGGAGCCGCTGGCGGTCTATCGCCCCTCGCCGGGCGTGCCATCGCTGCGGCAATGGCTGGCCGGGCAGGCGCCCGATGCGCGCCAGCGCCTGACCATCGTTTCCCGCTACGCCCCCGGGGAAGAGGAGCAGGCGGCGCAGGCCGCACTCGCCCTTGCGACGCAGGCTGGCGCACCGGCCCGGATGCTGATCGAACCGTCAACTCGGTCAGAGGTCATGGCCGTGCTCGCATTCGATGCGGATGGGAACTGGCACGCCGATTGCAAGGACGGCCCCGTATCAGGCGCATCGCGCGCCGCGAAAGGGGATAACCCATGCGAATGACATCCGTGCTGGCCAGTGGCGCACTCTGCGCCGTTCTGGTCGCAACCACACCGGCCATTGCCGCCGGGTTTGCCAGTGCCGACGACATCGATCGCGCCGTGGCGCAGTTCACCGGGGCCTCTATCGGGGCAGAGGGCGGGGCGCGTCTGCCGGTTGATCGGCGGCTCAGGCTGGCCCAGTGCGATGCACCGCTGGCGCTCGAATGGTATGGTCGTTCGCGCGATACCGTGCTCGTCCGCTGCCCGGTGACGGGCGGCTGGCGGCTGTTCGTGCCGGTGGAGGCTCCACAGGTTGCCTCAGCCGTCCGCCGGGAACCGGTGGTGTCGCGTGGAGAAGCCGTCGCCATCATCGTGCGCGGAAAGGGCTTCACCCTGTCGCGTCAGGGGGAGGCGATGGAACAGGGCGCAATCGGCGAATGGATCCGTGTGCGGCCCGCTGGCCAGCGGACGGAATCCATGCGTGTCCGGGTCATCGAACCCGGCAAAGTCGGCATGGATTTGCCGTAGCCTGCAATTTTTTGCGCGGCGGGCTTAAATCCGCCGCAGCGCTGCCGTTCTCGCAAATGAGATTGAACGGAGCGAACCGATGGACGGGATCGACAATCAGGTACCGAAGGGCATTGCTGCCGGGCTGAAAGCCCGTAGCGCCGTTCGCGTTTCCGGGTCGCCCGCCGTTCAGGCGGAACCTACGGCCACAAAGGCAGCGCAGACGCCTGTTTCCAGCGTGGCCACGGCCGGTGTGAATGCGCCGGTCGATCAGGACCGCGTGAACGAAATCCGCCGGGCCATCGAAACGGGCCGTTATCCGGTCGTACCGGCGAAGATCGCCGATGCGATGATCGCGGCAGGACTTCTCTTGAGGGTGGGTGACTGATGTCCGGCAAACCGCTTCGCGAAATGCTCCGGCAAATGCTTGCCCTTCTCGAAGGTGAACGGCAGGCTCTTGCCGCTTTCGATCTCGAACGCATCCTGACCTGTGCCGACGGCAAGCTGGAACTGTGCGAGCGTATCGAACAGGCGGCGCGGGGCGATCTGAACGAGGAAGAACGCGGCCTGCTCGACGCCGTGGCCCGCCTCAACGACATCAACCGCAAGATGCGTAACCTGATCGCCGCCAACGTGGAATCTCGCCTCACTGCGCTTACGGGCAAGGTTGGCGTATATGCTCAGGCGCGCCCGGCCCTGCGCGGGATGCCCGCCTGAGGCGTCAACGCCATTTGGCACGGATATTGCTGAAACCCCGGCGAAGATAATCGCAACCGGGGAAATCAGTGTCCGGAGTTTCATCAGTCCAGCAAAGTCAGGCCCGGCCCGTCGCCCGGCAGGCAGAGGCGCACGCCGCCATCGCCCGCGCTTCGGCCGCGACCGGCGTGGACTTCGACTATCTGGTCGCGCAGGCGCGGCTGGAATCCGGCCTCGATCCCAATGCCCGCGCGGGCACCTCCAGCGCGGCCGGCCTCTATCAGTTCATCGGCGGCACCTGGCTCGATACGCTTGACCGCCATGCCGACACGCATGGCCTTGGCTGGGCCGGTGATGCGATCTCGCGCAGCGGCGGGCGGGCGACGATTGCCGACCCGGCCATGCGATCGCAGATCATGGCCCTGCGCTACGATCCCGATGTCTCGTCGCTGATGGCGGCGGAACTGGCGCGCGACAATTCAGCGGAACTCAGCGGCTTTCTGGGTCGAGAACCTGACGCGACGGAACTCTATCTCGCGCATTTCCTCGGCGCGGGCGGGGCACGCAGTTTCCTTGGCGCGTTGCAATCCACGCCCGATGCCGCGGCCGCTTCGTTGTTCCCCAAACCTGCGGAGGCCAACCGGGCGATCTTCTACGACAACGGCCGCGCCCGCAGCGTTACCGAGGTGATGGACCTGATGCGGACGAAAGTGTCGGCCGCGATGCAGGGCGGCGGTGGTTATCCGGCGGGCACGACGCTGGCTGGTTCAGCTCCGGCCGGCACCTTTGCCCGCGCTGCGGAAGATTTTGCCGATGTGGGTTCCAGCGGACGGCGCGTGTCGATGGCTGAAACGCTGCAGGCCACATTCGGCGGCACCGGCGATATCGGTAGCCGCGCGGCCCAGCATGTCGGTGAAGCCTACGGCAAGTTCAGGGCGTTCAACCTGTGAGCCTGCGGACCTTCTTCTCGCCCGCCATGGCGTTGCCTGCGGGCATCCTGATGATCATCGTGCTGATGGTCGTGCCGATCCCGGTCGTACTGCTCGACCTGTTCTTCGTGCTCAACATCGCACTAGCCGTGGCCGTGCTGATGGCCGCGATGAACGCGGAAAAGCCGCTGGATTTCTCCTCCTTCCCGTCGGTCCTGCTGTTTGCGACGCTGCTGCGCCTCGCGCTCAACGTAGCCTCCACCCGCGTGGTGCTGGTCAACGGGCACGAGGGAGAGGCCGCCGCCGGCAAGGTGATCGAGGCGTTCGGCGCTTTCCTCGTCGGCGGCAACTTTGCCGTCGGCCTGTTCGTGTTCATGATCCTGATGATCATCAACCTGGTCGTCGTCACCAAGGGCGCCGGGCGCGTGTCGGAAGTGTCCGCACGTTTCACGCTGGACGCCTTGCCGGGCAAGCAGATGGCGATCGACGCCGATCTCGCCGCCGGGCTGATGACGGCTGACGAGGCGAAGGCCCGCCGCCGGGAAATCGCCACGGAAGCGGATTTCTACGGCTCCATGGATGGCGCCAGCAAGTTCGTGAAGGGTGATGCCATTGCCGCGCTGCTGATCCTTGGCGTCAACATCATCGCCGGTTTCGCGCTGGGCATGGTCTCGCATGGCCTGACCGCATCGGAAGCGGCCGAACGTTACATCACTCTTGCCGTGGGCGACGCACTGGTCGCTTCGGTCCCGGCTCTGCTGCTGTCGATCGCGGCTGCTGCAATCGTTACCCGCGTTTCAGACAGCCGCGACCTTACCGGGCAGATCGGCGGCCAGTTCGCCGATCCGCGCATCTGGCTGCCGGTCGGTTTCATCCTGGCGGCGATGGGCGCCATTCCCGCCATGCCGCAGTCGGTGTTCTTCCCGCTTTCGGCCGGTGCATTCGCACTCTGGCACATGCTCCGCAAGCGCAAGGCCGCGGCCGTGGTTGCCGCGAAAGAACCAGAGGTCCGCCCCGATCCGGCGAGCATTGCCATAGAGGATGTGTCCGACCAGTCGCTTGTCACCATCGAACTGGGCTTCGGGCTGGTGCATCTGGCCGATCAGCGCCGGGGCGCGCCGCTCGTCACCCGCCTCACGGGTCTGAGGCGCCAGTTGTGCGAGGCGTTCGGCTTCGTCGTGCCGCAGTTCCGCATCAAGGACAGCTTCGACCTCGCGCCCGATCGCTATCGCGTCACGCTTGGCGGTGCGCCGCTCGGCAGCGGGCAGCTTCGCCCTGACCGGCTGCTGGCCATCGACACGGGCGAAGCAGGACCCGGTGCAAACGTGCGGGGGGAGGAAACCCGCGACCCCAGCTTTGGCTGTCCGGCCTTGTGGATCGAGCCGGGCCAGCGTGATCTGGCCGTGGCCGAAGGCTATCTGGTGGTGGACGCCGAAAGCGTCGTGGCCACACACATCAATCAACTGCTGGCCGCCCGCCCGCAGGAATTGCTCGGCCCCGATCAGGTACGCGAACTGCTGGACGCGGTGCGCGAACGCCATTCGCAGCTGATCGAAACCATTACCCCGCAACCGCTGACGCTGGCTGCGATCACCCGCCTGCTCCGCGCCCTGCTGGCCGATGGCATCACGCTGGCCCATCCGCTGCCCGTGCTGGCTAGCCTGTCACAGGCGGCGCAGCAGACCACGGATCACGACAGGCTTGTGGACATGTTGCGCGCCGATCTTGGCCCGCTGCTGGTCGGCAGCCTGTGCCCACCGGACGAACGCCTTCCTGTCATCACCCTGGCGGCGGAACTGGAAGAAATGGTCGTCGGTGGCCTGCACGATCCGGCCACCGGCCAGATAGTCATCGAACCGGACCTTGCCCGCTCCATCGGTGAACGCATTGCCGCAATTCTGGCGAAGCGAACCGCTGGTGGACCCACGCCCGCACTGATCGTGCAGCCCCGTGCGCGTCGCCCGCTCGCCGCTCTGCTGCGCCTGCGCGCGCCTGCTTGCGCGGTCCTGTCCATCAACGAATTGCCCGCCGCCCAGCCGATCGAGGTCATCTCCATCGTCGGCGGAGAGGAGCAGGCACCGCCGCAACTGACGGGCGGGCCTGAAATGATCGAGCACGAGAGGGAGCCTCTGGCCGCATGATTCACGATCAAACCCAGTTCTCGGCCGCCAGCGCCTATCGTGGCAATGTCGGCGAACGGGTGACGCGGTTTCTGCCCATGGTCCGCAAGCTTGCCTGGCATCTGTCGGGCAGCGGCGGCCCAGCGGTGGACGTGGACGACCTGGTGCAGGCCGGGCTCGTCGCGCTGACCGAATGCGCCCAGCGTCATGAACGGCCGAACGAAGACGGATTCGCCGCCTATGCCCGCCTGCGGGTGCGCGGTGCGATGGTCGATCTGCTGCGCAGCAATTCGCACGAGGCGCGCGGCGCACGTTCCCGCAGGCGGAGGATGGAAGACGAGGAATCGCGCCTGGCCACATTCCTCGGCCGGGCGCCGTCGCTGAAGGAACTTGCCGAGGCTATGGGCCTGTCGCCCGATGAACTTCACCGGATGCGTGGCGACTCCATCCAGATCGCCTCTATCGAGGAATGCTATTCCGAAACCGACATCGCCTTTGCCGCTGACGAAGTGGATGCCGAACAGGCACTGTTGCAGGTGGAAGATCGCGAATTGCTGATACGCGCCATCGCTGGCCTTCCGGAACGGCACCAGTTGGTCATCCAGCTCTATTTCGTGGAGGAGCTGAACCTGGCCGAGATCGCCGAGGTTCTGAGTGTCAGCGTCCCGCGCGTGCACCAACTCAAGGCCGCCGCGCTGGACAAGCTTCGCCTCACCTTCGCGGGCGCAAACTGAGGCTGCCGGGCCGGTAGCGTATTGGCACAAAGCGACTTTTCCGATGGATTGGCCGGAACCCTTCCCCTATGGCCCGGCGCTTCCAGATATTGGTTGCTCAGCCTTGGGGGGTCACGGTTGGACTTGCGCTTGCGATTGATCGGCTCAGCCGGCTCTGAACTGCGGGGCAGGTAAGCCATGCAATATCGTCGCGAGATTGATGGGCTGCGGGCAGTGGCCGTCGTACCTGTCATTCTGTTCCACGCCGGTTTCAGCCTGTTCAGCGGCGGCTTCGTTGGCGTGGACGTGTTCTTCGTCATCAGTGGCTACCTGATCACCGGCATCCTGATCGGCGAGCTGGAGCGGGGAGATTTCTCCATCGCCCGCTTTTACGAACGTCGCGCACGGCGGATTCTGCCTGCGCTGTTCCTGGTCATAGCGTGCTGCATCCCCTTCGCATGGTATCTGATGCTGCCGCAGCAGCAGGCGGAATTCGCCGCCAGCATCGCTGCGGTCACGCTGTTTAGTTCCAACGTGCTGTTCTGGATGCAGACCGGCTATTTCGCTTCAGATGCGGAACTGCGCCCGCTCCTCCATACATGGAGCCTCGCGGTGGAGGAGCAGTATTACCTGCTGTTCCCGATCCTGCTGGCGGTGTTCTGGCGTTGGGGGCGGCAGCGGGTTTTGCTGCTGATCGTGCTCGCGGCCCTCGCCAGCCTCGCGCTCAGCCAGTGGGCATCCGACCATGCGGAATCCGCCAATTTCTATCTTGCCCCGCCTCGCGCATGGGAACTTCTCGCCGGTTCCATCTGTGCGTTTCTGCTTCGTGGGCGCCCCTCGTTCGCCAACTCCTGGCTCAGCGGTCTTGGTCTCGCGCTGATCGTCTTCTCGATCCTGTTCCTGGATGACAGCCTGCCGTTTCCGGGCATCTATGCCTTGCCGCCGGTCCTCGGAACCGTGCTCATCATCCTGTTCGGCGGTGCTGGAACACCTGCCGCTCGGCTGCTGAGCCTGCGTGCTTTCGTGGGCATCGGACTGATCAGCTACAGCGCTTATCTCTGGCATCAGCCGCTGTTCGCCTTCGCACGGCTCGGTAGCGATACGGAGCCCACCCGCTTGCTGATGACGGCGCTCGCCGGGCTTTCGCTGATCCTTGCATGGCTGTCATGGCGCTTCGTCGAACAGCCGTTTCGAGGGAAGGGGGCGCTTCTGCCCAGTCGTCCACGCCTGTTTGCCGTAAGCGGTCTGGCCATTGCCGTGATGCTGGCGATCGGGCTGGCTGGCTATCTGGCGAAGCCCCCGACCCGCATTGAACTGGAACATCCTGTCCTGCTGGCCAACGCAGAGCGAGAGGCGCGCACTGGCATGGGCTGGCACGAAGGCTCTATGCCTTGTGAAGGGTTCGTAAGCTCCGAAGGGCTGAATTGCCGGCGTTATGGGGATGGGCCGGAAAAGGTTGTCTTTTGGGGGG
>Ga0182736_1000389_pt1 | contig 71902 bp, 64 predicted proteins | sample eDN5th30CKraftBY_FD_128882 | JGI IMG/M metagenome (GOLD analysis project Ga0182736, IMG submission 128882) | Enriched backyard soil microbial communities from Emeryville, California, USA - eDNA 5th pass 30_C Kraft BY (version 2) (version 2) | ecosystem: Environmental > Terrestrial > Soil >... | reverse complement strand
GCGGCCCCTGATAATCCGCCGGCCACCATGTTCCGGCGACAAGGTCGCTCCCCTCGGGCAGCCCCGCGCTATAGGTCACGCCGCGTTCGCCGCGCAGGAACCATGCGCCATCGGGCAGCGCGGCAAGATCGGCAACACGCTGCCCCGCATAAGCCACGATCGTGCCGCGCAGCGCGGGCACCACGTTGATCCGCGCATCCGTCGCCTCATCCATGACGATGGCGCGGAAGCGCGCCTCCTTTCCCGCCGGAATATCGAGAACGAACTGGTTGGGCGCCTTTTTGGGCACGGTGCGGTCTATCTCCGCGCTAAGGCTCGTCTGCACGCCGGCAAGCGTGACGAACAGGGTGAGCGCCAGCCCCAGCGCCACCACCAGCGCGGAGGTCTGCGCGCCGGGCCGGTAAAGATTGGCGATCGCCACACGCAGCAGCGGACTGCGCGGCCGGCCGATCCGTTCCGCCATGCGGCCGATCGCCCAGCCGAGCGCAAGGAGCAGCCCCAGCACCGCTGCCGTGGCAGCCAGCACAGCAGCGGAGAAGAGCGGCTCGCGCGCCGTTCCCAGCACGATGGCGATCAACGCCGCGACGGCCAGTGCGATACCTGTCAGGCTCCGCCGGTCGAACGCGCCGCCTTGCTCGATCACCGCCCGAAAGATCGCGGCGACCGGCCGGGTGCGCGCCCGCGCCAGCGGCGCAAGCGTGAACATGAGCGCGATGAGCAGACCATAAGCGGCGCTGGTCAGCAGTGGCAGCATATGGATACGAAAACCCGGCTGCACCGGCAACATATCGCCGAGCAGCGCCACGATCACCGGGGGCAGCAACGCGCCTGCAACCAGCCCGCAGCCGATCGCAAGGCCGGCAATCGCGCCGATCTGCATCAGATAGATGCGCTCGATATCGGCAGAGGTCGCCCCGAGCACCTTGAGCGTCGCAATGCCGCCACGCTTGAGCGCGAGATAGGAGGAAACGCCGTTGCTCACCCCGATCCCGGCAATCACCAGCGCCGTCAGCCCGATCAGCGAGAGAAACTGCCCCATGCGCTCGAAGAAACGGCTGGTGCCGGGCGCGGCGCGATCGCGATCTTTGAACGACCAGCCGGATGCGGCGTGGCTCTTCTCCAGCGCCTCGCGAATGCTACGGGCATCGCTGCCGGCGGGCGTGCGGATGCGATATTTGCTTTCATAGAGGCTGCCGGGCTGGAGCAGGCCGGTGCGCCGCAACCCGTCGAGCGACACAAGAGCGACCGGCCCCAGCGTAAACCCCTCGCCGACACGGTCCGGCTCATCGGCGATGATATCGGCGATTGTGAATGTCGCAGCGCCATAGCGCAGCCGGTCGCCGGGCGCGACACGCAGCCGCTCGGCCAGCGCCTCGCCAATGATGATGCGGTCCGGCGGCAACGGGCGATAAATCCCGTTGCGCAGGGTCAGCGCGCCATAGAGCGGATAGGCACTATCGACGCCTTTAAGCTCGGTCAGAACCGCCGGCGCGTCCGGCTTCGTTGTGACGGCTTGCGCCATGGCGCGCATCCGCACCGTCTCGCTCAGCGTGCCGATCTCCCGCAGCGTCTGCTTTGCGGCGTCATCCGCCTCACGCTGCGTCATCGCCACCTCGATATCGCCTCCAAGGATGGTGCGGCCGCGCGTGGCAAGCTCATCGGTCATCGCTGCGGTCAGGCTGCCGATCGCAGCCAGTGTCGCCACGCCGAGAAACAGGCAGACGAACAGCAGCCGCAGCCCGCGAAAGCCCATGTGGAGATCGCGCCGCGCGATCGCCCAGCTGGCCGCCAGCCCGAGCCTGTTCATTGCGCAGGCCCCGCCACGATCAGCCCGTCGCGCATCTCCACGATGCGATCGCAGCGCGCGGCCAGCGCGGGATCATGCGTGATGATGACCAGCGTGGCGTTCGCCGCCTGCCGCCGCGCGAAGAGCAGGTCGATCACGGCGGCGCCGGTCGTGGCGTCAAGATTGCCCGTCGGCTCATCGGCGAAGATGATCTCCGGGCCGGGCGCAACCGCACGCGCGATCGCAACGCGCTGCTGCTCGCCCCCGGAAAGCTGGGCGGGATAATGGTCCATCCGGTGAGCCAGCCCAACCGCGCCGAGCGCCGCACCTGCCCGGTCAAAAGCATCGTCGCGCCCCGCCAGTTCGAGCGGAACCGCGACATTTTCCAGCGCCGTCATCGTCGGCAGCAAATGGAAAGCCTGAAGCACGATGCCGATCCGCCCCCGACGCGCCCGCGCCAGCGCATCCTCATCAAGCGCACCATAATCGACGCCGCTCACGGTCACGACGCCTCCGCTTGCCCGTTCCAGCCCCGAAAGTACGGCCATCAGGGAGGATTTTCCCGATCCCGAGGCGCCCAGTATCGCCAGGCTCTCGCCACGCAATATCTCCAGATCGATGCCTTTCAAGATATCGACCCGCGCGTCGCCGGCCCCCAGCGAAAGGGTGACATCGCGCGCGTGGATGGCGATAGTGGAAAAATCGGTCGGTGCGTGCATCAGGAAAGGGGCCTCGTTTGGCAAAACGATATCGGCGTTATGGAGCCTCGCTCCTGCTTCTCCAACTCGCTTTGGGATGCTCGAACGAAAATCCGGCACAGCCCCCGGCCCGCATGGCCGAAAACACGGTGGCCCCGGCCGCAGCCACGCCCGCACCAACAGTCGATACGAGACTGGTGGTGGCCTTTGGCGACAGCCTTTATGCCGGCTATAATCTCGCGCCTGCGCAGGGCTTCGCACCCGCCCTCGAACGCGCCCTCGCCGCGATGGGCCTCAAGGCCACCGTGTTCAATGCCGGCGTCTCCGGCGACACGACGGCCGCCGGCCTCCAGCGACTGGCCTTCACGCTCGATGGCCTTTCCCGCAAGCCGGATCTGGTGATCGTCGGGCTTGGCGGCAACGACATGCTACGCGGCCTCAGCCCGGACGTCACCCGCGCCAATCTGGATGCTCTATTGGCCGAGCTGAAGAAACGCGGCGTCCGAACAATCCTGACCGGCATGATCGCCGCGCCCAATATGGGGCCGGACTATGCGGCGGCGTTCAACCCGATCTACCCTGACCTCGCCCGAAAATATGACGTCATGCTCTACCCGTTTTTTCTGGAAGGCGTGATCGGCGAGCGGACATTGCTGCTGCCTGACGGCATCCATCCCAATGATCGTGGTATCCAGACCATCGTCGAGCATATCGCCCCGGTCGTCGCCGCTTCTCTGGATCGATAGGCCCGCCGGAGAGCGGGACATCCGGATCATGGTCAGGCTGCTACCGCCGCCGGACTTGTGACCTCTGCCATATCAGCCACAACGCGACCTGCCCGATTGTCGGTCGTCTTGTATCGCCACCGTCATGCCCTTCCTCACCGCGCCAGATTGAAATCTCCGGCCCTGGCAATGGCGGCCTGCGCTTCGGGCGTTTTCAGCTGCTCCCGCGTATAGTGGCTCTCAACCTCATAGCGGTCCTCATAGCCACCGGGATTCTGGATCATGATCATGTGAAGATCGCCCGGTCCCTTGGCATGGACCGAATGAATGGTGTTCGGCGGAATCAGCACCAGGTCGCCATCGCGCATCGTCTTCGTGACTCCGGCAATGGTCCATTCCACCTCGCCCGACACGATGTAAAACAACTCCGCATGCCGCTTGTGATAATGTGGCGGCGCATAAAAGCCGGGCTTCCAGATCTCATCCAACAGGGTGAAGCGGCCACCGCTGGCATCGGCCGTCATCAATATTTTGGCTGTCGCAAACTCCTCGATCCGGCTCGGTGCATCCTTACCAAAGCTGAAATATTGTTCACCCGGTTCCGCCGCCAGCGCAGGCGCAACCGTGAGACAGATGGCCAGCAAGACCCTTCCCAACATAATCCTATCCTCCTCCTGTCGCTGCATAGGACAGCCGCCCCGAGTACGATCACCGGCCGGCACGCCACTGAGAGGCCATCCGGCGTCCACTGGAGGAATGAACAGCCGGAAGGCACGTCTTCCTCCACCAGCGCCTACGAGATTTTGGCAAATTCAGCCTGAATCGCGGCCAGCTTGTCATCGGTAATGCTGCCCTGGCTCATAGGTGCGAGCTGACGCAGCGTCATCGTCTTGAACTGCTCATAGGCCGGATGCGACAGCAGTTGAGGCAGCTCCTTTTCCAGTACGGCCTTGGTTTTCGCTTCGGTAGCCAACGCCGCTATTGGCGTTGTTTCCACCGAAGGACCGGCCGATACCGTTGACGCGGCAGCCGGAGCCGTCTGGGCGATGGCCGGCGTGACGAGCGTGGCCAGCACCGCAGCAACAATCAACTTCATATCCATATCCATATCCATATCCCTATCCTCCCTCGCCTATCAACGCGCGGCGATCGCCGTTACCTCGAACTGGAGCGCTTCTCCGGCCAGCCCTTCAACAATGACCAGTGTTTCCGCCGCGCGCGACGGCTTGCCGCCAAGGCGCGTGACCGCTTTGTGGAAATGCGCCCGCACGGCCTCCGCATCGGCACCTTTCTTCACATAAATCTTATATTTTACGACATCGGCGATGGAGAGGCCCGCCTGCCGCAAGGCGCCATCGATCTTGCGGGCAGAGGCGTCAGCCTGCTCCATCACATCCGTCGACACCGTTCCGCCTTTGTCGAAATCGACGCCTTCCATGCCCGCCACGAACACCAGCTCGCCGGTATCCACCGTCTTGGCAATGTCCATCGGCATTTCCGTGAACGGCACGCGCTTCCATGCTTTGGGGTCCCCTTGCGCGGCGACCGCATCAATCTCCAGCAGGAAGCCAGGCGCCGCCATACCATCGACCACAACAAGCGTACCGACACTCGGATGATCCTTCAGCTCCGGCGAATATTTCCGTGTCGCTTCGTGGAATTTCTGAATCACATTTATCGGATCAGTCCCGCGGGTGACGTAGAGATTATGCGAGACCATATTGCCAACGGTAAGCCCGGCCTGCTTCATCGCCACATCCAGCTTGGCGACGATGACATCGATCTGCTCGTCAATCGCCGGCTCAAGTGAACCATTTTCGAAATTCATGGCCTCCAGCCCGGCCGTGAAGACGATCGGCCCGGTGCCAATCGTTTCGACAATCTCCTTCGGCCCGAAAGTGAAGGGGATGCGCTTGAGATCGCCCGTCTTGCCAGGAGCAGCGGTGAGATCGACCGCAACCAGCGTATTCTTGTCCGCAAATTCGGGCACGCGCACGATGGTGCCGACGCTCGGCTGATCGACAAGACTGGGCGCCAGCTTGCGCGCGGCGGCGTGAAAAGCGGTTAGGACCTCCATCGGCGAGGCCGCGCCGTCCTTCAGATAAATGGTATGCTGCATCATGTTGCCAATGCCATTCGCGCCAGCCTTGGCGAGCCGGTCGTGCATGACCTTCACAATCTCGTCGACCTGCTCCACCGCCGTCCCATGGGTTCCCGCGGCCATGGACGGGAAAATCAGTCCACCAGCCGATACGATCTCCGGCGTGACAGCCGCACTGGCGGCCTGATTCTGTTGAGGTGCTTCGGCCGTGCAGGACATAGCCGTACAGGCGAGCAACAGCCCCACCGCGAATCTCATACCCTTCATCATCGTCCCCTCCTCATTTGTCGTTACGTGTCAGTTGCGCATCTCGCCGCGGAATGATCGGCAGCAGAACATGGCTGGGATATTGCGGCGAATGGAATATCGTCTGCTGCGCCACGGCCATACGCGTGCCCGTCGCCGGATCTTCACCCGTGTTCAGATTGCGGTCGAAGCGCGGGAAATTGCTGCTGGTGACTTCCACCCGGATACGATGGCCGGGCTGGAAGGCGTTGCTGCTCGCCCACATGTCAATATCGTAACGATAGACTTTGCCGGGCACGATCGGCGAGGCGGCATCCGCTTTGCCGCCGCGGAAACGCGCGCGGATGATGCCGTCCTGAATATTGCGTGCGTAGCCATCGGGGTGCACATCGACCAGACGCACCACCCAGTCTGTATCCGGCGCTGAACTGGCGGCATAGAGCGTCGCCCGGATCGGCCCGGTGACTTCCACCGTCTCGGTCAGTACCGGACCGGTGAAAACGAGCACGTCCGGGCGTTGCTCGACCGGCCGGTGATCATGCGCGCCGGACGGCACCGAGCTACAACAGATGTTGCCGCCCAGGGTGGGCACCGGATTGGCCGGATCATAATCATAACGATCGCTCTCGGCGCCCCGCCATGGGCGGAGCGACAGCGTGCCATCACCCGCCGCACCGTTTGCCCGACCGCCGCTGCCCAGATAATAACGTGTGTAGCGCGTTCGTTTGAGCGGCCATTCCTGCTCCGCGCGCCACTTATTCTCGCCCATCACGAAAATCCGCACCGGCGGGTCGCGGTCCACGCCGTTATCCATCCCCTTCAGCCAGTGATCGTGCCACCGCAGATAGAGGAGGTTCCCGTTGAGATCGGCATCCGGCCCATAATCGATATCATCGGCCGCGGCCATGCCGCCAAAGCCGCCCTTGCGCGGCGCGACAGTCTTGAAATGCGTCCAGGGACCAATCACCAGCCGCTTCTGCGTACGGGCGAGCGACGTGCGTCCCTTTGCCCGAACAGCAAGATGATCATCGATCGTGCCGCGCAGAAACAGATCATACCAACCGCTCACGACCAGCGTGGGAACACCGATCTTCGCGACATCCTTCTCAAAGCTGATGTCAGCCCAATAAGGATCGGCCCGGCGCGGATGGGCGAGCCAGTCACGATAGGGCTGATCGATCTTGTAGGAGGCTGCATCCGCCGTGCCGAGCGGCAGATGCGCGTAACTTTCCGGCGTGGTGAAAGCTCCGCCACCCTCCGCCGTCCGGTCATGCACGGTGCCGGCTCCCCAGGGCAGGGAAAAGCCCAGGATGAAGGCACCGTCACTATAGACCCAGCTATTGTAAATGTCTGTCGTGGTTACGTCCGTCGCAACGGACTTCAGCGCCGGATGCCCGCCAATCGCCTGCGTCAGCCCGGTAAAACCGAGGTAGGAGCCGCCCAGAGTGCCCAGCCGGCCATTGCTCCAGGGCTGCTCCGCCGCCCATGCGTCCGTATCATAGCCATCGCGCGCTTCGCTGCGATAGGTATAGAAATCCCCTCCGGACGCAAAACGGCCGCGCACATCCTCGTTGACGACGACATAGCCGCGCTCGGCATACCAGCTGGAATTCTGCACCTCGTCTGCCGTCGTCTTGTCATAGGGCGTGCGCAGGATAAGGACGGGAAACCGCCCCGGCGCATCGGGTCGATAGACATCGGCGGCAAGGGTAACGCCGTCACGCATCGGCACCGGCACATTCTTCTCGACAATCACCTTATAGCGCGGCTGAGACAGGACCGCTTCGCCCTGCTTCGCCCAGTCCGGCCCTTTTAGCGGTTCGTTCGCCGCCACCGCACCGCTGCCAATCACAGCGGCCAGCATGACTATGCAAAGCGTCTTCTTGGCCATCGTCTCTCCCCTCTCGCCGCTCAAACGGCGGGATTGATCATGCGCACCAGTCTCGTCAGCGTTTGCAGCACCGGCGTGGCGATGCCGTGCGCGGCCCCACGATCGACCAGTTGCCCGGCAATCGCATCAATCTCCGTCGCGCGCCCCGCCAGCACATCCTGCAACATGGACGGCTGGTGCGGCCCATGCTCGCGATAGGCATGCTCAATCGCCCCGCGCACCCGCGCTTCATCCACCGGCACCCCGCTCGCGCGCGCGACCATCAGGGCTTCAGCCAGGATCGTCTCAGCGAGAAGCCGTCCGTCGCCATGGTCCGCCATGCCACCGACAGTCTGGCGCGTAAGCGCTGCAACAGGGTTCATCACCGCGTTGAACAGCACCTTTTCCCAGATCGCCGTGAGCACCTGCGGGTCCGCCCGCACCGCGAAGCCCGCCGCCCGCAAGGCTTCCGCGATCCGGGCAAGGCCCGGCCCCGCTTCGACCGAGCGGGCCCAGAGCCGTACCTGTCCGGCACCGTGCGAAGCGACATGGCCCGGCCCTTTCAGATCGGCCGGCACATCCGTCATGCCGATCGCAATTGAGGCGGAGGGGAGTGCGGCGGCGACCCGATCGCCCGTGCCCAGACCGTTCTGCAAGGTGAGCACCCAGCTCTTCGGCCCCGCCAGATGCCCTGCGTCCCATAGCGCCGCCGCAGTTTGCGGCGCCTTGGTGAAGACCAGCAACAGCTCCGCGACCTCCGAAAAGGCGCTGGCCCGCCCCGCCCGGATATCATGGACAATCTGATAGCCATCATCTGTATCGAGATGCAGGCCATCGCGATTAATCGCATCGATATGCGCCTGATTGATATCGACAAGGCAGACGTCATTGCCCGCCCGCGCCAGCCGGCCGCCGAACAGGCTGCCCATGGCCCCTGCTCCAATCACCGCGATCCGCATCGCACCCTCCGCCCTGTTCCGGTTCCGCTTCGGCAGCTCAGGGCTGCCCCGGTGGCGCGGGAGCTGGCGCCGGCTGATTCTCCAGCGAGAGCGGCGAGCCGGCGGCGGCGGAGTTGGCGGCCGCGCTCGGATCCATGCCCCTGGTCGAATAGCGTTCCGTATCCGCCTTGGTCCACACCCGTCCTGTCACCGGATTTGGATAGGGAAATGGCGGCACATAATGGCCCGGATAAGCATCATACTCGACCGATGGCGGCGCGTCGGGGGGAACGTCCCTGCTCGGCCCGTTGTTGCCGAAGGAGGCTTTTGCCCAACCCTTGTCATAAGGCGCGAAATAGGTGCCATACCAGCGCATCAGACTGAATTTCCAGACGCCGTTTTCCTTGACGTAACCGATATCATAGGTGCCTTCCGCCCACAGGCCCATTTGCTGCCACATGCCGATCTGGATGAAGGCGCGCCAGCGGCCGGTGGCCGTCTTGCCATCCGGCGCGACATTGACCACGCCTTGCAGCACCATGTGGTTGGAGAGTTCACCATCGGCCAGGCCATCCTTGCTCCGGCCAAGAACCTTGTGAAAAAACGTGTCGATGCTCTTCGCACCGCGATAGACGCCCCGACCGGAAATCTCGACCTCGGCATTGCTGGAGAAGAGAGGGGCCACCTCGCCCCACACCTTCTTGTCGATATAATAGCCATAAGCCCGCGTCAGATTCTCAATCGCCGCGCGGTCCTCAACCCGTTCGAGACGCGCCTGCAGGGCGGCGATCCGCTCCTGTGTGCTGCCTTTCGACTGCGCGATGGCCGGCGTCGCCAGCATCGTGCCGGCAACGAGTGCCCCGGCCAGACCGGCTCGCATCCATGAAACCCTCGTCATTACATCCTCTCCGATCATTTTATTGTGCGGGCTTGTCTGCCACGGGCGTTTCGGCGCCCGGCTGGATCGGCGGCCCGGCGGGTGCCGGCGACATCCCCGTGGTCGAATATTTGCGGCTGTCCGCTTCGGTCCAGACCCGCCCGGTGACCGGATTTTTGTAATGGAACGGCGGGACATAATGGCCCGGATACACGTCATATTCGACAGATTGCGGCGCATCAGGCGGCGCGTTCATGGTCGGCCCGTTATTCGGCCGTGCGCCCTTGGCCCAGCCCTGCTCATAAGGCGCATAGAAGGTGGCATAGAAGTGCATGTCGCTGATCTTCCAGACACCGCCTTCTTTCACATATTCATTCTCATATGTGCCTTCGGACCAGATGCCGAACATGTCATGCTGGCCGATCTGGACAAAGGCACGCCAGCGACCTTTTGCCGTACGCCCATCCGGCGCGACATTGACAACGCCTTGCAGGATCATGTGATTGAACAGTCCACCGGGTGACAGGCCGATCTTCCCGCCGCCCATGGAATCCAGGAACAGGCGCCGAACGCCGGCCTTATTCCGATAGACGCCACGCCCGGCGATCTCGACCCGGGCCTTGTCCGAGAAAAGATCAGTGACCTCGTCCCACAATTGCTTGTCGACATAATAGCCATAGGCCCGCGTCAGATTCTCGATCGCTGCGCGGTCCTCCATGCGTTGCACGCTTGCTTCCAGCGCCGCCAGCTGCCGCTCCGCCGCGCCTTGCGCCAGAACCGCAGATGGAAGCGCGACGGCACCCAGCACAGCGGCAATCGCAAGGGCTCTGGCCCCGGTTAAATATGGCGATTCGGTCATCCGCCCCTCCTCATGAACGCGGCTTTACGCCGTTGGTGTTGCCCCTTGCTAACAGCAAGAGCGAGAACAAACAAGTTTGATCTCATACTATTTTCTGATAGGCATCGGGATATGGATATGAAAGTCGGGCTTGTCGCCCTGCCAAACAGGAGAGCATAGTTCGCTATAAACGTCGCGATATACCATAAATATAACAGGATGAACCAGCATCCGACCGCTCAAACAACGGAAACATATTAGTTTGGATATCAACTGGAGAATCGGGATGAGGATGATTTTGAAAGCAGGGGTCGCCACATTGCTGCTGGTGATTGCGACGCAGCCTCTGGCCGCACAGCCAAAGCCAGGCCCCAAGCCGACGACGGCGCCGTCGTTCAGCCAGCCCATACTCAGTTCGGCTGGTGCCCAGCGGGTGATGACCGCCGCAATCAACGAGGCTACGAAGAATGGCTGGGGTTCTTCCATCGCGGTCGTCGACAATGCCGGGCGGCTGCTCGCCTTCCATCGCACCGATGGGGCTACGATTGGCTCAATCGACACGGCACATGGCAAGGCAACCACCGCCATCATGTTCAAGGCGCCTACGGCGATGATCAGCCAGATGGTCTCCCAAAGCGCGGCGATGGCCACCATTCCCGGCATTGTTGCGGTGCCGGGCGGCTACCCCATCATGCAGGGCAATGACGTGATTGGCGCGATTGGCGTGAGCGGCGGCATGGCAGGCGAAGACGACATCATCGCCAAGGCCGGCATGGCCGCGTTGCCCGGCGGATCGGACAACAGCAAGTGAGCAGCGCCGGGGGGGCAGGCGCCGATTTCGATATCGGCAAAGCGATCGATGAAGGGCGCTGGACCAGCTATCAAAAACTGGTGCTGCTGCTCGTCGGCTGCGCGATCATCTTCGACGGGTTCGACAATCAGTCGCTCGGCTTTGCCGCTCCGGCCATTATCCATGATTGGGGTATTTCCAAGGAGGTGCTCTCGCCGATCATGGCGGTCGGCCAGTTCGGCATGATGTTCGGCGCAGCGCTGGGCGGCATGATCGGCGACCGGTTCGGCCGCAAAACCGCACTGGTAGCCAGCGTTCTCACCTTTGGCGTGCTGACGGGCTGCATCGCCTTCACAAACAGCCTGTTCATGATCGGCGTGCTGCGTTTCACTGCGAATATCGGGCTTGGCGCCGCCTTCCCGAATGCCGCTGCACTTGTTTCCGAATATACTCCGGCCCGTTACCGCAGCCTGGGCGTCACGGCGAGCATCGTCTGCGTGCCGCTCGGCGGCGTGATCGGCGGCTTCATCGCCAAAGCGGTGCTGCCCGTCTCCGGCTGGCGGATGCTGTTTGGCGCAGCGGGCGGCGCTACGCTGGCTGTTGCATTGTTGCTGATATTGCTGCTGCCAGAATCCCCGCGCTTCCTGCTACGCCGCTACGGCGACACGCCCGCGCTGCGCGCACGCCTTGCCCGTATTGGCCTTGCCGTACCAGCCGATGCCCGTCTGGTCGATCATGCCGAGGCGGATGAGGGCCAGACCGGAAAATCGCCGCTCTCCGCGCTGTTCGCGCCGGCCTGGCGGCGCGACACCATGGCCCTTTGGGCTGCATTCGGCGCCTGCCTGTTTGCGGTTTATACCGCGTTCAGCTGGCTACCCACCATGTTGTCCGATGCCGGGTTTGACCTTGCAGCCTCCAGCCAGGGCCTGACCGCCTTCAATATTGGCGGTGTGTTCGCCGCATTGTTCAGTGCCTGGCTGATTGGCAAACGCGGCTCGCGCATTCCCATGACGGCCATGGCCGTGGGCGGGGTCGTCGGCGCGGCGACGATGATGGCGATGCCACTCGATCCAACCGGCTCATATCTGATCCTGTTGCTGGTGCTCGGCATTGAAGGTGCCTTCATCAACGGTGTCCAGACGACGCTCTATGCGCTGGCCGCCAATGTCTATCCAACGACAATCCGTGCGACAGGTGTCGGCAGCGCGACCAGCGTCGGCCGCATCGGCGCGATCGCCAGCTCCTTTGGCGGCGCGCTCGCCCTCCACGCCCTCGGCGCGACCGGCCTTGAACTGATGCTGTTCGTGGCGATGGCAGCCACCGCTATCGCACTGCTGTGCATTCGCCGCCACTTCCAGCCCGCCGCGCAATCGCGCGGAGCTGTCAGGTGAGGGTCGGCCAGTTGAGCATCGGGCGACACGCTGCGCGGAGATTCGGGCACGCCGCGACGCCCTCGCCAAACATATATCATCCGCTCTGAAAAGCGGGCCTTTTCATCTGCAATCACAGGACATCAAGACATGTATACAGCGAGTTCTGCCTTCCTCGAAGCCCTGACGGAGGCAGGCGTCTCCTACATCTTCGCCAATTTTGGTTCAGACCATCCGGCGCTGGTCGAGGCGATTGCCGAAGCCCGCGCAAATGGCCGGACCATTCCGACCATCATCACCGCGCCTTTTGAGATGGTCGGCCTGTCCGCCGCGCAGGGCTATGCGCAGGTGAGCGGCCAGCCGCAGGCGGTCGTCGTCCATGTCGAATGCGGCACACAGTCCCTTGCCGGCGCGGTGCATAACGCCGCCAAGGGACGCGCGCCGGTGCTGATCTTCGCCGGTCTCTCGCCTTTCACGCAGGAAGGCGAACTGAAAGGCAGCCGCAATGAGTTCATTCAGTGGATTCAGGATGTCTATGACCAGCGCGGGATCGTCCGCGAATATATGAAATATGATAATGAGTTCCGCACCGGCACCAATATCAAGCAGATTGTCCACCGCGCCTTCCAGTTCGCCAACAGTGACCCCAAAGGCCCGGTCTATCTGGTCGGCGCACGCGAGGTAATGGAAGAAGAGGTCGAACCGGTTGCTACGGACATAGCCGTCTGGCAGCCGATTCAGCCTTGCGCGCTGCCAGCTGCTGGCATCTCGGCCATTCTCGCTGCTATCGAAAAGGCAGAACGACCGATCATCGTCACATCCTTTGCCGGCCGCAACCCGGATGCCGTTACCGAGCTGGTGCGTTTTTGCGAGACATTGGGGATCGGTCTGCTGGAATCCGTGCCGAGTGCGATGAACTTTCCGCATTCGAACCCGCTCTATCAGGGTAGCCATTGGAACCACCCATTCCAGAACCCGGTGCTGGCAGAAGCGGATATGGTGCTGGTGCTCGATAGCGATGTGCCGTGGATTCCCACGGTCAGCCGGCCTCACGCCGACGCCACCATATATCATATCGACATCGACCCGCTGAAACAGTCGATGCCGCTCTGGTATATCCCCGCGGTCCAGTCCTTCCGGGCCGATGCAGAAACGGCGCTGCGCCAGCTGAACGAAGCGGCAGCGGCGCTAACGCCGGACGACGCGCGTATCAGCCGGCGCCGGGCGCATTTCGCAGCGCTTCACCGACAGCGCGCCGCCGATCTTGCCGATCGCGAGCAGCCGGGCGAGCATCTTTCCACCGCCTATGTGATGGCACGGTTACGCGCCTTGCTTGACAAGGACAGCATCGTGCTGAACGAAGGCATCACCAATTATCCCGAAGTTGTCGATCATATCGCCCCGACCGAACCGGGCAGCTTTTTCGCCAGCGGCGGGGGATCGCTCGGATGGAACGGCGGCGCGGCTATTGGCGCTAAACTCGCTGCACCGGACAAGACTGTCGTGGCTGTGACGGGAGACGGTTCCTACATGTTTTCGGTGCCCTCCTCCGTGCACTGGATGGCTCGCCATTACGATGCACCCTTTCTCCATGTCGTGCTGAACAATCGCGGCTGGAAAGCACCGCGTTACTCGGCACTGGCCGTTCATCCCAATGGCTATGCGGCAAACACCGCCGATCTCGACGTGAATTTCGATCCGCCACCGGATTATGCTGGCATCGCGGCAGCGGCCGGCGGCTCTTATGCCCGGTCGGTGCGAACAGTTGCGGATGTCGACGACGCATTGCGCGAGGCGCTGCGCGTCGTGCGTCAGGAAGGGCGTTGTGCCGTGCTCGACATCTGGCTGCCAAAGACCTGAAATGACGGGGCGGGCGCTCTTTCGGGCGCCCGTCAGCCACCAGAATTCATCATTTTTTCGTTTGATGTAAAACAAAATCTCGCGGATAGCTGATCCGCGAGATTACAGGTCCAGGAACAGGCGAGTTGTTATTCGGCGGAGAAGGCCAGAATGACATTACCGGCCGAGCCATTCTGCATGCCGATATAGCCCGACGCGACGAACAGCTTGCCACCTGCGATTACCGGACCCGCCTGCCCGAGCGATCCGCCCTTGCCGGCAATACCGTTGATCGTCTGGAACTCGCGCTTTGTGTCAAAGCTCCAGACGAGCTTGCCCCGCGTATCGACCGCGCGTAGGACACCGTCCCAGCCACCCGTGAACACCATGCCCGGAATGACGCTGGCCGGGCCGATCTGGCCGCGCCCGTCTGCGTTCATCGGCGTTGTCCAGGTCGGTTTGCCGGTCGTCAGATCCAGCGCCGTCAGGCCACCGCCGGGTCGCTGAAGGGGATAGTAGACATGGCGATCATCCGCGCCTCCGCCAAAAATGACGAGGCCATCGGCTGTGGGCGGGGTGTCGCCGTAAAGCTTGGTGCGCCAGATGAGCTTGCCATCCTGATCTGGATCGACCGCCACGGCGATACCATGTTTGCCCGATGCGACGAGAATGTCCTTACCATTCGGCAGCGTCTTCAGGATAACCGACGCACCGCCGAAATCCCAATCCGGACCGAGCTTTTCGGGGCAGTGATTGCCCTTGGGGCTGGTATCCGGGCAGCCAAGTGCAAAGGCATCGCCGCGAATTTCCTGATGATGCCATCGTATCTTGCCAGTCGCCATATCGACAGCGACGATGGAATCCGAGGTCGCAGCCGCCGGTTCGTTGAAGCTGTTACCTGTGCCGAAATAAATGAGCTTGCGCTTGGGATCGATCGTCGGCGTGTTCCAGACGCTGGCGCCGGATGGGCCCCACATGGCGACACCAAGCTGGTTCTTGCCGCGTGAAACAATCGGCTCCTGGATCGAGGAGGCGAACCAGATCGTCTTGCCTGTGCTGGCATCAATCGCCGCCACGCCGCCGCGTGACTTGCAGCATTCATAATTGGGATTGGCGCCAGCCATCGTCTCGGTGCCGGTGAACGGCACGTAGACACGCCCATCCCACGCCGCGATCGATCCGGTGAGGCCATGCGGCTCGTCGGTCGGCTTCGTTTTCCACAACAGCGCGCCGGTCTGCGCGCCGACCGCATAGACGTTACCAGCCTGCGAAGCGAAGATGACGGCAAACTTTTCCTTCTGCCCCGTTACCGGCAGGACCACAGGAGACGTGCGGATGCCGCCATCACCATGAAATGACCAATAGGCGCAGCCCGTGTCCGCATCGATCGAATAGACCGTGCCATTATCCCCGCCGAAAAACAGGCGTCCACCGGCTGCCGCCGGCTGGGAGAAGAGGCTCGCACCCTGCGGCACGCCAAAGGCCCATTTGAGCTTCAACGCCGGGACATCCCGGGCAGTGATACCCGCTGCCGGCTGGAAGCGCGCATTGTCCGCCTGCGGACTCCAGCCATTCCAGCCCTTGCCTGTCAACGCAAATGCCGGGTTGCTCCGGCAGCGATTGGACATGGTCTTGACGTCCGTGCCATCGGCATCGACCATCGCGCGGCCGCCCATAAATTCGGCGACCTGCTTCATCTGCGAGCGGTCAAGGGCAGCGGCCTGCTCCTTCATCTTGCCCGTCACCATCGAGTCGAAAATACGCTCGGGCGGCAGGGAACGCAGTGTCGCCAGCGACGGCGCGACTCGCCCGCCAATCTCCATGCCCTGCTCGGTATGGCAGGCTGCGCAATTCGCCTGAAAAAGCTGCATACCCGGCGGCGGCCCAAAGACCGGCCTGCCTCCGCTCAGCTCGCCACCGGGCGCAACCTCCGCGCCGCTCGTCTGTGCATCGGAACTGACACCGCAACCCAGCAGCGCCAGTGGCACGCCGAGCAGGAGCAGCGCCCCCGAGGACACCAGCAGTCGCCTCTTCGCGCTTCGCCCTATATTATCCGACCCTACCGGCATCATTCTCTCCCTCGTCTATATTTGCGCCATATTAGTTGGATAACAAACCATGTTGTCAAGTCCGTTCTTCCTCTGTAAGCGAGAGACGTGACAAGAATTTCCTCTTTTGCCGATGTCGAGGCGGCCCGTCGTGCGGCGCGCCGGCGACTCCCGCGCTTTGCCTTCGATTTCATTGATGGCGGCGCGCTGGGAGAGCAGGCGCTGGCGCGCAACCGGCGAGCGCTGGACGATGTGCGACTGGTGCCCCATGTGCTCACCGGCGCCGTCGCGCGGGATCAGGCGACGTCTTTTCTGGGGCAGGATCTTGCTGCCCCCTTCGGCATCGCCCCCATCGGCATGGCGAACCTGATCGCGCCCGGAACGGATCTTGCGTTAGCCCGTGCCGCCGCCCGCGCCGGCATCGCCTACACGCTCTCGACTGCCGGTACGACCGCTCTGGAAACCATCGCCACAGCTGCGCCGCAAAGCTGGTTCCAGCTCTATGTCGGCCGCGATCCGGCAATCACGGATGACCTTGTCCGCCGGGCGGACGAGGCCGGCTATCCCGTCCTTCTCGTGACAGCGGATGTCCCCGCGCCGGGCAAACGACTGCGCGATCTGCACAATCGCTTCACCTTGCCCCTGCGCCCGTCACTCCGCATGGGCTGGGACGTGGCGCGCCACCCGAGCTGGGCGTGGGCGACCGCGACCGGCGGCGCGCCACGCTTCGCCAATCTGGAGCCCTATTCACCGCCAGGCAGCTCCACCCAGTCACTGGCCGAGTTGATGGCTGCACAAAGCTCCGCCAGACTGGACTGGGACTTGCTCGCCGGACTGCGCGATCGCTGGCCACGTAGCCTGGTGTTGAAAGGCATATTGCGACCGGAGGATGCGCAGCGCGCCCGAGCGCTGGGCGTGGACGCCGTCGCGCTCTCCAACCATGGCGGTCGGCAACTCGATGCCGCACCTGCTCCAGTCGAGATGCTGCCAGCCATCCGCGCGGCTGTCGGCCCCGCCTTTCCGCTGATCATGGATGGCGGCGTGCGCTCAGGTGAGGATATTGCACGCTGTGTGGCGTTGGGCGCGAACCTTGTGTTGCTGGGTCGCGCTTTTCTATATGGCGTGGCCGCATGCGGGATCGCGCATGGCCCCGATGCCATGATCGCGCTGCTCCAGGATGAGCTGGACCGCACCATGGCGCAACTGGGTTGCGCGCGTATCGCCGATATTGACGCCGCGCTGGTGCTGAACACCAGCCCCGTCGCGAAATCTAGTGGAGACCCCATCGCATGCCCCTTATAAGCCCGCCTGCGCCCAAATGTGCCGAAGCCGGCAGGCAACGGATGGTCACGTCCGCATGCGGAGAGATACAATGGCTGCAAGGAACGCCCCCCTGGAGCGGGAAAGAGAAGGCGAGGTCGTCTTGGGACCGCTGAAGAATTATATCGGCTTTCAGCTGCGGCGCGCTCAGGATGTCGCATTCAATGCCTTTGCGCGGCGTGTAGGCGAAGCCAATCTCAGTCCGGGCTATTTCGCAATATTGTCCGTGATCAACGAGAATCCCGGCCTTAATCAGACCACGCTCAGCCATGCGACCGGCCGCGATAAATCGACCCTGACACCGGCCCTGAGAAGCCTGGAAAAGCACGGTTTCGTCTCCCGCGAGCGCTCCGAGGCAGATCGCCGCGCCTATCATCTGAATCTCACTGCCGCAGGCAAAGTCTATCTTCAGAAACTCGCCGTGCATGCGCAGGCACATGATCGGATGCTGGACGAGATTGTCGGCGAGTTCAACAAGCCGCTGCTGATCCACCTGCTCGAGCGGATCGTGGAGGAACTGGGCAAGGACGATCCAGCCGCCGATCATCAGCGCGGCGGAGACGCATAAGGTCCGATCAGTGCCTCAACGGTGAAGTAGCGCCCGGCCTTCATCACCGCGCGCACCCGCATCAGATCGCGAATATCGGTATCGGGCCAACCCTCAACGAAGACGAGATCGGCCAGCTTGCCTGCCTCGACACTACCCAGATCTGCCGCAACGCCCTGCGCACGGGCCGGCACCATCGTTGCCGTTTGTAACGTTTCAAATGGGGTAAGGCCAAACTTCTGAAGCGTATAGAGATTCTGGAAGCTGCTGAGCGCAAAACTGTCCAGCGGGGCATCCGAACCGATCATCACGCGGCCGCCGCCCCGGATGACGCGGATCAGATCCTGCGCGGTCAGCCGGGATTGCTCCTCGTTCGGCGTCATGAAGAAATCGCATGGTCCCGTTTTCGCGGCACATCCCATGAACTGCGCGAGCGATGCCTTTTCCCACGCGGGATAAAGCGCCTGCACACGCATATCATCGGGCAGGCCGGGCAGTTCCAGCAATGATTGCCGGCCGGCGAAATTGGTCGTCGTCAGCTCGATCCCGGATTTTTGTAGCGCCTGGAAAATATCCTCATAGACATTGCCGCGAAACAGATGCGGGAAGCCATTGCTCCAGCGGGAAGGGCCGACGAAATGCTCCTCGCCATCCACGCCATGCGCGATGCCGGGAAAAACGAAATGGGAACTGGTGGACACCCCCAACCGCTTATGACCCCAATCCGCCACCTGCGCCTGCCAGTCGGACCGGAAGCGCATATAGGTCTTGATCATATCATAGCCCAGCGCCTCGGCTCGTGACAGCTCCAGGCGCAGTTGCGCAGCGTCCTCGACCGGGCGGGAGAAGGACCACATGGGACGGGAACCCTCCAGCATCTCGCCGGTCATGAAATGACGCGGCCCGATCCGCGCGCCCGATGCGAGCGCTTCCTGATCTTCAAGAGCGCGGTAGGCGGGATCGCCCGTCGAGCGGGTCGACGTGATACCATAGGCCAGCCACATCCGCCCTTGCCGATCCCCCAGATATTTGGATCGCAGTTGCTGATGATTATGCATTTCAAACAGTCCCGGCGTCACCGTCAGGTCAGATGCGTCAATCACCTGCAACGTGGTATCATGCGGCGCATGTGGCCCAATATGTGCGATGCGGTTTCCCTCAATCAGAATATCGACATGCTCGCGCACATCCGGCTGCACCCCGTCCCAGAGCCGCCCGGCGTGAACGAGGATGCGCGCCGGTGAACGTTCTGGTCGCCAATCGAGGCGCAACGGCACGGTGCGGATGCGTTTGGTCTCGCGATCGATGAGCTTGAGGCGGCCATTCGCCAGATAGGCGATGGTGCGCGAATCTCCACTCCAGCTTGGTGCATCGCTGGCCTCATCGGTCAGCGCCCGCGCGCCGCCGGTCGGCATACCATCCGGCGCGACCGGCATCACCCAAAGGCGACTCATCATGGTGAAAGCGAGCCATTTGCCGTCGGGCGACCAGATCGGGCCATCATCCCCGCGTGTCGAAACCGAACGGTCCGGCGCCGGGTCGATCCAGCGCTGACCGCCGCTCACGACATCAACCAGCAGGATGCGGTTGCGACTGCTGTCCGCCGCCGTGAAGGCAATCGTCCGCCCGTCCGCCGACCAGCTCGGTCGGCTGGGAAAATCGAGCGCCGGCACCAACATGCGATCGCGGCCGCTCGCCAGATCGAGAATATGAGTCTCACCCGTTTCCGTCTGATAGGCAAGCTGCCCGCCATCGGGCGACCATGCCGGAGCAACATTGGCGTGCGGCGAATAGCTCACCCGTCGCCTCGCGCCTGTGGCGACGTCCATCGTCCATAGCTGGGCGATGCCGGACTCATCGCTCGCATAGGCAATCATACGACCATCGGGCGACCAGACCGGATCATTCTCATAAACGCTATCATGCGTAAGCCGGCGGGTTTTTCCGTCCAGATCCGTAACCCACAGATCGTTCAACGCCTTGAAAACGATCTGGCCGCCATCCGGTGAGAGAGCAGGCGCAACGATACCCTTGACGGGGTGCGGTGCCGTTCCATCAAAATCATAATATTTGCGGCGGTAACTGGCGCGCGTGAGCCGGAATGTGGCGCGGAACGGGATGATATCATCCACCGGCGACGCGTCGCCGGCCAAAACCAGCCGGTGGATCTTGCCATTGCCGGTATAAAGCAGCCGGTCATCAGACTGCCAGACCGGGGCGAGCGGGAACACATCATCCGCTTCTCCCACAATATGGGCTGGCCCATTCCCGTCCCGCAGCATCAGCCGGCCATATTGCGGCCCGGCGCAGACATAGGCGAGGCGCTTGCCAGATGGCGACAAAGCCGGCGTTGTCGCGGTTCCGCTCACACATTGTGCAACGAGATCCTGCCTCGTGCCGTCAACCCCGACCTGCTTGAGACCTCCCATGTCGGAGAGAAGAAGCGCCGCGCCGTCCGCCCGCCAATTGAGACTTTGAGGCATGGCCAGTCCTTCCACCGCCAATTCCCTTAAAGCACCGTTGGCGGGATCGACCAGCCAGACTGCCGGTTTTCCGCTACGCGCTGAAAGGAACGCGATTTGCGTCCCGTCGGGCGACCAGCGTGGATGGGTGTCGTCGAACGGCCCGGCGGTCAACTGGCGGCGACGCTTGCCATCGGCAGACAGCAACCAGAGATGCCACATGCCATCGGCATAGGATTGCACGACGATTTGCCGGCCGTCCGGTGACCAGCTCGGGTGCATCACCTCCCATAGGTCAGGCGTCAGGCGGGTCGCGTCTCCGCCTTCGGCCGGAATCGTCCACAAACTGCCTTGCAAGTCGATCAGCAGCTGTGTGCCAGACGGAGAGGGATTGACCGAAAAATCCGTGCCTTCCTCCGTCACATAAGAGATATCTGTGCCTTGGCTATTTCCGGCCAACGCGCTCGTCGCCAGCAGGATCGCGCTCAATGCCCAGATGCGTGCCATCATCCCCTCCCCGCCCCATCATCGCTGCGGCAGCGCGCGCCCCCATTCCGCGCGTCGCCGCAGCCGCCGGCGCGCCATTTCCGCTACTCCGGGTGACGGCAAGCTATCCCGCCGACTTGCCACCGTCAACCCAAAACAGGTTTTACTTCAAACGATCTATGCCGCTTACAATTCTCATCTTTCTGGCCTGAAATCCGGTATATGCAGCAATATACATGGCCATATCTGGGAGCGCCGCCATTAGCCGGGAGGTACATTTTGCCACTATATGATTTGACAACAAACCATAATCATGCTGTCAAATCGATTGAAGCCGCCTCTGAATGGCAGCAAGGATAAAATCTGGAGAGGGCAGACCGCAATGAAAGCCAAGGCGATTTTCGGGGCCAGCGCGCTCGTGGTTGCGCAATTCATATCATCCATCCCGGTGACGGCAGCCTATGCTGCAACCCCGATCTCGATTAGCGTCAGCGAAGGAACGCACCTTGCCTTTGCACTCTCGCCCGATGGCCGGCAAATCGTCTTCGATCTGCAAGGTGTGCTCTATATCATGCCCGCCACCGGCGGCCCCGCGACGGCAATCACCGATGCGCTTTACGATGCCCGCCAGCCCGCATGGTCACCTGATGGCAAGTCGATCGCCTTTCAATCCAACCGGGACGGCCATTATCGCATCTGGCTGATCGGTCCCGATGGCAAAGGCGCACGCGTCGTTTCGCCGGAACCTTATGAAGCCCGCGAGCCGACCTGGTCGCCGGATGGAAAGTGGCTTGCCTTCACGTCAAACCGGGATGGCAAGTTCGACATCTGGGCGCTGTCCATGGCGGATGGCAGCAGCCGGAAGCTGAGCGCCGGACCGGGTGGAAACAGCCGGGCAAGCTGGTCCCCGGATGGCAGCAAAATCGCCTATGTATCGGACCGGATGGGCGCTACCGGCATCTATGTCACCGACATGGCAGGGACAGAAAGCACCGTGGCCAAAGCCAATGTCATGGCCTTTGGCATGAATGTGCCGATGGGCACGCCGACCTGGACGCCAGATAGCCAGGCGGTGCTATGGGCACGGATCGCCGATGGCAAGGCGGTGCTGATGCGTGACGACCGCCCGCTGCTGGAAGGCGAGGATATCCACCCTTTCCGCGCCGCATGGCTAGCGGATGGTGCGTTGCTTTATGCCGCCGATGGCAAGCTCAAGCGCCGCCAACTGGAAGGCGGCGCCGCGCAGATCATTCCCTTCACCGCAGAACTCAAGGTGCGCCGGCCCGATTATACCAAACGCAAGGTCGTGCTGGACAGGCCCGGCAAGCGTCCGGTGATGGGCGTCCAGCGTGCCGTGCTCTCGCCCGACGGCAAGAATATCGCTTTTACCGCGCTGGGCGACCTGTGGGTCATGCCGATCAACGGAAAGCCCCGCAAACTGACCGACGGCGGGCCCTATGCCGTTGTTGATCCGGCCTGGTCTCCTTCCGGCGATCGCATCGCCTATGCCAGCGACAAGGCAGGCACACTCGATTTATGGACGGTCAACATCGCCACGGGCGTGCATCAGCGCATTACTGATGCGCCGGGCGCCGAGATGCGCCCCGCCTGGTCGCCAGATGGCGACCGGCTCGTCTATGTTGATGCGACCGGTTCCTATGTCGAAAATGTCCGCATTCGCAATCTGGCGAGCGGAGAGGATAGCGCCATCAAGGAAGCGGGTGACAGCCCGGGCTATCCGGCCTTCACCCCGGACGGACAGTCGCTCATCGTCTCCACCCTGCACAATGTGTCCGCGTCCCAATCCTATGTCGTAGGCGGACATAATGCGCTGCTGGTCGTGCCGCTGGTGGAAGGCGGCAAGGCACGCACGGTCATTCTGGTCAAGGGCCATTCGGTCGGCAATCGTTCCGGCGACGGCCCCGTGCTCTCGCCGGACGGCAAACTCTATGCCTATCAGATGGACAGTGCCTTGTGGGTTCAGCCCGCCGCCGCCGATGGCAGCGCGGCAGGCGAGCCGCGCAAACTTGCCGACACGATCCCCACCGGCCTGAGCTGGAGCGCAGATTCCAGATCACTGCTGGTGCAGACCGGCGGTGACATGTCGCTGATACCGGCCAGCGGCGGCCGGGCGCGCAAGATCGCGCTCCCCCTCGACTGGACGCCCGCACGGGGCGAAGGCGTCACCACGATCCGCGCCGGGCTGCTCGTCGATGGCGTGACGGACGCTGCACGGCCCAATGTCGATATCGTCGTCGATGGCAGTCGCATCCGCTCGATCAGGCCGAGTAACAGCCAGCCTGTCGAAGGGCGGCTCATCGATGCATCGCATCTGACCGTCATGCCTGGCCTGATGGACATGCATGTCCATCTCATCAAGGAATATGGCGCCAGCTTCGGCAAGCTCTACCTCGCCTATGGCATCACCACCGTGCGCAGCCCCGGTAATGTGCCGGGCGATATTATTGAGGAAAAGGAAGCGATCGCGGCAGGCCGGCGGCCGGGACCGAACATGTTCGTCGCAGGTTATATTCTCGACGGCAAACGGACGGTGTGGGAAATGGGCACCCCCGTCGCGACCAGAGCCGAGGTCCAGCGCCAGATCGACCTGGCGAAAACGCTGGGTTACGACATGGTCAAATCCTATGTGCACACCTCCGAGCCGATCCGGCAGGAGATCGTCGCCGCCGCCCATGCCGCCGGCCTGCCGGTCAGCAGCCATGAAATCTATCCGGCCGCCCTGTTCGGCAGCGACAGCGTCGAGCATCTCGACGGCAACGGCGCAGGGCGCGGCTATTCGGAAAAAGCGAGCCAGCTCAATATCAGCTATGAGGATGCGGTGAAGATCATCACCACCTCCGGCATGTCTGTGACGCCCACAATATCGCTGTTCACGCCGACAGAGGAGTTGGTCGATCATGATCCCGCCATTGCGGAGGCGCGCTGGGCATTGCAGCCCGTCTGGGTGCGCAGCGGGCCGATCATGGGCTTTGCCAACGGCCCCGGCGCGGAAATATTGGCGAACAATATCCGCCAGTCCATCTTCAAGATCCATCAGGCTGGCGGCAAGATTGTCGTCGGCACGGACTCGCCCTTCACGCCGATCGGCATCAACACCCACAATGAGCTGGTACAGGAGGTAAAGGCCGGCCTGACCCCGTTCGAGGCGCTGCGCAGCGCCACCGCCGTGCCGGCCGCCTTGCTGGGACAGGAGAAGGATCTTGGCACGGTGGAAGTGGGCAAGATCGCCGATCTCGTCTTTGTCGATGGCAACCCGCTTGAGGACATCAAGAATGCCAGCAAGGTCCGCAAGGTGATGAAGACCGGGCAGCTTTACACGATCGAGGAACTGCTCGCGCAGACGGGTGGCGCGCAATGAGCGCAACGATCACGGACGGCCCCGCCAGATCCACCGCCATGACCCGCAAGGACGCGATGGTGATTGGCGCATCCGCGTTGGGGACCGTGTTCGAATGGTATGATTTTTATCTTTATGGTGCGCTGGCGCTGTTCATCACGGCCCATTTCTTTTCCGGTGTGAATGAAACAACCGGCTTCATTCTCGCTCTGCTCGCCTTTGCCGCCGGCTTTGCGGTGCGCCCCCTTGGCGCACTCGTTTTCGGCCGCATGGGTGACTTATGGGGACGCAAGAACACGTTCCTCGTCACCATGGCACTGATGGGCCTTTCCACCTTCGCGGTTGGCCTGCTGCCAAGTTATGAGCAGATCGGCGTCGCCGCGCCGCTGGCGCTCGTCTTCCTGCGCCTCATTCAAGGCCTGGCGCTGGGCGGCGAATATGGCGGGGCGGCGACCTATGTCGCGGAACATGCTCCACCCGGCCGCCGTGGCTTCTACACAAGCTGGATTCAAACCACGGCGACGCTCGGTCTGTTCGCCAGCCTGCTGGTCATTCTGGGCACCCGTAATCTGATGGGCGAGGAGGCTTTCCGGGCGTGGGGCTGGCGCGTCCCGTTCCTCCTCTCGATCATTCTGCTTGCCATCTCGATCTGGATTAGGCTGAAGCTGCAGGAAAGCCCCACTTTCCGCAAAATGAAGGCGGAAGGTCGCGGCTCCGACGCACCGATCACCGAAAGCTTCGGCCGCTGGAGCAATTTGAAGGTGGTGTTGATCGCGCTGTTCGGCCTGACCGCGGGACAGGCAGTCGTCTGGTATAGCGGCCAGTTCTATGCTCTTTTCTTTCTCGAAAAGACGCTCAAGGTTGATGGCGAGACCACCAATCTGCTGATCGCCGCCGCGCTGCTGCTGGCCACGCCTTTTTTCGTGATCTTCGGATGGCTCTCTGACAAGGTCGGACGCAAGCCAATCATTCTCACCGGCTGCCTGCTGGCCGCGCTCACCTATTTTCCCTTGTTTCATGCCCTCGCCGGTGCGGCGAACCCGGCTCTGGCGCGCGCGGCCTATGTCGCCCCGGTCATCGTCTATGCCGATCCGGCCGACTGCTCCTTCCAGTTCGATCCGGTCGGCAAGAGCCGGTTTTCGACAAGTTGCGACCTGGCGAAAACCTTGCTGGCGCAGACCGGTATTCCCTATTCGAACGAAGCTGCGGCCCCGGCCAGTATCGCCATGATCCAGATCGGCGCCATGCAGATTGAAAGCTTCCGGGGTGAGCGGCTGGAATCTGCCGTGTTCCAGAAACGGAAAACCGCATGGGAAGCCGAGGTCAGAGCCGCCCTGGCGACGGCGGGCTATCCCGAGCGGGCAGACCCGGCGGCCATCAACAAACCACGGGTGGTCGGCATCCTGTTCTTGCTCGTGCTCTATGTGACGATGGTTTACGGCCCGATTGCTGCCGCGCTGGTGGAGCTTTTCCCGACACGCATCCGCTACACGGCGATGTCCCTGCCCTATCATATCGGCAATGGCTGGTTGGGCGGCTTCCTGCCGACCACCGCCTTTGCGGTCGTCGCTGCAACCGGTAACATCTATGCGGGCTTGTGGTATCCCGTCATCATCGCCGCGCTGACGGTCATCATCGGGCTGATCTTCCTGAAAGACCGCAAGGATGTCGCGCTGGACGAGATTTAACGTTCAGCCGCCTGCCCGGCAAAAGCAGCATTTAGCCGGGCCGCCCTTCACCAGCCATACCGATCCCCGGTGGTCTGGTGGAGGGCAATCTTTTTCGCCGAGTACCGACAAACACACCTTCATCGACAGGTGTCATTCACGTCGAAACGGCCGCAGTTGAACGGGTCCGAGCGCCGCTTCGTCCCTGTTCAAACGCTAATTCAGCTAATCATCAGCCTACCGTATGGCGGAGCCAGCCGGCCCCATGCACATGCATATGACCCCGCGCCTCAGGCAGCCATGCGAACCGTCCGGCAGGAGTGGCCGCACCATGCAGGCAGTGCTGGCCGCTATACGCATCCTGCGTAACCGTCGGTGCCAAGGCGTCATGACAATGCAGGTGCGACGTCCGGCCTGACATTCGCTGCACGCTTTAATAAATATTGCGATCATGAAAAAGGGCGCGATAAACGCGCCCTCTTCCCTTTAATCCGGCCGATTGCTCAATAGCGATAGGCCACTGTCACGCCATAGCTGCGCGGCCGATTGTAAAGATAAGCGCCATGTAGCGGACTACCGAAGCCCAGCGCGTCGCCATCCATCAGATAATTTTCATCGAACAGATTGTTGACGAACGCGGAAATATCCAGCCCGCTCACGCGCGCGCCGATACGCGCATTGACCACATTGTTGGTCGGACCTGGATCATTCGATGCAGTAGGGTCATAAACGGCGTTATTGGGATTAAGGCCCGAACCACGATCATTTCGCCCGGTGTAGGTATAATCGCCGCGCATATAAAGGTCGGTGCTGGCGTTCAGCTGGAATGCATAATCAGCCGACAATGTGAACGTCGTCCGGGACCCACTGATTGCATCGCCCTTCGAGACGGTTGGCTTGGTCTGCGTATTGGTTGAGAAGAAATCCTCATCATAGGTAGCGTTGGCATCCCCCACTGCCGCAGTCAGTGTCAGACCCGCTGCCGGGCGGACACGAACCAGCATATCGAAACCATAGCTGGTTACGTCCCCCAGATTATCCGTGAAGGACAACGGGCAAGCCCCCACAGGCGGGATAGCAACGTTGCCGATGCGATTTTTCCACTTGATGAGGAAGACGCTGCCATCAAACTGAATGGCATTATTCGCGAAGCTGAGTTTGGCTCCGGCCTCGTAATTGCGCACACGGTCGGAATCATAGGTGGTCGGCACCCCGCCCACGGCGTCCACGTCGCAGCCCTGATTATAGATAGGCACATTCGCGCCACCAATCCGGAAGCCGTCAGACACCGACGCATAATAGAGATTGCCGTTATCCGCCTTGTAGCTGACGCTGACCATACCCGTGACCGGCGTTTCATTGCTGCTGCCAATGTCGAGACGTGGCGCAGGCGGACCGTTGACCGGCCCATCAGCCAGATTCTCGAACTTGAACTTGGTTTTAGAAACACGGATGCCGCCGGTGAGCGTCAGCTTGTCCGTCAAGCGCAGATCGACCTGGCCGAAGCCAGCCAATTGCGTATCCCATGTCGTGGTATCCCCCACGAACAAAAAGCGCCCGTCCACAAGCGGCACGCCAAAGGCCATCTCCACGCATGCATCCGGGGTTGCACAGGGCATCATGCCCGTATCAAGCAGCAATTGTCCGAGAAATTTATTCTCGACAGAGCGGAAGGTGGAAACCTTATTCTTTGAGTAGAAACCACCAATCGTCCAGTTGAGACGCGCATCGGGATTATTGTTCTGAATGCGCACTTCTTGGGTGAAAAAATTATTCTTCTGATTGTCGAAGCCGGGCGCGACGTCATTTACGTTATCCGGCAACGGAACCGTAACGCCCGTGAAAATCGTCGTCCACATCGGGACCTCGAACGGCGTAAAGTCCGTGACGCCCGCTTCTTTACGTCGATAGTAAGACGTGTTCGATATAATATCGAAGCCATCCGCTTCATATTCCAGCTTCAACGCCGGAAGAACAAAATTCTGATTAAACGGCTGCCGCAACGGATAAGCATGGCCATATTTATTTTGTGATTGGTCGGTATAGTTCAGATGCTGGTAACGCGGATCGTTGTTCGGTAGCCAGATAGCCTGCATATCATCCAGATTGATCCGTTGATAAAAAACCGACGGCGTAATCGAGAGCCGTTCCGTCGGCTGGAAACGCAGGGCAAACCGCGCCGCCAGCGTGCGCTGTTCATTGGCGTTCTCGTCATCGACCCGGCCACTGCGGGAATCGAGCCGATCAACGAAACCGCCATCGGTCCGATGCCAGACACTGGCGCGGAAACCCACCTTGTCCACTACCAGCGGACCGCCAACGGCGACCCCGGCCTCATAGCTGTTCGCACCGCCCTCGGTCCAGCCTAGCTCGCCACGCCCATAGACTGACATCTGCGTCAGACTCGGCGTTGGCGTGATGAAGCGGATCGCGCCACCTTCAGAACTGGCGCCGAACAGCGTGCCCTGCGGCCCGCGCAGAACTTCCACCCGCTCCAGGTCGAAAATCTGCGGGTAGGCGTTGGATGAGAAATTACCGGACGCAATCGTTGCGCGCTGCGCAATCGGCGTATCGTCAATATAGACACCCACTGTCGCCGAACCGGCACCGGACGAAATGCCCCGCATAGAAATCATCGACCCCAGACCATTTGTGCGACTGAAACTGATGCCGGGGGTCAGGCGAGCGATATCGCCCACATCACGCACGCCCTGCTTGTCCATCTGCTCCTGTGAATAAGCGGCGATGCTTTGCGGAACCTCCCGTATGCTTTCCTCGCGCCGCGTCGCCGTGACGATGATATCGTCCTGCGGATTATAGGGTTGAGCGCCATCGTCACTGTCCACCCCTCGTCGATCTTGAGCAGAGCCAGGCGAAGCGATGGCCAGCGCCACCAGCCCTGCTCCCGTCGTTAGCGATATATAGAAGCTTTTTTTCATGACACCCCTCCTGTTCAGCTCTCACACCGCGCTATCACGCTGGCGAAACAACCCTGCTTCAGGCTGCATAATTTATAATGTAGCTAAAAATTAGTTGGTCATCAATCTATTTTCGTGCGTGATAAAAACATAGCCGTTGCATTTTATCGGATGAAAATCGCTTTTTACGCCTGTTCCCAGGTGTAAACATCAACCCATCATAGATTGTATGCAAACTAATTTCCGATATGAGCCGCCCAAAAAGTACCGCGATGTCACCCGCTGAACACCATCGACTGTCCCGGTAGCGGCATGACGGAGCCTCAGGCCTTCATAACGCTGGACCTCAAGCCAGCCGCTCCGTATCGGCCTGCAACGAATCCTGGGCCTTGCGCTAAATCGCCCACCTCACTGACGAGGGAGCGTGCGTTGCCCTACGCCGCAAGTAACAGCCGGCCTACGCAGCCGTTGGGGAACATCAGACAGAGCGACCATGCTGCACACCGGCACGATCAGTAATCAGGGCCTCATCAGCGAGGCCCAGCGCATTGCCAGACTCGCCTGGCCGATCATCCTCACCAATCTCAACTGGACGATCATGCATCTGATCGACGTTGCCGTGGTGGGGTTGGCCGGCACGGACGAGCTGGGCGCGCTGGCGGCGGGGCGCGTGCTGAACTTCGTCATCCTCATGCTGCTGCTCAGCGGAATGTCCGGCATCGTGGTGTTCACCAGCCGGGCGGACGGCGCGGGGGATCTGCCGCGCACCGGCAGTCTATGGCGCGAGGCGGTGCTGACCGGATTGCTGCTCGGCACGCCCAGCGCCATCATCATTGCGCTGGCGGCCGAGCCCCTGCTCGCGCTCACCGGCGTGGTGCCTGACCTGATCGCACCCGGCTCGGCCGTGCTGATCGCCATGATGGTCGGCCTGCCCGGCCAGATGCTGCTCATCGCCTGCGGCTATTTTCTGGAAGGCGTGAGCTCACCGCGACGCGTTCTCTACGTCAACATCGCTACCCTGCCGCTCAATGCCGTGCTCGCCTATGCGATGACGCTGGGCCATCTCGGCTTCCCGCCAATGGGAGCGGTCGGCGCGGCGCTGGCCACATCGATCGCCGGCACCATTGGCGGCCTTGCCATGGCGCTGCTTGCCTGGACGCTGCCCAGCGCACAGCAGCGCGGCCTGCACCGGCTGGATCGGGCAGCATGGCGGCAAGCCTTCAAAGGCATTCCGGCGATCATCCGCTTCGGCATCATGCCTGGTGTCGGCGCGGCAATGGAAGTGCTCGGCTTCTCCTTCCTCATCATTCTTTCGACATGGATGGGTGATGTTATCGCCGGCGCCTTTCAGGTCATGCTCTCGCTGCACAATATCGGCTTCGCGCTGGCGCTGGGCCTCGGCTCGGCAGCGGGCGTGCGCGTGGGCAACGCAGTAGGCACGGGCGAACCCTGGACGGCGCGCAGCCGCACGCTCATTGCCTGCGCCCTTTCCATGGTCATCATGGGCAGCGTCGTGCTTGTCTATCTGCTGCTTGCAAGGCCAATCGTAAACGGCCTCACCGCCGATGCCGCGGTGGCGCGGGAAGCCACGCTGATGGTTCTGATCCTCGCACCCTTCATCCTCGCCGACGGCATTCAGGCCATCTTCGTGGCGGCGCTGCGTTCGCTGGGCGATCAGGTGGCGGCCGGTTTCAACGGCATCGTCGCCTTCTTCATCGCGATGAGCGCGGCGGGCTGGGCCGGCTGGCATTTCGGCTGGGGGTCGGCCGGTCTGGCACTTGCATCGGCCATCGGCATGGTCGCCGCGATGTTGCTACAAGGTGCGCGTTTCTGGCAAGTCAGCTCGCGCTATCGACGAATCTGAGTTCCAGATTGCGGGCGTTTTTAGGAATATCCAGCCGGCTTTCGGAAACCCGCGCTTCCTCATTGGGCTTGAGCTTGTTGCGGTCCGCCTTGGTCATCCAGCTGAACACCAGCCGCCCCTGATCGTCTCGCAGTTCGACGACAACAGGTGGCACCGAGAGCTCCTGATCGCTATCATTGAGGATGCGCGCATTGAACGCGAAATATTCCTCGCCGGTGGGCAGGTTGCGCCGCTCCGGCGGTTTGGGCAGGTAGAAGTTCAGTCCGGCCTGCTGATCGCGTGCGCCAAAGCCAAGGTCCACCGCCCAGGCCGGCGGACCGAAATAGGCCAGCGCACCCCCGATCGCGCTGACGAACAGGAAGAAAATGACCGCCGCCAACGTCCAGAATTTCGCCGGGTTGCGCCGCGCGCGGAGGGGCGGTTGATAATCGTCACCGGGATGATGGATGAACTCTTCCGCCTGCGGGGCGGCAGCGAGCTGCGGCGTGGCCGCCATTGCATCGCCGATCTCATCCTGTTTCGGGAACGGAAACTCACCAGTCGCGTCCGCCGGAACCGGCGGTACATCGGCCTCCGGTGAAGGCGCTGCATCCGCCGGCGCAGCGGCAGCCTGCCCATCGGGCCGGGCGACGGCGTCTGCCTCCCTCTGCTCGTCCGCTCCCGCGCCAGCCTCAGCCAGCGCTAGCTCCGGCCGCTCCGCCAATATGCCATCCTGATGCCAGCTATGGCGGCAGGAGGCGCAGCGCACTTGCCGGCCAGTGGGGCCGATGGCGCTGTCAGGAACAACGTAGCGCGTGGCGCATTGCGGGCAGACGAGGATCATTGGATGTTCATAAACACCGGATTTCCCGCAAGAGCAAGCGGGGCTTTCACCATGGCGGCGTGAACCTGCGGCACCGTTTCGCACAGCGCCTTGCCCGCGCCCGGAGGCTGTGCCATGCACGGCGCGTTCGATCACCGGGCGCGGCAGGATTGGCGCCCCATCAACGGGGAATAGCGGCGCCGCAATGGCCATGATTGTCCAATCCGTGCGATGATGGTTCAGTGCGCGCCATGATCGTCCAGTTCGAAAATGTCGGGCTGCGCTACGGGCCCGGGCCCGAAACGCTGTCAGACCTCAGCTTCTCGCTCGACGAGGGGGCGTTTTACTTCCTCACCGGCACATCCGGTGCGGGCAAGACCTCGCTGCTCAAACTGCTCTATCTCGCCCAGCGGCCGAGCCGTGGCGCGATCCGCCTGTTCGACGCTGACATCGTCACTCTGCCACGCGCGCGCCTGCCCGGCTTCCGCCGACGCATCGGCGTGGTGTTCCAGGATTTCCGGCTGGTTCCGCACCTCTCCGCTTTCGATAATATCGCGCTGCCGCTGCGCATCGCCGGCGTATCGGACGCGCAATTGCGCGCGCCGGTCGAGGAGATGCTGCATTGGGTAGGTCTCACCGGCCGCGCCAATGCCTTCCCCGCCACGCTCTCGGGCGGCGAGCAGCAGCGCGTGGCGATTGCCCGCGCGGTGATCGGCCGGCCGGAACTGCTCGTCGCCGACGAGCCCACCGGCAATGTCGATAACGAGATGGCGACACGGCTCATCACCTTGTTCGAGGCGCTCAACAAACTTGGCACCACCATCGTCGTAGCTACCCATGATTATGACCTGCTCGGCAAGGTCGCGGGTGCGCAGATGCTGCGACTGGAGCGCGGCCGCCTCATCGAACGGCCTCGCCCGGCGGGGGAACGCCAGTCGTGACGTTCGAGAAGAAAGACGCGGCCGCAAAACCCTATGCGCCCGGCTCATTGCTCCCGCAGGGGCGGTTGACCGGGCCGATGCCATGGGTCATCGCCATCATGATGTTCCTCACCGTGCTGGCGAGCGCCGCCGGCCTCGCGCTCGATCATGGCGCGCGGAGCCTCAGCGCCAATGTCTCGGATCGCATCACCATCCAGATCGCCGAAGCCGATGGCGCCGCGCGCAGCCGGGCGGTGAGCCGCATCGTCGCGTTGCTGGGCGCGACCGAGGGGGTGGACAATATCGCCATCGTGCCGGAGGCAGAGCTTTCAAGCCAGCTTGCGCCATGGCTCGGCAATGATCTCAAGATTGGCGACATTCCGGTGCCCGCACTGATCGACGCCGATCTCATTGCCCCGCCTGCCGAGCGGGAAGCGCGGATCGCGGCGCTGGATACCGCCGCCAAAGCCATCAGCGCGGCAGCGCGAGTGGAACCCCACGCCACCTATCTGGGGCCGCTCGCCCGGCTGGTCGGCGCCATTGGCTGGCTCTCCTTCGGCGTGGTCGCGCTGATGGTGGCGGCAACGGGCGCGGTTGTGGTGCTGGCCGCCCGCGGCGCCCATGCCACCCATCGCGGCACGATCGACATCATCCACATGCTCGGCGCGACCGACACGCAGATCGTTCACCTGTTCCAGCGCCGCATGACGCTCGACGCGCTGTTCGGCGTGGCGGTGGGGTTCGCCTGGGCTATCGCCACCATCCTGCTCATCGGCCGGTCCGTCGCGGCGGTCACGTCCGATCTGGTGCAGAGCGCGTCGCTGCCGGGTTTCGCATGGGTGTTGCTGCCGTTGCTGCCAGTCGCCGGCGTCGGCGTCGCCTGGCTTTCCGCGCGGATTACCTTGCGGCGCGCGCTGCAGCGGTCGCTATGACGCGGCGGCTGCTTGCACTGGCCGTCCTGCTCTGGGCTCTCGGCTTTGCGTGGTTCGCGCTGCTGCTGCCGCAGCCGCATGGTGACGAAAAGACCGACGCCATCGTCGTGCTCACCGGCTCGGCGGGGCGGATCGACCGCGGCCTTGCCCTGCTACGCCGCGATCAGGCGAAGAAGCTGCTCGTCTCCGGTGTCGATCGCGATGTGAAGCCAAAGGAGTTCGCCCATCTCTACAAGGTGCCGGACGCGCTGATGGCCTGCTGCGTCACACTCGGGCGGGAGGCGATCGACACCCGCTCCAACGCCATCGAGACCAGCCGCTGGCTCGCGCGCAACAATTATCGCACGATGCGGGTCATCACGGTCGACTGGCATATGCGCCGGGCACGCTATGAGCTTTCCCGGCAATTGCAGGGGCCGATCAAGATCATCCCAGATGCCGTGCGCAGCAAACCCAGCCTCACCGTATTGCTGCGCGAATATCATAAATATCTGCTGCGCCGCCTCGCCGGCCTGATCGGCATTTGATGACCCGTCCAATCCCGCCATCGCCCCTGTCGCAGCCATCCGCGCCACTGCCACCGCTCACGCCGCTGGGCACGTCGCTCGCCTTCATACGCTCGGCCTTGTTTGCGCTGTCCTTCTACCCGCTGACACTGCCGCTGGTTCTGCTTGCCATCCTCGTCACGCCGCTGGGCTGGCGGGCCGTCGCCGCCGTGGCGACAATCTGGTCGCGCCTGCACCGCTTCCTCACGCGCTGGATGCTCGGGCAGAAAGTCGTGATCGAAGGGACGATGCCGGACGAACCGCGGCTCATCATCTGCAAGCATGAATCCATGTTCGAGACGATCGATGCACTCTGCCTGCTCGACCGGCCGGTGGTCGCCGCCAAGCGCGAGCTGATCGACATTCCTCTCTGGGGCCGTGTCGCGCGCGCTTATGGGCTGATGATCGTCGAGCGGACGGGCGGCGCGTCCACGATGCGCAGCATCCGGGCCGCGGCACGGGCCGCTTTTGCCGCCGGCCGGCCCGTGCTGCTCTATCCTGAAGGCACCCGCGTGCCCCATGGCGAGCGGCCGGCGCTCCGATCGGGCTTTGCCGGCCTTTATGTGCTGCTCGACTGCCCGGTCGTGCCCATTGCGGTCGACAGCGGCCGCCTCTCCCCGCGCAACAGCTTCCTCAAACGCCCCGGCGTCATCACCTATCGCATCGGCGCACCGGTCCCGCCGCGCCTGCCGCGCGTAGAGGCCGAACGGCGCGTCCATGCCGCGATCAACGCGCTCAATCCGCCCATCGCGGACGGCCATGCCGATGCACTATGCTGAGCGACCGGCGGGCAAACTGACTCGCCCCGACGCAAAATCGATTCGACTCGCCGTTCGTTCATTGTCGTTTCATACGGGGACACGGATAGACATGGCCGAAAATGGTCGCGCTCTGCGCGGATGGGGCAGCCAAGGGCTGCGGGAGATAGTCAGGATGAACCGCACGATAGCATCGCTCCGCCAATGGCTGCGCATGGCCATGATAGCGGCGGCGGCCACCGGTCTCGCCGCCGCGCCCGCTTCGGCGCAGATCGGCACGGTGGACCCCAATACACAGATCGACGCCGATCTGATGCCCGGCGCGCCGGCAAGCGACAGCGCGCCGCCGCCTGTGGACTATCCGGCCGAAGCGCCCGCCGCGCCATATGATGCCGCGCCCTACCAGGAGACCGGCAACATCGCGGCGCCCTATGTCGCGCCGCCTGCCGATACAGGGCCGATCGTCACCAGCTCCGGCCCCACCTATCAGCAGGATGATCTCATCGGCGCGGCCGAGGGCGTGTTCGGCAAGGGCGCCGAGGGCCTCGCCGGCATTATCGAGAATATCCTCAAGGACCAGGGCGAACCGATCGGTTATATTACCGGGCGCGAAGCGTCCGGCGCAATCGGCATCGGGCTGCGCTATGGCTCGGGCACGCTGTTCCATAAGATTGAAGGCGAGCGCAACGTTTACTGGACCGGCCCTTCGATCGGCTTCGATCTGGGCGGCAATGCAGCCAACACCTTCGTGCTCGTCTATAATCTCTACGATACGCAGGATCTCTACAAGCGCTATCCGGCCGGCGAAGGCGCGGCCTATCTCGTCGGCGGTTTCACGGCCAGCTATCTGCGCTGGAGCAACGTGGTGCTCATTCCCATCCGGCTTGGCGTCGGCTACCGGCTCGGCGCCAATATCGGCTATATGAAGTTTACCGAGAAGCGGAACTGGCTGCCCTTTTAAGGGCCGCCAGCCCAAGCCGGCCTTGCCGAGCGGACAGTTTTGACCACTGGCCAGCGCGCGCAACATAGCGCTAATCTGCCTATCGACACGCAATCTGCAGGAGAAACGCGATGGCCAACAGCGACCCGTCCCAGAACCAGCCCACCGGCTATGTGCCGCCCAAAGTATGGACATGGGACAAGGAAAATGGCGGCCAGTTCGCCAGCATCAACGCGCCCACAGCCGGTGCGCGCAAGCAGATCGACCTGCCCGTCGGCGAGCACCCCATCCAGCTATATTCGCTGGGCACGCCCAACGGGGTCAAGGTCACCATCATGCTGGAGGAGTTGCTCGCGGCCGGCCACGCCGATGCGGATTATGACGCATGGCTGATCAAAATCTATGAGGGCGATCAGTTCGGCAGTGATTTCGTGGCGATCAACCCGAACAGCAAAATCCCGGCGATGATGGACCATTCCCAAAATCCGCCGCTACGCCTGTTCGAAAGCGGCTCGATGCTGATCTATCTCGCCGAGAAGTTCGGCGCTTTCCTGCCGACGGACATCCGCAAGCGCACCGAGACGCTCAACTGGCTGATGTGGCAGATGGGTTCGGCCCCGTTCGTCGGCGGCGGGTTCGGCCATTTTTATGCCTATGCGCCGTTCAGGATCGAATATGCGATCGATCGCTACGCCATGGAAACCAAGCGCCAGCTCGATGTGCTCGATAAGCAGCTGGCGGATAAGGAGTTCATCATCGGCGACGAGATCACCATTGCCGATTTCGCGATCTTTCCCTGGTATGGCTCCATCATGCGCGGCGGCTATAGTGCGCAGGAATTTCTCTCCACCCATGAATATCGCAATGTCGATCGTTGGGTCTCGCAGCTGGAGGCACGCCCCGCCGTGCAGCGCGGCCAGATGGTCAATGCCGCCAGCCGGCCCGGCGGCGGCATAGCCGAGCGACACAGCGCGGCCGATCTGGATGAGGCGATCCGGCAGGCGCAGGAAAGCGCCGCAACGCTGGCCTGAGCCGGGTCTACGCCCACCAGCGCCCCCGATAAGGCGCGAGCGGGCGTCCCGATGACCCCGGAGAGGGGCGCGGCGCAGATCATCGCGCCGCCCCCACTCAGCCGATGTTCAGCTTACCGCTCATAAAGCGCGTCTCATGAGCGGTTCTTTCACCATGGTCCGGCTGATCGGGGAGTCCCCGGCCGTCCCCGCCCGTTGCGGATAAGCCATGACTCATGAGTCAGGGCGCCCTCTGCCGGCGCCTTCGCCCGCCGCTCACTCTCGCAAATCTCAGCGCCGATGGATCAGCGCTGCAATCGCCGCGCCCGTTCTTCTCTGGGGCGCGCTTTACGCCGGCGCAGCGCAGCCCTTACGAGGCTCGTTGGCAAAACAGGCAAGCGCCGCGCTGGGGCGCGATGTCACAATCGGCGGGCCGCTGCGCATATTGGTCACCCCCCTTTCCATTTATCTGACCGCCGGCGACGTGCGCGTCGCCAATCCGCGCTGGGCGATGGCGGATGATATGCTGATCGCGCGGCAAGTCTCCGTGCAGCTGGCCATGTTCGATCTGCTGATCGGCCGCACCGGCATCCGTGCGCTGGATGTACGCGGCGGCACGCTCGATCTTGAACGCTCACGCGTGGCCGGCCGGGTTAACTGGTCGCTCGGCCAGCCCGGCACATTGTTCGACCCCGCCGCGCTGCACCGGATCGATGCCGACGATCTTGCCGTGCGCTACCGCGATTTCGGGGCAGATAAGGACATGCAACTGGCCGTCTCTACAAATGGCGCGGGCCGGATCAGCTTTGCCGGCCGGGGTGAAGCCGGCGCTCAATCGCTCACGCTGGATGGCGAAGCACGCAGTGCGGTGCAGCAGCCCACGCTATTCGCCGTCAATCTGCGCACAGACGGTCAGGACATCGCCTTGCAAGGCGAAGCCGCCCTGCCGCTCCAGTTCGGTAGAGCGCGGATCACCGCCACTGCCCGGGGCGGAGATTTCGCGCAGCTGGCCGCCCTCGCCGGCATCACCCTGCCCGCCATGCCCGGCTATGCGCTTCAGGCGCAACTGCGCCACGCGCCGCAAGGCTGGCATTTCAGCCGAATCGAGGGCCGGATCGGCCGCACCGACCTTGCCGGCAAGCTGACGCTCGACCAGCGCCACGCCCGGCCGCGCGTGGTTGCCCAGCTCACATCCGCCACGCTGGACGCGGCGGATGGCATGGCGCTGCTCGGCCTGCACCGCGACGCAGCACCGATTGACCTGTCCGATGCCGGACTTCCCCTGAGTCAGCGCCTGCTGCCGGATGCCGCCATCTCCACCGCCCGCTTGCGCAGCTTCGATGCCGTCCTGACCTATGCCGCCGATCGGATGACGGGCACGCCGCACGATCCCACCCATCTCTCACTGAAACTGGCGCTGGTAAATGGTGTGATGACCCTCTCGCCGGTGAGCGTCGATCTTGCCGGCGGGTTCATCTCATCCGATATCACGCTCGACGCCCGGCAAAGCACCACCCTCGCCCGCTACGATATCCGCCTCTCGCCCACGCCCATGGGGCGGCTGCTGCGGCAGTGGGGCGTGGCGGAGAGCGGCACGGATGCGACGGCGCGCGGTCGCATCCAGCTGACCGGCCGGGGCGAGACGCTGCGCGAGACATTCGCAACGGCCTCGGGTCGCATCGCGCTTGTCATCCCACAGGGCACCGTCCGAACCCGACGCGCCAGCTACTCCGGGCTCGATATCGCCAATCTCAACGCCGCGCTGTTCGACGCCCCGCCCTTCGGCGCTTCCCAGGTCAATTGCGGCCTCATCGCTTTCACCGTGCGCGACGGCCTCGCCACCGCCGATCCCATCCTTATCGACACGCAGGGCCATGCGCTCGCCGGCCATGGCCGCATCGACCTGCGCGACGAGACGGTGGACCTGCACCTCTCCGCCGATGGCAAGCGCTTCGCCTTCCGCAGCCAGCCCGGCCGCGTGCATGTCAGCGGCACATTGGCGGACCCGCTGGTGATGCGCGAACCGTCACCCTGGTTTCGCCCGTCGCGCTTTCTGGGCTTCGGGATGATGCTCCCCGACTTCGGATCGATCTTCAGCTTCGTCGATCCCGGCGACGCCCGCGATACGGCCTGCGCTCCCTTGTTGCACGGTCAGACGGCGGACGCCCCGGATGAGCGCCCGCAAGAGCTTGCCAGCCTGCCCTGAGGCTCATGTCGAGCACCCGTCAGCCCTCATTATAAAAAGACGGGCGCATTACATTCGCTCCTGTCATGCCTCGTGCAGCGCGATGTCGGCAATCGCCCAGCGATCACCTGCCTTCACATAATCGGCGCGGACCAGCCGGACGGCCTGCGCACGGATCACGCCGCCGCCTTGCGCGAGCGCCATCTGCGCCAGTGTGCTGTCCGGTGCAATGCGGCTTTCCGTTTCGATGACACAGCGAAAGCGACCCACGGCCCGTTTGCCGTCCGCCGCAATCTCGACCCTGTCGCCCTGCACGTCAGGCGCGCTCGTCACCCCGCATAGCGCACCATCCAGACAGCCCCCCGCGCGGGCAGTGGCGGACAATCTCGCCCTATCCGCATCGCGGCTATTCACCCGCCGCAACCAATCCTGATGCAGCGCACGGATCGCCACCTCATCCTCCAGCCGCTGCAATCGCGCGATCCGGTCATCGGCTGCGATAGCGGTGGCCGGCATGGTCATGGCCAGCGGTGCGGCAAGGACGGCACCACCCTTGAGGAAGGCCCGGCGCGTCGCTTCCCTGTCGTCACTCATGGCCTCACCCTTTCTTCGTCGGGAAAAAACGTTGCACATCGAACAGCCCGGCATGGCGGGCATGGGCACCGACCTGACTCATGCTCAGCCCCTCCGTACCGCAATGATAGCCGATGCCCGCATCATGCATGGTGCGCATATTGAGCACGATGGTGCCGAGCGTGCCGTTGCAGGCCTCCTCCAGCCAATAGAGGAAATAAAGGCCATCGCGTATCTTTACGAAATCGCCAGGGCCGCTCCATTCCATGCCACCCGCGCCGCTATCGGTGAAGATGATCCACGAGACGGTGGTGGGCGTCGAATAAAGATGCATGGAGGATAGATTGGGCGCGTAATTCCATGTGATGGCCCGGCCCAGCATATCGCGGGTGCGCTCGTGGCGCAGCGCGCCGGGATTGGGAATGCCCGCGCCTTCAATCACGCCGAACAGCGTCCGTGCGCCAGCCTCGTTGGCGATGAACGGCGTGTTGAGGAAACCGTTGAAACAGGTGACGAGACCATTATCGAAATCCGCGACGATGCTGTGTCCGTCATGATCCGGCGCATCCTCGAGCAGATGACCGAAGAGGAAGACACCGGGCATCGGCTCCCACGCATTGTAGCGCGCATCGACCCATGCGCCGCCATCCTTGCGCCAGCGCAGCCTGTCCGCGCTCTCCACCTGATAGTCCATCACCGGACCGCCATCATAGCGGATGGTGAAGCGCTTACCGGCCAGCCTGTCGATCGGCGGTGTGCCATGGGTCGCCATGCCTGCCGCGCCGCTGCCCGCTCCGGTGCGCGGCGCGAAGACGCGGCTATTTCTGGCGACTGCGGCGGCGACCTCGGCCTTGCTCATTTTCGGCATGGTGGTGAGCGGCCGATAGACGCGCCGGGCGCCCTTGCCGCCATTTTCGGGATCGGGCAGCGCACCGCCGCTCGTATCGCCCAGCTTCTCGAACTGGGCGATCTGGCCGAGCCACTCGCCCTTGCCGCGAAACAGATAATATTCAAGCGCGTCGGTCCGGTCGAACCCAAGGCGCAGGCCGATCTGCTCCTGCCGGTTCAAATCCACCAGATAAAGGGTGAATGTGCCGGAAAATTCGCATTCAGTGCGGGTGACGATATAGAAATCCTCACTGATCTGGAGATAGTCCGATGGGCCGCAAAAACCGGGTTCGTCACCCCGCCCGGTCAGTTCCACAAAGTGCGAATAGGCAACCGACGGGTAATAATCGAGCGTCTCATAGCCCGTGTCCTGCTTCCAGTAGAAGCCTTTGCCCTCGAAGCGGTTGGTGGCGATGTGGCGCGCGTCGGGTGGCGGCTTGCCGGCCTGCTCGACATAGCCGGCATAGATCGCGCGCATCACTTCGCGCTTGTCCTGATAGCCGCCAAACCACATCTCGATCACCGTCGCGATGCCGGTCGCGTTATCGATCACCACGCCATAGCCGCGCAGCGTGCCGGGCATGAGGTGGGTGAAAAGGGTGAGATGGTCCTGAACCAGTGCGCCGTAGCCCGCCTCGATCGCCTTGCCGCCATTTTCCGAGAGCGTCAGGCGACCATTGCCGGTGAAGCGATAGACGAGCGCGGGGCCGTCCTTGTCCGTCACGATGCGGATCGTCTGGCCGGCCAGCGCATCAGAAAGCGGCGACACGCTGGCCGGCCCGGTGGCGGCAACCTTACTGAGCGCAGCGCTGATCTGACCGTCGCTGAGGCTGGTGAATGCATAGCGGTGCATCGGCACCTGCGGATCTGGCTTCGCCGGCAAACTCTCCTCCCCCTCTTTTCGCGGCGACTTCGAGTCGCCAGACGAGAACATGCGCCGATCTTGCCCGAATTGACAAGGTCAACACTCCAGACAGTCAAGGATCATGGCCGCGCAGAACGATATGTCGTCCCAGCCACGGCAGCGCCATTCAGAGCGCCATGATGGTAGGCGGCGTCCGGCTAGAGCGCGGCGGCCGTCATTCGTCCAGCATCTGCACAAGTGCCGGGCTGAGCCATTCGCGGACCTGCCCATTCTCCAACGAGACGCCATCGCCATGCGAGATGATGCGCACTGCCAGCCCCTCCCGCATAGCAAGCGCCGCGCCGGCATCACGACCAAGCACGGTCAGCGCCGTCGCCCAGGCATCGGCCATCATCGCCTTACCATGGATGACGCTCACCGCACCGATCCCGTTTTGCACCGGACGGCCCGTGCGCGGATCGAGCGTATGATCGCCGCGCACATAGTTGCCGGACGTCGCGATGGCGAGTTGATGCGCCGCCACGCGCAACGGCTGGACGCGCCAGTCCGGCGGCGCTTCCAGATCGACCCACCATGGCTCGCCATCCGGCTTCATTCCCCGCCCCACGCATTCGCCGCCAATCTCAACCAGACAATGGTGCAAACCACGCTCGGCCAGCAGATCGGCAAGAGCATCGACCGCATAGCCCTTGGCGACCCCGGAGAGATCGAGCCACAACCCGCCGGGTTGACGCAGCCGCCCCGCCATCCGGTCGAAAGCAAGCTTGCGCCAGCCGGAGGCGCGCAGCCCCGCTTCCCGGGCGAGACGAGTGGGTGGCTCCGTCACCGGGTTGGGGCCCAGCCCGTAAAGATCGGTCAGCCGCCCGGCGGTGGGATCGAACGCGCCATCCGATTGCGCGGCGATGGCGAGGCCTGCCGCCATGACCGCCGCGAAATCGTGCGGCAACGATATCCATTGGCCTCCGGGCGCGCGATTGAAGGCGCGGAGCAGGGAATCGGCTTGCCAATGGCTCATCTGCGCCACCAGTTCGTCGAGCCGGGCCGCGATGGCATGGACCATGCCCGTCCGGTCCAGCGTGGTCGGCGCGGCAACCCGCACCCGCCAGTAAGTGCCCATCGTCTCGCCCGCCAAATCCACGATGCGAGCCGCGGCATCGAACCCGGCCATTGCCGCGCTATCGATGATCGCGGGCACAGCGATCCGCAGCGACGGTGATGGCCCCGCCCGCCCCGTCACTCAGCCCGTGCCTGAGCCAAGCCGAACCGCCGCCAGTCGGAATATTTGGGCAGCCCCGCACCCGAACCACCCACCGGATCGATCGCTCTCCCAGCGAGACGCGTTTGGGCCGTCCCGCCGCGTGCCGGGTCAGAGTCCTTCCGCCATGTGGACGGCGAGCGGGGGCGGCGCGCCATGCTTCTCCATCCGCCTTCTTCCGGGCCAGGGATTACGGGCGCGCCAATATGCCGGCCGATCTCCACATGTCCGCCAGCGGACCGCAAAGCGGCAAGACGCACCGCGGCGATCAGGGCGCCATCACTTCCAGCGTGCTGGTGAAGCTCAACCGCCGGGCAGTGGCGCGGGCGATGGTAGGCTTATCGTCGCTATAGCTTGTGTTCAGCCAGAACATGCCGGCTTGCGGCCAGTTGATCTGCGCGACACCGTCAGCTCCGGTCACCACCTCGATCAATCCATCGTCATCGCGATAGCGTTTGCCGCCGGGCAGCACATCGACCTTGAGGTTCGCCGCCGGCTTGCCATCCACGAGGAATCTGAAGCGTGCCGGCTCATCGGCGACCAGTTCGGACGGATGGGTGAGGGGGACCATCTCCAGCCCCTCGTTAGTCGGCTGGAACACCGTCTCGGTCGGTGCGTCCGTGGTCACATAAATTTCGTTGCGGCTAGCGCTTTGGGTGATGTTGAGGTCGGTGGCGTTGGCCGGCACTTCCGCAAGCGTGGCAACGCTGTTGGGCTGCGCGGGTGCGCCCGGCTGCGGCGGTGGACCGCGACGGCCACCCACACGCCATTCCACGCCATCCACCTTGAACGTGCCCGAGACGCCATTTTGCGCGGTGCCGATCTTCCAGGTGCCCGGCCTGTCCAGCTTCACATCGAACATGGAGCGATGGCGGCCGGTCGCGCCATTCTCGATCTTCGCTTCTGTGCCATCCGGCGCCCATGCCTTCACGCCATCGAGCCGCATGGGCTGATGATCGGGAAAGAACAGATCATTGGAAGCCGCGCCATCGACCGTTACCCAGGCATCGGTTCCCGAGAAGATCGTGGCGCTCGGCAACAGCCATTGGCGGTGCGCCATGGCGGGGCTGGCGGCGGTTGCCAGCGCCACGGCGGCAAGCAGCAGGGACTTGATGCGCATGGAAAGAACCTTTCAGCGAGTGATGGTGATCGCGCCCAGCTCGGTCTTGCCCGAGGCGGCGGCTGCCTTTGCCGGTATGGTGAGCGGCATCGAGATAATCTCCCGACCGCCCGTCTCGCGCGCGGCTTCCACATAGAGCGTATACTGGCCGGGTTTGAGATCGCTCGGTACGGCAACCTTATGCGTGCCGGGCGCACGCGTGGCGCCGCTCACGCCATCGGCGGGCAGCTTCAGGCTGCGGCCGCCCTTGCGCCACCAGCTACGCAGATCATGCAGCCATTTGGTGCCCGGTTCCGCACCGCCCTTCTTGATGTCATACCAGACGGCCAGCGTGCGCGCATCGCCGCCAGCGGCCGGCTCCACCCATGCCGCAACATAGGGCCGATGATATTCGGCAACGTCGAGCCGGGGTATCGTGATGCTGATCGTGCTGGCCGACGCCGGCGCGGCGGCAAGGCCGGCGATCAGAAGGGACGTCTTTTTCATAGGCACATTCAATCCTAATGGATGAAGAAAAGGGCGATGACGGCAGGAATGGCGAGGCCAAGCCCGACAATGGGCCAGGTCGTCGGCCGGTGCCTTGCATGCATCTGGAGCAGCAGCAGGCCAGTGATAGTGAAGACCACGCACGCGCCTGCGAAAATATCGATGAACCAGAACCACGCCGCACCTGAATTGCGACCCTTGTGGAGATCGTTAAAATAGGAAATCCAGCCGCGGTCCGTCCTTTCCGCTGTCACCGCGCCGCTTGCGCGGTCGATGCTCACCCAGGCATCACGGCCCGGCCCCGGCATGGCGACATAAACCTCGTCATCCGACCATTCCGCCGCACGGCCGCGCGTGTCCACGTCCAGCACCGCTTTGAGATGGGCCGCCACCACATCGGGCAAAGGCGCTGCCTCTTCTCCCTTGAGCCGGGCCAGCAAGGGCGCCGGCAACGTGGCAGCCCCTTCCGTCACGCGGGGCGTCGCGCCAATCGTCTCGGCATGGTTCAGCGTTATGCCGGTCACAGCGAACAACAGCATGCCGATCAGCGAAATCGCCGCGCTGATCCAATGCCAGCTATGCAATTGCCTGAGCCACCAGTTGCGGCGCTTGCGGCTGGTCCGCCCGACCGCGCTGGCCCCAACCGCGCCGGCCTCGGCATATGCGGGTGCCCCAGCGCTTTCTTTCTGCAATCCGGCGTTCACCAATCTCGCGTCCATTTACCTTGCCCGGTCCGCCCGGGCGCAAACCCGGAAATCCCGGACCCGCTTCCCGACTCGATTATCATCAAACTCGACTCAAATTATCATCAAATCTCCTCTGCCCATATTGCGAAGCATTCGCAAGAGGTCTAAGTGATCCCCAAGGATATCGACATGCGAGTCGGCTGGCGACAGCAACTCGCGAAGGAAGGTTTGTGGCGATGCTGGGTACGGACCGCTGGACCAGTGATGTGAATGACTCGCAATTGCTGCCGCATGCCGTCACTCCAGACACAATGAACACGTCCCGTGCGTCCCCCCGGCAAGACAGAGCGGCTCGCCCGACAGATGCGGCAGCCACGTCCACCGGATTCGCCACACGCTCGGCCTATCAACGCGGGCGGGGCAGCGATTCGATGGCGACGATCAGCGCACTCACGCTCACTTTCGGCTTAATTGCGGCCTTTGCATTCATGAGCCCCCATGTGAAGCCGAAGATCCAGCGCGAGCCGACAGTCGTGACGCTGGTCGACCTGCCCGCCGACCCACCGCCCACGCCAGACGAGCAGCCCCCAGCACCGGAAACGCCGCCGCCTGTGGCGCAAGTGGCCGCGCCAGTGCCGCTCGTCACCCTTGTCGAGCGGCCGGCCATCACCGCACCAGCCGTGATCGAGCCGGTCGTCATGCCTGTGTCGCCGGCCCCACCAGCTCCCCCTGCGGCACGCGGCCCGGAGAATATGGGCGATATTTCAGCCCGCATGATTTCGGCCAAACCGCCCAAATTCCCCATCGAATCCCGCCGGGCTCATGAGGAAGGCGTGGTTGTTCTCTCCGTCCTCCTCTCCACGGACGGGCGAGTGGCCGATATTTCCATCGCTTCCAGCAGCGGCTCGCGCAGGCTGGATCGCGCCGCGCTTGAGGCCGTGCGCGAGTGGCGCTGGTCCCCCCTTATGCGGGATGGCAATGCGGTGATGGTGCGCGGCGTCGTCACCATCCCCTTCATCCTCAAGCGCTCGGGGCGCGGCGACCGGACCACACGAAACAACGATGCGGCCGAGACCCCGGCCAGCATCTGACCGATGGCCGCGCTGCGCGAGACGGAGCCAGTCCGTCATCACACGAAACATCCATGGAGGCCGAACCCCGGACAACGGACACAAAGCCGCTACCCATTTACCGCCGCCAGTTCCCCGTCCATGGCGTTCAGGCAGCGCTATAGAGCATTGTCCGGTCGGATGGAGATCACCTGACGCCACGAAGAATGCGCCAAGGCTCGGTCCCGCGCCTGCCCGGAGTATGCCATGCTATTGCAAATCCCCGATCTTCTGTCCGCCGATGAAGTGCGTGAAGGGCGCGCCATGCTGGAGGATGCGAACTGGCAGGACGGCCGCGCAACCGCGGGGCACATCGCCGCACGGGTCAAGGCCAATCTGCAATTGCCGCTCGATCATCCGGTGGCGCGCAAACTGGGCGACCATATCCTTGAACGGCTCTGGCGCACGCCGCTGTTCATCGCCGCCGCGCTGCCGCTCCGCATTCTGCCGCCGCGTTTCAACCGCTATGAGGGCGGCGGAAGCTATGGCAATCATGTCGACAATGCGATTTTCCCCATCCCCGGCGCGGCAGAGCGGATACGCACGGACATCTCCACCACGCTCTTCTTCAGCGATCCCGATGATTATGATGGCGGGGAACTGATCATCGAAGGCTTGTTTGGCGCTCAGAGCATCAAGCTGCCCGCGGGCAGCGCGGTGATCTATCCGGGCAGCAGCCTGCATCGTGTCGAACCGGTCACACGCGGCGTGCGCCTGGCAGCCTTCTTCTGGACGCAGAGCCTCGTGCGCGCCGACGCCCGGCGGCAGATTTTGTTCGATCTGGATTGCGCGATCCAGCAACTCACCGCCGATCATCCGGAGCATCGCTCGATCGACGATTTCACCAATGTCTATCACAATCTGCTGCGGCAATGGTCGGAGACATGAGCGCGCCCAGTTCCGCGCCACCGGAGCCGCCCCTCGCTGCGATCCCACCCGACCTCACCGCGCTGGCGGATTATGAGCAGCGCGCGCCGGCACATATGACAGCGGCCTGCTGGGCCTATTTGCAGGAAGGCACGGGCGATAATCTGTCCCGTGCGCGCAATCTCGCCGCGTTTGACCACATCGCCCTCGTTCCGCGTGTGCTGCGCGATTTACGGCAGGGCTCGACGCAGATTGACCTGCTCGGCCAGCGCCACACCGCGCCGTTGCTGCTCGCGCCAGTCGCCTATCAACGCATCGCCCATCCGCAAGGCGAACTGGCCACGATCCGCGCTGCGACCGCCATGGGCATCGGCATGACGGTGAGCACGCTCGCCAGCGTGACGCTGGAGGAGATTGCCGCCGCCCGCCGCGATGCCGCCGCCGAACTAAACCGCCCGCCCGCGCCGCTCTGGTTCCAGCTCTATATGCAACCGGACCGGGCCGCGACGCTGGACCTTGTCCGACGCGCCGAAGCTGCCGGCTATGAAGCGATCATGCTGACCGTGGACGCCTCGATCAAACGCGCCGGCTTCACCCTGCCGCCCGGGGTCACGGCCGCCAATCTACATGTGCCGCGCACCACCCAGACGGCGCAACCGCTCGGCCATATTCTGTTCGGTACGCCGCTGCTCGATGACGCGCCGCGCTGGGACGACCTCGCCTGGCTGCGCGCACAGACCCGGCTCCCGCTGCTGGTGAAGGGCATCATGGCCGCTGAGGATGCCTGCCACGCCATCGATCATGGCGTGGACGGGCTCATCCTCTCCAACCATGGCGGGCGCGTGCTGGATGGCATGCCTGCGGCGCTGGACGTTTTGCCCGGCATTGCCCAGGCCGTCGCCGGGCGGGTGCCGCTGCTGCTCGATGGCGGTGTGCGGCGCGGCACGGACGTGGTAAAGGCGCTCGCACTGGGCGCGACCGCCGTGCTGGTCGGCCGGCCGCAAGTCCACGCACTGGCCGTGGCCGGCGTCGCCGGTGTCGCCCATGCGCTGCTGATTTTGCACACCGAGCTGGAGCTGGCCATGGCGCAGCTCGGCTGCCCGACCTGCGGAGACATTGGCCCGGACCGCCTTTCGCCCATGGCGTGAAGCGGGGCGATCCCTCCATATTGGCGAGGGAATCGGATCATCCTTCGCTTTTACAATCGAATATTGCGACCAATACTGGAAATATGGCGGCCGAATCAGGATGTCACCGCAAATATTTGAGTAATTTCGGATTTAATCCGGCTTTACTCCGCAATATTCGCACTCCTTGCAGATCGGCAAAAGCCAGGCTCGCAGGGGATGAAAGGAGAGGGGCAATGGGCGCGATACTCCCATCAACCTGGCCCAATTCGGTCTCGGCGGCCGAGTTGGTCCGCAATTTTGCGGAATGCCGGGAAGTCGCGGCGCAACATAGCCTTCCCGTCACCCATCATGGGCGGACCACCCATGTCCTCATGGGCATCGAAGCCTTTAACGATTTGAAAAACGCCGCCAGAGCTGATCGGGAGGAGCGTTTTCCCGACTCCGTCCTCGTCTATACGCTGGCCGATTGGCTCGATGCCGGCCTGATCCTGTGCGATGAGCGGCGGATGGTCCAGTTTGTCAACCGGGTCGCGCAGGGCATCACGCGCGCCCCGCCGCACGGCTTGATCGGCCGGCCACTGCTGGATGCGCTGCCGCAACTCACCGGCAGTCTCATCGAAACCCATTTGCGCCGTACGGAAACAGCGGGCGAATTCGGCAGCGCCGATACGCCTTCGCCGTTCAGCGAGGCTTGCTGGCTACGCTTCCAGAGCTTCCCGCTCGGCCCGTGGAACGCGCTGTTGTTCCATGACATCACCGAAGATGTACGCCGCCATCGGCTGGCGGACATCGAGCAGGCGCTATTCGACGCAATGCGCCTGCACGGCGGCGTCTGCTTCGCGCGCCTCTCGGTGCGCGGCACGATTGACGGCATCAATGGCCCTTGCGCACAACTGGTCGGCCTGTCGGAAGACCGGCTGCGCGGTGTCGCCTTTGCGGATATGGTGACGACATCCGAACGGGTCGCCTTTCGGGATGCGCTGGAGGCCGTACTGCGCGGCGATGGTGACCGCGAGCTGGAAACGCAGCTGCTGACCAATGGCGGCGCCATCGTCACCGTCCAGCTATCGCTGATCCAATTGCGCGGCACCTATGGCGTGGAAGGCGCCGTTGCGCTGGCTACCGCCATCACCTGACGCAGACGATACTGCAGGCTCGATCGGGCTGGAGCCACAAACCCACCCGATTATCGCTCACATTATGGCGAACGCTTATCGCGCGGCGGGCCTTTGCGCATTGTCCGCGCTGCCGCCCGACACTCCGCCCGAGCCATGCGCCCTCACCCGCCATCACCCCGGATCGACCGCCCTTCGCCAGGGCTCAAATTACACGCAGCATCACCCAGGCTGTGTTCTGACGCCCGGACCTGTCGCTAGATATGCGCAATCCACACGCTGGCACGCCCAAAATAGTTAACCATTCCGTTGCACGGGCCGCCCGCCACCGCGCCTTTGTCCGGTAAAAGCCATTTTCCTCGGGCACTCCTACACCCACGCCGTCATTTCGCACCTTCTTAAATATAGGGGAATTGCGCATTTTGGCGATGCGCCGCCGCTAAAGCTCCCTTCGACTTTGCGTGGCAGGCTGCATGCCATGAGACGGATTGACGGACGCCCTTCTGCCGCCGGCGCAAGCTGCGGCTCTTTCCGGACCGGCACCGGCGCCGTGCCGCACCTCCTCGCGGATGAAGCCGGTGCCGTGCTGGTGGAAGTCGCGCTCAGCTTTCCCATCCTCATCATCCTGCTGCTCGGCATCCTCTCCTATGGCTCATGGCTGATGGCCGCTCACACCGTGCAGCAGGCCGCCAACGAGGCTGCACGCGCCGCTTTGGCCGGGATCAGCAGCAGCGAGCGGCAATTGCTCGCCGATGAAAGCCTGCGCCACAGCATCGATAGCGCAACCTTCATCGATCCGGCGCTAGTCTCCCTCTCCGCCTCGCAATCCGGCGCCTTCTACTCGGTCGCAGTGAGCTATGATGCCGCCCGGTCGCGCATCTTCGCCATCTCGCCCGTCCCGCTGCCCGCCACGATCATCCGCCGCACCGCCGTCGTCAAACTGGGCGGGGCCTGACCATGGCGCACATCTTCTCCGGCAAACTCTGGCGTAATCGTGACGGCGCGGCCACGGTGATGCTGGCCATCTCCTTCACTACGTTGATGGGCGCGGCGGCAGTTGGTGTCGACGTAGGCGCGCTGTTCCTTGCCAAACGCGAGTTGCAGGGCATTGCGGATGCCGCCGTGCTCGCCGCCGCCGCCGGCGATATTGCCGGCGACGCTGCTGGATCAGCGCAATCGGTGATTGACCGCAGCGGCCAGCCGGGCGTAGCGATCAACCGGCTGACGCGCGGCATCTACCGGCATGACGCGATGATCGCGCCATCCGCGCGCTTCATCGAAACGAGCAGCCAGCCATCCGCCGCGCAACTGCGGATCGAGCGACCGGTGCCGATCTTCTTCGGCCGGTTCCTGACCGGCAAGCCTGCGGTGATGGTGCGCGCGCAGGCAACGGCAGCGCGGGCGGATCTGGCTGCCTTCTCGATCGGCACCGGCCTTGCCGCGCTTTCCGGCGGCCTGCCCAACCGACTGCTCTCCGCGCTTGCCGGCACGCAGCTCAACCTCTCGGCCATGGATGGGCAAAGCCTCGCCGCTGCCCATATCGATCTGCTTGGCTTTGCCGACGCGCTGCGGGTCCAGCTTGGCCGGCAGGGCAGCAGCTATGCCGATATATTCGGCGCAGATATCCCGCTCCAGTCGCTCGTCCGCGCTTTGGCCGAAGCCGCACCGGACCTTGCCAGCCAGACGATCCTCGCCACCATCACGCCGCGCCTGGGCACCGGCCGAGTGCGGCTGGCCGATCTCATTGACCTCGGCCCGCTCGGGCAAGACGATGCGCCCGGCAGTGAAACTCCGATCAAGGTTGACGCCTTCACCATGCTGCGCGCGCTGCTGGAAAGCGCGCAGGGCGATGTTTCCGTGGCGACGATGAATCTCGTCGATATACAGGGGCTCACCGGCGCGAAACTCACCCTCGTCACCGGCGGCGGCGATACCCGCTCGCCATGGATGACAGTAACGCAGGCGCGCGACGTTGTGGTGCGCACGTCGCGTACGCGCCTCTATCTGGAGGCGAGCATGCTCTCCGCCATTAGCGGCATCGCTTCGCTACGCGTCCCCGTCTATATCGATCTGGCCGAAGCGGAGGCGCGTCTGTCCGATATAAAATGCGGCGGCAATCCGGCGAGCGACGGCGTCACGCTGGCGGTGACCCCCGCGATTGGCACTATCGCCATGACCGATCTCACCACCGCGCAACTCAGGGATTTCTCGCGCACGCCGACCATGCCACCCGCCGTGCTGGCCAATGTGCTCGGTAATCTGCTCGGCACCCGGGTCAGCGCCAGGGCCGTCGTGCAGCTTGGCGGCGTCCAGCCGCAAAATGTTCATTTCAGCCGCAATGATATCACCAGTCGAACGCCTCGCACGGTTTCGACCCATGATCTGGTGGCTGGCATCACCGGCTCCCTCATCAAAAATGTCGATATCGAGGTGACCGTCCTCGGCATCACGACGCGGGTGGGACCGGTCGTCAGCGCGGTCGGCGCACAGCTCGGCGTCCTCGTCCCGGCGCTGGACGGGCTGCTCAATCAGGTGACCGGATTGCTCGGCCTGCAACTGGGCTCGGCGACCACGCGGGTCGATCGCATGCGCTGCGGCATGCCGATGCTGGTGGCCTGAGACCCACCCCCGGACACAGAAGAAAGGAGCCCCCATGTTCCATGCCCCACCATCCACTTTCGTGGCGGAGAACCGGACCGAAACCGCCCGGAAGATCGCCCGCTTCGCCGTGCAACCCCGGCTCATCGGCACATTCGCGCGCGCAGCCTATCATGGCGCACTGGCAATGGCAGCGCGGCTGGCTGCCTCCGCCGCGCCCGACCCCCGCCTCACACTACTGACGGATATGTATATCCATTGGCAACATGGCGTTCCTTATAAGGTCGTCGATGCCGCGTTGATCGTACCAGAGAATGGCGAACAGCGCCGCCACCTCATCGCGCGACTTTGCCGGGACGGTGTGGTGCAGCGCCGCCGCACCGGAACCGCACGGGAACCTCTACGCGATACGACCGAAATCGAACTGACACCCACCGCCCGCGCCGAGCTAAGCGGCTATTTCGCGCGCCTCCATGCCGAACCGGCCGGGAAAGTCTGCGCGAGGCAGCCATCGGCTGACGCTCGCACCGGCGCGGGCGCGGCAGGATCAGGGACATCGGACAGGCTGTAACGGAACAGGCGGCGGGGGCCGCCTTCGGCCGGGGGGCCGGGGCGTGTGCTTGTGCGGGGGCAGAAGCACACGCCCCGATAGCCGGATTGATCGCCTCTGGGCCGCGCCTGTTCACGCTCGCCGGATCAAATCGGTCGCCCATCGACCCGGCCGCGGCATAACCCGCCTGTTCGCGCATTCATCAGCTTGCCGGCTCGATCCCCGCCGACGCGGCTCGTGACTGCCCTGCCGTTATTCGCGGCCCGGTTCGATCCGTAGCACTGCGCCGTTCTTCTCGTCCGTAAGCAGATAGAGAAACCCGTCCGGCCCGAGCCTGATGTCCCGGAAACGCTGTTTGAGTTCCGTCAGCATCAGTTCCTGCGCCACCGGCTTGCCACTGGCGTCGAATGTCTGTCGCACCACCGAGCGCATCATCGTGGGCATCAACATGTTGCCCCGCCATGCCGGAAAAGCCTTGCCCGTATAGAAGAGCAGGTTACCCGGGTTGATCGAGGGCGACCAGCTCAGCACCGGGTCTTCCATGCCCGGCACATTCTTCACGCCCTTGGCCGGATCGCCATTATAATGCGCGCCCTGCGTCACATCCATCCAGCCATAATTGCGGCCGGCCTTGATCTCGTTCACCTCATCGCCGCCGCGCGGGCCAAATTCCGACGACCAGAGCGCGCCCGTCACCGGATGGAAGCTCAGGCCGAGCGGGTTGCGATGGCCCGTCGTGTAGATTTCCGGCTTATAGCCCGGCTTGCCGACAAAGGGATTATCCACCGGCACGCCGCCATTATCGTGCAGCCGCAGGATCTTTCCGAAATGGTTCGACGGGTCCTGTACCTTCTCGCCATAATTGCGGTCGCCGCTGGTCACATAGAGATAGCCTTTACGATCAAAGGCCAGCCGCCCGCCATAGCTGCCGCTCGACGGCCCCTGCCCGCAGCAGCGCTCCGGCAGCGGCGCAGCGCCATACCAAGCATCCGCGACGAAAATATCCTCCACATCCGTCAACGCCGCACCGCCATCCCAGCGGGCGCGCACTACCGCGAGCGTCGATTGATCGCGCAATTGTGGCCCCGGCTTGGAATAAGCCATGTAGATCAGGCGGTTCTTCGCAAATTGAGGATGCAGGGCGATATCCATCAGCCCGCCAATGCCGGTCGCCAGCACGTCCGGCACCCCGGCGATCGGCGTGGGGTCAAGCACGCCCTTGCGAATGACCCGCAAACGCCCCGGCCGTTCGGTCACCAACATGTCACCATCGGGCAGAAAGACCAAGCCCCAGGGATGGTCCAATCCCTTGGTCACCAGGGTGACGTGAACTGGCCCGGTCTGCGTCTGGATATCCCATGGTCCGTCTCCCAGCGCCGTCGGCGCCGGCGGTCCTGGCATAGCGCGCGGGGGCGCAGGCGGCGCGGCAGGCGCATCCTGCGCCATCGCCATTCCGCCATATGTCGCCAACGCCATGCCCATGGCCAACAGCCGCAATTTTCTCATGCCAGTTCCTCTTTGCCGCGGCGGCCATTACCCCCGCCCATTAACATCTGCCAGCGCCGGTCAGGCGCCATAGCGTTGTCAAAACGCCACGACACCGGATCTTCGGATGATACTCCATCGACGCTCCCAATGTGGGGCGCTTGGATGGCATGGAGTGAGAGGAGATGAAAGGGCTAATCCGCGCTTTCCTGCGGACTTCCTCTCCAAATGACCAGCAATGAGAAAGGCTGATCATGCGCGGTGGTGGACAGGGCTGGATTCGAACCAGCGTACGCTCTCGCGGGCAGATTTACAGTCTGCTGCCATTAACCACTCGGCCACCTGTCCAGCGCGCACGAGGGCTTCGGGATCACCAAAGCCGTGTTGGAGGCGGCTCAATGGCGAATAGGGCCTTGCCTGTCAATGCCATGCTGTGGAAAAGCCGCCGATATGAAAAGAGGACATCGCACAGGCAAACCCAAGGGCGGCTATCCACGCCTTTATGGTCGCCATGCCATTACCGCCGCATTGGCCAACCCAAATCGCGTTATCCGCAAGATGTGGGGCACGCGCGATGCGCTGGGCACGCTCGATCTGTCGCCGGAACTGCCCGTCGTCTATGCCGATGTCGCCGATCTTGGCCGCATGGTACCGAATGATGCGCCCCATCAGGGCCTCGTCGCGGAAGTCGAGGCGCTGGACGATCTCTGGCTGGCCGATCTGCTGGCGGACGGCGCGGGCGATGAGCATGCCCACCGCCCACTCATCGTGCTCGACCAGGTGACCGATCCCCATAATGTCGGCGCGATCCTGCGTTCGGCCGCCGCCTTCGATGCGTTGGGCATCGTCACGCAGGATCGGCACGCGCCATCCGAATCGGGCGTTCTCGCCCGCGCCGCCGCTGGCGCGCTGGAGACGGTGCCATGGGTGCGCGTCGTCAATCTCGCTCGCGCGCTCGATGAGATTGCCGAAGCCGGCTATTGGCGCATCGCACTCGATGGCGACGCGGAGCAGACAATCGGCACCGCGCTTCAGGGAGCGAATCGGGTCGCGCTGGTGTTGGGCGCGGAGGGTGATGGTCTGCGGCGCAACAGCATCAACCATTGCGACATTCCTGCTCGCCTGCCGATCAGCGCGCGGATGGAAAGCCTCAACGTTTCCAATGCGGCGGCTGTCGCGCTCTACGCCTGCGTCACGCGATAGGATTGTCACGCCTTCAGGAAGCCCGTTCGCGCGGATGAACCGGGCGATAAGAATGCCTGTCAGATGGAAGCGCTTCCCCCCGGTATCTGCGCCTTACCAGATTGGCAGCATGGTCGATGTGCGCGGCGCCAAGGCGCGCCGCCTCAATCCTCCGGGGCGATGGTGACGACCAGACCGTCCAACGCGGCGCTGATCGGGATCTGGCAGGAAAGTCGGCTATTGGGCTGACGATGGTCGGAGCTGTCGAGAAGATCGTCCTCGTCCCCGTTCATGCCGGGCAGCTTGTCCGCAAACGCCTCATCGACATAGACATGGCAGGTCGCGCAAGAGCAGCAGCCGCCGCAAATCGCCAATAGTTCGTCCACGCCTTCGTCCCGAATGGCTTCCATGACCGAATGGCCCTCCGGCGCCTCGAAATCCTTGCGCGTCCCGTCCCGCTGCACAACCGTCAAATGCGGCATTTTTATCTCCAAACCGTGAATGGCGTCGCTATGAGGGGCACATAGGCAGAAATCAAGGCGGCTGGACCTGGCCGATCTTCACGGGGGCAGACATGCTCGATAAAACAGCGCTGCATGCAGCTCTGGATATATTGGCAACGCGCGATCCGGCTATTGCCACGCTCATCGCGCAGCTCGGCTATCCCGGCCCGCGTCTGCGCACGCGTGGCTATGAGACGCTGTTTCGTACGATTGTCGGCCAACAGGTGAGCGTCGCGGCGGCGGCTTCCGTCTGGGCGAAGCTGGAGGCTGCGCTCGGCGCCGGCTGCCCGCCGGAGGCTCTGCTCACCAGCGACCCCGATCTGTTGCGCGCCTGCGGCCTCTCCCGGCAGAAGCAGAGCTATGCCCGCAGTCTGGCTGAGCGCGTCACCAGCGGCGCGCTCGACCTCCACAATCTGCCCGAGGATGACGAGCAAGCCATCGCCGCGCTCGTCGCCGTCAAGGGCATCGGCCGCTGGTCGGCGGAAATCTATCTGCTCTTCGCGGAAGCGCGGCACGATATCTGGCCGGCGGGCGACCTCGCCATCCAGATCGCCGTGGGTCGAATCCGCGGCCTTCCCGAGCGGCCAAGCGAGCGGGAGACCCGCGCCATCGCCGAAGCCTGGCGTCCGCACCGCAGCGCAATGGCACTGATGGCCTGGCATCACTACAACACGAAGGTGCTGTAATCGCTATTCTGTTCGCCACCCTGCCCCGTCGGCTTCAGCCTTCCAGCGCGTCGATCGCCCGCGCCAGCGCGGTATCGCGAGTGCTGAGGCTGCCCACTTCATGGGTGGTCAGACGAACCGTGACCCGGTTATATATATTCGACCACTCCGGATGGTGGTTGGCGCGCTCCGCCAGCAAGGCGACGCGGCTCATGAAACCAAAAGCCTCTACGAAATCACGGAATTTGAAACGACGACTAATGCCGCCGCCATCCTCGTCAAGCTGCCAGCCCGGCAATTCCGCCAATGCGGCCACGCGTTCCTCGCCAGTCAGTTTTGCAATGTGGGGCATGATGATCTCCTTCAGCTTACCACCACTGTCCACCCGCACGGCGGCGCCGGTCAAGCGATGACGCAAGCCGCATTGTCGCTTCAGAAGCTTGCCTGCCTGCGTGGCGGGCGGCTGCTGTTCACCAACCTCAATCTCGATTTGGAGCCGGGCGACAGCGCACAGATTGCGGGGCCGAACGGCATTGGCAAATCGAGCCTGCTGCGTATCGTGGCCGGTTTGCTACGGCCGTTTGCGGGCACCGTGCAGCGCACCGGCACGGTGGCGCTGACCGATGAACTGGACGCGCTCGATCGCGAGCGCACGGTTCACGCCGCCCTGACCTTCTGGGGCCGGATGGATGACGCGCCGCCCATGCGAATCGACGCGGCGCTGGAGGCGCTGGGCATCGCGCATCTCGCCGGGATTCCGGTGCGCATGCTTTCCACTGGCCAGCGCAAACGCGCTGCCCTTGCCCGCACGCTGGCAAGCGATGCCTCCATCTGGCTGCTCGATGAGCCGGCCAACGGCCTTGATGTGCAGGCCGCCGCGACGCTGGGCGATGTCGTTGCGCATCATCGGGCGCGGGGCGGCATCGTCCTTGCCGCCTCGCATCTGCCGCTGGCCTGGGCGCAGGATGTGACATTGCATCTCACAGTCCCGCGCGACGACATGCCGGATCAGCAGGATGCTCCGACGCCACATCTGGCCGAGAAGCGCGGCGCAAATGCCGCAAAGCCGGTCCGCACCGGCAAGGATAGCGAGACGCCGGCATGATCGGCGCGATCATCCTGCGCGACCTTGGCCGCGCTTTCCGCAGCGGCGGCGCATGGATGCCGCTCGCTTTCCTGCTGCTCATCGCCGCGCTGTTTCCCTTCGCGGTCGGCCCCAATGCGACCTTGCTCAGCCAGACGGGCGGCGGCCTGCTCTGGATCGCCGCACTGCTCGCCAGCCTGCTCCCCGTTGACCGATTGATCGAGCCGGACCGGGAGAGCGGCGTCATCGACCAGCTTGTGCTGCGTGGTTATGGTGAGGGGACCATTCTGCTTGCCAAGCAGATCGCCCACTGGCTCACGTTCGGCCCGCCCCTGCTCATCGCCACGCTGCCCGCCGGTGCGCTGCTGCGGCTGGAACCGGAGACGCTCGGCACGGTGATGCTCGGCCTTGGCCTCGGCACACCGGGGCTCGCCGCGCTCGCCATTCTCGTCGCAGCGCTCACTGCCGGACTGCGCGGGAGCAGCGCACTTGCCGGCCTACTGGTGCTGCCCCTCGCCGTGCCTATTCTTATTTTCGGCGCCGGCGCTCTGCATTTCGGCGGCATGAGCGCCCTCAAGCTGGTCGCCGCCTGCTCTTCCTTGCTCTGCGTACTCGCGCCGGTGGCGGGGGGCGCAGCGCTGCGGGCCGGGCGGGAGTGAAGATCAGCCCATGGCACGCAAGCGGCGATATCTGACAGCAACACTGCCGGACGGCTACATCAAGACGATCGGCCCGACCGCCGATCCCTTCACCCATTACTGGCGAATCGTCGCACATCTTCAAAATGGCAAGACTGAGGTGTTCTGGGGGCACTGCAAGACATTGGGCGAGGCGAAGAAAAAGCACACAGCCGCGGCGGAAGCGGCGAAAATGCGTGGCTGGCAGCGCTATGTGTTCGAGATTGCGGAACTTGTCGAAAGCGACGGCTGAGAACGTGCCGCACCAGACCAGATGAGAGTCACGATACAAATCCGCCGGCAAACCAGGCGATGCCCGTCGATATATTAACGGAGGATCGGCTCGTGGACGCTATGTCAATCCCGTACCCAGCGGACCCAGATCGCCGTCGGCAGCAACAATCCACGCGCTTCTTCCCGCACGGCCAGTTCGCCATATTCGATACGGCCGGGCAAATCGCCTAGATGCGCACGCAGCAGTTCTCCAATGGCAAGGGCTGACATGCGCACAGCATAGACGGTGAGGAACAGGAAGCGGCTCTTCTCGTCCAGCAACGCGCGGCAATCGGCGATGAGCGCCGGGAGATCCTCTTCCAGCTTCCATATCTCCCCATCGGGGCCGCGGCCATATTTTGGCGGATCGAGAAGGATGCCGTCATAGCGCCGACCGCGCCGCCCTTCACGTGCTACGAATTTGGCAGCATCATCCACGATCCAGCGGATCGGGCGATCCGCCATGCCCGACAGAGTGGCATTGGCACGCGCCTGCGCTACCGATTTTTTCGAGGCGTCAACATGCACCGCCTGCGCGCCTGCGGCTGCAAAGGCCAGCGTGCCAACGCCGGTATAGCCGAACAGATTGAGAAATTGCGGTGCCTCCAGCCCTGCAAGGCGCGCGCGGCCCCATTGCCAGACCGGCGCCATATCCGGGAAGAAACCAAGATGACGAAATGGCGTGCAATGCGCCTGAAAGCGCACGTCCCGCCACGCCAGCGGCCATCCCTCGCGCGGCACCGGCTTCTCATAATGCCAGCGCCCGCCGCCATCTTCATCGGAGGCCGGGATGAAGCTGCCATGCGCATCCCACGCGTCCTGCGCGGGCGACCACATCGCCTGCGGCTCGGGCCGGATGAAGCGAAAATCGCCATAGCGCTCCAGCTTGAGGCCGTCACCGCTGTCGATCAATCCATAATCAGCCCATGGCTCGGCGATCATCACGCCGAGCGATGGCGCCTCGCGCCGCTCAGCCACGGCGCGGCGTGGCGCGGCCCGCGATATACTCCGTCACCGCCTCAAAGGTCGCCGGCAGCGTCACGAAGCTTTCCTCACGCCCGAACAAATCGCCCGCGCGAGACGGTAGCGACGGCCGCACGCCGGTCGAGCGCTCGACGGCATCGCGGAACTTGGCGGCATGAGCGGTCGCAAGCGTCACGATGGGGATCGACGGATCGATATCCGCCGCCCGCGCGGCGGCGAGGCCTACCGCCGTATGGGGATCGATCACCTGTCCGGCCGCGTCATAGGCCCAGCGCATGGCGCGCGCCATTTCATCGGCGTCGATACGGGCGGAGCCGAGCAGACGCGCTGCGCCGTCACGCTGCTGATTGGTGAGACGCATCGCCCGCGTTTCCTCGAACCCGGCCATCTGCGCAGCGAGCGCCAGCCCGTCGCGGCCGCCGACATCGAACAACAAGCGTTCAAAATTGCTGGAAACCTGAATATCCATGCTCGGAGTCGCGGTGGGGATAACGCTTCCCTGGCTATAATCCCCCTCCGACAGCGCACGGTGCATGATGTCGTTGACATTGGTGGCGACGATCAGCCGCTCGATCGGCAGACCCATTTGCGCGGCGACATAGCCGGCGAATACATCGCCGAAATTGCCCGTCGGCACGGCGAAAGCCACGCGCTGTTCCGGCGCGCCCAGACGCACACCTGCATAGACATAATAGACGACCTGCGCGACGAGCCGTGCCCAATTGATGCTGTTCACCGCCGAGAGGTCGAACCGGCTGGCGAAATCGGCGTCGTTGAACATGCGCTTCACCAATGCCTGCGCATCGTCAAAGCTGCCTTCCACCGCAATATTATGAACATTGGGCGCTCGCACTGTGGTCATCTGCCGGCGCTGCACGTCTGATACGCGACCGGCGGGGTGCAGCATGAAAATGTCGATATTTTCACGCCCGGCCACCGCATCGATCGCCGCCGATCCGGTATCGCCCGATGTCGCGCCGACAATGGTGATATGGGTATCGCGCCGGCTGAGGAACTTCTCGAACAGCAGGCCAAGCAGTTGCAGCGCCACATCCTTGAAGGCGAGCGTGGGGCCGTGGAACAACTCGAGCAACCAGTGGGTGTGATCAAGCTGAACCAGTGGTGTGACAGCAGCATGGGCGAATCGCCCATATGCTTGTGTGCACAGGTTGCGCAGTTCATCTTCCGAGAGGTTGTCGCCCACGAACGGCGCAATGACCCGCACCGCCGTTTCGACATAGGAAAGGCCGCGCATCGCCGCAAAATCCGCCGGCGAAAAATGCGGCCAGCGCTCCGGCAGATAAAGTCCGCCGTCGCTCGCCAACCCGGCCAGCGTTGCGCCTTCGAAATCCAGCGCCTCAGCGCGCCCTCTGGTGCTCACATAATGCATGGGGCGCTCCTTAGCGACGAGTCGAGATTGCTGCAATGATGGCGGACGACGGGATATCACGCCGTCGCTATTCGAGCGGACCGGCATCCTGTGAACGGTCCCGCCAGCGCTTGCGCAGGGCAAGGCCATAGATGATCGCCGCGATGGCGGCGAAGAGGAACCACTGCACCATATAGGAGCGGTGATTATTGGGAACCGAGGCTGGGTCCGGCGGCGCACTTGCGGCAAGGCCCGGCGCAGGGTTCAGCGCCACGATCATCAGCCTTGGCGGCTGCGACTTGCGGAAGAGACGCTCCAACATCGAGGTCCGCTCCGGCTCCTGCGTGGCAAGCCCGCGCACCGGCCCGCCCGCCCAGTCGACGATCACGCCCGGCCCGTCACTCACGCCCATATCCACCAGGAAACCCGGCCCTTCGGCGCCTGTCGCGCATGATGCGATATGGCGCCAACCCGCACGACCATTTGCGGCCCGGCCACCGATCACCGCCCAATCCACCACACGCAGGCAATTGGCCGAAAGATGACGGAAGAGATAATTTTCATCGGCCGGTTGCCCTATGGGATAGGCTGTTTCAGGCAGCGTCATATTGGCGCGATAGGCCACCAGTGCGGCCTCTTTCTCATGTGCCCGACCAAGCTGCCAGACGCCAAGGCCGATCATGAGCGCGATGGCCAGCGCGACGATAACGGTTGCAACGAGCGGGACGCGCCGCGTCACAAATCACCACCCGACCCAGTACCCACGACTCTGCCCTCGCGCGCATTGTTACGATATTCGAGAATAAGCAGCGCTGCTTTGGACAGGCGCAGGCAAAGAATCACCAGCGCCGCCGCGATCGGCACCCAGAGCAATATATGCACCCAAAAAGGCGGCTGTGCGGCGATCTGCAGAAATAGCGCGAGCGCGGTCACCAAACCGCCTACGATGAGGATGAGAAAGGCGGCCGGCCCGTCGCCAACGTTGAACTGCGCATAATCCAGCCCGCACCCGCGGCAGTGCGGCGCAAATTTGAGCCAGCCACCATAGAGCGGGCCGATCTCGCATTCAGGGCAGCGCGCCGACAGCGCCGCGCGGACGAGCGGTGTCGCCAGCGCGGCTTTGCGATCGGTCACTGCTGGCCTCAGCCGCCGTGGATCGGCGCGCCCCAGCCACCCCAGACATAGATGGCGAGGAACAGGAACAGCCACACCACGTCAACAAAGTGCCAATACCAGGCCGCCGCCTCGAAACCGAAATGCTGGCGCGGCGTGAAATGGCCCTTATTGGCGCGCACCAGACAGACGATCAGGAAGATCGTACCGACCAGCACGTGGAAACCATGGAAGCCCGTCGTCATGTAGAAGGCCGAACCATAAGGCGTCGTGCCGAAGGCGAACGGCGCGTGCATATATTCATAGACCTGAATGCAGGAGAACAGCGCGCCGAGCAGAATTGTCGCCCACAGGCCCTTCTTCAGACCATCGCGATCACCATGGATAAGCGAATGATGCGCCCAGGTGATGGTCGTGCCCGAACAGAGCAGGATCAGCGTGTTAAGCAGCGGCAGCTCGAAGGCGTTGAGCACTTCCAGCCCCTTGTTGGGAAATAATCCGTCAATGGGCGGCAGCGTTGAGGGGAACAGCGAGAAATCGAAATAGGCCCAGAACCAGCCGACGAAGAACATCACTTCCGATGCGATGAACAGGATCATGCCGTAGCGGAGATGAATCTGCACCACCGGCGTATGGTCACCGGCCTGCGCCTCCTGCACCACGTCATACCACCACATGAACATGGTCGCGAGCACGCCCAGCACACCGAGAATGAAGACGGTGCCGCCGTAGGCCGGCATCGAATCGGGGTGCATCCAGCTCACTGCGCCAAACGCCATGACCAGCGCCGACATCGCGCCCATCAGCGGGGTGATGGCGGGTGGAAGAATATGATAATCGTGGTTCTTGGCGCCGGACATTATGACGTTCCCCGTATCTGCTGCGCGTGCTTGTTCGCGCGCTGTTTAGCTTTGGTCGTCCGGCTTCTCAACCGGATAGAATGTGTAGCTCAAGGTGATTTCCTCGACATCCTTGTCATCCGGATCATCGAGAAAATTCTTGTCGACATAAAAGAGCACCGGCATCCGCACCTGCTGCCCGGGCTGCAACGTCTGCTCGGTGAAACAGAAGCACTGGATTTTAGTGAAATATTTTGCCGCCTGCGTCGGCGTCACATTGAACACGGCGCGGCCGGTAACCGGCTTGTCGGACAGATTTTTAGCAATGAAAATGGCCATCGACTTACCGCCGACGCCCACTGTCACCCGACGCTTTTCAGGATAGAAATCCCATGCAAGGCCATTCGCCGTGTTCGAATCGAAGCGGATGGACAGCTGGCGCGCCTGTCCCTGCGTTTGCGCCTGCACCGCGACCGCCGATGCTTCATATTGCGCCTCGGTCGCGCGCTGGGTGGTCCCGTCAAAGCCGGTCACGGCGCAGAAGATGCGATAGAGCGGCACGGCGGCAAAGCCGAGCCCTAGCATCCCTACGGCAATCGTGGCCGCAATGAGTGCCGTGCGACGCGGACTGGCGCCTCTGGCGAGACTCGTCATATCCTCAGCCTCCCATCATCTTGGCAAGAGCAATAGCGAAAAACAGCACCACGAGCGCCACTAATATGATGCCCGTCACCCGCGACCGTGCCCGCTGTCGGGCCTGAATGAGACGCTGTTCGTCCGGTGTCATGATGTCAGCACCCAATGGTCGACGACGACAGCGCCGAACAGAAGAAACAGATAAAGAACCGAATATTTGAACAGCCGCCGCTCGGGCTTCATGCGTGCCGGATCGGTCTCCCGACTCAGCGCCACCTGGATAGCCATGACCGCAAAGATACCCGTCGCGATCAGCGCCGTGACGCCATAGACCACCCCCGTCAGCCGCAGGAGGACGGGCGCAAGCGCAGCTACTGCCATGATGCTGGTGTAAAACAGGATTTGCCGCCGCGTGACGGTCTCGCCTGCCACGACCGGCAACATTGGAATGTCGGCATTGGCATAATCCATGCGCACGAACAGCGCGAGCGCCCAGAAGTGCGGCGGTGTCCAGAAAAAGATAAGCATGAACAGCGCGATCGGTAGCGCCGCGACGTTACCGGTGACCGCCGCCCAGCCGATGAGCGGTGGAAAAGCGCCGGCCGCCCCGCCAATTACGATATTCTGCGCCGTGCGCGGCTTCAGCCAGATCGTGTAGACGAGTACATAGAATAGAATTGAGATGGCCAGGATTGCAGCGGCGAACCAGTTCGTCGCCACCCCCATCAGCAAGACCGAGAAGACCGAGAGCCCAACACCGAAATGCAGCGCACCCTGTCGCGTCATCCGTCCGGCGGGCAGCGGGCGGTTGGCGGTCCGCTTCATCTTCGCGTCGCGATCCGCCTCATACCATTGATTGAGCGCCCCTGCGCCCCCGGCACCAAGCGCGATGCAAAGCACCGCCGTGAAGGCGAGAACGGGCGAGATATGTCCCGGCGCGGCGAGCAGTCCGCACAAACCGGTGAACACAACAAGCGTCATCACCCGCGGCTTGGTCAGCGCAACGAGATCCCGCCAGTCCGCTGGGAGCGGCACTGACGGCGCGGCTTTCTCGCCCGTCAGAATCGACATATCGCTCGCCAAAACCGTGGACCTTTACGTTCTCTGTTCATCCGTTCGCCATGCGGTCGAGGGCAGTTGCCCGCCCTCTCCCGTCCTGTTTGCATGTCCAGCGGAGCGCTTTGCTCCGCCCGCCGACTCAGTCGATGACCGGGAGGGTCTCGAACTGATGATAAGGCGGCGGGCTGGGCAACGTCCACTCCAGCGTGGTCGCACCATCACCCCAAGGGTTGGCTTCCGCCTTCTTGCCAGCCGCCAGCGACCAGATCAGGTTAACGAAGAAGACCAGGACACCAACGCCCATAATCTCATAGCCATGCGTCGCGATGCTGTTCCAATAGGCATAGGCTTCCGGATAGTCCGGGATACGACGCGGCATGCCGCTCACACCCAGAAAGTGCATCGGGAAGAACAGCAGGTTCACGCCGACGAAGAAGAGCCAGAAGTGCAGGTGGCCGAGGAACTCATTATACATCTTCCCCGACATTTTGGGGAACCAATAATAGAAGCCCGCGAACAGCGCGAACACCGCGCCCAGCGACAGCACATAGTGGAAGTGTGCGATCACATAATAGGTATCGTGGAGATTGTCGTCGATACCGCCATTGGCGAGCACCACGCCCGTCACGCCACCTACGGTGAACATGAAGATGAAGCCCAGCGCCCAGACCATCGGGGTCTTGAAGCTGATCGAGCCGCCCCACATGGTCGCGATCCACGAGAATATCTTGACCCCGGTAGGCACAGCGATGACCATCGTCGCGGCGGTGAAATACATTTTCACGTTCACGCTGAGGCCAGTGGTGAACATATGGTGCGCCCACACGATGAAGCCCACGACACCGATGGCGACCATGGCATAGGCCATACCGAGATAGCCGAAGATCGGCTTACGGCTGAAGGTCGAGACGATGTGGCTGACCATGCCGAAGCCCGGCAGGATCATGATATAGACTTCCGGGTGACCGAAGAACCAGAAGAGATGCTGGTAGAGCACCGGATCGCCGCCACCGGCCGCGTCATAAAAAACGGTGCCGAAGTTACGATCCGTCAGCAGCATGGTGATCGCCGCGGCGAGCACCGGCAGCGCGATCAGCAGCAGGAACGCCGTGACCAGCACGGACCAGGCGAAGAGCGGCATCTTGTGCAGCGTCATGCCCGGTGCGCGCATGTTGAAGATGGTGGTGATGAAGTTGATGGCGCCAAGAATGGAACTCGCGCCCGCAAGGTGCATCGAGAGGATCACCAGATCCACCGCTGGCCCGGGGCTGCCGGTTGTCGCCAGCGGCGCATACATGGTCCAGCCCGTGCCGGCGCCACTGCCCGTGCCGCCCGGCACGAAGCTGGAGCAGATCAGCAGCAGGAAGGCCGGGATAAGCAGCCAGAAGCTGATATTGTTCATGCGCGGAAAGGCCATATCCGGCGCACCGATCATGATCGGGACGAACCAGTTGCCGAAGCCGCCGATCATCGCCGGCATGACCATGAAGAAGATCATGATGAGGCCGTGCGTGGTGATCAGCACGTTCCAGAGATGATAGGCTTGATCCAGCGTTGCGCCGGGCCCGTCCACATAGACAGCCCATGCCTGAAGAAACTGGATGCCCGGCTCCCGCAACTCCATGCGCATAAGGCCGGAGATCACGCCGCCAATGATGCCGGCGGTGATCGCGAAGATCAGATAGAGCGTGCCAATATCCTTATGGTTCGTCGACATGAACCAGCGGGCAAAGAAGCCCGGCTTGTGATCGGCATCATGATGATCGTGAGCGTGCCCGCCCTGCAAACCATCTGCGGTTGTGGTGGTCATTGTCGATTCCCTCAGGACGTGGTGGCAGGCGCCGCGACGGGCGCGGCAGCTTCAGAAGCAGGGGCTACAGCAGGCGGGGGAGCCGAAGCAGCGGCAGGGGTCGCCGTGGCCGCATTGGCAGGTTCTGCGGCGACCTCACCCGGCATGATGCCGCCCTGGACCTTGACCCACTGCGCAAATCTTTCCGGCGTCACCGCTTCGACCGCGATCGGCATGAAGCCATGGCGCGCGCCGCAAAGCTCGGAACACTGCCCATAATAGACTCCGGGTTTGTCGATGGTGAACGTCTTCTCGTTCAGGCGGCCGGGCACAGCATCCTCCTTCACCCAGAAGGCCGGCACGGAGAAGCTGTGAATCACATCAGCGCCGGTGATGATGAGCCGGATCGGCACGCCGACCGGCAGAACCATGCGATTGTCTGCGCCGAGCAGCGCCGGCTCCCCACGCGCGATGGCTTCCTCGGGCGGCAGCATGTTGGAAACATATTCGCCAATCTCATTATCGGGATACTCATAACCCCAATACCATTGATAGCCGGTCACCTTGACCGTCACCGCATCCTTGGGCGCGGGCTTGAACTGTTTGGCGAGCAGGTCGATCGAAGGGATCGCCACACCGATGAGGATAAGGACCGGGATCAGCGTCCAGGCCACTTCAATCGCGGTATTGTGCGAGGTGCGCGAGGCCACCGGGTTGGCCTTGCGACGATAACGCACGATAATCCAGAGCAGCAGCGCAAGAACGAGCAGCGAGATGAAGGTGATGACCGGCATCAGAACATAGCTATGCATCCAGTAGGCATAGGCGCCCGTGGGCGTGAACTGCTCCTGGAAGTCCATCTCGCCCGGCTTGGGCTGGCCGATGCCATCTACCGGCCTGGCATAATCGAAAGCAGGCGCCGGAGTCGCAACGGCTGCATTATCCCCAGCCGCATTGGCTGCATCGTTGGCGGGCGCGGCCTCGACAGGCGCCACGACAGCGGGCGCCGCCTCCTGAGCCATGGCAGCGGACGGCGCGAGCGCGCACAGACCTAGAGCCATCGCCATCATGAAGCCATTTGTTCTTCTGTTCATGCGGTCGACCTGCTTTCAATTACCAAGGCCACTGCGTCCCAGCCGGACCAGCGCCCCCCTTCTGTCATCCCGGGCCATATACGCAGGCATTCCCTCCGCCTCAAGCCTTCTGTTGGCCGGAGCGAGCCGTTGATTGTCCGGCCATCCGTCGCTATCTGCCCGGCTCGACACAGGACACCGAGGGTAGAATGACCGAATCAGAAGTGCTCGCCGAATTCCGGGCCTCCGAAGCGCTTCTGCAGGGGCATTTCGTGCTGTCATCCGGCAAGCACAGTGCCAATTATCTGCAGTGCGCGCGGGTGCTGATGAATCCAGAGCGCGCTTCCCGCCTCGCCATCGCGCTCGCACAGAGCCTGCCGCGCGACATCCGCGCCGCAGTCGATATCGTCGTTTCCCCCGCAATGGGCGGCATCATCATCGGCCATGAGATGGGGCGCGCACTCAATTGCGACGCGCTGTTTCTCGAGCGGCCGGAAGGTGTTTTCGTCTTCCGCCGCGGTTTCGGCATCACCCCCGGTCAGCGCGTGCTGATGGTGGAGGATGTCGTGACGACCGGCCTTTCCTCACGGCAAGCCATTGATGCCGTGCGCGCGGCTGGCGGCCAGATCATCGCCGAGGCCGCGCTGGTCGATCGCTCCGGAGGGGAGGCCGACCTTGGCGTGCCGTTCTTCCCGCTCGTCAGCCTCAACTTCCCGGTTTACGACGCCGATGAACTGCCGCCCGAGCTGGCGACGATCCCGCCGGCCAAGCCCGGCAGCCGCGCATGAGCCCGCCCCGCCTCTTGCGGCTGGGCGTCAATATCGATCATGTCGCGACCATCCGCAATGCGCGCGGCACCGTCTATCCCGACCCGGTTCGGGCTGCACTGATTGCGCAGGAAGCGGGTGCCGACGGCATCACAGCTCATCTGCGCGAGGACCGGCGGCACATTACCGATGACGATATCGCCCGCCTCACCGAGGCGCTGCACATCCCGCTCAACCTTGAGATGGCGGCGACGGAGGAGATGCTCGCCATTGCCTTGCGGCACCGCCCTCATGCGGTGTGCATCGTGCCCGAACGACGCGAGGAGCTGACCACCGAAGGCGGGCTGGATGCTGCGGGAATGCATAATCATCTGGCTCCGATGGTGGACAAGCTCAGCGAGGCCGGTTGCCGCGTTTCTTTGTTCATCGCGCCAGATCCGCGCCAGATCGAGGCCGCGCTGCGCCTGCGCGTACCGGTCGTCGAGCTGCATACCGGCCATTATTGCGACATTGAAGGCGAGGCACGCGCCGCCGAACTGGCGCGCATCGCAGATATGGCCGCCCTCGCCGCCAAGAACGGGCTGGAACCACATGCCGGCCATGGCATCACTTATGACAATGTCGGCCCGATCGCGGCGATCCCGCAGCTCGCTGAACTGAATATCGGCCATTTCCTGATCGGCGAGGCGATTTTTCTCGGCATGCACGAGAGTATCGCCGAAATGCGCCGCCAGATGGACGCCGCGCGGGGATGAGTCGCGTCCGGACCAGCGGCGGGTCGACACAACGTCTGGCCTTGCGCGCGCATGAGCCGGCCGGATGTATCCTTTGTTGCCCGTCGGACGTTATAAGCGCATCATGATCATCGGCCTCGGCTCCGACCTGTGTAATATCGAGCGCATCCAGGCCTCGCTGGACCGCTTTGGCGATCGATTCGAGGCTCGCGTCTTCACCGAGATCGAGCGCACCAAGGCTGCGCGCCGGCCGTTCACCAAAGCCGCAACGCTGGCCAAGCGCTTCGCTGCCAAGGAGGCATTCAGCAAGGCGGTCGGCACCGGTTTCAAAGCTGGCGTGTTCATGAAGGATATCGGCGTCGTCAACCTGCCTTCGGGCGCGCCCACACTGGCCTTGACCGGAGGCGCGCAGGCACGGCTGGACGCCTTGACCCCGCCGGGAGCCAGCCTCATTGTTCATCTGACATTGACCGACGATCACCCCTGGGCGCAGGCATTCGTCATTCTGGAGGCACGCTTTCCGTGACGGATAAGGTATCGATCAACACCGGCGATCAGACGCCTGATGCGCCCGTGACGCCTCCGCCGACCAAGGGCGGCAAGACTGGCAGGTCCAGCGGCACGGACTGGTGGGGCGAAATCAAGAGCATCAGCCTGCTCGTGCTCGCTGTGCTCGGCTTTCACAGCTTCATCGCCAAGCCGTTCTACATCCCGTCTGAATCGATGATGCCGGGGATGCTGGTGGGCGACCGGCTCGTCGTCACCAAATATGCCTATGGCTGGTCCTATGTCTCGCCCACCATTCCCAATCCGGCAGCGATCTTCCGCAATATCGTCCTGCGCATGCCGGCCGAGCCCTGGGGCATCACCCTGCCGTTCATCAAGGGCCGGATCTGGGGCAAGATGCCAGAACGTGGCGATATCGTGATCGCCACGCCGCGCCACAGCAATGAGGACTATATCAAGCGTGTGGTCGGCCTGCCGGGCGACCTGCTGGAGGTGCGCGACGGCACCCTCATTCTCAATGGCACGCCGGTGCGCCAGACAGCCCTGCCACCGCTTCGGCTGCCGGTCGACGCCAATGCGCCGTGTGACCCGCGGCAGTTCCCCGGCGCGCTGCAATATGAGGCGGACGGCTCACGATCCTGCGTGCTGCCGGTCAAGCGGGAGACACTCCCCAATGGCCGCAGCTACACCATCATAGATATGGGCGCCCGCGAGACGGACTGGTATGGTCCGATCCGCATCGGAACGGGCGAAGTCTTTCTGATGGGCGATAATCGCGATAATAGCGCGGACAGCCGCGTGTCGCTGGAGCAGCAGGGTCTCGGCGGCGCCATCCCGTGGGAAACGATTGGCGGCCGCGCCGAATTCATCACTTTCTCGCTGAACGGCAGCACCACACTCAATCCGTTGACCTGGATTGGCGGCTTCCGCAGTGGCCGGGCAGGCCTTTCCCTCCGCCCGGACCAGACTGAACCCGCCGTCCCAAGCTCCCCGGTCCAGCATGCGACTCCCACACCGTGACGGTCTGGGCGACGGGCAAGCCCGGCCGCAAGGCACTGCCCGGCGCGACAAGCGCCTCCGCCACAACGGGGCAGCCCCCTAGCGACCGGAAAGCTGACGCGGCCGATCCGGCGTTGCGTCCCGGTCCGGCCGATGCCCACTCCCCCGAAATCTGGCTGGAATTACGCCGTGCCGTCACATGGGTAGGCGTCGTTTGCGGAGTGGCGCTGTTCGTCCTGCTGATCCAGCCTCTCCTGTTCATCATCGCTTCGATCGTGATCGCGGTGATGCTGGACGGCGGCACCCGCCTGCTCGGCCGCGTTCTGCCCATCGCACGGGGCTATCGGCTGGCGATCGTCACTGTCGGGGTCTTCCTGTTCCTCATCTGGACGGTGATTCTCACTGGCACACAAGTCGCCCAGCAGGCCGCCCAGTTGCCGGCGTTGATCGAGAGCCAGGCCGCGCGGATGCAGAACTGGGCCAGCGCCCACGGGGTCAATCTCGGCTTCAACGAGCTGCGCGACGCGGGGCAGCAACTGCTTGGCTCGGTGGGGCGCGTGACGGCCGTGCTCAGTTCTGCTGCCGGCGTCATCTCAAGCCTTGTGATGATGCTGGTCCTCGCCATCTTCCTCGCGATCGAGCCGGGCATTTATTCACGCGGCCTCGCATGGTTCGTGCCCATCGCCCATCGGGAGGCCACCCATGAGATTATCGATAAGGTCGGCTTCTCGCTACGCCGACTGATGGCCGGGCGGCTTGTGGGCATGATAGCCACGGGCATCCTCACCGGCGTCCTGCTGATGCTGGGCGGCGTGCCGATGGCGACCTTGCTCGGCGTGCTTGCTTTCATCCTCGCTTTCCTGCCCAATATCGGCGCGATCATCTCGGGCATCCTGATCACGCTGGTCGGCTTTTCGGTAGACCCGAAGCATGGCCTATTCGCGCTGGGCGTCTATTTCACGGTGCAGATGATCGAAAGCTATCTCATCACGCCCACCGTGGCGCGCCGGGCGGTCGATATGCCGCCAGCGCTGGTGCTGGGCGCGCAGATATTGTTCGGCGCATTGTTCGGCATTCTCGGCCTTGCGCTGGCCGATCCATTGCTCGCGATGGCCAAGGTTACGCTAGAGGAGCGCGCCAAACGCCGGGTTGCGGCGCAAGAACACAGCGCTTAGCGTGGAAGGATGAGCCAAGGCTCGCGCAAAGTCGAAACGATTTTCCGGGAATGCCGTTATCGGAACCTGAAGGCCGACTCTATATTTATTGCGGCAGTTCCATGCCCGGCGGCAGGCCCTGCCCGCCCTGCATCATCTGTTGCATCTGCATCATGCGCTGAGCTTCCATCACCTCGGCGCGGGTCTTGAATTCGAGCAGACCGATTTCAAACTGCAATTCGCTGTTGGGTGGGATGTTACTGCCCTGCGGCGGCTCATCCCCATATGCGAGTTTGGCGGGCAGCCATGCGCGCAGACTGCCACCTTTCTTGAGCAGGGTCACGGCCTCGGAAAAACCGGGCACCGTCGACGCCAGCTCCATCGGCGCGCTATCATTCTGATCGAACACCGTGCCATCCGGCAAGCTGCCCTTATAGCGCACCAGCGCAAAATCATCCTGTGTGGGGCTCTCACCCGTTCCCTCGACGAGGATCTGATAGCGCAGGCCGCTCTCGGTCTGTCCAAACTGGCGATTGCCAGCCCAGGCCAGCACGATCGCACATGCAGCCACAAGCACCATCGCGAGCCAGAACCGGCGGGCTGACCCGCGCTTGATCGGCTGCAATGGAACCGCCGTGATCGACATGCCGGCTATCCTTCATCAAGAGAATGTGAAAACCCCGGCCCGCCCCATGCGGACCTTTACCGCCTTAACGGGCGCCGTCGCGCTCCACGCGCTTGCGCTCCAGCTTGCGCGCACGACGAATCGCCGCCGCCTTCTCGCGCGCACGCTTTTCAGATGGCTTCTCATAGTGACGACGCAATTTCATCTCACGATACACGCCTTCACGCTGCAGCTTCTTCTTGAGCGCCCGCAGCGCCTGGTCGACGTTATTGTCGCGCACGATGATTTGCATAAGCTCGTCAG